>WUUC01131955.1_pt1 | contig 10041 bp, 13 predicted proteins | sample 6278441 | NCBI WGS metagenome assembly WUUC01 (sample SAMN13675441, study PRJNA597444) | soil metagenome | isolation source: soil | place: USA: Washington | collected 2017-10 | reverse complement strand
TGCTTGCACTAAGCCGTATAGTATTTCTATTTCCTTTCTTGCCTTTTCAGATTCATTCCTTCCAAGATTGTGGATGCTGATCCGCTTTCCAGTTTCCTGGATGTTGGTAGTTACTATGTGCAGGTGAGGGTGAGCTGCATCATGATGCTGATAGACGAGATAGGGTTGATCACCAAAACCAATTTTATCCATGTAGCTTGCAGCAATATCATTTAGTTTGCTTCGATTTATTTTTTCACTGACATCAAAATTCAGTGAGATATGAATGGTGTTGGTCTTGGTTCTTGTATTCTGTTCAATGAGGTTCTTAAACATTAACAGCTTGTCATAAAAATTCAAATGTTTAGGTTCGGTAATAAAGTTTACCGCAGCAATGCATTCGGCTACTCCCTCTTTCACTTTATTTTCGTTGTAATTAAGAGCTCCCCTGATGCTTTTCCCGCTCCTTACTTTGCAGACCATTGTTTAGAAATTTCTGTTATCAATTTCCACAGCACCTCTATCTTTTCATCGACAGTCTTATACTCATATACGATCCTTGAAGCATGAACTAATTTTTGATTTGTTGAGTCGGCAGCATGAAAAGAATGCGTTATTTGGTTTATGTTTACACCTATTGCATTCAACTCTTTCCGGATTCTGATCAACTCCCTTGTCGGTTCTGCCATTGTTATATCCTTCGTATAAAATATTACGCGTTCTTTCGCAACGATCTTTCGAACTAGCTCTCCAATTGTTGAAGCGTTAGATTTCTCAACCCATTCTTTTAATTTGTTGTAGGTCTTTTCATCAAAACGAACACCTACTTTATATATTAATAAGTCTTGCCTATTACTGATTTTTCTTCTTGTCATCATTAGTAACTTTTAGTGTCAAAGAGGCGCGAGTTCCGAGCGGCTTCTTTCCCGAACCGCCAGTCGGTGGTGAGGGCAAGATCTAATGCGCTAGCATTTGTACATCTTGCTCCGTACCAACCCCGTACGGTGGTCCGTTGACATTAACCTGTGTTTAATTGTGGTTATGTGATTCAATTTGATTTTCCTTTAGCTTGATTTAACCTAGCTCGTCTTAGTTAATCTATTTTGAATTTACCTGGGGTTATTTGATGATCACTGATTTCATTCGCATCCCTGAACTGGAGTTTTCTCTTACTTGCTTCAGGCTTCTTAGTTTTCTTTTTGAATTTAGATACAGCTTGCGCAAGACTGAAATAATTGAGATCAACCTTTCCTCCTGACTCCTTCTCCAGATCTTCCCTGATTATCTCTAGTGCCATCGTAATTGCCATTGAAGTAAGGACATCATAGTACATTTCTACAAGCAAGGCGTAAACCCCTCTTTTCTTTTCATTCAGAAACTTGATGATGTGTTTCTTTTCCATTGCCGTTGATTACCGATGAAATAGAAAGTGTTACTTAGATTCTTGGCCAACATAAATCCGGACGGTCTTTGCGTCTAGTTTTTCAAACTCTTTAAAACGCTGGATCGAATCTCCCTTTGCCTCTATGAAATCAATAAAGAGATAGCCTTCATTGTCTTTCTTCACACGTTTAATAAGCTCACCCATATTGCCGGCACTTTGAATGATGGCCTTCGCTTCATCAACGTTATTCACTAGTGACCAATACCAAATGGAAACCACTAGGAACAACAAAAGCAAAATTCCGATTAACATCCATTTGACTGCAATGCCCAACTGAAATTTGAATGCGGCATCTGCAGAATTAAAATGAAATGCAGTGTTATTTATTTTCGAAGCAGCTTCTTTCACCTGTGATGCAATGGCTTGGTTGCTTTCATTATTAAACTGCATCTCTTTATGAATGACATACAAAGCTGGAACAACGGGATCGCTGGGAGGAAAATCAAAACCATATTCCTTCAGCATGAAAGCGCAATAAGAACGTAAATCTTTTTGTTCTTTATCCGTCATCGCCATTGCTTAAAGATTCAGTTCTTCAATTGGTCTCTTAAAATAGATGGATGCGAAGGGGCTCAGTCCCGTTAGTCCTCGTCCATTTTTCAACACATTCTCAACTGTCCTCATCGCTATTTCACCCTTATCCTTAACGAGGTCAAACCTTATTAGCAAGAGGTTGTTCTCCTTGCTGTAATCGATAAGAGTAGTTTGCTGCTCTTCTGAGCACGGATAGAAATCGTTATGGGCAACTATTATATCCAAGTACCCTTTGGTAGAGTCAAGCAATTCAACTAAATATTCCATTGTCGCTTTGAATATATTTCCTCCACCAACCACGCACACAATTTGAAGTTGAATGTTATTGGCATGAAGTACCTCGGTGATCAAATCAACACCATTCATTAAAAAATATTTAGGTAATTGCTCTGCGACACTTGCACCCAGATCTGCAATAAATAATTCCTTGTTCGCCTCCATGACACTTTCAAAGAGTCCATTAAAAGCACTTCTATCAATTCGTTTTGTTGTGGGATCAAGAAATGAAACTTTCACGGGTTTCCGGTAAGCAAGTTGTTTGAGGGTGGTTGTAGTGGCGTCATCGAGATCAAGAACTACAGCTTCTCTATATTTTTCCGCAAGCATGAATGCCAATACTGATTTGCCTGCTCCGCCTTTGGCTTGTGTAATGAAATATATTTTCTTTTTCATGATTTTGTCTTTATGAGTTTAGAATTGCCAACTCCTGCCGACCTCTACTTTGCAATGCTGCTCCTATTAAACTCACAGTGCTTCCTTCTTTAGGATGGTAGGATGGATCATAGTGTAGATAACCGAAATTTTGAAGATCATTAATGATCTTATGATATGTAGCTGTTGATTGATACGCGAGGCTTTCATCAATTGCCGGCGTGAGATGTTGTAAAACGTTTTAAAGTGACTGTTAATCCAACAACTGCACAACGCCATATATAACGACAAATGTGTGGGCTTCAATCGCTCATCCAACGCCGCGTAATTCATTAGATCACTAAGCTGCTTTAATGGTTCCATCAGCTAATGATTTTTAGATGTATTTCCCTCTTCAAGCAATTTTACAATATCCTCAAGCCGGTAGAAAATAATTCCACCTAATCTCGTATATGGTATCTTTCTATTGATTCTCAAATTCTGCAAAGTACCGTGTGAGATACCAAGCATTTTCCGCACCTCCGAACTTTTGATCCATTGCTTAGGTGCTTGAGTAGATTGAGGAAATAGCGCTTTTAAATCCTCCAATAATTGCAGACGGAATTGCTGCAAATCCTCCAGCGTTAAAATTTCTGTGGCCATGTTAATTGATTTAGTATGGCACGAAAGTGACCACATTGCTATTGTGAAATTCACACCGGGATACCAAGGTGGGAAAGATTAAAAATATTCAGAATAGAAAATGAAAGGTTGACATCCTAACCAGCATCAATACTAGTCAGCAAAACGTGGAGAAATAATGGAGCGGAAATACTCGTGCAATAACGTTAAGGAATTAACTTCCGTTTATAAGACAGTTCTAAAAGTAACATTGCTTTGTCGGCGTCACTTTTAGAATTGACGTAGAAACTAGTCCAGCCTGAATGTTTGAAAATATGGTGTTCAGAAACTAATCCGTCTTGTATCATAGTTTGCTTTAACTTTTTGCTGAATAATATGTCGAGTATTCCATTACTATGGATGTGTCCGATCTCAGTACCAAAATAATTAAACTGTAATCCGCCAAATCTATGTATGGTAGTTGAAACGTGAGGCCACGTCACTACTTCACTTTCAATCTTTTCAATGTAATGCATTATCTGAGGATTGAAAACAATATTCCAGAGCATCATCAAAGCATCTACCATCAGGGCCAGTAGAGGAATGTGTTTGAGAAAATTGAGGTATCGTACTATAAAATTAAACATCCTTCTCAGCTAATGATTTGATATGTTTCATCACGCGTATATGCACATTTCTGGTAATGTCAACTGCCCAGAGATCGTAGTACCACACGGGAAATACTTTTAAAGAATACCAACTGTTGCCAATGAGGGTTGTTGTACCATTTGCATTTTCTTTTAAAATAAATTGACATCGCTGAATGTTAATGTGGCCTATGATTTCAGGATCATCGGGTTGTTTTACTATATCAAATGTAAATAGGCTGTCAATTTTATATTCTACTACAACTTCGTCAAACGTTGCGCCGTTGCTAAATATGCATTTACGTTCAGCACCTATGGTATCGCTTGTAATGGTTGATTGCATGGGGCAGGGCAATCCTATATTAAAAAGCCAATAGCTGGGCGATGTTGTATTTACTGGATGCTGCGCAACATATTTCCATACAATCTCTTTGGGCGCATTAATAACTATTTCATCTGAAACCATATTACTATAGTTATGATCTGAAACAGTATCGTATACGAACAGTGCAATAAAAATAAAGAAGGTACTGGACTTAAGTGTCGTGCTGTCTTTGAGGAAAATATATTTACCCAGTAGAATGCCACACCATAAAAACCCGAGCAGTAATGGCGAGACTATGAGTAAACATATAACCCCCTCTCTCATAAATACGGCACTCAGTCCGATAGCGATAATTGTATTGAGTAGGGCGAATGGGAAAAGCGCTGACAGTCTCTTCTTTTCATGGATCCAGAATTTCATAGCTATGATCCCCATCCCCAATGGTACCAATACAAATTCTGAAAAAACTAAAACAGATTTGGTGTCTTCATTCCAATTCGTAATTAAATAAGCAATCGCGAAGGAAGCCATTGCAAAAACATTGGAATAAAGGATTCCTTTTAAGATTACATTTTTATGCTTCGGTAATATTTCTTCCTCTGCGCTCATATTATTTGATAATTAATTTCCATTTCATGGATTCTGCATAATCTTTAATAACACTATTTCTTTGAACAATAAGCTTTAGTAGATAGTCATGAAGAACAAGCTGATTAAAAATGCGACCTAACCAACCCATAGGAGATTCGTATTCAAATCTATCCATCATAATTGTCGTTTCATTGCGCACTTCGAAGCGATGATCATGCTTCATCATTTTAAATGCACCGCTTACCATTTCATCCCTGAAATAATGTGGGGAGTCAAAAGAAGTAATTCTGGAAGTAAGTAGTTGCCTGATACCAAAATGAGTAGCCTGCCATGTTACTTCTTCACCCAAACCAATCATACCCGAGGTCACGCCAGCAATAGCTTCTTCATTACTTCCTATAGTAGAAAGCTTATGAAGGTCAATACTTCTGGCAAGATTAAAGCACAAATCAATTGGGGCTTTAATTTCTGTTGTTTGCTCAATTAATGGCATGCTGCAAATTAAGATCACCTTCTATCTACAAAGTTGATTCAATGCACTTTCTATTCTATCAAATTCAAAATTATAACCAGCGTCCAAAAGTCTTTTAGGAACGACACGTCTGCTTTTTAAAATTAATTCTGTCTCCGTATTGATGAGAAAGGCGCCAAACTTCAGTAACAATGCTGGAATAGGGAAGCCAAAGGGAATGCCAACGGCTGATCGTATTGCCCGCATGATATGTTGATTGGTAACAGGTCTTGGAGAAACAAGATTATAAATACCTTCTGTGGTTACGTTGTTAATTAAAAAGTCTATGATGTTCACAAAATCATTTTCGTGAAGCCAGCTGAAATATTGGTTCCCCGGACCTTGTTCACCACCCATCCCTAATTTAGCTAACCTTTTAAGGGGCTTTAATGCGCCTCCCTTTTTACCCAACACAATTGACGTGCGGATAATGATTTTACGGGTTTGACTTGTTTCAATACTATTGAACGTATGTTCCCACTGTTGACATACGTCAACTGAAAATCCGGAGCCTATTTCACCTGTGTATTCATCCATCTCCTTATCCAGTGAGTGGCGGTAGATTGTTGCTGAGGCTGCATTGATCCAAAGTTTAGGAGGATGTGGGGATGATTGTATTGCTTTGCCAAGAATGGCTGTGGCATCCAGGCGCGTAGAATATATAAGCTGCTTGTTTTCTTCAGTATACCGGCAATCAACAGATTTGCCGTTGAGGTTGATGAGAACGTCTGCGTGTTCAAGAACTTGAGTCCATGGACCTTTTGTCTTGCCGTCCCAAGTTATATAATGAGTATTTCCCCGAACACACGACTTGCCACGTGTTAAAATAAACAGCTGCGTATCTGTTTCTGCATAATGGTCAATAAGACAGCTTCCTAGGAAACCTGTACCTCCCGCAATAACGATATTTCTCATGTGGCTCATTATAAAATGAAAAACAAAATCAAAAGTCTGTATAAAACCCAGGTAGCAGAAATGACCCAGGGCAATGCAAGTGCTTTTACTCTGCGCATATGCTCAAGGAACATTAGCCCTGCAACAATCATAAGGTATCCAATATAAAAATGATTTGATACAATAAGATCTCTAAGCAGAAACATAGGTGTAAGAAGCAATGCTCCGCCAAATGATACCGTCATAACATTACCGAGATAATGAATCAATCTATCTCTACGTACCACACCCACAATGAAACCCTGAAAGACAATTTGACCTCCGCACACAATGAACTCACGGTAGAAATTAGACCCTGGTACAAGTGGGTAAGCAAGCCAGGAGTAATATACCAACACAAGGGATGTAATAAGCCAGGTAAATAGAATGTAGAGACATCTATGGGTAAGATTAAAGGAAGGAACACATTGGTTGCCAAGTTCGAAAACCTTACCAGGAGCGATAACTTTACGGTTGTAAGAAATGAAGAAATACAACTGATTCATTATTAACCTAAGTGGCTTCGAACTGAAAACTCTTCTGAATAATGGAATGCTATTCCCTATAACGAACGTCAAACTATCTATCCCATATCTTACTGAATTATCTTTAGTGTTGACTAACGCAATTTCATTGCATGCTCTTTTTAAATCGATATTTAATATGTTGTTTTTTGCAACAGCCGAAAAAGCTTTCCGTCCATTAGCATCAAGCATTCCAGACTTTACAAAACCATCCGTGTATAAACTACAGAGCGGGCATTCATCATCATATATAATGATGTGATCAGCTAATGTTTTCATAGTTATGCATTTTGTGTATTGGCTTCTCTTGCCTTTCGGCGTAGCGCAAAGAATACATATAGATTAAAGAAATGCATGGCACCAAGTATAAGTATAATGGCACCCAGTTTGAGACTTAGTTCTTCGATGACTACCTGAACGCTAGCTATCTCGGTAAAAATCTTTAATGTATAAACCGCATAGCCAACGTTAATCAAATAGAATCCAACAAGAAGTAATTTGTTAACACTATCTGCTAGTAATTCATTCTGATGGAATATATCAACCAGAAAAACCCGCCCATTTTTAAACAGTGTTTTTGCAACCCACACTGTCAACGCGACAGTTAAAGGCATGTACAATGCGTAGGTCAAAATAATGTAATTCATAGCGTTCTATATTTAAGGTTTAATTCATTTCAATAGTTTCATAACTTTCAATAAGATATGAAAATTACAACCAAAAAAAACATCAGAACTTCATCAACAATTTATAAAACCAATTTTGATCTGACTTGGTAAACTTATCAAGGATACCATCTACTTTTAAGGAGAAATCAAAAAGATCACGTGTTACTTTCTTAAACTCAGCTACTAACTTTTTATCTTCACCAGAAACGTTTTGAACTTCCTCAAATACTTTTAGTATGGGATCAATTTCCCTGCGTCTTCTTTCTCTGGATACTTGTTTGGCAAGTTCCCAAACGTCCTTTCCCGTTGAGAAAAATTCTTTTCTCTCACCTACTTTATGCTCCTTCCGTACAATTCCCCAATCCATTAAGGCACGCAAATTCATATTAACGTTCCCTCTCGACATTTGAAGTTCATCCATTATATCTTCGGCTGATAGAGGTTCTGTCGATAATAAAAGCAATGCATGAATCTGCGCCATGGCCTTATTAATGCCCCAATTGGAACCCAGTGTTCCCCATGCCTGGATAAACTTCTGCTTTGCGTCCCCGTATTCCATGATCAAATGTAATCTAAAGTTCGAAACTTTCAAATGTTTCTGAAAGTTTGTTTCTTGAGGCTCTATCAATCAATTAAACAACTTTACAAAAACTTCTTCAAACGGATCTCTTCCAACAACCGAATAAAAAAACAACGCACCCAGACCTCCATGAAATAACCCCATCACAAATATATTCCGTTCCTTTAAATAGATGAAGCCGTAAAGCAACGCAAGTATAAATGTTCCCAACATTAACCAGTTGTGTGGGTAATGAAGCAAACCAAAAAGTATAGCTGTCAATAATATGATAACAAACTTATGTAGTTTATTTCCTTGCAAATCCTGCAAGTTTCCAGCCACCAGTCCAATGACAAGAAATTGTTGTATAACTCCCCAAATTGGATAAAGGATTAAAATGGGAACGATATGCCAGGTGATATTAAGTGTCTCTTGATAATATCCGACAATAAAGAATATCAAAATGAAGACGGTGCCGAACGGCAAAATCCTTAATGATACTTTACCAAAGTTATCAATCCGGAATCCCCAGTAGTTTAAAATGCCTCCAACTCTTTTACTTTGATAAACTACATATGCTGTCCATATAAGTATTGCAATTGAAATAAAGAGGAATTTCCATTCAAGCATGTCCATAAAGGCAAACTTTCCAAGTCCTGTTAGCACTACGCCAGTTATTTCAAATTTTCTTTGTCTGTCTGAAATAAAACCATGTATCTCAGTGTTTGAACCTTTCATACGTCAATGTCAGCATTTATCAATTCAACTTAAAATCGTTCAAACTTCCATCCTCTCGGCCCACTCCAAACCAGGTGGTAACTCCACGGAATTAAATTGAAGGTGAATTACTCGTCGGTGCCTCTGACTTGTCGCTTTAGAAGAAGCATGAAGTAAAAGTGGTCTCATCATTTGAATTCCGCCAGTAGTTACATCACATGTATAAGGAATACAATTTTGGGTTATTAGACTTATTTCTTCATCTGACAATTTTTTATTATGAGATCCCGGCACAACCTTTAAAGCACCATTTGTCTCATCCGCATCATCAAGATGAATTCTTATCGTAAGGGTGTCTTTCAACATTTCTTCAGGTGGGCAAACACCGTGAGTCCCACCTTTTTTAGTCCACGCTGTAAAGCCTTCAGTTTCGATTTTTTCTTTCACGTTAATAATAATATCCTGATGCCAGGTTACATACCAATTGGATTCTGGAGTCTTATCAAAGTAAATGGATTTGGTGAGAAATAAATTTGAATGATACTTTTTTAGAATATTCTTGAGATTTGCATTGAAAATCAATTGATGCAACCCTGGAACTATTTGTAGTAAATTTCTAACTGCATAAACATCATCAGATTGGCCAATGGACTTAAAGTAGGAATATAATTTAGATTTGATCTGATTAGTCTCTTTTTTTCCATATACGTTATGCAGGATCGAGAATCCCTTGTAGATAACCTTTTGAAGGTTATTATGCAGAGAAGCATTATTAAACTCATATTGATAGAGGTCTAGCGCTTGTTCCAGCGTTTCTTTGATTCTCCGCTTCAACTTTTCGGGGGCTATTACCTTAATATGATCTCCAAAACCTAGGATCTCTCGTTGCAATTCAAAATTTAATTGTACTTGCAAACCGATAACAATACCATTTGAAACCGTTTCAATGATTTCTTGTGAATGATGCAGCGGTTTGGTAATAATATAAGGAGAGGTCTCATTGTCCACCTGGAGTAAAACTTTTTCCGTTTCACCATCTGGGTTTACAGTGACTCCAATAACATTGTGAAGAAAACTCGGCAGGTTGAAATTCTCGCGTGGCGCATACTTTGCGTCACATGCCTGGATACTAACAATACGGTCAAGTGCAAGGGTTAAAATTGGTGTGCCTTTTTTCTTCACTCCAATAACGAACCACCTATTGCGATACTCTTTTAAATAATAAGGATGAAAATGAAAACTATTTGCGCTCCTTGCCTTAAATGATTGATAACATAGTTCAACTGCACATTTCTTAATTATAGCTTGATATAACGTATCTATATGTTCAAGACCTTTTAAATCGTCATTTTTCTCAA
>WUUC01024325.1_pt1 | contig 10041 bp, 8 predicted proteins | sample 6278441 | NCBI WGS metagenome assembly WUUC01 (sample SAMN13675441, study PRJNA597444) | soil metagenome | isolation source: soil | place: USA: Washington | collected 2017-10 | reverse complement strand
CTAACGGACTCGAACCGTTGACCCCCACCGTGTGAAGGTGATGCTCTACCGACTGAGCTAAGCGCCTATTTCAGGAACCGTGTCAACGAACCACCTCCGCGCCCTATTCCACCGCGGAGGCGCGAGCTCGACGCCAGTGATTCTAACGCCTCACGAACGTGACTTCGCGAAAGATGAACGCGTCGACGGCACCGTCTGCGGCGCGACGAAAACGGAGTGGAAGCGGTGCTCCCGGAATGGTCGCGTCGTATGCCGAAAAGTTGTCTCGCGATTGCGGTGCGAGCAACAACCGCATCGCGCCGGCCGTCGCCTCCATTCCATTCGGATGCATCGACACCGCGACGCGACCACGGCCCGCGCTCTCATACCAGCCGACATACTCAGCGGCCGCTCCGGCCGACCGATCGGCGGGAACGACCGGAATGGCATCGGCATCCGCGATGGCCTTCGCAGCCGCGGTCGCAAACGTGCCGAGACGCTCCGACGCCCGCCTGTCTGCAGCAGCGTCACCAGTCCAGTAGTCGATGGCCTGCTGCACGATCGATACGTTGAACAGGTTGGCACCCTGGTCGCTGAGCGCGAACACCAGAATCCCGAAGTGTTCCTTCGGAAGAAATGCCATGAACGAGCGGCAGCCGGGATAGCCGCCGGAGCGCGAGACGACCTTGTGATTGCCGTAGTCCGACAGGTCCCAGCCGAGGCCATATCCGGTCCGCTTGAAACCGAGGAACTCTCGGTCCTGTGTGGCGGCCTTCTGGTAGGTCTGTCGGAGAACGTCGGATGAAATGGCCCCGCCGGTGGATTCTCCGTCGCTCGTGAAAGCCTTGAGGTACGTCCCGGCATCGCGCGCGGAGGCGAGGATGCCGCCTCCGGCGTCCATCAGGACCGTTGGTTTCGGCGGAACAACCACCCAGCGTCCATTCGATCGCGAGTGGCACTGCGCGATCTCGGCGGGCGCGAAATCCTCGAGACGCGCCGATGTCCGCTTGAGCTTCAACGGTCGCGCGACGTACTCCTGAAGCGCATCGCGCCAACTCTTCTTCAGCCTTACTTCGGCCATCGCCGAGTACAGGACGGGGCCGATGTTGCCGTAATCGTAGCTGCGGTTCGCGACGACCGCATGTTGCGCGAGAATCGCCGGAACGTCCTCAGACCGATACTCACCCGTATCGCTGTAGCGCCAGCTGAGAGCAGGCGATTCCACGCCGGACACGTGCGACAGCAACGCTCGCGCGGTCACGCGCGACGCGTCGAGCGGTGCAGGCAGAGTCATGCTCGGCCACACCGCCGCCATCGTCGCGTCCAGAGGAAGAATTCGGGCCGCGTCGAGTTGTGCCGCAAGCAGGCCGACGAAGCTCTTGGTGGTGGACGCCATATAGATCGGCGCGTCGATGGTCAGCGCATCGTTCGTGCGCAGGTCACGCGTGCCGTACGCGCGCTCCATGAGTGTCCGATCCCCATGCACCACGACGATTGTGAACCCAGGTGGTGCGGACGGGTCGTTTCGCAGCGCTTCGACGAAGCCTTGAAAGCGCTGGTCGAAGGTGGGCGTACTCGGCTGCGCACCGGCTGTCATCGTCAGCGCGAGACATGCAGAGCCAATCACCAGCCGGCAGAACCACGTCCGCACCGGTACTCTCTGATCTTGATCCTTTCGCATACCGTGAGAGTAGGGCCGCCGGCGCGGAATGGCTTGAACGAATCCAACTTCGCTCCGCGATCTCGCCGCTATTTCTTCTTCGACGACTTCTTCGATGAAGACGTCTTCGACGAAGACTTTTTCGCGCTGGACTTTTTCGAAGAAGACGACTTCTGCGACGAGCCTTTCTTCGACGTCGACTTCTTCGTCGACTTGGAGGACGACTTCTTCGCGGTCGACTTCTTCGACGACGACTTCTTCGCCGGCGGCACTTTGCCGCCTTCGCGGCGCGCCTCCGACAGACCGATGGCGATGGCCTGTTTGCGACTGGTCACTTTCTTGCCCGAGCGTCCGCTCTTCAACTTGCCGCGCTTCATCTCGTGCATGTTCTCTTCGACTTTTTCGGACGCTTTCTTCCCGTACTTGCTTGCCATGCAAAATTCTCCTGCACAGAAGAATGTGCAAGCTGCAAGCCCGTGATCCGCGCGGACACGATCGCGCGCCGCAGCCATCCCGACGGAGCGCGACGTGATCGCCCGACACTGCCGACGCACGGGATCACCGCGATGCGATCGTCGTCGGCGCGAGGATGGTCGCGCCGCGACGCTTCATGCGCACCTCGAGCGTATGCGCGCCCGGCTTCAACGTCGCACCGGCGCGCAACTCGAGCTCATAGCGGCCGCTCAGCGTCCGCTGCAAACGTTCGATCGCCTGCCCCGCGAACGCGTGCGTCTTCGCATACGAGCCGCCCGTCTGCTTCGCCGCAACCTTCAATCCGAACTCAAGGTCGTGGTAGTCCGCGAACGTGGTGTCCAATGCGAAGATCGTCACGCGCGCCGCTTCGAGCGCACGTCGCGCGGCGCGCCATTCGTGCTTCATCATCACCATTCGGCCGACACGCTCGCCCAGTCCCCAGCCCATGAGGATCAGATTCTTCGGTCCGTCGATGGGATTGAGCGCGTTCGCCACGAGGTGCAACGCCGCCTCCGAGCTCGCTGCGCGTTTCATCTCCTCGCGATCGAGTCGCGACGCGAGAGCAGGGGAGTGCACGATCGGCGGAGGAGGAGGCATGTCGATCGACAGCGACTGTCGGATCGCATCCATCACCTTCTCTTTGTCGCTGGTGAAGTCGAGCCGGAACTTGAGGTGCGAATCGAAGGACAACACCGCGACGCGATCTTCGTCGGCGAGCGACTCGATGAAGCGCTGCGCGTACGTCGTGAAGTTCATCTGTCCTTGCATGCGCACGCTGTTGCGTCCAAAGTCCGTTTGCACGAAGACGACGAAGAGCCGCTCACGCGGCCCATCCTCCGGCGTCGGCTGGATCACCGGTTCTCCTCCACCGGCCGACGTGACGATGCGCATGCCGCTGCTTTCATCGACCCACGTCAGCGACTCCACGCTCACCGGCGAGCCATCGACGCGCACGTCAAAGTCCGCCGGCGTCAGGCCGAACATCGGCTCGCCGAAATCGTCCGTGACGCGCACGTCGACGAGCAGGCGCTGCACGGTAATGGTCTCGCCGTATTGACCCGATGCCGCGGCGGCGGAGAACAGCACGCAGAAGAGGGCGAGCGCGCGCATGGATCGATCTTACGCGCGGCATACAATCGCCGCCGGAAAGGAATCTGTCACATGCCGCTTCGCGCACTCCTGATCGCCTGCCTGGCGACGATCTCCTTCGTGATCTCCGCCCGCGCTGCAACGTTCGATGAGCTCTTTCTCGACAAGACGATGCGTGTCGATTACTTCCACACGTCGACGCCGAAGGGCGACGAGATCCTGGCTCTCGACGGCGTCGTCTCCGACGGTCCATGGCCCGGCAGCCGCGACTCTCTGATCGACACGTCCAACCTCGGCAAGTACTACTTCGAGGTCATCGATCGCGATACGAATCAGGTCATCTTCTCGCGCGGCTTTGCCTCGGTCTACGGCGAATGGGAAACGACAGCGGAGGCGAAAGAGCGACCGGCGACGTTCCACGAGTCGCTGCGCTTTCCATGGCCTAAGGAGCCGGTGCAGGTCGTGCTGAAGAAACGCGATGCGCAGAACGCGTTTCAGCAGATCTGGTCGACGGTCGTCGATCCCGCCTCGCGCTTCGTCAATCCCGCCGACATCAAGCCGGCCGGTCGGGTCTGGTCGTACCTCGAGAACGGTGCACCGTCGCAGAAGGTCGACCTGCTCGTCATCGGCGAAGGCTACACCGCTGCGGAAATGCCGAAGCTGAAGAAGGATGTCGACCGGCTCGTGGGGCGGCTCTTCGCGACGGAGCCGTTCAAGTCGCGCAGGAGCGACTTCAACGTGCGCGTGCTCGAGCTGCCCGCGAACAAGAGCGGCGTGCATCGTCCGCGCACGCGCGACGATCATCGCAGCGTCACCGGCGTGCAGTACAACATCTTCGACTCGGAACGTTACGTGTTGACGCTCGATAACCGTGCGTTGCGCGACGCAGCGGCGTCTGCGCCATATGACTTTCTCGAGATCCTGGTGAACGAGAAGCAGTACGGCGGCGGTGGCATCTTCAATGATCAGGCGACGGCGTCGGTCGACAGCGGCTTCTCCGACTACGTCTTCGTCCATGAATTCGGCCATCACTTCGCCGGCCTCGGCGATGAGTACTACACCTCGGATGTCGCGTATGAAACCGGCGGCACCGAGCATCCCGAGCCGTGGGAGCCGAACATCACCGCGAATGGCGAGCGTCCGAAGTGGCTAACCATGGTCACGCCCGGCACTCCGCTGCCGACGCCATGGCAGAAGGAAGCGTTCGAGAAGCATCAGCGCGAGTACCAGGCGGAACGGCGCAAGTTGCGCCAAGCGAATGTTCCGGAGTCACAGATGGATGAGCTCTTTCGGCGGGAGCAGGAGTGGGAGACGAAGTTCCTCGCGGCCGAAAAGTTCGCGCAACGCGTCGGCGCCTTCGAAGGCGCCAGTTACGAAGCGCACGGTCTGTATCGCCCGGAGACGGACTGCATCATGTTCACGCGCGACGAGGTCGGCTTCTGCGACGTCTGCACGCGCGCGATCGTGCGCATGATCGACATGCAGGTGAAATGAGTTGATCTAGAATTCTCCGCCGTGTCCCTCACATTCGTGGTCGGCGCGGCGGCCGATGTCTTCGCCGGCGAGCTCGCTCACGCGATCGAAGCAGAGCTGCAGCGACAGTTCCCTTCGATCGCTCGCGACGACCACGATTCTTACGAGTCCGAGCCGGTGGACGCATCGGGCTGGCGGCAACTGCAACAGCGCGTGTTGCGGACACTCGACATCGCGCCACAGTTGACGACCGTCGATGCGTACCAAGCAGTCTACGTTCCCGTGGCACACGCGGCCGTCGAGCATGTGCCGGTGGCGACGCTCGCCGACCCATTGCAGATCGGCAGCTTGCCCGCGCTCCTCGATGAGCTTCGCCGCTTCGCGGAGGCGAACGCGCTGCCGACCGACGACGTCGAGCTGATGCAACTCGGCGCGCACTACCTCGAAGGCGATTTCGACGCCGATCTCGACGTGCAGACCTATGTGCAGCTGATGCTCTCGGCGAAGCAGGCGAGCGCGCGCAATCAGGCGCTGTGGATCGTGGTGTAGGAACTGATCGAATGCGCGACGAGGTTCTCCGCCACTTCGAGCACCACCTCGGTAAGTGGAAGGATCGCTTCGAATATCGCAGCACAGAACCGGATCGCCCATCGGTCTGGGTGTACGAGTGGGATCGGCCGGACTACGGGATGTCCAGCTACGCAACGGTCGGCTATTCGGAGACACCGACGCGCGGCGGAAATCCTCCGCGAGAGTACTTCTTTCCAGCGAAGCGCGGCGATTTCGAAAGTGCGGCGCAGGCGCTGCTCCTCGCATGCGCGGCACCGTTGAGCGATGACCTGCCGCTCCGCGCCGGTCACACGGTCGGTCCGCTCCCGAATCCCATCCATGGCAAGACGCGTGTGCTCCTGCTGCCGCCGTGGGAAGAGGAATCCTTCCGCACCATCGACGTCGCAGCGGCGCATGTCGAGGTGATGATGCTCGTGCTGCTCTATGAAAAAGAGTTCCGGTTCCTGCGTGCACACGATCACGACGTGTTCTGGGACGCAATCGACGAACAAGGTGTGGATGTCATCGACATTCGCCGACGTCCGATGAAGACGCCAACTGTCTAGACCACTCGCAGCGGTGGGAGGAGCGATTTGTTGATGTCGATCGCGGCGATCGCGCCGTCCGCCGCCGACGTGATCACGAGCTGCGCGCCCGCGACGAGGTCGCCCACCGCCCACACACCCTCCACCGTCGTCTGGCGATGTTCGTTCACGACGACGTTCGGCTTCTCGGGATCGACCTCACATCCGAGGTCCTCAGCCAACGTCGTCGAGCGATGAACCGCGATCGTGAAGAACAGACGCTGCACGCTGACGCGCTCGCCCGTCGCCAACACCGCTGCTTCGACGCGTCCATCGCTTCCGACGAGGGAGATCACGCGCTCATCTTTCACGGTGATGCGCTCCGCGAGCAGCTTGCTGTTGAGCTCTTCATTCCACTCGCGCGCCTGGCCGTGCGTGAAGATGACGATGTCGTCGGACCACTGCAGCAGCTTCAGCGCGAGCCCGGCCACACTCTTTCCCCATCCGATCACGCCGATGCGTTGATCGGAACATTCAAAGCCATCGCAGTCGGGGCAGTGATGGACGGTGATGCCGTAGTACGACTCGATCTCCGGAATGTCGGGAAGCGTGTCGCGCACGCCGTACGCGAGCACGATGCGACGCGCGCGCAAGACACTCTTGTCGTTGGTCGTGACATCGAACACGTCGCCGTTCCGTTCGATGCTCGTCACGCGTCCATTCGTGATCTCCACTCCCGACTCGCGTGCCTCGGCGCGTCCGCGCTCGAGAAGCTCGCCCGGCGCGATCGAGTGGTGCCCGAGGAAGCCGTGGATGCTGCGAGTGGCGTAGTTGCGTGGGCGCTGGTCATCGATCACCAGCACGCGCCTGCGGTAGCGGCCGAGGAAGATTGCGCAGGTCAGCCCGGCGGGGCCGCCGCCGATGAGGATCGCGTCGTACGGCGCCTGCTCGGTCACGCGTGGCGGTCGCTCAGCGCCCGAGGGCGCTGGCGCGCATCGGAGCGGGCGAACTTTCCTCGACGCGGATGGAGACGTTGCTCGCGGAGACCGGCGTCGCGTTCTTGCCGCGCTTGACCCACACCACCACGGTATAGACGCCCGGCCCTTCGGTGAACGGAATGGCGAAAGAGAACTCGCCGTCCCTGCCGAGGTAAAAGTCGCCGCGATGTCCGCCGGGGTATTCGCGACGGATGATCTCGAGCGTTCCGTTAGGGCGACGCGTGTACTCCTGCTTCAGGCGCGGAAAGTAGTCCTTCCGTTTCGACGGAAGGGAGTAGCTGGTGAGGAGATTGACGACCTGCGCCGGCATCGCCTCCGGCACCGGCTCGTGATGCACGCTGATGGCCTCGATCGTTATGCCGGACATGGGACGGCCGGCAATCATCACCATCTCGCCGGGGCTGGCGCGCCGCGGCAACGTGCGCGTCCAGGTGACGTAGCGGCGGATGAACTCATGGACGAGGCGGAACTCCGATCCCTGCCACGCGAGACCGATCCCGACGTGCGTCGCATGCGGATCGAGGATGGTGCGCTTGTGCCCGTCGTCGGGCGCCATCTCCGCCATCATCGCGTCCTGCGAGCGCCGCGACATCTCATACAGCGCGCGTTCGGTGAACGTGTAGTTCGCGGACCACGCGGCCGCGTTCTCGCTCACGGCATCGTTGCCACCGGCGAACGAGTAACGCATGTACGGCGTGAGGCCATCGGTGGTGAAGTGACCGTTTGTGCCGTTGATGATCTGGCGGCGGCAGTAGTCGTCGCCCATGGCCGAGACGTTCAGATCGAGCTCGACGGGAGGAAGGTTGTAAAGGCGACGGTCGCGATTGATGAGGCGCAGCACATGCTCCCGCAGCGTGGTGCGTGTCTCATCGATATCGCTGTGCGCGACCGGCGTAGCCAGCAGCATGACGGCGATCGAGAGCAGGATGCGCTTCATTGCGGGAGATTCTCGCAGCGGTTGTGGAACATCTGCAAACGCGAGGGTCTTCCAACGAAGCGCCGAGGAGCGAGCACCGAGCACCGAGTAGCTCGCCGAGAACGGCGGTAACGCACGCCGAATATCACTCGGCGCTCGGCGCTCGGCGCTCGGAACTCGGCGCTCGGCGCTCGGAACTGCCTCTACCGCACCGGCAACTCGATGCGCACGCGCAGCCCCGGGTGGACGTTCTCTGCCTGGATGCGGCCGCCGTGCTCTTCGATCGCTTTGCGGGCGATGGCGAGGCCGAGGCCTGTGCCGGTGGATTTCGTGGAGAAGTAGGGGTCGAAGATCTTTGGGAGCACGTCGGCCGGAACGCCGGGGCCGCTGTCTTCGACGTCGATGACGACCTTCGAGTCGACGCCCTGGCTGCGAAGGCGGACGCGTCCGCCGGGCGCCGCTTGCAGCGCGTTCTCGATGAGGTTGGTCACGGCGCCGCGCAAAAGGCGCTCGTCGCCGTGGAATGTGGACGGCGTCGATGGCGCGATCTCCGCTTCGAAGTCGATGCCGCGCTCCTGGCTCTCCGCGTAGCCGGCGGCGACATCGCCGAGCATCTTGCGCAGATCGATCGGCTGGCGTTGCACCTGCCGCAGCGAGGCGTAGTCGCTGAACTCGCGCGAGGTCTCCCGCAGCGTGACCACCTGCCGCAGGATGTTCTCGACCGCGGTCATCACCACTTCCTGGAGACGCGGGTCATCGCGTTCGGCGAGCGTGCGCAGATGCTCGGCCGTCAACTGAATCGGCGTGAGCGGATTCTTGATCTCGTGCGCGACTTGCCGTGCCATCTCGCCCCACGCCTCCAGTCGATTCGACCTCAGGATCTCGGTTACGTCTTCGGCGATGAGCATCTCCTCATCGCTGTCCGGCAGCGGCACGATGGAGACGCGCAGCGTGCGCTCGTTGCCGTCGATCATGACTTCGATCTCCTTCGACTCGAGGATGCGATGGGTGTGTGCGGCGAGCATCTGGCGGACGCCGGCGAACGATGGGAAGGACTCCTCACCGAAGAGCCGTCTGGCCATCGCGTTCATGACGCCGACGCTGCGCGTGCCGTCGAGCACGACGACGGCAGCATTGATGTTCTCGAGCAGTGTCTGCAAGCGGTCGCGCTCGTGACGCAGATCCTCCTGCTGCTGGCGAATGGAGAGCGACATGTCGCGGAACGTCGTGACGAGCAGGCCGATGTCGGGATCGGGCGGCACGGCCAGTCGCACATCGAAATCGCCGCGCGCCACCGCGCGGGCGCCGGCAACGAGACTCTGCACGGGCCGCGTGACGCCGCTGGCGATGCGAAACGCGACGGCGATCGCAGCGACGGCGATGAAGACGAGCAGCAGATAGATGGTGGTGGCGAGGTCGTTCACCTGCGCCTCGATCTGCCGCGCCTGCACGATGAATGGCAACGCCAGGGTGTAGCTGCGCGGCGTGCCGAGGTTGACGGGGCTGTAGATCTCGACGTACTGGATCGCGCCCGACTGGCGGCGGGGACGCACGAGCTGTTTCCCGCGCAGCACGATGTCGAGGTAGACATCGCCCGGGAGTCGCTCCGATTCCACATGCGCGGCGAAGAGATCGCGTCGGCTCGAAGCCATCAGCCGCTCGCCGCGGTAGAGATGAAGATCGTGGCCGACCACACGAGCAAGCCAGCTCAGAATCTCGTCGTCGACGACCTGCTCCGGTTCGGCTTGTTGCGTTCCGATGTAGTCCTCGATCACTCGCTGTGCCGCGTTGAGCGCGTTCTGGCCGCGCTCGAGATATTCGACGTCGAGTCGGTTGGCGAGATAGGCGCGCACGAAAAGAACGAACGCGATCAACGGGAAGATGACGACTGCCGTGAGGTAGATCGAAGTGCGCGTCCGAAAATCGAGACTGAGCGGCTTCTTGCGCAGGAGCGCCACGAGATGCGGCATGGAGCTCCACGCCACCGTCGCCACGAGGAAGACCAACGCCCATACGGCCACGCCACCAGCACGACGAACGTGCTGCGTCCAGGAAGGAACTTGCAGCGGAAACACGTAGAGAGCGTTCCGGCCGCGCCGCACGTACAGCGCGTCCGCTTCAGGATCCGATGAGTCCACCCACACGCCTTGCTCCGGCTTGAGGCGCGCGTAGTACATGGATGGACCGAGCGGCAAGCGGTAGGTGACGGCGCTCTGTGCGTTCCCTTCCTTGTCGTACACGGCCGGCTCGCGTTGACGCTGCAGCATCGATGCGTCGACGGAGTCGGAGTCGAAGAAATCGCGATAGATGTCCGCCGACGCGGTGGCGCCCGGCTCGAGCGGATTGACGACATGCACGCTGCCGACGCCGATGGTGGTG
>WUUC01002031.1_pt1 | contig 10044 bp, 7 predicted proteins | sample 6278441 | NCBI WGS metagenome assembly WUUC01 (sample SAMN13675441, study PRJNA597444) | soil metagenome | isolation source: soil | place: USA: Washington | collected 2017-10 | reverse complement strand
GGTGTTGCCCGATGTCGGCCTGTGCCGTCCTGGGCACAGTGGGGGCATGAGAAAGCCACTGACCGTCATCTCCGCCGTGCTGGCCGCGTTGTTCGTGCTGCCGATGTCCACGGCCGTCGCGACACCGTCCCTGTCCCTGCCCGCGCCGACCGGTTCCGCCGCGGTCGGGCGCACGACGCTCACCCTCACCGACCGCGACCGCGTCGATCCCTGGGTGCCCGAGTCCGGGCCGAGACAACTCATGGTCACCCTGTACTACCCGGCCGTGCGGGGCACCGGGAGCCGGGCGCCGTACATGGATCCCGACGAGGCCACCGCGCTCGTCGAGTTCGGTGACCTCGGCCCGGAGTTCACCGCCGAACTGCTCGCGGGCACCCGGACCTGGTCCCGCGTGCAAGCCGGCCCGCTGCCCGGCCGGCGCCCGCTCGTCCTGCTCTCACCCGGGTTCACCGTTCCCCGCCACACCCTCACCGCGCTCGCCGAGGACCTGGCCTCCCGCGGCTATGTCGTCGCCGCCGTGGACCACGCCTTCGAGTCCGTCGCCGCGAAGTTCCCCGGCGGGGTGCTCCCGTGCGCGGCCTGCGAACTGCCCGGCGAGATCGGCATCGCGCCCATCGCCCTCAACCGGGCCGAGGACCTGTCCTTCGTGCTCGACGAGCTGCGCCACCACCGGCTGGTCGACCAGCGCCGCGTGGCCGTCGTCGGACACTCGATGGGCGGGGACGCCGCGGCCACCACGATGCGTGCCGACCGCCGCGTCGACGCCGGCGTCAACCTCGACGGACCGCTGCTGCCGCCCGACCCGCTCGACCGCCCGTTCCTGTTGTTCGGCGGCCTGGACGAGCACCGGCCCGGCGGCACGTTCGACCCGTCCTGGGACGCGGCGTGGCCGGCCATGTCGGGCTGGAAGCGCTGGGTCACCGTCACCGGCGCCGACCACTACTCCTTCACCGACGTCGACCTGCTCGTCCAGCAGTCCGGTGTCGACCTGCCCTTCGAGCTGGACCCGGCCCGCGGCATCGAGCTGACCCGCACCTACGTGGCCGCGTTCGTCGACCAGCACCTGCGCGGCACCCCGCGGCCACTGCTCGACGGTCCCAGCGCGGCCTTCCCGGAGATCACCTTCCACCAGCGGTGAGGTGGTCGGGTACCGACACTGAGTGGGCCGCCGGGTACAGGCCCGCGAACGCCGATGTCCACAAGGGCCGCACGCACCCACTGGTTGGGCCGAACGGCCGGTAGGCGGCGAACTGCGTCCATCAACGAGCCCGTGGTCTGGGGAGGTCGTCCGTCCAGGGCGTGTTAGTCGAGTAGGTGCCGCGGAGCACGGCCAGGTAGGCGTGGCCGTCCTTGGTGTTCCGGTGCTCGGTGCCCCGGACGTCCTGTTGGGTGCGGAGGATCCGTTGGAGCCGTGCCATGGCGGCCCGTTGGCCTTTGCGGTCGTGGCGCAGGCGAGCCAGGAGCCCCGCGGCGTAGGCCTCGAGCTGGTCGGCGAGCAACGTGTCGGGGTGGTCCTCGCCGAGCAGGAGCCGGCGTTTGGCGGCCAGGATGCCGAACTCGGCTTCCGCCTCGACCCATTTGTCCTGCCAGGCCAAGGTCTTCCCCAGGCTTTCCCGGGTGTCCAGGGTGTCCGCGTGGTCGGGCCCGAGGATTTCCGCCCGGTCGGCGAGGAGCAGTCGGTAGTCCCGCTCGGCGTCGTCCCAGCGCCCTTGTTTGCCGACGCACCAGCACAGCTTGCACCGGGTGTGGAGCGTGAACGCGTCGTCGTGCTCCAGTTCTCGGCGGCACTCCCGCAGGACGTGGCGCAGCTCGTTCTCGGCGTCGGCCCACTCGCCCCGCCGGCCGATGGCCCAGGCCATGTCATGTCGGGTGCGCAGCGTGTCGTGTCGCACCGCGTCGTCCGGCAGTGCCTGTTGCGCCTCGAGGACCTGGCGGAGTGACTCCACGGCCTCGGTGAACTTGCCCTGGTCGCGGATCGCCCAGGCGTGGACGTGACGCAGGCGCAGGTAGGCCGGAGTGCCCGCGCATCCCAGGTCGCGGGCCAGTGCCAGCGCGTCGGCGGCGAGTTGCTCCGCCCGTGGCTCGGCGCGGCTCCACAGGTAGGAGGTGATGCAGGAGACCATGCAGTCCAGCAGATCGTGCCGCTGCCGAGGACCCAGCCGTCCCGCGGTGTCCGCCAGCAGTGTCTGCACGTGGGGCGTGAGCACCTGAAATCGTGGCCAGTCGTCCACACGGCCGACGTCGAGGCCGCCGATGGCGAGGCTGGTGGTGGCGACCGCGCTGTCACGCACCAGCGACGGACTGACCGACTCGTGGTCGCCGGTGTCCAGCACCGTCCTGGTGACCTCGGCGATGAACGGGTGCAGCACGATCCGCCCGGGTCCGTCGTCTGCGTCGGGACGGTGGATCAGGCTCACGGAGGCGAGGCCGTTCAACCCGGCCAGACAGTACTGGGTCAGTTGTCGTGGTGAACGCCGTCCGTCGGGATCGAGGAGTTCGGCGAGCGCGGGTCGGCCGGCGCCGGTGAGCATCTCCACCGGGATGTGGCTGCCGGGTGCGTAGCAGGAGAGCAGCCACAGCAGCGGCCGGGCCTGGGGCAGTCCCGCGTTCTCCAACGCGTCGAGCGACAGCTCCCACGTCTGGGTGATCACGGCACGTGGATCCGCCTGCTCGGACGCGTCGAGGAGGGGTGCGACGCCTTCGGTGTCCAGCGTCCGCAGGTACTGCTCGAAGGTGGTCCAGGCGACGAAGTGCTGTCGCAGACCCATGCCGGCCATGCGCAGCGCGAGCGGCAGGCAACCCAGCCGCACCGCCAGTGCCCGCGCCGCCTCTCGACCTCCCGCGCGGGGGGCGAGGTCGGTGAGCACGTCGGTGGCCGCCTCGACCGGCAACGGCTCGACCGGGGTGAGCTCCGCCCCGCCCGGCCAGGAGGACTCGTTGCTGTTCCTGGTGGTGACCAGGAGCAGCCCGCGGTTCGTCGTGCGGATCCAGCCGGTGCCGTCCGGTGGGCCGAGCAGCTCCGGGTCGTCGGCGTTGTCGATCACGAGCAGCCACCCGGGACGGCTGCCGTCCAGCAGGTGCCAGATCCGGTCGGCGACGTCGTCCAGGCCGGCGACCGGGTGGGTGCGGATCATCTCCTGGTCGGCCGTGCTCGCACCGAGCTGGCGCGCGAGGCTGACCAGTCCGCCGGACAGACGTTCTTCGTTGACCGCCGAAATCCACCAGACAGGGCGTTTCTGGTCGCTCTCCCGGGCCCTGGTCGCGACCAGCCGGGCAATGGTCGATTTCCCCATGCCGCCAGCACCGACCAGGAACTGGGGACGACCGGGGTTCCTTTTGTCGATCAGGTCGACGAGCCTGGTCACGACCCCCTCTCGGCCGTGCGTCACGGCGGGGCCCGGCTCACACGGCACGGCCGTCGAGTTCCCGGGAACGACGAACGCGCCGTCGGACTGCGAACTCCCGTCCTCGGCCGACGGGGACCGCCACGCGGCCGCCGCTGTCTGGACGCCGGTGGACCCCAATTTCACGAGCTCGTTGACGACAGGCAGCCATCCAGGTTCCACACGAAAAAACTAGGCGGCATTGACAGGAGATTCCACCCCTGACCTACGCTGGGGCAGACATCCGATGTATCGGAGGGGTGGCGATGAGGCGACGAGGCCTGGGCCGGCGTGACTTCCTGCTGGCCACCACGGTGGCGGCCACCGGGACCCTGCTGGGAGCCGGTACGGCGACGGCCGACCAGCGGGCCGCACATCGGATGTGGCGGGAGTATCTCGCCGCGCCGGATACGCATCCGTTGATTCCCAACGTGTCCTACGCCGGTTACCGGCGCGGTGAGTGCCGGTTGCCCCGACCGTCGGTGCGGGCGACCGTGGCGCGGTTCGGGGCGGTCGGGGACGGGGTGACCGACTCGACGGCCGCGTTCCGGGCCGCCGTGGACGCCGTGGGGGCCGCTGGTGGTGGGGCGGTGTTCGTCCCGCCCGGCCGTTACCGGCTGACCGGGGTGGTCTGGATGCACCACAGCGGGGTGGTGCTGCGGGGTGCCGGGCGGGGCCGCACCACCCTGTTCTTCGACGAGTCCCTGACCTCCAGCTACCGGCCGCCGGGGCGGCGGGAGTGGTCGTTCTCCGGCGGCATGGTGTGGTTCATCCCGCGGCGGCTGCGGGAAGCGTTGGAGGCCAACGACTTCAACGGCAACGAGGGCTGGCTGGACAACCGGGACCTGTCCGAGGTGACCGCGGCGGTACCGCGTGGCGCGCGGCGGGTCCCGGTGGCCGACCCGTCCGTGTTCACGCCGGGCGAGCACGTGTTGCTGCTGGCCGAGAACACGCCGGACAGCAGCCTGCTGGCCCACTTCGCCGGTGACGTCCCGGGTACGGCGACCTACCCGTGGGCGACGGCCGCGCTCCGGATGCGGCCCGAGCTGTCCGACTGGGTGCTGGCCGAGAACTTCAGCCACTACCGGTTCCCGGTGCGGATCGAGCGGGTGGAACCGAACGCGGTCGTGCTGGCGCAGCCGCTCAAGATCGACCTGCGGCTCGCGTGGCGGCCGAGGTTCGTCACGCTCGGGCCGGTCGTGACGGAGTCCGGCATCGAGGACCTCACCATCGAGATGCGGCAGTCCCCACAGGCGGTGCACAACGCCGATCCCGGGTTCAACGGGCCGAACTTCCAGGCCGCGCTGAACTGCTGGGCGCGCGACGTCGACCTCTGGCACGCCGACAACGGCTTCGGGCTGACCACGTCGAAGGGCATCACGCTCACGAACGTGCGGGTCGGCGGCCGCGCACGGCACCATTCCTTCGTCTGCCGCGTGCAGTCCCACGACATGCTCGTCGACCGCTTCGAGATCCTCCCGGCCACGACCCCGCTCGCGGCGGGCGCGGCGTACCACGGCATCAACACCGAGGGGTTCACGTCGGGCAACGTGTGGTCCAACGGCACGATGGACGGCACCTTCGACTCGCATCGCGCGCTGCCGTTCGAGAGCGTGCGGACCGCGATCACCGTGCACAACACGGGCAACACCGGCGGCGCGAACGACGCGGGCCCGCGGTGGGCGGCCAGGTTCTGCCACTGGAACATCGATGTCACCAATGGCCGCTCGCACGCCATCCGGCTGGAGGAGCACGCGCCCCGCAGCGCGATGGTCGGCATCCGCGGCACCACCGGCCCGACCGACCACCCGAAGGACTTCGGCGGTGAGCTGTCCAGCGTGGTCGACGCGCTGGACGAGCGGGTGGCGCCGGTCAACCTGTACGAGGCCCAGCTGCGTGCCCGCCTCAGGACGACCCGGGGCCGGAACTCAGGGTAGAGCCAGGGGTTTGCCGGATCACCGCCGCGCCGCGGCACGGAATCGTGTGCGGACATGAGAAAGAGAACTCTTCGCGGCGCGGTCGTCGCGGTGCTGGCGTTGGTCGGGCTGGCTTCCACGACCCTGCCGGCGGCCGCGGAGCCGGTGCCCACGTTCGACTTCGCCGACTGCCCCGCGATCCCCGGGGCCGCCGACCCGGCACTGTGGCGCTGCGAGGTGCTGATGTCGAGCGGCACCATCGGGTTCGGCAACCTCGCGGAACAACCCACCGGTGCCATGCGGCTGACGTTCGCGGAAGGGGAGCTGGACGGGAAGTTCGCCCAGGTCTTCGGCGCCCTGCGGGCCGAGCCGACCAGGGTGCCGGGTGGCCTCTTCGGTGACTCGTTGCTGCGTATGGACATTCGCATCGAGTACGCGGGCTTCGCCGACTTCTACTCCGTCGGCGACCAGATGGGCGAGCAGCACCTGAAGATCAGGGTGATCTCCCGGCTGCTGCCCCATACCTGCACGATCGGCAGCGACCGGGACCCGATCAGGTTCAAGCCCATCAGGACCAGCGGGCCGGACACGATCTCCACCGACCCGCCGGTGCTCCGGTTCACCATCGAGGACACGGCGTTCGCGGTGCCGAGAGCACGCGGCTGCGGCGTGTTCGACCGGTTGGTGAACAAGCGGTTCGGCCTGCCGTCGCCCGCCGGCGCCAACGCGATGACGCTCACCACGCTGGTCGGGCTGAAGTACTACGCGCAGAGCTGAGTTGTTGACAGCGCCCGGCGGCATCTGGTGCTCTGTTGACCAGACGCGCCGGGCGCGGCTCGGCTTTCTGGGGGAGGCACCGTGAAGAAGGTCGCGCTGGTACTCGGCACGGCGGTCGCGATCACCGCGCTGGCGGCACCGCCGGCGAGCGCGGACGGCCCACCGGGAACATCGGATGACTGCACGCTGCTCTGGGTGACCGCGGAGGCGTTCGGCTCAGGACAGTACTTCGGCGACGCGCGACTGCGGTGCCCGGTCGTCACGGACACCGGCTGGCGCTGGGAGCTCGACGGCATCGAGCTCGAGCGCGGCACCCAGAGCCCACTCGGTCCCGGCGAGGTGCCGGTGTTCGCCGACCTCCAGGTGAACACGACACCGGGCCGGCAGCTGTGCTTCTTCCCCCAGGCATGGGGAAACGACAAGGGCAGCGCCTGCGTCACGACCTGACACGGTGACATGGCCTCGCTGACGCTCGGCGTTCGCGGCCTGTGCCGTGGCCCCCCTAGGCGCAGCACGGGTTGCGCCGCTCGACGCGCGGTGAATGGGCCGAACGGGGATCGTTTCGGGCTGTCTTCGGCGGTACGTTCGGTGAAGAGTTCCGGTTCTCGTCCACCGATCTTCCCGTTTCCCCCGCAGCCGAGGGAGAAGTCTGTGAGTACGACCGAGATCCAGTCGAGTCCCGATCAGTCCACGGTGGATCCACCGGTGGTGCCGAGGCGCTGGCTGGTCGTGGGACTGTCCGCGCTGGCCGGCTTCCTGCTGACCGTCGTGTGGTCGGCACGGTTCGTCGACGGCGTGATCGGCAGGAACGTGGCGAACACGTTGCTGGGCTACGACACCGAGAACACGGAGATCACCGGGGTGGCCGCGGGCATCGCGTTCGCGTTGGTCACCGGCCTGGCGGGCACCTTCACGGCATGCAACATCGCCGTGTTCGGCACGATGGCGCCGATGCTCGGCCGTGCCCCGAGCTGGCAGGACCGCTCGAAGGCGACGCTGGTGCCGCTGCTGTGGCTGTCGACGGGGATGGTCGCGGTTTCCGCGCTGTACGGCGTGATCGTCGGTCTGGTCGGCACGTCGATGCCACAGTTCTCCACGGTGCCCAACGTGCCGGGCGAGCTGTCCGCCCGCGGCATCCAGTCGATGATCGTGTTCGGCCTGATCGGCCTGGCGATGCTCTACCTGGGGCTGGCCGCACTGCGGATCGTGCCCGACCCGTTCGAGACCCGCCCTCGCGCCCGCATGGTCTTCCTGGGCGTCCTGGTGGGCGGCTTCCTCATCGGCCGCCCGTACCCGTTGTTCCGCCACATGTTCCGCGACGCCGCCGACCGCGGCGACCCCCTGTACGGCGCGGCGGCCTTCGTGCTGCAGTCGATCGGCAACATCATCGTGATGGCCCTGCTGCTGGTGCTCGTGGCCGCGGTGTTCGGCCGCCGGCTCGGGACGTGGCTCACCGCGAACCCCCGCCGCGCCGTGGTCCTGACGGCGGCCGGCCTGATCGTGGCCGGCGTGTTCACCTTCCTGTACTGGGACCTGCGACTGCTCTCGAACCGCGACATCATCTGGTACCCGAAGCTCTGGAGCTAGCCGACCGCGAGCACTGGCCGGGTGGACGTGACCGGGGAGCGCAGCCCGCGGGCCAGCGCGACGGTGACCGCGACCGAGGCCGCGGCCATGACGGTCATCGCGGTGGCCGGGGAGGTGTGCTGGGCGATGACGCCGGCCAGGGCCGCGCCGATGCCCTGCATGGCGAGCATCCCGGCGGACTGCAGACCGAGGGCGTGGCCGCTGAGCTCGTCGGGTGTCAGGGCCAGCAGGCGTCGCTGGAGCAGGAGAGTGGCCGAGTACCCGACCGAGGCGAGTGCCACGGCGGCCACCGCCAGCGCCGGCGGGGGCTGGACCGCGAAGATCAGGAACGGGACGCCGAGCAGCAGGCGTAGCGGGGTGGCGAGCCGGTCGCGCCAGCGGTCGGACAGGAAGCGGCCGGTGAGGGTGTCGCCGGCCAGCATGCCCAGCGCGGCGAACGCGAACAGCAGCCCCGCGTCGTGCGGGGAGTAGGAGAGGAACAGGGACTCACAGCCCACGACCAGACCGTTGGGCACCCACAACGCGAGGTAGACGTAACGGCGGGGAACCGACGACCACAGGAGGGCGTTGCCGCGCCAGGTCGCCGTGATCGACGGGCGACCGCCGGCCCGGGGCGGACGGTCGCTCAGGCCCGCGCGGGCGATGATCGCGGCGGCGAGGTAGAGGGCGGCGCCGGCGAGCAGCGTGTGGCGCGGTGACAGTGCCGTCACGAGCACACCGCCCAGCGCGAACCCGCAGATCTGCATGGTGCCGACCGACATGTTGAGCACCGAGCGGCCCAGCACGTACCCGTCGGCGGGAAGGATCTCGTTGAGCAGCCCGTAACGCACCCCGCCACCGAGCGCGGCGAGCGGCCCGACACACGTCAGGATCACGAACGCGGCCCACACCGGAAGGCCGGGGACGGCCTGGGCGGCCGTGGCGGCGGCGAAGACCAGTTCCAGGCCGGTGAGCGTGGCGCGTGGCGGGAGCCGGTCGGCGGCCGACAGCAGCACGGTGGCGCCGACCAGCTGGGCGAGCGACGGGCCGAACATGGCCAGCGCGGCGAGCAGGGGCGAGCGGGTCTGGGCGTAGACCAACGTGCCGAGGGCCAAGCCGGTCACCGTCTGCGCGGCCACCCGCGCGGCGCCGGTCAGGAACAGCGGCGTGAACTCGTCCGTGCGGAACAGCTCGCGGTAGGTGCGCATGATCGAAGTCTCGGCGGCAGCCCGCACGGGCCGTTAGAGTTTCGCAGGGAGGCGAAACCATGGGCTGGTGGCACGTCAGCGCGGACATCCTGGCGCGCAGCCGGTTCGTGATCTCCAGCCTGGCCGAGGCCACCGCGAGCCTGTTCGCCCTGCACCGGGCGACGGCCGCGCACCCCGGCGAGCGTGCCTGGCTGGATGCCCACCTGCCGGCCTACCGGCAGCGCCTGGCCGCCGACCCGGTCACCGCGCGGCTCGTCCAGGCCGCGCGGGGACACCGCTGGACCGCGGACTTCCTCACCATCCCACCCCACGAGGACGAACCGGCCTTCGCCGACGAGCTGGCCAGGATCCGCGCGACCCCACCCGCCCAGGCCCGCGCGGACCTGACCGTCTCGCTGCGCGGCCCGCTGCCCGCCGAGCTGGACCGCGTCGACCTGGCCGACCGCGCGGCCGACCTGCTGGAATGGGTGTGGACGCGGACGGTGCTGCCCCACTGGCCGAGACGCAGGCGCATCCTGGAGGCCGACGTGGTCGCGCGCACCGCACAGCTGAGCCGAGGCGGCTGGGCGTCGGCGCTCGACGACATGCGCCAGGGCATGCGCTGGCTGGGCGAGGGTCGTCTGCAGATCAACACCTACGACTACCCACCACGCGAGGTCACCGGCGCGCGGCTGCTGTTCGTTCCGGTCACCCACCAGCGGGGTTGGGTGGCCTGGGACGCCACACAGCGCTTCGCCGTCATCTACCCGTGCTCCGGCGTACTGGCCGAACCCGAGCACACCCCGGCCCCCGAAGCGCTGACCCGACTACTGGGCCCGGGCCGTGCGAACACACTGGCACTGCTCGAAACGGCCAAGAGCACGACCCAACTGGTCGCACTGACCGGCCAGGGCCTCGGCTCGGTCGGCCGCCACCTCAAGATCCTGCTCGATGCCGGCCTGGTCGCCCGCCGCCGCTCCGGACGCTCGGTCCTCTACTACCGCACCGACGCCGGTACGACCCTGGTACGCGCCGCACTCGGCCCGAGCCCCACCGCAGGCCGTGCCTCGCCGCGGTGACCGTCGACGTTCTGGCCCGCTGCCCGCCGGCCGCTGCCCGCCGGCCGCTGCCCGCCGGCAAAGTCGGTTGTCGCTGTGGCGGTGCACGAGTGTCCCATTGGCTCGGACTGGTGGGAGAAAGTTGTCCACAGGTGTT
>WUUC01176925.1_pt1 | contig 10045 bp, 9 predicted proteins | sample 6278441 | NCBI WGS metagenome assembly WUUC01 (sample SAMN13675441, study PRJNA597444) | soil metagenome | isolation source: soil | place: USA: Washington | collected 2017-10 | reverse complement strand
GTCGCGTCCGCGCGAACCTTGCGAGTGTCCGGGTTACCTTGCGAGTGATCTTGCGAGCCGTCCGGAATACCTTGCGAGTTCACTCTTACGTGCCGGGTTGGTAGCGCACGATCGGCGTCGATGGAGCGGAAGATGCCGTGGCATGGCTGTCGATTCGTCGATGGATGTGGAAGCGGTCCGGCCGGTTGCCCGGAACCGGCCGCGTACGTCCGGCCGGCGGTACCGGGTGCATGTGCGGTTGACGAGCGAGGAGTGGCACGACATCACGGCGGCTGCCGCTCGTGCCGGGTTGAAACCGACTGCGTACGCCGGGGTGGCGGCGGTCGAGGCGGCTCGGGCTCTCGTGGCCGACATCCGTGCCGGCGCGACGCGGGCGGAGTTGGCAGCGGTTCAGCGTGAGGTGTTCGCCGCCCGTTCGGCCCTGGTCCAAGCGGTACAGGTGTCGCCCGGCGGGCAGGAACCGGGCTTGGGTAAGGCCGGCGCGACGATGGTCGCGCGCCTTGACGCGATCGCTGAGCGGTTGCACGGGCTCTTGAAGCGAGCATCGTCGTGATCCCCCGCGTGCGGCCTCGCAGCGCGAACGTCGGTGACGTGCTGCGTTACCTGTTCGGGCCGGGTGACGACGGCGAGCACCACGATCAGCGGCTGGTCGGGGCGTGGGAGGCGGCAACGGTTCGCGGGGTATGTGACCTCCAGCCGCAGAGGAGCAACGGCGTGCGGTCAGTCGCGCGGCTGGCTGGCCTGCTGGAGCAACCCGTCCTGGCGGGTAACAATCCGCCGCTCAAGCCGGTGTGGCATTGCTCGCTGCATAACCACGCCGAGGATCCGGTGTTGACGGATGCGCAGTGGGGGCAGGTCGCGGTCGACTTCCTTGACGGTGTCGGGCTGGCTCCGGTGGGGGATCTGGCTGCTGTCCGCTGGGTCGCGGTCCGCCACGCCGCCGATCACGTGCACTTGGTGGTGACCCTGGTACGCCAGGACGGCCGGACCCGCTGGATGCGCTACGACTACCGTCGCTGTCAGACGGCGGCGCGAGAGATCGAGAGTCAGCTCGGCCTGCGTGCGGGCGGACCCGCACCAACTCCTTCTGGGACCGGGCGTGGCTGAGTCGAGCGCGTTGCGGTCGATTCCCGGCGGCGCGGCCGGCGGCGGCCCGCAGGGCGGATTCGAGGTCGGCTATGTCGCCGAGGACGGCACCGATTGCCGGATCACGTTGCTCGACGCTGGGCAGACCCGGTTCGAGTGGTGCCGGCCGGCGCGGCGGTTTCGCCAGTACAAGGGGCAGAAGCACATGCCGGGGCGTTGGTGGACGGCGACGATGGGCTGCCATGTCGGCTACGAGTCGTGGCTGGAACGCGATCACCTGATGCTGCTGGATTTCGACCCGGGCGTGGTCGCGGTGGCGTCCCAGCCGTTCTGGCTGTTCTGGAACAACGAACAGGGCAAGGTCCGGTCGCACGCACCGGACTACTTCGCCCGCCTCGCCGACGGCGGCGCTGTCGTGGTCGACTGCCGGCCGGCCGAGCGGATCAAGCCGCGGGATGCGGCAGCGTTCGCCGCCACCCGTCTGGCATGTGAGCAGCTCGGCTGGGGCTACCGCGTGTCCGGGGTGCCGGAGCCGATCAGCACCCGCAATATTCGCTGGCTTTCCGGCTACCGGCATCCGCGACACGACCTGCCCGCAACCGCGACCGCGTTGCGCCGGGTGTTCGCCCAGCCCGGCGGGCTGATGGCCAGGGCAGAGGCAGTAGGCGACCCGATCGCGGTGCTCCCGGTGCTGTTCCACCTGCTCTGGCGCCATGAGTTGCGCGCTGACCTGTCCATGCCGCTACACCCGGACACGGTCGTGATGACCGAGGCGGTGACCGGCTGATGGCGGGCTGGCCGGTGCTGCGCCCGGGAGACCGGGTGAGTTTCGACAGTGACGAGCACCAGGTGGTGGGGCTGTCCGGCACGGCGGTCCGGTTGCGTTCCGACTCCGGCGCCGAGCAACTCGTGCTGGCGGGGCACCTGATCGCCTCGCCGGACTTCGCGGTCCTCGACGCCGCGCCCGCACCGGTGATCGACCAGTTCGGGCTGCTGGACGCGGTGCCCGAGGACGTGCTCGCCACCGCGAAGCGGTGGGAGCGTCACGTCGTGGAGGTCGAGACCGGCCTGCCAACAGGGGCGCCAGAAGGCGCCGCACCGAAGCCCGAATACGACCCAGCCCTGACCACGCTCAACGAGCGGGACGCGACGAAGGCCGCTGAACTGGGCATCAGCGTCCGCAGCATCCAGACTCGGCGAGCCCGCTACGCCACGCAAGGGCTGTGGGGCCTGGTCGACCAACGCGCGGCGCGAGCGTTCGACGGAACCGGCCGCGCCGACGCCCGGCTGGTCGAGGCGGTCCGGGAGATCATCGCCGAGCAGACGGACGCGTCGACCGGCACCCGGTCGCGGCTGATCCGCCGGGTGGTCAAGCGGGTCGAGCAGATCCACGGACCCGGAGTCGTGCCGCTGCCTGGCCGGACCGCGTTCTACGAGCTGGTGGACCGACTGTCGCAGGGCAAGTACACGTTCGGGTCGGCTGTCACCCGCCGGCAGATGGCCAACCGGCCGGCCGGGCTGTTCACGCCGACGTTCGCCGCCCGCCCGGGTGAGCAGGTCCAGATCGACTCCACCCCGATCGACGTGATGGTGATCCTCGACGACGGCCTCCCCGTCCGCGCAGATATGACGATCGCGGTCGATGTCGCCACACGCACGATCTGCGCCGGGGTGCTAAGGCCGGTCGGCACCAAGGCCGTCGACGCCGCGTTGCTGCTGGCCAAGATGCTTGTCCCGGAGCCGATGCGGCCGGGCTGGGCGAACGCGCTGCGGCTGTCCGCGTCGCGGATGCCCTATGCGCGGCTGGTCGACATCGACACCCGGATGCGGGAGGCGGCGGCCCGGCCGGTGATCGTCCCGGACCAGATCGTCATCGACTACGGCCGCGTGTTCGTCTCGGACACCTTCATACGGGCCTGCGACCGGCTCGGCATCTCGGTGCAGACCTGCCGCCCAGGAACCCCGACGGACAAGGGTGTCGTCGAGGCCACCAACTCCGCGGTCAAAACGCTGTTCGCGCAGCACGTCGCCGGTTACACCGGCGGGAACCCGACCATGCGCGGCCGCGACGTCACCGGGGAGTGGACCATCGGCGAGTTGCAGGACCTGCTCGACGAGTGGCTCATCTGCTGGCAGCACAGGCCACACGACGAGCTTCGTGACCCGCACCAACCCCGGCGGGTCCTGACGCCGAACGAGAAGTACGCCGCGCTGGTCGCCGCGGCCGGCTACCTGCCGCTGACCCTGACCGGCGAGGACTACCTCGAACTGCTGCCGGTGGAGTGGCGGCGGATCACCGACGAGGGCATCAAACTCGACAACCGCACCTACAACGACGCCACGCTCGGTCCCTACCGGCACGACCGCTCCGGGATCGCCGCCAAAGGCAACCGCTGGGAGGTGCATGTCGATCCATACGACGTCTCTCAGGTCCACCTGCGCACCCCAGACGGCTGGATCACCGTCCCCTGGATCCACCTGCCGATGGTGTCCGCACCGTTCGCCGACTTCACCTGGCGCCACGCCCGCCGTCTGGCCGGCACCGGAACAACCGAGGCCGAGATCGCCCGGGTCCTCGACGAGTTGCTCACCCGCGCCGAACACGGACCAGACAAGGCCAGCGCCCGGATCACCGCCCGGACCCGCGCCGGCCAAGCCACCCACCGGCCGCCGCCACCCGAGCCCGCGCCAGCAGTGGCCGCCGACGAGGTCGCAGAGCCGGACGCCGAGGTCATCCCCTTCGGGATCTTCGACGCCGACGCCGAAGCAGAGAGGTGGATATGAACGCGGCGCCCGACGACGTGATCACGCCGGACGACCCGCCGACGACCAAGGAAGGCTGGCGCCGGTTCGTCGACTACCAGCCCGAACCACCCACCATGCTCACGGCCGAGCAGCTCATCGCGCTCGATCAGCGGCAGCGGGCGGTACACGACGAAGCTCGTCGCGACTACCATGCCGAACTGCCGCTGGTGCACACCCCGACCATCCGGCAGCTGCTCGGCACTGGCCGGTTGTTGGTCCAGCTCAATCGTCGGCAGGTCTCTGCCCGGCGCGGCCTGATCCTGTCCGGCGCTTCGGGCACCGGGAAAACCACTGCGCTGATGCAGCTCGGCCGCACCCACGAACGTGCGGTCCGCCGACGACACCCCGACAGCCGGCACCGGCTCCCGGTCGCCTACGTCACCGTCCCACCGGCCGCGACCGCGAAGATGCTCGCCGTCGAGTTTGCCCGCTTCTACGGCCTGGAGTTTTCCGCCCGGGCCAACATGCCCGACATCGTCAACGCGGTCTGCGCCACCGCCGCCAACACGGGCGTCGAGCTGGTTCTAGTCGATGAAATTCACAACCTGAACCTGGCCACGCGGGCTGGTGCTGAGGTATCTGACCAGCTCAAATACTTCGCCGAAAGGCTGCCGGCCACCTTTGTTTACTCAGGCATCGACGTCGAAGCCGAGGGCTTGTTCGCCGGGGTCCGCGGACGTCAGATCGCCGGTCGGTTCACCCTGATCGCGTCCACTCCGTTCGCCTACGGCACCACCAAGCAGCGCGCCGCCTGGCGAGCCCTGGTCGCCACCCTCGAAGCCATGCTCCGCCTGCACCAGCACACGACCGGAACCCTGGTCGCGCTGGACGAATACCTCTACCGCCGCAGCAGCGGCATGATCGGCAGCCTGTCCCAGCTCATCCGGGGCGCGGCGATCTTGGCCATCGAGGACGGCACCGAACAGATCACCCGCGACCTGCTCGGTCTGGTCCCGGTCGACTTCGCCGCCGAGAAAGCCGCCCGGCCCACCGCACCGCGCCAGCGCAAACGCCAGGCCGCCAAGACCGCCGCCGCGACGGCCTGATGCACGCCCGCCTGCCGATCGCGGTCGCGCCCGCCCACCACGAAACCGCCTCCTCCTACATCACCCGGCTCGCCAACCTGCACGGCATCCCGTTCCCCGAGCTCTGGCGGCAGGTCAGCCGACCCCGCCAACCGGCCAGCACCACCACGGTGATCGCCGCCGACCGGCTCGCCGCCGTCACCAGGATCTCGCAAACCCGGCTGGCTCGCGCCCTCATCGAGATCCGCCACCCCGAACCCGACTGGCTCGCCTTCCGCCACGAACCCGAACACGGATGCCCCCGCTGCACCGGGCGCCACCCCGGCAGCCCCGTCCGGCAACTGTTCCCGCACCACCGCTACGTATGCACCCGCCACCGCATCTGGATCGGACCACCCGACCTGACCGACCAGCCCTACCCGGCCCTCGACCAACTACCCGAGATCGTCGCCGCGCAACGCGCCCACCTGCGACTTCTGCACCGACTCGGCCCCGCCGCCACCTACGACGCCGTTCTCACCGGCTTCCTCATCTGCGGGCACCGCTGGGACCCACAACCCGACCCCATCACGGACCTGGATGCCCGGCACGCCTGGCGGACCAGGATCGACATCCTCATCCCGCCCGGCAGCGAACAGGCCACTTTCAGCACCTCCCGGCTGTTCGCCGCGACCTACCCCGAAGCCGTCAAGATCGCCGCGCTTGTCGGCTCACTGCACTGGCGCCGACAAGCTGCCGGCGACCCTGACGGGCAACGCCGCTTCGCCGCCGAGATCGGCCGTCGTCTTGGCCAACCCGACTACCGGCCCAAAGTAACCCGAGACCCGATCGCGCACTGGATTGACGACGACTGCTGGCGGCCACCCAGCCTGCCCCCGACCACCTACCGCACCCTGCCAGGGTTTGGCAACCCGACCGTCACCAAGCCCAACCAGCACAGCCTCGACCGGCACCACCGCAGCGCACACTGGTTCGCCCGCAACCGCCGCGGCGGACGCGTCATCCTCTACCACCGCCACGTCGGCTCCGTCCTCGCCCGCGACTGGTCACGCAAGATGGAACAGTTCGTCGGCACCGTCGAAGCCAGCGCCGAAGCGACCACCTTCCTACGCACCGACAACCAAACCACCGGCGACGAGGACGTGCCCGACTACCTGCGAGCAGAGGCGGTGCAATCCGACTACCTCGACAACACCGTCAGCCCCGCACCCTGGCCAACCCGAACCTCACCAGCAGGACCGGCCTTCTCGGCATCGACCTCACTGACGAATGTCGAACGCTTCCACCACACGCTGGACAGCTCGACCGAGGTCAGCATCGTCGACCCGGATCGGTCCGGCCTCGTCGCCCATACCCGACACCATCACAGTGAAAATCTTCGGGTTGACGCCGTCGGTTCGTTCTCCGTCCACCTTGATCAGCATTGAGGCGCTTGTGGCCGCAACGGCGCGGAGCAACGGATCAAGCTCTTCGAGCGCCAGCTGGACGCCATCGAGATCCACGTCGGCTCGCCAGTCCGGCACATACGTGTTCCCCTCGTCCACCTGGTCATCCAAGCATGTGATCCTTCCGCCCGGCGCGAGGAGCACTACCTCCTCGGCGCCACCAGTTGCCAGCAGCCGCTCTCGGCGGGCAAAACCGGCTCGCTACCTTTCTCGACATGCTGCTTCGTGATCAGCCAGCCCAGGAGCCCTTCGAGAGCAAGGACCTCGAAGTCGGCGCAGCCCTACGCGCATGGACCGAGACTCAGTCGCGATCCTTCACCGAAGACGAGTACGCCGAACTCACCACCGCAGCCGACCTGGCCGAACTCACCCCGACCGGCTTCTGCGCCCAAGCCGCCCTCGACGCCGCCCGCCACCTGCACACCACCGCCGAGCGCGTTGAACACCAGGCCCTCGGCAACCTACAAGCCGAACTGTTCCAAGCCAGCGTCGCGCTCAACCAGCTCCGCACCGAACTCGCCCGCCACCTCGACATCGACGACCACACCACGGCCGACCCGCACCAGATCGTCACCGACGCCGCCCGCGCACTCGCCGGACTCGACGCCGTCATCGCCCGCATTCACCGCAGGCTTGCATAGCACCCCGAGCAACGATCTGAACCGGCCCGCGCTCAGAAGGGCGGGGACTATCGATCGCGAATCGGCCGACCAGATGCCGCCGCTGGTTTCCCTGCGGCGCAGGCTGGGGCCGTGGCCGCGCTGCGGGATTGGCAACCGGTGCCGGGCGGGATCGAGTACGAGCCGCACCCGGCGCTGCGGATACCGGCCCGGTTGCTGGTGACGCGCAGGCCCGGCCCATGAGTTCGACCCGACGGTGTCGTGGCGAGCGGCTCGGCGGCGGCTCAGGCGTCCGACTTCGACGCGACGATGACGCCGCTGGCCCAGTCGAGCTCGACGCTCGTCAGCTGAGGGTGCCGGCTGACGAACCGCCGCAGCGTCTCCACCCGCTCGCGGGCGGTCTCCCTGGCACTGGACCCGATGCGCGTGTCGTCGATGACGAGCAGCCCACGTGGCCGGAGCGCCGTTAGCACGGCTTCCATGTGGCCGTACTTGATCGGCGCCGCATCCGCGAAGATGAGATCGAACGTGCCGAGCGTCTCGATAGCCTTCCTGCCGTCTGCCGTCACCATCGTTACGTGCGACGGCCATGACCATCGCCGCGCGGCGGCGCCGAGACGCTCGTCCGATTCCACGCTGACGACCTCGACATCCCCGCGCGTGCCGAGTCCGCTAGTGATCCACGCGGTCCCGACCCCGACGGCGGTGCCAAGCTCGAGGATCCTGCCGTTGCGCGGCACCGCGCCGGCCAGCACCGCTAGCAGGCGTCCGACATCGTCGCTGCAGGACTGGCGGAACCCGAGCTCCGACGCCCTACGCCGGGCGTCCAGGACAGCCGGAGGGCCACCGCCCAGCACCGGATGCAGTCGCGTGCTTCCATCCTCCACGAGCGCGCGCACGCCTTCGTCGTGTTCTCCCGACTCGGTGAGCCGGTAGCGGTCATGTGCCACATCCGCCAATGCCTCCGCGATCACCAGCCGGAGCTGCGGGAAGCGAGCCCCGAGATCGTCGTCCGGGTCTATTCCCGCGGCGGACTCGACGAGGTCTCGCGGCGCGTCCGCGCCGATCGCGGCCAGGAGCGCATGTGCCGCGTCGACCTCGTCGCGCGCCAGCGGGCCGAGGCGCTTGGCGAGGGCCGCCGAGTCCATGCGCCCGCCGTCGAGCGCTCTCGCGGTCTCCCGGCTCTCGCGCACGTACCGGTCCAGGTAGAGATGGATGTCTGCTCCGGGCGGAGGGGGAGACGGGTTCATGAACTCCAGCGCGGCGAGGAGCCACTCGACCATCTGCCTGCCCGCGGTCCCGAGGAGCTCCCAGCAGTCCTGCTTGAGCCGCTCCCCGAGGTACCACGCGCGCTCGAACGAGCGCAGGCTGTCCACGGTGTCGGATATGGAGCCGTACTCGCCGGCGAGGTCCTCCTCTCGCTGTTCGGCGACCATCGCGAACAGCGTGAGGTGCGCGTAGACATGGAACGCCGCGAACACGCGATGGACGTTCCACCGGTTGGCGTTGTGCAACCGCGGCAGGTTCCACAGCGCGCGGACCGGCAGCGACGTCCCGTGGGCGACGCTGGCGGCGAGCAGCGTGTGCCCGTGCCGGAAGTCGTAGAGCTTCTGATGCAGCGCCTCGTGGAGCACGTGCTCGGCAACCCACCATGGCGCCAGCGACGACCGGCCCAGGAAGATCGTCCCGCCGAGGTCGAACTGCGAGCAGGACGCGACGTTGGTCCAGCGCCCTGCGCTGGGCACCAGCGCCAGCGTGTGGGCGTGATTCAGCGCGCTCGGAGCGAGGTCGGGCAGCAGCTCCTCCAGGAGCCGGATGCCCCGCATCACCTGAGCCTGCTCGGCATCGGTGGGCGCAACGGGAATCGCGTTGTAGTGCTGCTGGAGTAGGTGGCGCAGACACCGGCCGAACACGTCGTCGGGGTGCTCGTCACTCCACAGCCAGGGATGGTGGAAGTCCGGCCCGAGTCGAGACAGCGACCCGTCGCTTAGCGGTGTGTCGCGCATGCCCTCGCGAACATGGCGGGCTGTCGCCGCGAGGACAAGCTCGCAGTCCTCGACCGGCAGGGCGTGGGGTGTGTCGGGCGAGTGGAGCTGGATGTGCGCATGCAGGATCGCGCACCGGACCACGGTGTCGCCGAGCACGTGCTCGAGTCCGTCGGGCCCGGCCGCCTCGCACGCGTCGAGCAGGTCGCGCGCGGCTGTGACGTGCTCGGCGAGACGCTCGAGGCGATAGGTCAGGCACGCCCGCAGCCGGCCGGAGATATACCTACTGTCGCCGAAGGCGCTGTGGGTGACGAGCGCACGCTCGATCGCGCCGAGGACCTCCGGCGCCTGCGGGGCGACGTGCGTCCGGGTCGCGAGCGGCATCGCCGCGGTCTAGTCGCGGCCGCCGGGCGACCCGGCCGGGATCGCGCCGCTCACCTGTCCACCTCGCCCATGTCGATGACATCGGGCGTGTGGTCGTGGTCGTGGTCACCGGCGTCGCTGGCCTTCAACATCATGCGGTCCCACTGCTCCAGAACCGTCATCTCGAGCTGGATATCCGCGAGCTCCTCGCGTGAGCGCTGCGCTGCGAGCCGCCGCCCGATCTCCTCGAGCTTGGCCTTGAGCGGATGCCCTCGCTGTGCGTCGTCGGGTGGCATGTAGCCCTCCTCGAATGACGTGGTTGCACGAACAATGTTTCACCGCTCGGGAGACGCCGTCAAGCCATTCGTGGTCGCCCTGCTGCTCTGTCGATAACGGCGCCGCACCTCACCGGTGGCCAATGATTGGAGACGCCGAGTTGTCATGGCCCACAGGCCGGACCAATTCGGTTCGTAGGCAGGCTCCGAGCCGACGCGGTTGGACGGGCGGGGCGCCCCGGGCGCCGGCGCCTCGACCGGCAGGTGGGTTACCTGCCGGTCGATGGGGTGCGCCGGGTCAGCTCTTCGGCATCAGGACCGACTAGATCGCCCAAGATGTCCGCCATGAACCCATCGGATCCAACCGACATAGTTCGACACGGCTACGACGCCGTGTCCCACCTCTACCGCCGCGACGCCGACAACCCAGTCGAGTACGGG
>WUUC01232093.1_pt1 | contig 10046 bp, 9 predicted proteins | sample 6278441 | NCBI WGS metagenome assembly WUUC01 (sample SAMN13675441, study PRJNA597444) | soil metagenome | isolation source: soil | place: USA: Washington | collected 2017-10 | reverse complement strand
TGCCTGATTCGTAAACGAATCTTGCGTCTTCCGGATATCGCCGCTATCAACAGAATGGGGACTTTGAGAGGGAGGCGACGTTGACGAAGAGCCTTCCTGTCGAGCTTGATTCCGCCATCGAGCGGCTGCTCCAGCAGATCGGCTACGCCGACGATCCCGACTTCGTGACGGATCCGGGAACGCTCGAGCTCACCCAAGTCTCACACGCCATTGAAGCCGCCTTCGCCTCCATGGGCGTAGTCGGCGCGTTGTGTCCTAGGTCCAGCCTGGGCTCAGGCCAAAAGCGGCCAGTTCCGATCGTCTACATTGTCAAGGCCCTGGATCGGGACGATGCAAACGCCAAGCACCGTGCGATCTGGTCGCAATCCGTGGTGCCCGTCCTGATCGTGGCGACGCCTACAAATTTCCAGATCCGAAACGGCTTCGATTACCGCGCGGGCAGCGACGAATGGCCATGGGCGGTGTTAGCAGAGAAGCAACTTCCCGCCCAACTCGTCTCCCTCACCAGCTCCGCGATCAGAAGTGCCGCGGCATGGGGCAACTTCAAAATGCCGACCCGGGTCGATGAACGCCTGGGCAAGGCGATCCGCGAGCTCAGCAAAGACGTCGGCAGCCGAGCAGAGCATCTTCGCTCGCGACCGGATATCATCAACAGCGCCATCGGCCGCTTCCTATACCTCTACATGCTGGCCGACCGCGGCATCCTGGATCAACACTGGATCGACAGCCTAAGAACCGCCGCCGGCCGAACGGCTTGCCCAGATATACACCTGGATGAAGCATTCGAGCAGGATGGGCACAGACCAGCACCGTGGCCCGCGCGCCAAGTATGGCTACTCTTTGACGCGATCGACGACGTCCTCAATGGCTCGATTTTCCCGCTCTCGAGACGCGAGCGAGGGATGTTGGACACAAGCACCCTGCACCTCATTCGAAGGGCCCTCCGCTCCGATACGCTCGAGGACGGAACTCATCAGTACGGCTTCCTCGACGTCAACTACGCTACGATTAGAACCGAGACTGTATCTGCCATCTACGAGTGTTTCTTCGAGCTCGAAGCTGGGGAGGGCAAGCGCGAGCAGGGGGCCTTCTACACGCCGCCCTTCCTGGTGGATTACATCCTGGACGAACTGAACGACATTTCCCCAATGACGCCCGACTCGACCCTGGCCGATCCGGCGAGCGGTTCCGGCGCCTTTCTGGTCGGCGGGTTCAGGCGGATTATCGAAGGGGAACGTCGTGCTGGGCGCGCGCCCGATGCTCGCAGACTCCACGAGATCCTTTCGACAAATATCTTTGGGATCGAACTGAAACAGCAGGCAGCCAACGTCTCCCGATTCAGCCTCTATCTCACAATGCTGGACTACCTGCCGGGCGTCACCTTGACGAACGTCGCGCAGGCCATGGAAGGAGGGCGGCTCTTCCCGGACCTCCGAGATCGCCTCGTCGTAAGAGATACCTTCCAGCGCCTGCCCGCTAACATCCGTAATTCCGCCACGCACGTCGTCGGAAATCCGCCCTGGACGCAGATCGAGGGGGAAAGCTCAGCTCGCCGCTACAGGGATAAACTCATCCGCTCAGCAACAGCGAATGAGCCCCCATTTGTCGGTCCAAGCGGAACAATGGCCGAAGCCTTTTTCTGGCGGGCCATCAACGATATCTGTGCTCCCGATGGTCGCATTGCGTTTGTTCTCCCCACCAAATCCTTCATCGCGCCGAAAGCGAGGTGTTTCCCCTTAGCGCTGGCCTCGCGCGTAACTCTCCATGGCATCACGAACCTCGCGCATTTCCGAGAACGCCTGTTCACCAATGCCCGGGAAGCGGCCACTGTGGTCTTCGCCACGGCTACCAAACCAGATCCATTTCAAAAAGCGTGGCGCTACTCGCCCAAGGCATCCAGCCAGCCGGTCGGCCAAGACGGTACGCTGTGGGCGATCGTCGTCGACCGCGGGCAAGTCGAGTGGTTCCGACAAATCGACTTGCTCGCGGAAGAGCATGAGTGGTTCCGCGATCTCATGCTCCAACCGCTGGATCGCATGCTTGCTTCGATGCTCCAGGCGCCACGGGACAAGTCACGGGCCTTGACCATTGGCGGCTTCCTTGGCCGGCAAGGGATGCACGTCAGACAAGGGGATGGCGCCACACGCATTGGCCTGCCTAACCACCTCGTTCTCAACGCAAAGTCGAACGATTATCGACTGCGTCTGGGCCTCCTGCCAGGGACCGTAAGAGACTACGAACTACCACCATCCCTTCTTGGTTCGCTGAGCGAGATACACCAGGCGATGTTCCGCGGCCCCATGGTCCTTATGACGCGCAATCAATCGGACTTTCACGTCATCGATAGGGCCGCTGCCTACTCGTCCTCTTTGATCGGCCTCTACTTCGAGACTGAAGAGATCCCTCACGACCGACGGCTCGCGGTCCTGGATCAAATCGCGGCATACCTACAAACCAGCGTCGCTAAATATCTCCTCGCCCTCTTCGGACGACTTTGGGTTTTTGACCAGCGCCGCTTCGACACCCCCGATCTTCGCCGGCTCCCCTTCCCGTATCGCGATTACCACGCACTGCTCGACAACCCCGTCACGGGGTTCTCCGACCAAGACTTCACCGCTTTCTGCCAGAAAGCATTCCGAATTGATGACATCTTCCAGCTTGCGGTGACGGAGCACCACGAGCTTCGGGAGAAGTACCAAGACGGGAAGCGACCTGCTGAAGGGTCTCGCCCTGTTCCAGACCTAGATCGGTCGACCTACGAACGGGTGCTGAAATCCCAGCTAAGCGAACTTCTCGCAGGCGCTCCTGTCGACATCAAACGAGATCTAACCTCTCCTAAAACATCAATCGCCTTTCGGGTCATTATCGATCCGTCCGGCGAATTTAAGCGCCTCCCTGAGCCTGGCATCTCCCTCCAAGTCTTCGCCGAGGAAGGGACGATCGACCTCTACGACCGCGAAGGCTTGGCGATCGCCAATGTAATAAAGCCAAACATGTTGGCTGCCTGGACGGCAGAGCGCGCATATGCGGACGCGCTTGCTGTCGCTCGACGGATTCTCACCGCTTGAGCAGCGTCGCCGCTAAATCATTTAGCGACCAACTCGCCGGGACCGGAGCCGTCGCGCTCCTCCAGGCGCGGGTCTGGGAAGAATTCACCGGGCGGGTTGTGAGCGCGCTCCGACAAGCGATGGACGTGCTCTCCAGCGGCGACCATGAAAAGAAGATCGGCTACTGGTGCAAGGGAACCAGATCGATCAAAGGAACCAAGGTTCACCTCCCCCAGGAGGACTCTATCACGCATGCGCTCACCGAGGCGCTCGAGATCGTTCGACAACACTCAGCACCTGACGATTTCCTGAAAAAGCGCCAGATATCATTCCCACAGCAACAGCCACGCCCCAAACAGTCTCGTCTCGGAAAGAGTGCGTTGACGACTGACATCCGAGCGTACTCGCTGGAGGAGATATACCTCGACCTTCGGATCGAAGCGAAGGTGCTCTTCGGCAGCAGTGACGTCACGCATTACTGCGGCGAGAAAGGCCTCCTTCGGTTCTCAAACCCGGAGCCCTACACGCAACAAGCGGTCGGCATGATGGTCGGATACTCGGTCCGACATGACGACGGTCACTGGACGAAGCGGATCGAGGCCAAGGCGTCCGGGGTCGCTCCGGTCAAGAGCTTTCAGGTGATAGACCTAGGCGGGGAGGAACTCCTTAGCTCGACTCTCGCTTCACATGCTTGCGGCGAAGTGCTCGTGGTTCACCTGATGCTACCCTTCGAAACGAAGCCTTCCGCCCGCCAGATCGACACCCTTGGGAAGCCTTCGCAATGAGCTCACGGCGAAAGCGCACGAAGCCTAAATCCTATTCCGACATCAGGCCATCGACGCTCGCTGCAGCAACCGACTGTAGCGCTGTCGACTGATCTTGCCCCGCCCCTGCGGAGGGTGCACGATCAGTCGACAAGCCGAGAGAGCGCGACATGGCCTTCACCGACGAGCAGGTGATCTGGGGAGCGGTGACGATGAAGCCCTAGAACCGGCGCGATGGCAGATTATCGCCGGAGCTGTCGGACAGGTCGCTGATTCCGTTGCGAAAGCACAGCTGCTTCTACGCAGAAACAGCGTGAAAAAGCCCCTCACGACGTCTACACGAAGAGTACCGTATGACTCAGAAGCAGTTCCCTCCGCTTGATCAGCTTTCGGATATCTTCGTCCTCGAAGCTGTTAAGGGCTTCGGCCCTCAGAAGTTCAAAGAACTTCATGAGAGCTGCATATCGCCTTCCGACGTGCTCGCAAGGCCGGCTGAGATGCAGCGGTTCGGAAAACGCGGTCAAGGCTTTCAGAAGCAGCTCGAGGGGATGGGGCAATCAGACCGGGAGAAATCCCGCCAGCGCGCAAAAAAGCAGATCGAAGCCGCACGCACGAATGACGCCGCCATCCTGACGTACGCGGACACGCATTACCCCCCCATATTATACGCCAGCAATCTACCCGTCGCCGCGCTGTATGCCCGGGGCAACCTCGCGATCTTGCGCGAGCCCAAAGCGGTCGCTTGCGTGGGATCGCGAAAAATACGCATCCCCTATTCCGAGTTGCACGATGCGTTTGCTCGACGAGCAATCGCCGCTGGCTTCGTCATCGTATCCGGTTTCGCAACGGGTGCCGACATCATCGGCCACCTGGCGGCGGAAGCCACGAACGGCCACACCATCGGCATCATGCCATCGGGCCTCGATCGTCCCTTCCCACCCGAGCACAAGGAAATCTGGCAGAGATTCCTTCGATCGGAAAGCGCCGCTTTCGTTTCCGAATTCGGCTTCGGCGTGGGCGCGAATGCGCTCAACCTACGCAAGCGCAACAAGATGATTGCCGGCCTCGCACTCGGCGTGCTCGTCAGCCAGTCGACCGAGGAGGGCGGCGCCATGAACGCCTACCGCTTCGGAATGGAACAGAAGAAGCCCGTCGCAACCTTCAAATATGACGGACGCCCTGACACCTCTGGGAACGAGCTGATCGCTGGCAGCGCGGAGCGCGTCAATTCGACGGTTCTCCCGCTCGACGGCGGTTTTGAATGGTCGGCATGGCTGCGAACGCTCTAATATTCGACCTTGATGGCACCATCTGGGACAGCGCAGACTGGTTCGCCACCGCACTCTCCCAAGGTGACTCAACTGCGGCGGATGCCGCCCGCGCGCAACTTATCGGGGGCGGCAACATCATCCGGGCGCTGGGGGAAGCTGGCATCAGTCGAGCCCAGCTCCTCTCAGAAGCAGGTCGCTCGGGGCCGCCACCCCTTTTCCCGGGAATGAGGGAGGCGCTGGAGAAGCTTGCGAGAAGAGGCGTCCCCATGGCTGTCGCGACGAGTCTTCCCGGCACCCTGGCCACACCTATGCTCGCATCAGCGAACCTAGGAGCCGTCTTCAGCGTGGTCGTGCATGCTGGCACATGCCGTACTCCTAAGCCGCACCCCAGATCGATCCACATGGCTCTCGAGATGCTCGGCGTCCAGGCGTCACCGGAAAGCTTCTATATCGGCGATCGCAAATCAGACGCCGAGGCCGCGACACGCGCCGGCATTTCCTTCGCCTGGGTGATGCACGGCTACGAGCGCCCGGCCGCCGATTCGGGAATCCGGGCACTCAGTCCGGAGGAGCTCCTGGAGCTGTGAGGTACCTCTACAAGATCTACGCCCCGTACGACGGCTTCTACCCCGCTCGAATCCCTCAGCGGCTCGTCGACGGTCGCTTCCTCTGCCTCGGCTGGACTAAATATATCGACGCTCTGGAGGTCAAGGATGAAGTCTGGATCGTCTTCACCGGTCCGAGGTTCCAGAACGGTGTCTACGTGCAAGGCCTCGTCGACAGCATCGACCCGAACGCAGGCGAAGTTCGCCTGCGCGTTCGTCGCTTCTCCACGAACACGCCCCTGACCGACGCCCAGACGTCGGAGGCCCTGTTAGCGGCCGTCAACAGTCGCTATCGACAGGTGTTCCTGTGGCCAGCAGATCACCTTCTCCAGGAAAACTGCCACGTCGCAGAGTGCGGCAACCGGCAATGCCTGCGATGCCAAGTCTGGGACGGGCTTCCCCAGATCGAGGCGGCACACTACATACCGCCGCCTTCCCTGCGGGGTGAAACGGTAGTTCCGGCCTATTGGGCCATCCCGACGCGATGCTACCTCTATTACGGCAACCGCGCTCCGGCACCTTGGAACAGGCGGATCACGAACATGTTCGCCGACTTTAAAGTCGGTGAGGGGCGTTATGCTTTCCCGTTCGCAGCCGGAATCCAGGCGGCCCTACACACCCGCGGTCTTACTGGGTTCGACGGTATAGTTCCGATACCACTCTCCCCCGAGAAGGCTGAGGCGAAGGAGCTCGACAGAACAGGGGCCCTCGCCACCGAGGTTGGGCGGCTGATCGCAACCAAAGTCTATCGCCACCTCAGCCTCTCAGCGCCCATTTCGAAGCGTCGCATGCTGGCCCAGTTCTTCACACTTACCCAGTTCAAGGATCGCTATCGACAGTACTTGCAGGTCGATCCAGCGATCGCGGGGCTGAGTCGGATCCTCCTTCTCGATGACGCCATCACGAGGGGTTCAACCCTATCAGTTGCAATAAGGGCAATCCGGCAGGTAGCGCCGGCGATGGATATCGTCGTCGTTTCCGCGGTCCAGATGATACTCAAAGACGTTGTCGCCGATCAGAACGGCCCAGCTTGGTAAGACGCGCTCCGTCTGAGCCGTAGCGCCTCAGGGAACCCTTTGGCCGGCGCTGCGATTCCCACCGGTGACGACTCTCGTGTCCCACATCGGGTTTGTCGAACCCATGATGCCCGCCCTCGTCGATTCCGCGCCAGAGGGTCCCGACTGGATTCACGAGCTCAAATATGATGGCTACCGCACCCAGCTCGCCCTGAACGGCGGGAACCGCCGGGCCTATACCAGGCGTGGTCACGACTGGAGCCATCTGTATGCGTCAGTCCTCGCCGCCGCCGGCGACCTCGACTGCCAGAGCGCGCTGCTCGACGGTGAGATCATAGTCCAGAATGCTCACGGCCTTTCCGACTTCGCGGCCCTGCGCGCGGAACTGGCGCGGAAGAAGTCGCGTGACCTCGTTTTCATGGCATTCGATCTCCTTCACCTCGACGGTACTGACCTACGGCGACAGCCGGTGCAGGAGCGGCGCCAGCGCCTGCGTGACCTACTGAGTGCCAACGAGCCCGGCCGCGCCGTCCAATTCAGCGACCATGTCGTCGGCGACGGGCCTGAGTTCTTCGAGCTCGCCGAGCAGAGCGGCGCCGAGGGCATCGTCTCCAAGAAGCTCGGCAGCCGATACCGAAGCGGCACCAGCCAAAGCTGGCTGAAGACCAAGGCGTTTGCCGAGAACGAATTCGTCGTCATCGGTGCCGCCAAGGGCGACTTGGCTCCGGTGGCACTACTGGCACGCGAAACCGACGATCGCCGGCTTGAATATGCCGGCGCCGCCATGGTGACTTTCGCCGAGAGCGAGCGCGAACGATTCTGGCGCACGATGGAGCGCCTCGCGACCGACAAGTCCCCACTCCACATGAAGCAGCCCTCCGAAAGCAGCTGGGTTCGACCGGAAATCAGGCTGCGAGTCCGCCATCTACGCGGCGAGGAGATGCTGCGACATGCCACCGTCAAAGGGATCAGCTACCTTCCCCCAGAGAAGAAGCCCGCCAATAGAGGGGCAGCCAAGCGCTATTCGTCGGAGCCCGTACACCACGTAGGGCCCGGCGCGGTCCCGCTACCCGAGCTGCTACTCAGCTACTACCGCAGGATGGGACCCTGGATGCTGCCCTTCCTCGCCGACCGGCCGCTCAACCTCTTCAGGTGCCCGCGCCACGATTTCGGCGAGTGCCTATTCCAGAGAAACAGGATGCACCCGCCGCGGCCGGAAAGCCTCTTCCCCCCTCCCATCCGCGACATTCCGGTGCTCCAAAAGAACGGCAGGACAGAGCGCTACCTCTATATCGACAGTGTCGAAGGGCTGCTCGCCTGCCTCGACGCAGATACCATCGAATTCCACGCCTGGGGAAGCCGCGTTGAGGACATCGAGCGGCCGGACAGGATCGCGATCGACCTTGACCCCGATGAGGGGCTCGACTTCGAAGAGGTGAAGCGGACCGCATTCGAGGTGCGAGACCACCTCGGATCCATCGACCTGGAAAGCTTCGCCCTGCTTACCGGTGGCAAAGGAATTCATGTCGTCGTGCCCTTTACGCCCCGGGGAGATTGGCCTGAGGTCCGCCACTTCGCCGAAGCCTTTTGCACCATCCTGGCGCAGGCCCATCCCCAACGCTTCACGCTCGAGACGAGGAAGGATCGACGCCACGGCCGGATCTTCCTCGATTATCTCCGCAACCAGCGGACATCGACAGCGATCATGCCCTATTCGGCTCGCGCGCGCCCAGGTGCGCCGGTCGCGGCGCCGGTAGAATGGGACGAGCTGGGCGGCATCGAGACCCCGCAACACTTCACGGTCAGCGACACGCCGCAGCTTATCAAGCGGGCGCGGCGGCTCCGGCACTGGGGCCAGGCTGATCAATCCCTGCCGAAGCTGAAATGAGCGGCCGCTGGAACTGGCGCCGCGAATTCCGCGGGCAGAGCATGTTCATCCCTCGGGGATGGCGACCCACCAAGAGGAACCTTAACCGGCTGCCGATGCCGCTGCAGCGCCTCATCCACGACCTGCTGACCGAGTGCGATCCCGCAGGTACTATCCGCGAGAACGTCCTCCTCAAGGATGAAAACTACGCGCTGAGGCATAAAATCGCCGAGCTCAAACGGCAGTCCTAGCCCACACAGCCGACGTCCCGTGACGGCGGTCCGGATCGCACCCGAGTCTAGCGCCGGCGGCGGAGCTCCCGTTTCCAGTCCACCTCGGAGGGCATCGGCAAGCTGGTATCGGTCGGCTCATCGTGGACCAGCTCGAATTCTGGGCTCCTCACCTTCTCCCCGCGCCGGTGAAGGCACAATAGGCAGACGCAGCGCTTCCGCACGTCCTCGAAGCGGTCCCGCCAGCCTTTTCGATGGAACAGCCACCACAGAGCATGGCTGCTGAAGATCGCCCGGTGCCGACATTGCCGACACGTCAGCCTCACCGAACGGCCGCGGACGGCGGCGTCGAACAAATCCCGCAAGGGATAGGCGCTCGGCAGATCGGGCATAGCGGAACAGATAACGAACGAAGCAGCAGCTTGGAAGCGCGCCGGAGCCTGCTATCGTGCCGGAATGTGCAATCTCTACCGCCAGCGGAACACCGAGAACCTGAGTCGCATCTTCGACGCCAGGCCACTCGAGCTGCCTTTCAAAAGCAAACCAGACATCTACCCGAAGTACGAGGCCGTCGTCGTCCGCAAGGAAGCCGGAGAGCGGCTGCTCGAGTGCATGGCCTGGGGGATCATCCGCACCATGCCAGGCAATGGCGGCAAGCCCATTAAGAAGGCGGTCACCAACGTCCGCAACCTGGACAGCCCGTTCTGGCGCTCGACCATCGCCAACCCGGCCCAGCGCTGCCTCGTTCCCTTCACCAGCTTCGCCGAGCCGCGTCCCGGCAAGGACCCGGAGACCGGCCGACCGGCCAACTGGTGGTTCACGATCGAGGGCGAGGAATGCTGCGCTTTCGCCGGCATCTGGCGGTGGAGCGAGGACCGGCCCCGCTTCGCGTTCCTAACCTGCGAGCCGAACCCTCTCGTCGCGCCGCTCCATCCGAAGGCCATGCCGGTCATTTTACAGCCCGACGATTACGACAAATGGCTGGACGACGAAGCGGCAGACGCCTGCTCGCTCGCGCAGCCGTTCCCAAGCCAGCTGATGCGCGTGGCATAGTTGGCCCAGGCACCTTATGGCCCTAGTTGGCCCTCGCTGGATTTCGCGTGATTGCCCGGTGCTTTCCCGGGGATCTGCCATCGCTAGGCCGTTCGGTTGACATTCCGCCGGAAGGTACGCATTTCCGCCGCGGCGGCCCGATGGCGGAGTGGTTACGCAGAGGACTGCAAATCCTTGCACGCCGGTTCGATTC
>WUUC01225573.1_pt1 | contig 10046 bp, 9 predicted proteins | sample 6278441 | NCBI WGS metagenome assembly WUUC01 (sample SAMN13675441, study PRJNA597444) | soil metagenome | isolation source: soil | place: USA: Washington | collected 2017-10 | reverse complement strand
TGGACCGGGCGTACTCCGCCTACCTCCACAAGGTGCGCGAGGGTCGCGAGACGCTCGGTTTCGCCGAGGCGCTTGAGCGGGAGGAGGCGCGCCTCCAGAGCAACTGGGCCCCCGGGTGGGCCTACAAGCGGATCGGCTTCTACCACGCGCAACTCGCGCGCTATCACCAGCGCCTCCCGCGCTCGCAGATCCGCATTTACCTTTACGAGGACCTTCGAGCCGGTCCCCTCGGGGTGCTGCAGGATATCTACCGCTTCCTGGGCGTCGACGACGCCTTCGTGGCGGACACGTCCCGCAGGTATAACGTGGCGGGTCGCCCGAGAAACCGGGCGCTCCTCACCCTGCTCGAGAGGCCGAACCCGGTGAAGAACATACTCGGCCCGCTTCTACCCCAGGGCCTGAGCCGCCCGGTTGCGACTCGGCTCCGGAGCTGGAACCTCGCCGCCCCGCCGCCGCTGGCGCCGGAGGTCCGGCGGGAGCTGGTGTCGCTCTACCGCGAGGACGTCCTTCGACTGCAGGAGCTCATCGGACGCGACCTCTCCGGGTGGTTAGGCGAGGAGGCCTGATCGGATGCTCCCGAACTTCCTCGTGATAGGGGCGCAGAAGGCGACGACTTCGATTTTCCAGTACCTGAGACAGCACCCCGACGTCTACATGAACCTGGACTCCAAGGACGCTCGGTTCTTCGCTTTCGAAGGGGCAGCGCCGGACACTGTCAGGGGACCGGGGGACCGCGAGCTGATGACCCGCAAGACCGTCACCGCGATCCAGGACTACCGGGCGCTGTTCGCAGGCGCCTCGGGCGAGAAGGCCGTCGGGGAGACCTCACCCATCTACCTATACGTCCCCGAGGCCGCCGACCGGATCAAATGGTACGTGCCGGAGGCGAAGCTGATCGCCGTCCTGCGCAACCCGGTCGAGAGGGCGTACTCGGCCTACCTCTCCTTCGTCCGCTTCGGGCGTGAGCGACTGACGTTCTCGGAGGCGCTCAGAGCGGAACCCACCCGGATCCAGGAGGGCTGGCATCCGATCTGGCATTACCAGACTCGGGGCTTCTACCACCCTCAGCTCACCCGCTTCTACCGGCTCTTCCCCCGGGAGCAGATCGCGATCCATCTCTACGAGGACCTGGTCGACGACCCGGTCGGGGTGACGCAGAGCGTGTTCCGCTTTTTCGGGGTGGACGACGGGTTTGTCCCGGACAGCTCCCAGAACTACGACGAAGTCCCGGCCATCCCCCGTAGCCGCGCCTTCGAGCGGCTCCTCAGAAGACCCCATCCGCTCAAGAGCGCACTCGAGCCGCTCCTTCCGAGTGGGCTGCGCCTGGCAATGAGGACCGGTCTTCAGGAGCGCAACCGCACGCAGGCCCCGCCGCTGCCCGACGACGCCCGCGAGGAGCTGACCGAGGCCTACCGCGAGGACGTCCTGAGGACGCAAGAGCTCATAGGGCGAGACCTGTCGGGGTGGCTCGACGCCGGCCCCACCGTCGGGCTTACCGCCTGAGCGCGGAGGGATGGGACAACGGATCGCCGTCACCTCGATTATCCGCCACGTCTCGGCCGAGCGGGTAAGCGGACTTCTGCGGGTGATCGACCTGGACAGCGGGAGGATGCTCATGACCGGCGCGGTGCCCGAGAGCGTCCACCGCCCTCGGGACCCCAACCCGCGCGGTGGCTTGCGTGGCGGCCGGGGCGTCAGCTTCGCCGAGGACCGCTTCGTGCTGGCCAACGCCGAGCGCCTGTTCGTCTTCGACCGCGCGTGGCGAATGGTGAGCGAGCTGACCAACCCCCGACTGGCGGACGTCCACGAGGTCCTGGCCGAGGCCGACGGGGTGTGGGTGACCTGCGCGGGGTGCGACCTGCTGCTCCAGCTGGGATGGGGAGGCGAGGTGGTCGACTCCTGGCTGTGGCGAACCGATCGCCGGCTCACCGCCCGGTTCGGGTTCGGCTCGCTGCCCGGTCTCGAGGAAGGGATCGACTACCAGGATCCGCGCCGGCGCCGGCACGGTGTGCACGACGTCGGCCACCTCAATGCGGTGACGCGGGGACCCGGCGGCGTGATCGTCTCGTTGGGCCGGGTGCTCTCTCCGCCCGCCTACCGGCGTCGCCGGGTCGAGGCGCTGCTCCGCAAGGCCGTGGACGCCGCGGTCATCGCCAGACCGGTGCTCGCGTACATGGCGCGGCGTCGGCATCGGCGGCTGTTGGCCAGCCAGCTCCCCATGCCCGATCTGGCATCCGGGTCATCTGCCCTCGTCCTCGTCTCCGATCGAAACGGGAAGCTTGCCGACGCGCCCCCGGCGACGCTCCTCGCGCGCCAGGATGGTGTCGAGCTCCCAAACCACAACGCGGTCGTGGCCGGCGATCTTCTCGTCTACAACGACACCAACCGAGGCCGGCTGGTCGCCCGCCGCCTGGAGGGCAACGGCGGCGAGCGCTGGGTCGCCGTGCCCGGACGGCCAGGCTACGCCCGCGGGCTGGCCTGGCTGGGGGACGAGAGGTTCGTGGTGGGCAGTCAGCGACCGACCGCCGTGCACACGATCGACCTGGGCACGGCGAAGGTCACCTCGTCGATCGTCATCAGCGAGGACCCGCTGGAGTCGGTGTCCTCGGTCGCGGTTGTCCCCGAGTCGTTCGAGGGTCCGCCGCGCCGGCTGAGCTTCCGCCGAGCGGGTGGTCGCCCGTGAGCGCCGCCTTCCGGAGGGCCCAGGCGTCCATCCCCGCCCGGGCCGAGCGTGCGAGCGTAACCGCCGCGTGGCGGGCGGCCAGCCACCACAGCCTCGATCCGGAGTCCGACCGCTGATCGGCGCCTATCGCCCGCCGGCCGGGGAACGCCATCTCCAGCAGGCCGATCAACCGGAAAAGGTCGATCTGGCGCCGCGTGCCCAGCCTGCGCCAGGCGAAGGCGAGGGGACGCGGGGCCGAAGGCCGCCCGGGGTCTGCGACGATCGCCTCCAGGAGGGCGCGGCGCAGGCGCGGACGGGGCTCGGTGGCCAAGGCTCGTAGGGCCGAGGCCGGGATCGAGGAGCCGAGGAGGCGGTCGGTGAGCCGCAGGCTGGCGTGGACGGCGTCCTCGATCCGGCAGGAGCGGGCTCGTGTGACGAGGTGGTCCCAGTCGATCTCCCGGCGGTGGTGGCGGATGGCCTCGTGGACGTCGGTGAAGCGAATGAGACGGTTGTTGCTCCACTCGCCGAACAGGAGGTCGGTCGGCTCCGTCCGGCCGAGGGCGGCCCGGTTGAAGTATCCGTTGCCGTCGGCCTGGAGGCACAGGTAGAGCACGAGGTCAATCGGCGAGAGCACCAGCACGTCGCGCCCTCCCAACGAAGCCGGTCGGGCCTGCCCCCACACCCGCTCGGGGGTCAAGCGGTGATAAGCCGGCCAGTTGACCAGATCGGTCTGTACGAGCACCTCGAGGTTGACGCCTTCGTGCTTCACGTACCACCGGCTCGGGCACGACCACTCGTGCACGGCGCGCACGAGACGAACAGGGCCCTTCGAGCGATAGCCCTGGGCGAGCAACGCTTCCTCCACCCTGGGCAGGTCGCCCTCGGCCACCAGGAAGATCAGGTCGATGAGGGGACGCAGGCCGAGGCTTCCGTAGACCCGCTCAGCCAGTGGTAGTCCCTTCGGGACCGCCACCCGGATGCCCAGCGCGTGCAGGGCGTCGAGGAGCAGGCCGTTCTCCTCCGCGAGCAGCCGGTTGCGGTAGGCAGTGCCCTGGGCGAGCGCCAGCAGCCGCCGGCGCGGCTCGGCCGGGACAACTTCCGGGTCGACCTGCCGATTGATGTGGCGGTGCAGCAGCGGGGCCACGCTGTGCAGCCGGGCGAAGAACAGGAGGGCCTCCCAGTCGAGCCGCCGTCGCAGCTGGCCCCCGACGGTCGCCGCCTGGTGCGCGTCCAGCTCGACCCGGGCGCACGTGAGGAGCAGCCGCTGCTCCTCGGTCCCCAATCCCGGCAGCCGGCCGCTCACGCGTTCGCCCTCAGTCGTCGTCGGGACGCGAGGAACTCCCGCGCGCAGCGGAGCATCACCCCGACCCCCCGCCTGGTCGACAGCCAGGCCAGCTTGGGCCGCGAGGACGGGCCGTGGTCGTGTCGCAACGCCTGCGATCCCGGGAAAGCCAGCTCCAGCAGACCGATCAGCCGGAAGACCTCGATCTGGCGCCGGACTCCCAGCTGCTCCCAGGCGAAGGCCAACGGGCGGCCCAGTGGCCGGCGACGGGCCGGGGAGTTAGCGACCGCAAGCCCGGCCCGACGCAGCCTGGGGCGAGAGCCCGGCGCCAGCGTTTGGAGGGCCTGCGCCGGAACGGTGGGGCCGAGCAGCCCCCCGGTCAGCTCCAGACTGGCGCGAACGGCGTCCTCGATATGGCACGAGCGCGCCCGGTGGACCAGAGCGTCCCAGTCGATCCGGTCACCCTCGCGTCGGACCGCCTGGTGGATGTCGACGAAGCGGAGGAGGCGGTTGTTGCTCCACGGGGCGAACAGGAGCTCCTCGGGATCCGTAATTCCCAAGGCGGCCCGGTTGAAGAACCCGTGGACGTCAGCCAGCAGGCAGCGGGAGAGGATCAGGTCAGCCGGAGAGAGCCTCAGCGGCCCGCTCTCCTCCGGCCCTGGCGCCCGCGCCTGGGCCCACAGGCGCTCGGACGTCAAGCCGTGCCGTCGCGGCCAGTCGACGATCTCGGTCTTCAGGAGGACCGGGAGCCCGTGGAGGTCGTCGTTGACGTGCCAGCTCTGCGGGCACAGCCAGTGGTACATCGCCTTGATCGAGCGGACGTGCCTGCGCGAGTAGCCCTGCCCGTCCGCGGCCAGTCCCGCCGCCTGGAGGTCGCCGGCCGCAACCAGGAACATGAGGTCGACGATCGGACGCAGCCCGAGCCTTCCGTACAGGTGCTCGACCATGCCAGGACCCCTGACCTCGATGACCGGAACGTCGGCTGTCCGGAAGGCGGCGGCAAGACGAGCACTCTCCCCGGCGAGGGTCCGGTTCCGGTAAGCGGTGCCCTGGGCCAGGGCGAGCAGCCGCCGGCGCGGCTCAGGGGGGACGACGCCGGCGTCGTCGAGCGTTTCGACGTGACGGTGCAGCAGCGGGGCGACGCCGTGGAGCTGGGCGAAGGACAGCACCGCGTCCCAGTCCAGGGGCCCGCTCAGCAACCCGCCGGCGGTCTCGGCGTCCGCCGGGTCGAGCTCGACGCGGGCGCAGGCGAGCAGCAGCCGGCGCTCGCGGCCCCCGAGGGCTGGGAGCGGGGCGCTCACCCTGATCCGGCCGGCGTCGTCTTCGTCAACCGTCCGGAGACCAGCCCGATCAGCGCCCCGGTCCGAAGGCCGAGCCTGCGAACGACCTCGAGGCCCGGGTCCAAGACGTCCATCGGATCGCCGCGGTCGAGCGGATATCGGGCCGCGGCGGCGACCAGGGTGCCCACGGCGGCGAGCAGCTCGCGCTGCTTTCGCAGCTCGAGGCCCTGACTCCACGCGAGTCCGTACTTGCGATGGAGCAGGGCGGCGCCGTAGCCCCAGCCCACGTGCTGGGTGAACAGCTTCCAGGCCGTCTGCCGGTGCCGGTGCAGGACGACCGCCTCGGGGCGGTAGACAAGCCTGAGATCCCCGGTGGCGAAGAACCGCCAGCCGAAGTCCTTGTCCTGGGCGCGGACCAGGGTGGGGTCGAACAGGCCGATGCGCTCGAAGGTCTCCCGGCGGAAGGCGACGTTGGCGGTTACCGCGAACGGCCGGCTGGACTGCAGCGCGGTGTCCTGCCAGTGCGCCTTGCGCATCGCCAGGTAGCGCTGCGCCGGGGTGGCCGGCGGATAGGCGACGATCTCTCCCGCCACCCCCCACACGTCAGGGTCGTCGAACCCCTGCATGAGGGCGCGGAGCCACCCGGTGGTCACCATGCAGTCGGCGTCGGTGAAGGCGACGATCTCCCCCTTGGCGGCGCGAATGCCGCGGTTGCGAGCCGCCGAGGGGCCGCGCCGGGACTCGAACAGGCGCCGGACCGGGTAGGAGTCGACGATCTTTGCCGTGCAGTCGGTGGACCCGTTGTCCACCACCAGGATCTCCCGGCGCTCGGGGTCGTAATGGGCCCGGACTAGCGAGGCCAGGCACTCCCCTATCGTCGCCTCGGCGTTGCGAGCCGGAACCACGATCGACACGAAGGGCTGCTCAGCCTTCGCCACAGTTCCCCCGACGCGCGCTCCGCCACCGTCCATGGAGGAAGCCGATCCGCTGCCCGAGCTTGAGCAGTAGGTCGTAGCGCGCCTGCTCACGCTCCATCTCCGCGCCGGAACGCGCGCGCGTGCGCAGCTGGGCCCACGCGGTGTGCACGGCGCTTCGTCCCAGGTCGGCCCAGGCGCCCAGCTCCCGGCGCCAGTTCCAGGCCGCCAAGTGCGGGTACCGGCGGTGGAGCAGGGCCCAGCCTCGCCCATTGCGCACCTGCTGGTGAAACAGCCCGGCGGCGGTCGCCCGCTGGTGATGGAGGACCAGTGGGCTGCGCAGGCGGCGCAGCTCCAGCCCCGCACCGGAGAACCGCCAGGCGAAGTCGATGTCCTCGCAGCCGACGCCGGCGAAGGCGGGATCGAACAGGCCCACCCGCTTGAAGGCCTGTCGCCGTACGGCGGTGTTCATGAAGCAGAACCAGGGTGCGGGCAGGCCCTGCTGCCAGCCGGCGACGCTCGGCTTGCGCCGAGCGGCGTAGCGCTCGGCGGGAGTGCTGGGCGGGTAGGGCACCACGTCCGCGGTCACCGCCGCCGCACCGTCCTCGCCCAGCCCGTTCGTCAGCTCAGCGAGCCAGTCGGTGCTCACGTAGCAGTCCGAGTCGGTGAACGCGACCACGCTGCCCCGGCTCTCCTCGATCCCGTGGTTGCGGGCGTGGCTCAGGCCGGGCCGGAGTTCGACGAGCAGGCGAACTGGGTGCCGGCCTACGAGTTCCCTCGTGCGGTCGGTGGAGCCGTTGTCCACGACCACGATCTCGCGACGGGACTCGGGATAGGAGCCTTTGAAGATGGAGGCCAGGCAGCGTTCGATGGTCGCCTCGCCATTGAGGACGGGGACGACGACCGACACGAACGGAAGCCCGGCGGCGGTCATCGAGCGAAATCCTTGGCCGGCGACAGGGCCTCCCACAGCTGGTCGAGGACAGACACCACGGCGCGCCCGTCCTCGGCGGTCACCGCGGGAGGGCGTCCGTCGCGCACGGCCTCGTAGAACCTTCGTATGAGCTCCGAGTGCCCTCGGTCCCAGGGATGCCGGCGCTCGGCGAGAGCCAAGGCAAACGTCCTGCGCAACACCTGCAGTCCGACGTCCAGGTTGGGGAGCGCCCGGCGAGCATGTCGCCCGAAGGAGACCGGCCGGACCTTCACCAGTAGGTGGTCCGGGAGGCTGACGTCCAGGGTCATCTCGCTGCCATAGATCCGAAGCCGGTTCTGACGCGGCCCCGCCGAGAACGAGATCGCTGCGCTTCCCAGTCCGGACTCGCCTTCAAGCATCGCTCGGAAGTCGACCGACGGCGAGCGCGGGCCGAGGTCGGTCCGGGATACGGCCGAGACGACGCGCAGCGGCCCGAGGAACTCCCGCAGCAGGTAGACGAGGTGAGGCAGGAGCTCGTGCGCGGCGCCTCCCGGAAGGCTCTGGATCCAGCCGGTGCGCAGGCAGCGTTCCCGCTCGCCTTCCGCAGGCGCCTGGGTGATCTCCATCGCCGCGACGCTTCCCAGGCAACCGGTCCTGGCGAGCTGTCGGGCCTCGAGGACGGCGTGGTCGAACAGCAGGTTGTGACACACGCCGAGGGTCCGTCCCGACCGCAGCGACTCCTCGATCATCTCGTCGGCCTCGTCGCCGTCCAGGGCCATCGGCTTCTCGACCAGGACGTGGGATCCCGCCTGCATGGCCTGGACCGCCAGGTCCCGGTGCGTCTGCGGCGGTGTCAGGACGTGGATCACGTCGGGGTTGTGCCGGTGCAGCAGCTCCGCGGCGTCGCGGTACGTCCGATCGACGCCGAACGCCTTGGCGGTGCGGTCCGCATGCTCTTCGTCGAGGTCGCACACCCCGACGACCTCCACCCCCATGCGGGCAACCGGCGCCAGGTGAGCCTTGGCGATCATCCCGCAGCCGATGATCGCCGCCTTCATGGTCTTGCGCCGGCCCGGCGGGCGGGCCGCATCCGGTACCAGGTGAACCCCAGCCGCAGGGCGAGCTTGCGCAGCAGCTCGAAGGAGTGGAACTCGACGTCGCTGCGGCTGGCTCGGCGGCCCACCCGGCGAAGTCCGACAGCGGCCGCTGTGCCCGCGGTGCGCGCCAGGTCCCCGTGGACGTGGAGGGCCTCGCGCCACGTCCAGGGGATCTCGGCGCGATACTTCTCGTACAGGTACGCATGACCCTGCCCGTAGCCGAAGTGCTGGCGAAACAGTGCCCGCGCCGACTCGCGGTAGCGATGGAAGACCGGTGCGCGCGGGGCGACCTCGATGCGCATCCCGGTGTGACGGCGCAGCCGGGTGCAGAAGTCGGCGCACTCGCCTCCCCGCGGGGAGTCGGGGTCTAGGAGCCCGATCTTCGAGAACACCTCGCGCCGGACGGCCAGGTTGGCGGTGACCGCGAAGGGGAAGGTCGGGCGGCGCAGGTAACGGTAGGGCGACAGGTGGCGAGCCCGAGCCGCGTAGCGCTGGGCCGCGGTGCGCGGTGGGAGGGGCAGGACGTCGCCGGCGACCGCACCGACCCCGTCGGCGGCGAAGCCGGAGACCAGGCCGCGGAGCCACCCCGTGGTGGCTACGCAGTCGGCGTCGGTGAAGGCGAGGATCTCGCCGCGGCTCGCCTCGATGCCCCGGTTGCGGGCGCGGGCGGTGCCGCGACGGGTCTCGAGTAGGTAACGGACGGGCGCCCTTCGGATTATCTCCGCGGTGCGATCGGTGGAACCGTTGTCCACCACGATGAACTCGCGCCGGTCGGGCGGATAGTCCGTTCGCAGCAGCGAGTCCAGGCAGGTCGCGATCGTCGCCTCCTCGTCGAGGGCGGGCACGACCACCGAGACGAACGGGAGGGCGTCGGTTGCCACGGTCGGGCCACCTCCCGGTCAGCCGGCGCGGCGCGAGTTGCTCACTCGGCGAGCGGCAGCTGGGGATCGAACGGAGAGGCGGACACTTCGTGCAGCGGCTCGTCGTGCTTGACCAGGTCCGGCTCGACGAACCGACGCTTGGACCCGCCTTCTCCCGCCGGTGCGGGCGCGGGGGGTGAGCCCCCGGCGGCGGTCTCGCGGTCGCCCGCCGCGACCACGAGCTGCTCGCGCTCCAGCGCCGCCAGGAACCGCGAGGCCGCGTCGCGCGCGGCCCCCTCCTCGATCTCGAAGCCGGCGGCCAGGGCATCCCCGACCTGCTCGGGCGTGCGCGCGACGTCGACCAGGTTCCACAGCTCGAGCCCGACCTCGTTGAGGCTGTAGTACAGGCGGGTCTGCATGTTGAGCAGGACTGCCCCGTCCTCCAGCTCGGTGCAGACGACCTCCGGGTTCATGGCCAGCGCGCTCATGCGATGTTCCTCTCTCGGTCTGTTCGCTTGGCGCGAACCCTATCCAGCGCCCCGCGGCGGTTGAAGACCCGATTAGGGGAGGCCGCTGCCAACCTGCTCCGGGAGAGTTCACCTAGGTCGCTGCCAGCGGCAGGCAGACTCCCGGGGCGCAGGACCCGCGCAAGTGTCCGCCGCTTCGGAGTAGGCCCCAGGCCAAGCGCACCACCGTCGCATGCCCGGGGCGCAGCTTCCGCCCCGTATTGACACGGTCGGAGTCTGATCGCCGCGGACGCGGCGATGCAGGTGCTCCGGCAGGCCGTCGATGCGTGGGACTCGTTCGTTCAGGCTGGTGCCCGCGCACGAGCGGCCCTCGGCCACAGGCTGACTTCCTACGTCGAGTGGGCCGTGAGCTCTTCATTGGGACGGCCGCGTCCGGGACCTGACCGCTTCATTGGGACGGCCGCAGTCCCGGACGTGACCACATTGGCTGACGAAGCCGGTCGGGGAGCGCCAGCTTGAAGAGCGGTTCCTTCCACGGTGCGTGGAAAGCTGCGGTGGTTGATTCAACATC
>WUUC01125816.1_pt1 | contig 10046 bp, 9 predicted proteins | sample 6278441 | NCBI WGS metagenome assembly WUUC01 (sample SAMN13675441, study PRJNA597444) | soil metagenome | isolation source: soil | place: USA: Washington | collected 2017-10 | reverse complement strand
ATTTCAACAGGGCATTCTGGCCTTGAACGAGCGGCTATTGAAATTCGCGCTCTCGCACAACACCAACGAATGGGTCGAATTCAGCAAACAATGGAGTTTGCTCAACGAGTGGATTGATCGGCAACAGTTGCTGGCGCCTGCGGAAAAGCAAGTTCTGGACGAAATCGATCTCGCTTACGATGACTACTACACGGCGGCGCAGCAGATTGAAACCAACGTGGCCTCCAGCACTGAAAAAAAAATGCCTGTAGCGGAATACGCCGTTTTGCAGCGTCAGGCAAACCGGCTCCTCGACCTCGCCTTTGAAATTAAGGAAGCCCACCGGCAGACACTCGTTGCTTCTCTCGCAGGCACCACCCAAACCCTCAATCGTTTCCAGACGCTCTTGTTGAGCGCCTTGTTCCTCATCCTGATATTGGGATCGTGGTTGGCGTACTTCGTTTACAAGCAGTTGATTGCTCCGCTGGAATTGAAACTTGTCGAGAGTCAGGCTCTTCTTGAAAGACAGGAAAAGCTCGCCTCCCTGGGGACTCTGGCCGCGGGCGTGGCCCACGAAATTCGCAATCCGCTCACCGCTATTAAGGCTTGGCTTTTCATGCATCAACGCAGCCTGCGGTCCGGTACGCAGGAAGAGGCCGATGCTAAGATCATCAGCCAGGAAATCGATCGCCTGGAGCGGATCGTAAAGGATTTTCTGGTTTTCGCGCGCCCGTCCGAGCCGCAAGTGCGCCCCTTCCTGGCTGAAGAACCCCTGCGCGAGGTACATCGTCTCCTGGCCCCGCAACTCCAGAAGGCCCACATTCGCTTCACGGTCGAACCCGCTCCACCCGTCCGCGTCAGTGCGGACCCGCAACAAATCAAGCAAGTGCTTATTAACCTCGTTCAGAACGCCAGCGAGGCCACCGGGCCCAATGGAACGGTAGAATTACGCGCGCGATCAGATCGTATGTGGCTGCGTGACAAGGAGGCCGAAGTAGCCGTATTTGAAGTAGCGGATACTGGCAAAGGCATACCTCCGGACGTCGAGAAGCGGTTGTTTGATCCCTTCTTCAGCACCAAGGAAACCGGCACCGGCCTGGGGTTGTCTATTGCCGCCCGCATTGTTGAAAAGCATGGCGGTCTATTGCAGTATAAAACACGGGTGAATCACGGCACGACCTTTATGATGGTGCTGCCGTCAGTCCGGGACGCATGAAAGCCAGAATCCTGCTCATCGAGGACGATCCAGGCATTACCGTCACGCTTCAGCGCTTGCTCACCAGTGAAGGTCACGAAGTCGCGCTCGAAAAACGTGGCGACTCAGGCCTGCAGCGCGCCACCAGTGAGGATTTCGACGTCGTCCTCACTGATCTGAAATTGCCGGGCCTCCATGGGCTTGAGTTGGTGAACGAACTGCATGCCGCTAAGCCACGGCTGCCGATTGTCGTCATGACGGCGCACGGAACCACCGAGACGGCCATTGAGGCCACCAAACTCGGCGCGTTCGAGTATTTGCTGAAACCGTTCGACATGCCCGACCTGCTGGAAGTCGTGAGCAAGGCCCTCGCGACCAGCCGACTGATGTCCGAACCGGTGAGCCTTGGCGTGCCGGGTCAGACGCGGGATACAATCATTGGCAACAGTCGCGGCATGCAGGAAATTTACAAGGAGATTGGCCGGGCCGCAGCCAAGCCGGTCAATGTTCTGATTTGCGGTGAGACCGGCAGCGGCAAGGAACTGGTTGCTCGCGCCCTCTACCAACACAGCGACCGCGCCAAAGGTCCGTTCATCGCAATCAATTGCGCCGCCATTCCCGAAACCCTCCTCGAAAGTGAATTGTTCGGTCACGAACGCGGCGCCTTTACGGGAGCTGAGGCGCGCCGCATCGGCCGTTTCGAACAGGCCCACGGCGGAACACTTTTTCTGGATGAAATCGGCGATATGACGCTTGGCACGCAGGTGAAACTAGTGCGTGTCCTCCAGGAGCGGTCCCTCCAGCGGTTAGGGGGAAAGGAAACAATTCCGGTGGATGTGAGGGTGATCGCTGCCACTCATCGCGACTTGCAACGGGCAATTCAGGAAAAGCAATTTCGCGAAGACCTCTTTTATCGCTTGAGCGTCGTAAGTATCCGGCTGCCTCCATTGCGCGACCGCCGCGAAGACATTCCGCTGCTCGTCACCTATTTTCTCAAAAAGCACGCCGAGTCTCACGGTGTGGCGCAGCCTGCCATTCATCCTGACGCGATCGAGTTTCTCCAGTCGCAGCCGTGGCCTGGCAACGTCCGCGAACTGGAAAATGTCGTTCGCAAAGTGCTTTTGCTCGCCGGCGATTACACGATCGGCGTGGACCACGTTCGTGCCGCGACGACGCGCCCGGCCGCTCCGCAGCAATCCAATGATCAGACCCTGCGCGATTACGCCGCCGCGTTGCTTGCCGCCGCACAGCGGGGAGAAGTCGAGCGTTCCCACGCGCGCTTGCTCGAAGCCGCCGAACAGGAAATCATCCGCCAGGCCATTCAACTAACCCACGGCAACCAACTCCAGGCCGCGCGTCTGCTCGGGATTTCGCGACTCACCTTGCGCGAGAAACTTACGCAACTGGGGTTGCGTCCGGGCCAGGAGGACGAAGCGTGATCCGCCGCCAGAGTGCAACGCGCCATGTGGTCACCGAGTTTCCAGCTTTGGCTAACGTCTGATCACTTAACTTCGCAGTCTCTTTCACACGCCTGAAATGGCGGTGCAATTCTGATCGCGCCGGATGGCACGCTTGCCGCTAGGACGCCTTTCGCTGTGATCAACGGCACGGCATTCGCATTGCGATCGAAAGGAATAACGTGAAGAACTGGTCATTTGGAGTGCGTTATGGAGTAGGAGCGGGCCTGTTGATGATCGCATTCCTCATTCGCTCTGCCTTGACTCCGTTGCTCGATAATCACTCCCCATTTTTGTTCTTCCTTCCAGCGGCGATGCTGACGAGTTTATTTGGAGGACTCGGTGCCGGCCTCGCCGTGTTAATCGCCGGCCTGGTCATCGGCGACGTTTTCTTTTTGAAACCAGCCATTGGTTTTGGGCGCTACACCCTCACCGAACTGACGGCCTTGATCAGCTATTTGCTGACTGGAGCCATCGCTGTCGGATTAATTGAATGGTTTCGTCGCACGCGAATCCGGCTGTATCGAACGGAAGCGCATGAAAAGTCTCTGGAAGCGCAAGTGGCCCAGCGTACCGCCAGCCTGGAACAAAGCCTGAAATCGCTCGAAGGCGTTCTTTATCATGTCGCGCACGACCTGCGGGCGCCGCTTCGGGCCATGCACAGCTTCAGTCAGCTGCTGATCGAGAACGCTAGTTCCAATCTGGATTCAACGACAATCGATTATGCCCGGCGAATCTCCGAAGCGTCACTTAAAATGGACATACTGGCGCGCGACCTCCTCAATTACGGCCGCCTCGGCCATCGTGAAGTACGGCTATCCTCTATCGATCTCTGGCCGTTGGTGGACAGCATCGGCTCCGACCTGAACTCCGAGATCGAATCCCGGCGCGCCGAAATCCGCGTTGACGCGCCGTCCCCGCAGGTCCGGGGCGATAAGCAGATTCTGGCCGCCATCCTGAGAAACCTCATCGAGAACGCTCTGAAGTTCGTCAGACCTGGCACCGTTCCGCGAATCCATATCTGGGCCGAAACGCACGAAAGCGCAGTACGCATTTGCGTCCAGGACAACGGCATCGGGATCGCCCCGGCCTATCACCAACGCATCTTCGGCGTTTTCGAGCGTGGGCCTTCGTCCGCACATTACCCCGGCACGGGCATCGGCCTCGCCATCGTTCAAAAAGGTGTTGAACGGCTTGGCGGGCGAGTAGGAGTGCAATCGAACGTCGGGGAAGGAAGCTGCTTCTGGTTCGACTTGGAGCCGGTGCCCCAATCGACGAAAGAACTGAATCCAACCTCCGTCCCTAAAGTCGAACCGGTTCGAACAATGCTGGCTCACCTCAGGAGCACCTATGCTTAACGTAATGAATGTCCCGACTATTCTCCATGTTGACGACGATGAAAATGATAGATTGTTGCTGAGCCTCGCGCAGCGTAGCGCTAGAATTTGCGCGAACCTGATGGCTGTCGAAGACGGCGAACAGGCCATCGCCTATTTGCAAGGCAATAACACCGACTCACAAGCGCGTAGCGCGCCCCTTCCGGACTTGGTGCTGCTCGATTTGAAGCTCCCGCTCAAATCCGGCTTGGAGGTGCTCGAGTGGATCCGTGCCCAGGATAAATTGCAGCATCTCCCGGTGATCATTCTAAGTTCTTCCGAACAGGAAGCCGACCAGCAGCGCGCCTTCGCAAACGGAGCGAACTATTATTTTGTTAAGCCAGTCTCCCTCGAAGGAATGGTGGAAATGATAAAACACATTCACGCGGATTGGCTTTCGTCGACGCCTCTCGCTGCTTCGGTCTGATCAGCCTCCTGCCAATGTTATCTATTTGCTTATCAGTGGCTGCCATTCCCCGCTCGCTGAACGGCCACAAATCGAGTGTTTTGGTGCCGCTTGGCGTTGGCATGGCGCCCGCTTAAGGACAAATCGGACCTGCTCGAAGGAGCGGGCTGAAGAGAAAAGGAAAAGGAAAAGTATGAATAAGGTATTAAGCAAAATCGCCTCGACTTCCCTGTTGGCAGTCGGGCTGTTGAGCGTCACCGCATTCTCCAGGAATCCCAATCGAGTCCTGGCGGACCGCGGCGCCATCACGACGGTCAACACGGAGAACAGAGTGTTGACGATTACAGAAGCCAAATCACACCAGCCAAAAATGTTTAGCTGGAACCAGGACACGCGCTTCCTGGAGCGGGATCATCTGTGGAGCAAGTCGAAGCCAATCGTGGCAGACCAGCTCCGCTCCGGTGAGCCTGTCAAAGTACGTTATCAAAAACAGAACGATTGGTTAGTGGCCAAAACGATCGTCATCTCCCACCCAAATAAGGCCACGACCTCGGCCTCTCGACCTCACAGTTGAGCCGCGGCCATCCCTCGATCCCCCGCCTGTGGGCTGCCGTCGGGCCGCCCGCAGGCGCTTCGAGGAAACAAAAAGGAAAATGTATGAAAAAAAGCATCTTAATAGTAGAAGACGAAAGGCACCTCTGGGAATCGCTCCGCGACATGCTCAGCACGGATAGTTACGACATGGAGTGGGTGCAGACTGGCCACGAAGCCGTTCGCCGCTCGATCGACCGCACCTTCGACGCGATTGTACTCGATGTCGACCTGGTCGATACCAACGGATGGAAGGTCTTGGATTGCCTCTGCGGGTTGCATCCCTTCCTGCCCATAGTCGTGCTCGCTGGCAGTATAGACGATGGAGAGGCGGCGTCCTTGCTTGGCGCCGCCACGTGGCTTGTGAAGCCCATCGACAGGAGGATTGTTAAAACCGTTCAGCGGTTCATGGACGAACCCAGGGAGAAGCGCGCCTCACGAGCAATGGGATCGCACTATGGAGCATTGCGTCTCCCAGACCTGGAACACGCCTTTCCGGAATGAACCATGAGCAAAACGATACTGCTGGCCGATGACGATCCATCTGTGCGGAGGATGGTCGGTCGGGTGTTGAAAGCCGAAGGCTATGAAGTGCTGCTGGCCAGCAGTGGAAAGGAAGCGGTTCTTCAGTACCTGAATGGACCGCCCAATATAGTGTTGCTCGATTTAAACATGCCCGAGAAGGATGGCTGGGAGGCCTGGCAGCTCATGAGCACGCTCCATCCGCTCGTGCCGGTCATCGTTATCACAGCTCGGCCTCATCAGTATGAACATGCCGATCAGCTCCGTATCGATGCGCTTATGGAAAAACCATTGGACCTCAGTCTGCTCCTCGAAACGATCCGCCAGTTGCTCGACGAGCCCGACGCGCAGAGGCTCGCGCGAGTGACCGGTCCGGATTTTCACACCAAATGGTTAAACGACCCGAACGCGCCGGACGCCCGGGGCCGAACCTGAATGCCACACACTGATCACAGACGTCGACGCTTTGAGACGGGCGATCTTTGTCACCGGCAACTCCCGCTAGATGATCTCGTTCCCCGGGAGTTGATTCGACCCGCACTCGCGGCTCTGATCAATGCACGCCATCCGAATCTGTGCGATAAAGGGTACATCTGCTTTGAGGACCTGAATGAATTTCGCATCGAATACGTCCGGTACACGCTCGCAGCAGAAACCGGCGAAGTCTCTGAATTGGAAGCCGACGTTTTGCGGAGTCTTGCCGAACAAGACATCCTTGCGAGCAACCTCAACCGGCAGTTTGAAACCAAACCCACCTTCGGAGAACGCGCCGCCGATGCGATCGCGGAGTTCGGTGGAAGTTGGAAATTTATCATCCTCTTCGGGATTTTCTTGTTCGGGTGGATTGTTCTTAATGCAGTCGTGCTGGCCAGCCGGCCGCCTGACCCTTACCCATTTATCCTGCTCAATCTTGTGCTTTCCACTCTGGCCGCGATCCAGGCGCCCATCATCATGATGAGCCAGAATCGCATCGAGGTTCGGGATCGCCTGCGCGCTGAGCACGACTACAAAATCAATTTGAAAGCCGAGTTGGAGATTCGCCACCTGCACGAAAAGCTGGATCATCTCATGAAGCACCAGTCCAGGCGCATGTTGGAGATCCAGGAGATTCAACTCGAACTCATGCGCGATTTAGCCGAAGGAAATTCGAACCATCACATGCGGAAGGCCGAATCCCGGCCCGATCAGTCTCATGCTAATTGACAGCGTCCAATGAAGATTCTGGTCATCGACGTTGGCGGAACGCATATCAAAGTTTTGGCCAGCGGACGAAAGCGGCCTCTCGAGATCCCTTCTGGAACGAAGATGACGGCGCGCGAGATGGTGGTTGCCGTCCGAAAGGCCACTGCGAATTGGACCTACGATGCAGTGTCAATTGGTTATCCTGGCCCTGTGGTTCACAATCGGCCGATCTGCGAACCGCACAATCTCGGACCGGGATGGGTGGGCTTCAACTTCGAGAAAGCGTTTGGCCGCCCAATCAAAGTCATTAATGATGCGGCCATGCAGGCGCTCGGCAGTTATCGAGGTGGTCGAATGCTCTTTCTCGGTTTGGGCACAGGGCTGGGCTCGGCGTTAATAATTGACGGCGTTCTGGAGCCAATGGAATTGGCGCACTTGCCGTATCAAAGCGGTCGCACGTTCGAGGACTATGCTGGCCTCGCAGGACTCAAGCGGCTCGGAAAACGTAAATGGCGGCGCCACGTTAACATCGTCATCAAACAGCTGAAAGATGCGCTTCAGGCTGAATACGTGGTTGTGGGCGGCGGCAATGCGAAACTGCTCAAAGCTCTCCCTTCCAAAACTTCTCTCGGCGATAACTCCAATGCTTTTCGTGGCGGCTATCGTCTGTGGAGCAACTCTGCGCGGCAGGGGAGCCGGCGGCGGACAGCATGAATGCCGCTGAAAACTCGGCCGCGTTTGGCGCGCCCGGCATCGAGCCCCGCTGGACTTCCAGCGCCAAAGAAGGCGTCGGCACCGCCTATCATACCAGTTGCCGGCTGTGGTTCACGATTAGTCACGGTATCGTCAATGAGATTTACTACCCGCAGGTCGATCAGCCAAACACGCGCGACTTTCAATATCTCATCAGTGACGGCGAGACCTTCTGCCACGAGGAAAAGCGCGATTTGGAGCATTTGATTGAATATCCAGAGCGCGATTGCCTCTTTTATCGCCTCACCAATTCCGATCGTGATGGCCGATATCGGCTCATCAAATATGTGCTTACCGATCCACATCAATCCGTCTTGCTGGTGCACACCAAACTCGAAGTGCTCGACAAGTCGTTACGCAGGAAGTTACGCGTTTACGCGCTGCTGGCTCCTCACATCGCCCGTTATGGTGCCGGGAACTCGGGACGGTGCACCGAGATCAGCGCAGTCAAACTCATCCACGCCCAACGCGAGAACATTCACTTGGTCACCGCGTGCAGCACTGGGTTTTCCCGGCGCTCCGTCGGCTACGTGGGCGCGAGCGACGGCTGGCGGGATTTGATGAGTAATTTCAAAATGGACTGGGAGTTTCGTTCAGCCGAGAACGGCAATATCGCGCTCACCGGGGAAATCAATCTTCCTCGCAAAGGGGAATTCACTATCGCCATTGCCTGTGGTCGCAGCTACCAAAGTACCGCCGCCAAGTTACTTCGATCGCTCGCTGAACCATTTGCGGTGCATCGAAAGGCCTATGTCCGTCAATGGCAGCGCACCGTCATAAATCCAAAGTTTGATTTCAGCAATCATACGTCCGACGGCGGCGGAATGTATCGGCTCAGTCGTTGTGTGTTGTTGGCGCACGAGGACAAAGTCTTTCAAGGCGCGTTGGTGGCATCCATGAGCATTCCCTGGGGAGAAACCAAAGGTGATGACGATCTCGGTGGTTATCACTTGGTCTGGACGCGAGACTTAACGCAAAGCGCCACTGCACTCCTCGCCACGGGACAAGTCGGCACCCCGCTCCGCGCCTTGATCTGGCTCGCTGCCCTCCAGCGTCCGGACGGCAGCTTCCCCCAAAATAGCTGGATAGACGGAACCGCCTACTGGTCAGGACTGCAACTCGACGAGATCGCTGCTCCGATCCTGCTGGCGTGGCGACTGAGCAGTCAAGGCGCACTTGGTTTAGTCGATCCATGCACCATGATCTTGCGCGCTGCGGCTCATCTCATTTTACAAGGACCGGTCACTGGTCAGGAACGTTGGGAGGAAAATACCGGCTACTCACCATCGACTCTCGCCACAGTGATCGCGGGGCTGGTTTGCGCCGCTGAGTTCGCGAAACAACGCAGCCAGACGAGCACGGCAGATTTCATCTTTGCATATGCCGATTGGCTAGCCGCGCATGTCGAAGAATGGACGATTACTACCCAGGGCGAGTTGCTTGACGGTATTCCGCGCCACTACATTCGCATCAATCCTGCAGATCCTTTCGTGCCTGATCCTCATGCCGATCCAAACGCAACGACAATCCAGATCGCCAACGGCGGCGGCCTGCATCCTGCCCGCAACGTCGTTGGCGCCGATTTCCTTCATCTTGTTCGATTGGGGATCCGCAGTGCAGACGATCCTGTAGTGCGCGATTCCATCGAAGTAATCGATCGCGTTCTCAAGCGCGACCTTCCGCAAGGTCCGTGCTGGCGCCGCTACAACCACGACGGCTACGGACAAAAAGATGACGGGAGCGCATTCGATGGCACCGGAGTAGGGCGCTCATGGCCAATTCTGACCGGTGAACGTGGCCATTACGAACTCGCCGCTGGCCGCGATCCGCTCCCCTTCATCACTGCTATGGAGAACTTCGCGAATCAGGGCGGAATGATCAGCGAACAGCTTTGGGACGCCGATGACCTGGTGAATGGCAAGATGAAACGCGGTGGTGCAACGGGCGCGGCCATGCCTCTGTGCTGGTCGCACGCCGAGTACGTGTCACTCGTGCGGAGCCGTTGCGACGGCGTCTGTTTTGATCGCGTCGATCCGGCCTTTCAACGCTATGTCGCGAATCCAGCGCCGCATCAGCACGAAATCTGGACCCTGCGCCATCCTCTCCGGCGACTTCCCCACGGAAAAATTCTGCGGATCATTCTTCCTGCCGAAGCCAACATCATCTGGACCGTGGATCAGTGGGCAACGACCACCAGCTCGGATACCTATCACGAAGGTGCGCTAAATCTTTGGTTCGCCGATTTCCCGACTGCGCACTGGCCCGTCCGCTCTTCCATCGAATTTACGTTGTTCTGGATGGCAACTGGGCGTTGGGAAGGGAAGAACTGGCAAGTCTGTGCTCTCTCTTCGGGTTCGTCGTTGTAACCTCCCGGCGGTGATCGACTCTAAACCGTTGCTTGCAATATGCGGATGCACTCTTCCTCCTGTTCTCTCATCGCTTCTCTCCTTGTCATCCCCTCCGGTCCGTCCAACTCTTTCCCACATGGACATTTTGCTTCTCACTCGACGACCCGGCTTTACCAGGCTTTTCAATTCCGTCCTGAAGGCCGTCGCCGTCCTTAGCTTTCCCTATTGCAGTGAATT
>WUUC01141359.1_pt1 | contig 10047 bp, 8 predicted proteins | sample 6278441 | NCBI WGS metagenome assembly WUUC01 (sample SAMN13675441, study PRJNA597444) | soil metagenome | isolation source: soil | place: USA: Washington | collected 2017-10 | reverse complement strand
AGCTGCACTGCTCCCCCGACCTGATCAGCAAGATCGAGACGACCGCCCTGATCGCCAAGATGGAGATGGCCGTCGCCATCGACGAGTTCTTCGGCACCGGCGAGACGTTCCAGGAGCTGCAGCCGCTGGCGGCCAAAGAGGGTCTCCCCGGCTGGTTCCAGCCGTACGCCGAGTTCGAGCAGCAGGCATCCTCGATCAGGATCTACGATCCGCTGCTGATCACCGGGCTACTGCAGATCGAGCCGTACGCCCGCCATGTGCTGCGGGCGACGCAGCGGAACGGCGCCCTCGATCAGGCGGTCTCCTCCCGGATGGACCGGCAGGCGATCCTGTGCAGGGCCGACCCGCCCTGGCTGGTGTTCCTCATCCGTGAGTCCGCGCTCCGCGAGGTCGTCGGCAGCCCGGAGATCATGAAGGAGCAGCTCCAGCACCTCCTGGACGTGATCCAGGAGCCCAACATCAACGTTCACGTCGTCCCGACCGGCGCGCCGGTCTACCCTTCTGGCATATTCACGATCTTCGGCTTCGACGACGGGCCTGACGTCGGATTCGTCGAGGGCGCGAACGGGCACGGCCACGCGATCGAACTAAGCTCCGATGTCGAGGGGCTAAAGGTCTGGTACGACCTGGTCAGCTTCGCGGCCTTGTCACCCGAGGCCTCGGAGCGGCTGATCCGCGACATCATGGAGGGCTTGTGATCACTGTGGACTTCGAATCCGTCGGCTGGCGGAAGAGCAGCCACAGCGGCTCGGAAGGCGGCTCGTGCGTAGAACTGGCCGACCTCGCCGCCGCCGCCGTCGCCGTCCGGGACTCCAAGAACCCGGACGGCGCCAAACTGATCTTCAGCCGTCGCGAACTCGGCTCGCTCGTCACCCGCGTCAAGTCCGGCCACCTCGACCTGTAACTCCTGTCGGTGCCGAAAACTCGGCCACCCTATACAACCTGGGAGTATTCGTGTAGCAGACCACCGAGTCGGTCTCGTCGGATGACCTTGATGTCGGCGTCGATAGGGTCGGGTAACGCTCGCAACGGGCTAGCCTGGCTCAAAGTGCGGTGTGGCCGGTAGACGTTGAAGTGGTCCTCGTACTCGGCGAAGACCTTGCGCAGATGCGCGGTGTTGATGATGAGGGTCCGGTCGAGGATCTCGCGCCGTACGGTGCCGACCCAGCGTTCCATGATCGCGTTCATGCGGGGCGCCTGGACGGCGATGAGCACGATGCGGATGCCTTCGGTGCGGAGCACCTCATCGAATAGTGCGGTAAATTTGCTGTCCCGGTCACGAATCATGAACTTGAACGAGCTGGCCCGCTCCCCCAGGTCCATCAACAGGTTTCTGGCCTGCTGGGCGACCCAGCTGGCGGTCAGATTCGCGGTGACGCCCAGGACATGGACCTGGCGGGTGGCGTGCTCGACGACCGCGAAGCAGTACAGCCGGGCGAGCGTGATCGTCTCGGCATGAAGGAAATCACAGGCGAGGCTTCCGTCAGCCTGGGCACGCAGGAACTCTCCCTCCGCCGGCCCGACCTGCGGGGCGCTGGATCGACACCAGCCTTCTTCAAGATCGCCCACACCGTCGACGGTGGGCCAGTTCCCCGGCGATCCTCCGGTAACCCCACCCAGGGTTCTCTGCCGTCGTCCGCAACACCAGTTCACGAACAGTGGGACGCGTCGACTGGCCTCCGAGTCGTGTGCGCTTATAAGTCCAGCGTCGCTTCACCAGATCGGCATGCCAGCGAAGCACCGTACTGGGCGTGACGAACAACCCGATCCGCCGGGACCGGGGCAGCAACCGCGCCAGCGCTGCGATCACCCCCCAATCGGCCCACGACGGCCGAGGACGTACGACCTGACGACGAAGCACCGCCAGCTGATGCCGCAGCACCAGGATCTCCGCCTGCTTGGCGGCGTCCGACCGCGCCAGCAGGGCAAGCCAGCCGAGTAGACGGACGAAGATCAGATAGAGCAGTCGTAGCGCCACAAGTCCGATCGTGCCGTTGCGGACATCACCCACCTGTTGAACAGGAAAGCCCAGGCCACGACCGGTGGCCGAGTTTCCGGCATGCACAGGGTCTTCACCAGCCCTCTCGGGAGCTCTTTGCACGCCGATCCGGTATCTGGCAATAACCGGCCACAGAACCAGGGATTTATAACCAAGTGTCGCGTGCGCCCCCAGACCCAAGAAGGGTATTTTCGCAGCTGGCACTACGCCACTGAACCGTCTTTGGGGAGGGCCATGCCGGCGTCGTTGAGTTTCGTGGATCACGTGAACGTGGCGAGCATTGAGGAGGGCCTCCTCAGCCCTGCCGGAGAGGACCACGAGACCTCGGCCGGATTGGATCTCAGTGCCGCGACTGGCTTCGACGCGGTCGGACTGGTACATCTGCTCGCCCTGGTCGCGAGCTGGCGTAACGCCGGGCGGAAGATCTCAGTGAGACTTCCTAGTGATCCGCAAGCACGGCACCTGCTCCGCCAGGCCCGCTTTCCGGCCGCTCTCGAAAAGGTAATGCGGGTCCCGTTCCGGCTCATGGTGGATCGGGGTGATCTTCGATACTTCACCACCCGGCCTGCGGATTCGCCGATAAACCCGGTAACGCCGGTAAGTGCCCAGGCGAGCGTGCTGGCTCTCCTCGAAGAGCAACATCATTTCGGTTTGTCCGCACATCGCCTCGACGACGCTTACAGTCTGACCCGCATGCTGGAACAGGAGGTCGGGCACTGGCGCGGTTATGCGATGGTCCAGTTGCTCGGATCCGTGCTTCGCGGCCAGGCGATCGAGGTCTCGCGGGTCATCGTGCAGGAGCTGGTAACGAACATCATGGAGCATCCGGCCCCATCGGTTGCCGTCATCGCCTCGCAACTGAAGCTTCGCGGAATGGCCCCGGAGCTGGCGACGCCCGCGCTGACTATTGCGGCCTGGGATAACGGCACCTCGATCATCGACACCCTGCGCTTCTGCCTTGATCAGGGCGGAAGACTCCGGGCGTGGCCTCCCGACAGCGTCGACGACTTCACCGTGCAGGCCTCCGGCTCATCGATGAGCGCCGAGACCTATCACTCGGGCTGGACACCGGGGGCACGTGCGTCCGACGGAGAGCTCCTGCTCGCTAGCCTGTTTCCGGGAATCACGACCAAGCCCGTCGGTGAGGGGCCGACCGACCCGCAGTCGTCGCTCGCGGCACGGATGGACTGGGGCTATGGCCTTTACGCTCTGTACAAGACGGCCGTCGATCATTTCCACGGGAGCGTTGAGCTTCGCTGCCTGCGCACCCTGTTGAGCCTCTCCCGCCCGGATCGGGACAACCCGTACCGGGTCGAGGTCGCGACCCGGGACGACCTGCCACCGCTCACTGGCACCATTGTGACCGTCCGACTGCCTCTGCGATGACTGATCACAACGTCTTTCCTTACTACATCCGTGTCCCCCGGGCCTCTGTCGAGAAGGTCCCCCCAGATCGCCACGATGCCTACTACGTCCTCGGGGAGTGGCTCCTGGACGAGCGCAAGCCCCAGGTCAAGATGCCCCACGACAGCATTTACCTCACCCCGGAGCAGATGACCGAGACGCCCGGCGAAATCCGGAAGCTCCTGCGACCTCCGGTGGAGCCCAAGGGCCGACTATCCTTGATCATCTTCGATCTCGCGGACAATCACTATCACCAGTTCCGCGAGAACTTCTTTCGCCACATCGCCGAGGTCGCCGCCCAATGGCTAAGGGACAGCGAACGGCGCCGCATCGTGATCATGCTTCCGTTCATGCCTCCCCCGACCTCGCTGTTCTGGCTCGACAGTGAAGAGGACAACGAAGGCGAGTCGCGGCTCACAGTAGTGGCCGACACCGGGGCCTCGACGCCGCGGCGGCTTCTGGAGGACTCGCGGCGCGACTACCGCAACCTGCTCCGGCCGACCCGCCGGGACCTGCGGGCCCGGCTCAGGTCACGGATCATCCGCAAGCCGGGGCACTACGATTTCAGCTCGCGGGCCGACCCGCATTGTGCCCGCTTCTACTATGAGATCGAGGCGGCCGAGCGCGAGATCGGTGACCTGGTCCGCAACTGGGTCGAGGACGACGTGAAGCCGCTGATCCCCGGCGAGCGGCTCACCCTGCTAAGCCACGGCAAAGGATCGCCGAAGTTCCATGAGGCGGTGGCCGGAGCGGCGGTGGCAACGGACTGCACGATTGAGGAGCTCCTGGCGGACGGCCCGCCGTTCCTGGCGAAACCAATCGAGGCCCCGGCCGCCCTAGTTCTAAACGTGGTCCACACCGGCCGGACCTTCCGGTCGATCGTCGATGATCTGCGTGCGCGAGGCGTCAGATTGGTTCCCAAAGCGCTCACCGTGATGACGACCGACCAGACGTGGTCACGCACTGACGATCTGCCCGATCTGGAAATCCTGTGCGCAAGCTTCGACCGGCACAAGATGTCTAGGGACCGTTGCGAACAGTGCTTGATCGGCCTGCCGCACACCGAGCCCAAGGAAGACTCGCAGATCGGACTCCGGGCATTCGACATGTGGGACATCCTGCGCAGGACCGATTTCAAGGAGGAGACATTCGGTCCGAAGCGGACTTGGTCTCCGTTTATCCCCGACATGGAAAAGATCTTCGACGATCACGGCACCTGGCTGGCGTACAAGATCGGTGAGCTCCTCGAGTGGCTGAACATCGGATCAAATGCTGTGTTCGTGGCCCCGCAGGAACCGCACATCGAGCGTCTGGTGGAGCGGCTCGGAGAGCTCCGGCAGAACAAACAGATCACCGTTCGGATTCCACGAGTTGTACTGAACAGTACGCACCTCGAGCGCACGCTGCGGAACACGGTCCAGGAGGACTGGCACCGGCAACTACGGCACCTAGGCAAGCGGAACTTCGGCGAGATCGTGATGCTGGACGAGTTCGTCATGTCCTACCGAACGGCCAAGGCGATGCTGCGGCTCCTCCGCAGGAACGAGTTCGGCGAGTTCGGGCTGACGCAGCGGGCATTCATCCCGATCGTCGACTTCTCGCTCATGGAATCGCCGATACCCGATACTTATCCGCTGTACAAGCTCCCGCGACCCTGAGGCCCGTCATGGCAAACCCAACCCCCGATCGTCCTGCGTTCGTACGAAGCCCGGAGTTGCCACCGAACGCCGAGCCGGCCCGGGACGCCTGCCTGGGACTGCTGTATCATCTCCTGCGCTTCGAAGAAGACTTCGACGAAGATCAGGGCGACTCCTCGATCATGGAACTCGGCGGGCACGCGTTGAAACGCAATCTCCTTCTCGCCGACTACGCCGAGCGCTCCGCCGAGCTGCACCCAGAGGTCAGGGCGTTCTTCGACCGTTCTGTCATCGAGTCGCTCGGAGCGCGCCGTCGCGCCGAGGCTTGGCGCGAACTCGCAGACTGCCCAAAGGTCGAGAAGCCGTTCGACGTCGCGATACTGACCATTCTCCGCGAAGAACTCGAGGCCACGGTTCGCGCCTTCGGCGCCCAAGAGGATCGCAGCCTGCCGATCGAGCAGCCCTTCTACACGGCGAGTGTCGGGCGGGACGAGGCGACGAACGAGCCTCCTCTCTCAGTCGTCATCACGCAGGCGGCCAAACCGCTGAACGTGCACGCGCATCGGCCGGTGGCCGAGATCCGGGAGCACTATCTCCCGAAGATCATCTTTCTCGTCGGCATCGCCGCCGGACTCGAAGGCAAGTTGAACATCGGCGACGTGGTCGTCCCGCGCAAGGTCTTCTACTACGAACCGGAGAAGATGACCGCCGAGGGCCTGAAGCCGCGCCCCGAGCATGCGGAGCCGCGCGAGTACCTGTTCGGATTCGGCGCCTACAACCCGGAGGACCGAGGTCTCTCGGACAAGATAAGAGCCTTCGTCGAAGCGCTGCCCGACTATCAACGCCCGGACGTCGACCTCGCGGAATTCCGGCCGTCGCTCGAGTCCGTGAATGTGACGATCGCCGCTGGTGAGCGAGTCCTTCGTGATGGTGCTTATCTTTCCGAGTTGCAGCGCCGATTCGATGAGACGATCTGTGCCGCTGACCAGGAGTCGTACGGTTTCGCCGAGGCTGCGCGCAATCGTCCTTGGCTCGTCTTCCGCGGTGTCAGCGACCACGGCGATCCGGTCAAGCGGGATAACTGGAAATACGCGGCCGCCGGAGCGGCGGCGGTCTGCCTCCGCGACTTCCTTGAAAGCACCAGCTACGTCGGGCCCGGCCTGCCGAACTTCTAACCCGCTAGAGCAGCCGATCCATCCGATCGCCCATGGCCCCGAAGACCGCCGCGCGGATCGTGCCCAGGACGCCCTCCGCCTGGGCCGTGGCCAGGTAGTGCGGCATGTCGGCCCGTTCGAAGTGCGGAGCATCGGATTTGACGTGGAGAAGGTACGGAGAGTACAGGACGATCGCGGCTGGCGAGGCCAGATCGACGCACAACGCCGCCATACCCGGGAAGTCCTCGGTCTGGTAGACCTCCAGCCCTTCGGCGGCTGCGCCATGCCGCTCCTTGAAGGCGCTGAACCGCTCGATGGAACGTCTAATCTTCTGGCCTAGATCTTCCTGCCAGAGCCGGGAGTAGAGTTCCGTCGCGTGGCTCGCCGGGTCGAGCAGGACGCATCGGTAGGTGCCGCCCCGCCTGAGCAGAGCCAAGACGGCATCCCGGTAGGAGGCCGGCCGCTCGGTCGTGGTCAGATAGCCGGCAGCGGTGTTGAGCGCGGTGCCGAGGTCGATCACATTGTCGACGGCCACCTCGATCAGTTTGGACTTCTCCGACTGACTGGGGCGCTGGCCGTACGCCGACACCCAGACGCCACCGTCCAGGCCAGCCGTGGACAGCCAGGCTCGCCTGCTGTCGGCCGGGCTCCCGGCCGACCGGGCCAGATAGACGCGCCGGCCCTCGTGCACGCCCACGGCCTGGAAATGGTCTGCGTACGGGCCGGACACGCGATAGACGTCCTCGCTGATCGCCAGGTAGTCGGGCGGGGTGGCCTCCTCCAGGTGGGCTGCGAAATTGATGTCCGGGGAATGGATGTTCCCGGTCTCGATGCCGTCCGAGAGTCCAATCGGCCCCTTGTGGACGGCGATCCGGATGCGCAGGGTGCCCTTCAGCTCAGTGGTCGCGAGCTCCGCCCGCAGTCGCGCGAGGTCGGTCTCGAGCACGGAGATTCCGGTCTCCAGCGCCACATTGCGGGCGACGCTCTCCTCTTCGTCGTGGAACACGAAGAGGCCACCGTCGCCGCGCCACGACCACAGGGCCGCCGTCGAGCAGTGATGTGTACGGGCCAGCTCGACGACTCGCTCCCGTACCCGCTCCCGGAGCAGGTCGAAGGCGTGCGCCGCGACGTCCCGCGGGTTGCGGCCGACGATGCTCGAGTAACCCGCCGCATCCACGAACAGGAAGTACACGTTGTCGCACGCTCGACCCGGACGCAGAACGTTCTCACTCATGGCGGCTCCCTAGCCCAAGGTATCCGCCGCGCCCCGGCCGGCGGAGCCCCGGGATCGGATGGTGTGGGCACGGCGGGAGGCGATAGGGGCCTCGGTCTTCGGTGGGAGGGAGGCGTCATGGCTGGACTGCTGGAGGCGCGGGGTGGGGCGCGGCGTTTGCGGGAGTTGCTGGGTGGGGGCGGGGCCGATAATGGCGCCTGGGCCGTATGACGCGATGAGTGCGCTGCTGGTCGAGTAGGCGGGGTTCCCGCGGTGTACATGACTGGGTTCGGGACCACCGCCTCGCCGCTGGGGCGGCCCGACGTCGGGCTGCTCACCATGGCGAGATGACCGCCGCCGCGCGCGGTATCCGCGGTCGGCATCCCGGTGATCGCCGACGCCGACAACTGGTACGGCAACACAATCAAATGTGATCTGTAGATCCGAGCGTACGAGGCGGTCGGGGTCGTCGCCGCAGGCCCCCAGAGTCGGCGTCAACGCGAGCGGCCTGGGCGGCGGCGTTAACGTGCCGACGACCGCGCCGCGGGTGGCCTAGGGTTTCAAGCAGACACCCGGATTGCGGTCGTGGCCTCGTGCCCGAGGGCGGCCGACAGGCGGGAAGGGGGATGGGATGGCCAGCATGGACATGGCTCGGCCGAGTCCGTCGGACGTGGCCCTACGGCTGGCACGAACTCGGGCTGCCGCGGAGCCGACGACCTTGCCCGATCCGCTGGCGGCGCCGGGTCGGGTGTTCGCTTATGTGGACAACTCCAACGTCTGGATCGAGGGCATGCGAATCCAGGCGGTCCGGAAGGGACTGGCCCGCGACCCTCACGAAGCGATCACCCGAAACATCACCTCGCCCTGGGCGTACGACTTCGGTCGACTGTACGCCTTGGCCTGCCCCGAGGGCAGCATGGTCGGCCGGGCATTTCTAGTCGGCTCGCGGCCGCCGCCCAACGACTCCGTCTGGGAGCGGGCACAGCATGAGGGCTTTCAGGTCGAGGTCTTCGACCGCAACGTCGCTGGCCGGGAGAAGCGAGTCGACAGCAGCATCATTACTACGATGATGGAGGACTCCTTCGCCTACATGAAGACCGAGCTCGGCGACTTGGCGGTCCTGGTGGCTGGGGACGGGGACTACATGCCGCCGCTGGAGTCCCTGCACAAACGCAAGCTCAACGTCCGGGTGATCTGCTGGAAGCACGCCACCAACCGCGACCTGCGCGACACCGCCGACGAATACCTCGAACTCGACCCCTACTTCGACTGGCTCACACACGCTGATCGCACGCCGCCGCACACGAGTCCCGGCTAGGCGATGCAAGTCCGGCGGTGCCGTATCTGGGCGATCAGGTCTTTGTCGGTCTGGCAGCCGCAGTCGCGGCGTGGGCAGCGGGTAACGGTCATGTCTGGGCCGGGCCCGAACCGAGCGTCGTATTCCACGTGGCGGGGCGGGCCGCCGGTGAGGCCCGTGCTGCGCGCGATGAGAGCGCCTACGGCAAGGGCGGCGGCCTGCTGGGCGACGAAGGTCGCCGAGGGGCGGTAGCCGTCGGCGTCGCTGGTGGTGCTGGTCAGAAGGTTACTCAGGCCGCACACCGACCGCCCCAGGTGGGGTGCCAGCAGGTCCCGGGCCTCGTGTGGAAGGCCGACCAGGTCAGCGTCTTCCAGGGGGTGTCGCCGTGTGCGATGCGGTCCACGGGCAGGCCGGTGAGCCGGTGTAGCCGGGTGACGGCGCTGTCGGCCGTCGGTCGGGTGGGGTAGTAGCAGCGCAGGCAGGGCCCGGAGGGTAGGGCTTCTGCAGGGCCAGGGTGGTGCCGGCCTGGCCGCCGGTGCTGGCATCCAGGGTCAGGTCGGCGTAGATGCGCTGCGTCTCGTGCCGGGCGGCGATGCTGTCGACGCCGCTGATCACCACGCCGGGCCAGGGGGCCGTTCCGGCGTCGATCGCCTCAGGTCCTGGGCTGTGCCGCGGACGGGCAGCACCTCCAGCCGCCCGGAGAGGGTCAGCTCGCGCGCGAGCAGGTCGACCTTGGGGATCTGCCGCTGGGCGTCGGTGCGGGTGCCGAAGCTGTAGGTGAGGACAGGTTCGCATGTTCCCCAAACGCACCGCTTGCTCGGACGCTTAGGGCAGCGAGAGCCTGATACCGTCGGCCTCGGCCTGTTGGGCATCGAGGAATGCGTGGGTCCGCTCCAAGTCGCTCTCCGCAGTCGCGCGATCGGTAAAATCAATTCGTGCAGTGTATTTGCGCGCGAAGGACAGCATTCTGATCAGCGCGCGATAGTTGCCGTTGTGCGTTGCACCCCGAAGCGCGGACAAGTAATTCGCTCGATAGACTATCGGAATGATGATCCGAACCTCACCGGCGGCGACGAGCTCGGCGTTCATCATGATTCTGGCGATCCGGCCGTTCCCGTCGTCAAAAGGATGCACTTCGGCGACGAGAAACATCATGTACACCGCCCGTTCGAAGGGGCCAACCAGCGTCTGGCCGACCTCGAAGCCTTGCCGGAGCGTGCCTTCGACGAGGTCCGGAGCAACGAACTCGGTGAGCCCGGCACGATTGGCGCGGGTTTTAAATCGCCCAGGATTCTTCTCCGGCCGACTATCCAGCAACACCGCGTGCCGAGCCCGCAACAGTT
>WUUC01209698.1_pt1 | contig 10048 bp, 7 predicted proteins | sample 6278441 | NCBI WGS metagenome assembly WUUC01 (sample SAMN13675441, study PRJNA597444) | soil metagenome | isolation source: soil | place: USA: Washington | collected 2017-10 | reverse complement strand
TCACACTTCGCACAGGAACAGACGTGAACGATTTTGGTCTGAAGCTGGACCGGCTCTATCAATCGAAACGCCAGGCAGAAACCGACAGGAACGGAGATTCTATGTTCCTCCAACGATATTCCGAGATCTATTTACACGGTCGCTATGAAAACGGAACGTTGTCGGGTGGACGCATCGATTATGTAATGCTTTTTTCTATCGTCGCGATCTTCATACTGGCGATAGCATGCATCAATTTCATGAACCTGTCTACGGCACGTGCACAATGCCGGATGAAAGAGATCGGAATCAAAAAAGGAATGGGAGTGCAAAGAGGATCATTGATCTTTCAACACCTCTCCGAGTCTGTCGTGATGTCGCTTTTCGCTTTACTGATTGCAGTCGTTGCGGTGATTCTTTTCTTGCCGGAGTTCAACCTGGTTGCAGGCAAGCAGCTTGTACTCGCAGGCGACTGGAAATTGCTGGGAGCAGCGTTTATCATCGCGTTGATTACCGGTCTGATCGCCGGGAGCTATCCGGCATTTTACCTGTCCGGGTTCAACCCGGTTGAGATCATGAAAGGAAGATTTGCATCGACGAAATCTGCGCTCTTTGTAAGAAAGGGTTTGGTGATCTTTCAATTCGCTACTTCCATTGTCTTGATCATCGGGGTTGCCGTCGTCTACCGGCAGCTTCAGTTCATTCAGTCCTGGGATCTCGGGTATCACAAAGACAACGTGATGCTGATCAAACGGCAGGGAGAATTGAACAACCGTCTCGACTCGTTTCTCGACCGCGCGAGGCAGATATCGGGAATACAGGCTGTCTCGAGTACCGGCGCCAGCATCACCAACAACACGGCTTCGTCATGGGGCCACACGTGGGAAGGTCAGACCGAAGGTGGGGAAGAGATCGAGTTCAGCGGGGCTACTGTCAACTTCGGGCTCATCGAGGCTCTTGGCATCGAGATGAAGGCAGGACGTTCGTTTTCAGAGAAACATGGAGACAACGATGCGCAGGTGGTCATCAATGAAACCGCTGTGAGAAGGATGGGCATCACCGATCCCGTCGGCAAATGGATGGAGCTTTTCGGGACCCGCCGTGAGATCATCGGGGTAATGAAAGATTATCACTTTCAATCGTTGTATGCGGGTCTGAAACCCCAGTTCATGCTGATCGGTCCCCGGCACACCAACACGATCGTTTTGAAAATCGCGAAAGGCTCGGAACCCCAGGCCATCGAAAGCGTCAAGACACTGTTCAAGGAATTCAATCCCGGTATGCCATTCGAGTTCACATTTCTCGACGACGAATACCAGACACTCTATCTTTCCGAACAGCGGGTGTCGAAAATGGCACAATACTTCGCTGGGGTGGCGATCGTGCTGTCGTGCCTGGGACTGTTTGGCCTGGCTGCATTCTCCGCTGAAAGAAGAATGCGTGAGATCAGTATCCGGAAGGTTCTCGGGTGTAGCGAAGGGCGCATCATGCGCATGCTTACTTTTGAATTCGCTTCGATGGTGATCATCGCCTCGGTGGTTGCATTGCCTTTAGCCTGGCATTATTCAGACAAATGGTTAGGCACGTTTGCTTACCGCAGCTCGCTTCCGTTGTGGTTGTTCGTGGTTACTGCCGTACTCATACTGTCAATCTCCCTGTTGACTGTCGGAGCACAGGCAATACGGGCTGCACGGGTGAATCCAGCCGAAAGCCTCAAGGCTGAATAACAAAAAACCCTGGCTGTTTGTACAACCAGGGTTTCTTTTACTTTAACAAGTATTGTTAGCTCTTCAGGCCGTCGGCCAGCACGATGACTTTGTTCTTCAGCACTTCCACAACACCGCCGGTGATATTCACCTGTGATGTCTCTTTTTCCGCAGTTTTATACTCCACCACGCCTTCCTTCAAAAGACTGACAAGCGGGGCGTGATTGTTCAACACCTGGAACGACCCGTCGGAGCCGGGAAAAGTAACGATAGCTACTTCTCCTTCGAAAACCTTCTTATCTGGTGTTATGATCTCTAAGTGCATTGCTTCGAACTTCAACTAAAAACTCCAAACTAAAATTATGCGTTGGCTTCTGCCATGAGCTTTTCTCCTTTCGCCTTCGCCTGTTCGATTGTACCTACAAGGTTGAACGCCGACTCGGGAAGGTAATCGTATTCGCCGTCCATGATCGCAGTGAAACCCTTGATGGTATCCTTGATGTCCACCAGCTGGCCTTTCAAACCTGTGAAAGCTTCGGCAACGTGGAACGGCTGCGACAGGAAGCGCTGCACACGACGTGCACGTGCCACGACCAATTTGTCGTCGTCGCTGAGCTCGTCCATACCGAGGATGGCGATGATATCCTGGAGCTCTTTGTATCGCTGGAGCGTGAGCTTCACGCGCTGTGCGCAGTTGTAATGCTCCTCGCCTACGATGTCGGCACGGAGGATACGTGATGTAGAGTCGAGAGGATCCACGGCAGGGTAGATACCGAGCTCGGAGATCTTACGGCTCAACACCGTTGTTGCGTCAAGGTGAGCAAATGTTGTCGCAGGAGCGGGGTCAGTCAAGTCATCGGCAGGTACGTATACGGCCTGCACCGATGTGATCGAACCGTTCTTGGTTGAAGTGATGCGTTCCTGCATCGAACCCATTTCAGATGCCAGGGTAGGCTGATATCCCACGGCCGAAGGCATACGTCCAAGGAGGGCCGATACTTCGGAACCTGCCTGGGTGAAACGGAAGATATTGTCGACGAAGAAAAGGATGTCGCGGCCCTTGCCGGTACCGTCGCCATCGCGGAAATATTCTGCTACCGTAAGCCCCGACAGCGCAACGCGTGCACGGGCTCCGGGGGGCTCATTCATCTGTCCAAACACGAAGGTAGCCTTCGACTCCTTCAGACGGTCCATATCTACCTTCGAGAGATCCCATCCGCCTGCGTGGAGCGACTTCATAAATTCGGGACCGTAATCAACGATACCTGCTTCGATCATTTCGCGGAGAAGGTCGTTTCCTTCGCGGGTTCTTTCGCCCACACCGGCAAACACAGACAAACCGGAATATGCTTTCGCGATGTTGTTGATCAGTTCCTGGATCAATACCGTCTTGCCCACACCGGCACCACCGAACAAGCCGATCTTACCGCCCTTTGCGTAGGGTTCGATGAGGTCGATAACCTTGATACCGGTGAAGAGAACTTCTGAGGAAGTTGAAAGGTCTTCGAAGGCGGGAGCCGACCTGTGGATCGGGAGTGATTTGTCGCCCTTGGGTTGTTTGATACCGTCGATAGCCTGGCCGATCACGTTGAAAAGGCGTCCCTTGATGTCGTCGCCGATGGGCATTTTAATAGGAGTGCCGGTATCGGTCACTTTCATGCCGCGAACGAGACCTTCGGTACCGTCCATCGAGATGGTGCGCACGCGGTCTTCGCCGAGGTGCTGCTGGCACTCGAGTACAACACGGGTTCCGTCGCCTTTAGTGACTTCAAGAGCGTCCAGGATGTTGGGGAGTTTCGAACCTTCGTCGTTGAAGGCCACGTCTACTACCGGACCGATAACCTGGGTGATTTTACCGTAATTCGCCATGGGGTATATACTTCGTTTTTATTTGCGCTATCTTATTGATCATCAATGCTTTTGTGAAAGCATCGGGATTCAAAAAATCCGACCGCAAAACTAATGTTTCGCAGCAGGATAATGGCACTAAAATTCAGATTTTTTTAACCTGGGCGCTGGCCGATTCCCTTCAGTTCGATCCTGAATGTCGTTCCCTGATTCTCTTCGGAGCTCTTCACATAGATCCTTCCCTGGTGATACATCTCGATGATGCGTTTGGCGAGCGCCAGCCCGAGACCCCAGCCTCTTTTTTTGGTGGTGAATCCGGGTTTGAAAACGCTGGGAAGGTTGCTCTTGGGAATGCCTTTGCCGGTGTCGGAGATGTCGATGAGCACACGGTTCTCGTTGCCCCGGAGGATCTTGATGGCGATGGTGCCGGAGCTTCCCATGGCGTCCACGCCATTCTTGCAGAGGTTTTCAATCACCCACTCGAACAGCGGTGCGTGTACCATCGCCGTGATGGTGTCCGAAAGAGTATAAAGCTCGAAGTTGATCCGCGATGAAACACGGGGCTGTAAATAGGCCACCACGTTTTGTATCAGTGTATAGATGTTTTCTTCTTTCAGTATCGGTGTGGAACCGATGGAAGAGAAGCGTTCGGTAACGACTTTCAGCTTCTTGATATCCTTGTCGAGCTCGTCGGCAATGCCTTTGTTTTTGATATCGGGATCGTCGCGAAGCACTTCCACCCATGCCATGAGCGACGAGAGCGGGGTACCCAGCTGGTGGGCGGTTTCTTTCGCAAGACCTACCCACACGCGGTTTTGTTCGGAGGTCTTCGAATAGTTGAAGGCCAGGTAAGATATGAAACCGAATATGGCGATCACCGACAGCTGGATAAACGGGTATGCGATCAGCTGCGTCAATAAAAATGAGTTCTTGTAATAGACGAACTGCTGTCCGAATACTTCCTGTGTCGTGGGATCTTTAAGTAATATTGCGATCGGCGGATAAGCGCGCTTCATCTCGTTGAGCTCACGAAGAAGCGTCTCGTTCTTTTTCTTCAGAGTCCAGGTTGTATCGATCTCGACATTGTTGTAGTCGATGAACTCGTTCTGGTCGTTCATCAATATCGACGGGATGGAGTTGTTTTTATAAACAATCTCTTCCGACACGAAGGAAATGTTGTTGTTCAGCTCGTTGACGGTGTACTCGAGCGCCTTCGCATAAAGGGTTATCTGATTCCGCTCGCGTTCCTTAAGCTGTTCTACAAGGACGTTTGTATAGAAAACAGAGCTGATACTGATAACGACAGACACGATGAGGATCACCCACTTGAGTTTGGAGTTGTCTTTGTAGAACTCCATCGAGGAGATCGCGGTCTTTAAGGCCAAAGGATGTACGATTTACGATGTTCAATTTACGATTTTATCCTAACGCTCACTGTGCCTCAATCGTACATCCTACATCCTAAATTAGGGGTCAGCCTTTCATTAAAAACCATTTAGCAAGGACCTTATAATTGACCTTCGTTCCCGACATGAGGATCCCGACCCTGTAGATCCGTCCGGCCACCCATGTGGTGAACACAAATCCTGCGATCAGCAATGCCATCGACAATAGCAGTTGCCAGAGCGGAACATCGGAGCCAAGCCGGCCCATCATTGCGATGGGGGAGGTAAAAGGGATAATGGAGAGCCAGACACTCACGGGGCTGTCGGGTTCGCGGAGGATGAACATGAACAAGCTCAGGTATGAGATCAGCAGGGGAAGCGTGACGGGGAACATGAACTGCTGGGCTTCGGCAGGGCTGTCGACTGCCGAGCCTACGGCGGCGAACAGTGCTCCGTAGATCAGATAACCACCGAGGAAGTAAAACAGGAAACAGAAGATGATGTAGAACCAGGGCAGGTTCATCAGCTCGGCTACTTTCGACAACGCACCGGTCTGCTGTGCTGCTTCGGCCCCGCCGCTCTCTGCGGCAACACCGGCAAAGTTGAGCGACAGCAATGTGAGGGAGGTCATGAGAATGATCCATATCAGGAACTGAAGCAGGCCTACGGTCGCCAGGCCGAGTATCTTACCCATCATCAATTGGAACGGCCGGACCGATGACACGATCACTTCCACCACTTTACTGGTCTTTTCTTCTATGATACCCTGCATAACCTGGGCTCCGTAGATGAAGATGAACATGTACATCAGTATCCCGAAGATCATTCCGACCAGGTACAATTGCAGGCTGTTGCTTTTCTTTTCAATGCCATCGGGTGTCATATTGATGGTCTTCATCCCGACCTCCTCATTAAGACTGTCGAGCGTGCTTTTCCTGATATGAAGACGTTCCATTCTCATGGTCTTCACTTGCTCCCGCAGCATGGACCGGATATCGCTTTCGTCATCCATCGTGGGTTGGCCAACCGAATATAAAGTGATGCCTTCCGGGTTGTTGATGTCGATCTTCGGAATGTAAAGCAAGCCGAGATCGTTTGTGTGCTGGTATGCTTCTTTCGCAGCTTCGATCGATCCGTTGAAAGGTCTGAAGGCATACTTGGATGTGTCGGGATTAAACATCCTGGATTCGTCGACATAGTAAATTACCTTCTTCGTCTCGTTCTCGGTCGATTTTTTATTTATGAAAAAGAGCACCCAGATGATCGCCGGAAAGATCAAGGGTATCAGTATGGTCGCCACCAGGAACGATTTTTTACCAACGCGATTCAAAACCTCGCGCTCTATGATCAGTAGAATTTTATTCATAGCTTTTCTCCTTTTACGAGGCTGATAAATATTTCACTCATGGTCGGTATCTTCTCGATGAAAGAATGCACTTCGGTCACTCCAATCAGGTCGGCAAGCAATTGATTGGTGGTTACAGCCGGCCGTGCACGCAATGTGCTGTGATAGAAATTATCTTCGACCGGTGTTTGAGAAACAATTTCGAACATTCCGTTAGGCTGGAAGCTTCCGCGGTGGTCGACCGAGAAAGTATTTGACTTGAATTGCGCTTTAACAGCTTTCTTCGACCCCTCCAGTATCTTTTCCGACTTATTGATCAGCGCAATGTGATCGCAAAGGTCTTCCACGGTTTCCATCCTGTGTGTGGAAAAGATGATCGTACAGCCTTTTTGTTTCAGCTCGAGGATCTCTTTTGTGATCAGTTGCGCGTTAACCGGATCGAAGCCCGAGAAGGGCTCATCGAGTATGATCAGTCTCGGCTCATGAAGGACCGTGCTGATGAACTGAACCTTCTGTGCCATCCCTTTCGAGAGGTCTTCCACCTTCTTGTTCCACCAGTCTTTGATCTCGAATTTCTCCAGCCATAGCTTGATCCTCGCCAGGGCATCCTTTTTCGAAAGTCCTTTCAGCCTTGCCAGGTACACGAGCTGGTCGCCAACCTTCAGCTTTTTGTAAAGGCCGCGTTCTTCCGGCAGATACCCGATTATTCCGACGTGCGCTGGCTTCAACGGCTCCCCGAACACGCGTATCTGACCTTCGTCGAGCGTGATGATCTGGTTGATGATACGGATGAGGGTGGTCTTCCCGGCGCCGTTAGGCCCCAGCAAACCATAGATTGTTTTTTCAGGGATGGTGATGTCCACATTTTTCAAAGCAGTATGTTGTGCATACCGTTTAGTGATCCCTGAGGCAGTTAGTGCTTCCACGTTGAACGAGTGATTTTCACGAATATAAGTATCAAAACTTGCCGATATCTTACAGCCAAATTAAAAAACCTCGACTCTGCCTCGCCTTCGCGTGGCCGCTTGCGCCTCCGCTGAAGTTCAGCGGCACGCGGACGGCAGAGCAAGACGGGCTTTTTTTTATTGTTTTTCGCGGAAGATTATTTTACCGAGGGAAACGTCCAGGTCGAACGTGAGTGCGTTTGCAGCGTCCTTTTCGTAGGCAGCATTTGCAAACGTATTTTCCCCGATGCGCTGAAGGCCCTTGCTGAGACTAATGCTGCAGAGCCACGATTCATTTACTTTCACAAGGACAGGAATTTCTTCGTCGGGCAGTTGAATGATAAGGTTGCCCGCGCCCACGCTGCCCTTTACATGATTGTTCGTAAGAGGCTTGTTCGAAAAGTCGAGGTACATATTTCCGAAGCCCACGTCCACCATCACTACTTTCGACTTCGACAGGCTGAGCTGCTTCACATTGAGTGAGCCCACATCGACTTTCACGAAGAAGGTGTCCATCTCCACCTGGTTCTCGAGTCCCGAGCTGTAAGAGACATTGACGTCTGCACTTCCTGTGACGATCTTGAGTCTTGTAATAGCCAACCCGGAGAGGTCGACATTGGCATTGCCCAATCCGTAAACCAGGTCGAGCGAATATGGTTTTGAATCGGTAAGGTATACTTTCCAGAGCTTGTCGGTCACTTTTTCATCGCTGCCGAAAACCTGGTTTGAGATCATCTGGCCAACACCCTTCTGGTTTTGCTGTTCGAGGTTGAGCTTTACGAAGCACGTGCCTGCTTTCATTTCTTTCTTGAAAGAGTGGCCGTATTCTTCGAGGTCCTGGTTACTGTAGATGTTGAGGATGTCGGCGGCCTGACTGGGGCGGATGAAGCAGTTGCCGACTTTGGCCTTCAGGTGAAGTTCGACGGCCTTACAGTCTTCGGGGCTTTCAACGGTGAATTGCTTTTTGATCTGTCCCCAGGAGCATAAAATGCTTCCAAAGAAGACTAAAACAGCGCATGACAAAAGTTTCCCCATGTCCGGTTTTTACGATTCGGTTAGTTTTCTGGTTGTCGGAAGTAATAAAACTGCCGAAATAGCCAAAATCAGTCAGTTACAAACAGTTACAATATGGGTTATACGGGAATACCCTGCCGGGGTTTCCATTATTTTAGAACGCCAAAAAAAGAGGATTTGGGGGTTTTAATGTGTCTTGAAAACACAATGGCTGCGACGGTCAGATGTTCAGGGTTTCGGGTTCGAGGTTCTAAGATTCTGCGGTGGAGGGCACAAGCTGACCATGGAGACGTCATTTCGTTTTCGGATATCGCTCCAAATGATCTCTCCATGCTCCGACTGATACCACAAGTGCGTAGATACTTCGAACTTCGAACCTCGAACAATTTTGGGAGACTCAGCTACGCAAAGTATTCCTTCATCCTCTCGAAAAAACCCTTTTCATTAGCATCCGGATGCGGTTGAAAATTCGGAGAATCCTTAAGCGACTCAAGCTTCGCCTTCTCCTCAGCGCTAAGTTTCTTCGGAGTCCACACATTTACGTAGATCAGCTGGTCGCCCGTGCCGTACCCGTTGAGGTCTTTCAGTCCCTTCCCGCGAAGTCTGAGGATCTTTCCGCTCTGCGTTCCGGGATCGATCTTGATACGAACCTTTCCGCCGATTGACGGAACTTCCAGCGTCGTACCCAGCGTGGCATCCACGAAGCTGATGTGCAGATCGTAGATGATGTTGTTGCCGTCGCGTTTCAGTTGTTTGTCTTCCGCTTCCTCGATCACGATAAGCAGATCGCCGGGCGCTCCTCCGCCGGGAGCTTCATTGCCCTTGCCGGACATGGCCAGCTGAACACCTTCGCCAACACCGGCAGGTATCTTAACCGATAAAAGATCTTCTTTGGAAACAAGTCCGGAGCTATCGACGCCGGCCGGGCGCTTGTCGACTATCTGGCCGGAGCCACCACAGCTCGAACACGTTGTTGTAGAGACCATCTGGCCAAGCATCGTGTTCACGACCTTGCGCATCTGGCCATTGCCCTGGCAGGTGGGACATTGCTTGAACGTCACACCCTCTGCTCTCACCAGGCGGTGTACTTTTATTTTCTTCTCTGCGCCGTTTGCGATCTCATCCAGTGTGAGCTTGAGCTTGATCCGGAGATTGGATCCTTTCCGCTGACGCGACCTTCCGCCGCCTCCGCCCCCGAAGAAACTATCGAACGGTCCGCCATCATTACCGAAAATATCTCCAAACTGGCTGAAGATATCCTCCATGTTCATGTGATGGCCGCCGCCAAATCCACCCTGACCCGGTTTGTTATGACCAAAGCGATCGTATTGTGCGCGCTTGTCGGCATCGCTCAATACTTCATAGGCTTCCGCAGCTTCCTTGAATTTCTCTTCCGCTTCCTTGTTACCGGGATTCTTATCGGGGTGAAACTGAATGGCTACTTTTCTGTATGCCTTCTTGACCTCCTCGGGGGTGGCAGTTTTCGAAACCCCAAGAATTTCGTAGTAGTCTCTCTTGCTCATCTATTTATTATTACTCAGCATCCGACGACCACTTTGGCAAACCGGATCACCTTATCGTTCAGCACGTATCCTTTCTCGACCACATCGACGATCTTTCCTTTTTTGGATCCATCGGGGACCTGTGTGATCGCTTCGTGAAGGTCGGGGTTGAAATCACCTTGCGCTTCCATCGTCTTCACACCGTATTGGTCCAGTATTTTTTTAAGCTTCTGGTAGATCAACAAAATTCCATCCGCTTCTTTGCCGCCCATTTCCTTAAGCGACTTTTCGGCCCGGTCGAAATCGTCGATAACGGGTAACAGTG
>WUUC01018872.1_pt1 | contig 10049 bp, 8 predicted proteins | sample 6278441 | NCBI WGS metagenome assembly WUUC01 (sample SAMN13675441, study PRJNA597444) | soil metagenome | isolation source: soil | place: USA: Washington | collected 2017-10 | reverse complement strand
GCCCGAGCTGCGCGGCCGCGTGCTCGGCGACGGGCCGGAGCGCGGCGCCGTCCTAGCGGCGATCGCGCAGTACGGCCTCGAGGGCGTGGTCGACGCGCCCGGCTTCGTCGACACTGAGGTGGTCGAGCATGACCTCGCGCGCGCCCTGTGCATGGTGCTCCCGTCGTCGCGCGAGGGCTACGGGCTGGTGGTCGTCGAGGCGTCGGCGTGCGGGACGCCCAGCATCGTCGTGGTCGGAGAGGACAACGCGGCGACCGAGCTCGTGGAGGACGGCGTGAACGGCTTCGTTGCGCCGAGCGCAGCGCCGACGGACCTCGCCGACGCGATCGTGCGCGTGCACGAGGCGGGCGCAGCGCTGCGCACGTCCACCGCGGACTGGTTCGAGCGAAACGCGCACCGATTGTCGCTCGACGCCTCGCTCGATCGCGTCGCGCAGAGCTACCGCGCCGACGAGGCGCTCACGTCGCCGGCGCGCGCCTGACGAGCCGGCAGAACACCTCGTCGACCCTCAGGACCGCGCCGCTGAGGCGAGCGCCCGCTCGTAGCTGGCCAGCGTCGTCTCGGCGCTGCGCTCCCACGTGAACCCGGCGGCGCGCACACGGCCCGCGGCCCGCAGCCGTTTGGCCTCGGCGGTGTCGTGCAGGAGCCGCTCGAGCGCGGCGGCGATCGCCGCGGGGTCGCCGGGGTCGAACAGCAGCGCGGCGTCACCCGCGACCTCCGGCAACGAGGCGCGATCCGAGCAGGCCACGGGCACGCCGCGCGCCATCGCCTCGAGCACCGGGAGGCCGAACCCCTCATAGAACGACGGGCACGCGAACCCGGCGCTGATCGCGAACAGCCCCTCGATGTCCGCGTCGCTCGTCCAGCCGAGGAAGCGGACGTCGTCGGCGACGCCGCGGTCCGCCGCGTGGCGGCGCAGCTCTGCCTCGTGCGGCGTTGGGTAGCCGGGCAGGACCAGCACCGGCCGGCGCTCGACCGCGATCAGCGCGAGCGCGTCGATCAGCCCGCGCAGGTTCTTGTGCGGCCGCTTCGCCGAAAGGCTGAGCAGCACCGGCCGCTCTCCGAGCGCCAGCCGCCCACGCAGCTCCCTGGCGAGCGTCGGGTCCGCGACCGCCGGCTGGCCGAGCCCGAGCGGGACCACGTCGATCTTCCCCGCCGCGACGCCGAGCCGCGCGACGAGGTCGTCGCGCGTCGACCCGGAGTCGGCCAGCACGCGGTGCGCGGTCCGGGCCGCGAGCGGGACGAGCAGCCGCATGCCGAGCCCGCGCAGGCCGAAGTGGGCGTCGGGCACGACGAGGTAGTTCAGGTCGTGGATCGTCGTCACCCGCGCGAAGCGGCCCCGCGCCGGCGCCGTCGACGCGAGCGAGTGCACGAGATCGCAGCCGGCGCGCCGTGCGAGGCCGGGAAGCAGCTGCTGCTCCCCGCGCACCCACTCGACGCGGCGCGTGGCGCGCACCGGCACAACCACCTGGTCGACGCCAAGGTTCTCGCCGGCCGCCTCGCGGTTCACGAACGCGGTCAAGCGGATCCCTGGAGCAACGGTGCGCAGCGCCGGGATCAGCGCCCGCGCGGCGATCTCCATGCCGCCCGTCTGTCCCGGCACCATGAAGACGAGGTTGAGGCCGACGTGCATCAGTGCAGCGCGCGCTCGTACGCCTCGTAGGTGCCGCGGGCGGCGGCCGCCCACGAGAACCGCGCGGCTTGTTCTCGCCCGCGCCTTGGGGCGGCCTCGTCGCCGATCGCCGCCACGATCGCGCCGGCGGTGGCGCGCGGATCGTCGAGCGGGAAATAGTGCGCGACGTCGCCGCCGACCTCGCGGAGCACAGGCAGGTCCGAGCACGCCACCGGCACGCCGCGCCTCATCGCCTCCAACACCGGGAGCCCGAAGCCCTCGGCCCGCGTGGCGAACGCGGCGCATGCGGCCTGCTGCCAGAGCGCCTCCACCCGGTCGTCGGGCAGGTAGCCCGGCATCCGGAGCCGGCCGCGGACGCCCAGCCGCTCGGCGAGCGGCACGAGCTCGCCGGCGGTCAGCTCGTGGGCGCCCGCCAGTACGAGCGCGACGTCCTCGGGGAGATGCGGGAGCGCCTCGATCAGCTGGCGCTGGTTCTTGTGCGGTCGTACGACTCCCACGCAGAGCACGACGCGGCGGCCGTCGAGGCCCAGCTCGGCGCGAACCTGCGCAGCGGGCGCCGCCGGGCCGGACGGACGCCCTGGCCCGTTCGGGACGACGACGAAGCGATCCGGGCTCAGGCCGAGCTCCTCGCAGGCCTCGTCGCGCGCCGCCGCCGAGACCGCGATCAGCGCGTCGGCCGAGCGTACGGCGGCCCAGACCGTGGCCCTCATGGCGACCGTGGTCGCCGCGCTGAACGTGCGCAGGCGGAAGAACGTGACGTCGTGCAGCGTGATCACCGAGCGGGTGAGCGGCCAGGCAGGGCCGGTCGACGCGAGCGAGTGGAGGACGTCGACGCCGCGTCGGCGCGCTGCCGCCACGACGGCCAGCTCCTCGGCCAGCAGGCGGCGCGGGCGCTGACCCTCGTCGAACGGGAAGTGGACGATCCGCGCGATGTCGCCCCAGCCGTCGGCGCGCAGCGCGGCGGCGCCACGGCGCGTCGTGAAGATCGTGAGCGCGAGCTGGGGGAACTCGGTCGCAAGCGCCGGCACCAGGCCACGGAGATAGGTCTCGGTTCCCGCCGAGCGGCCGGGGTCGAGGAACAGCGCGTTGAGTCCGACGTGAGGGAGAGCAGGCATGGTTGGGCAGGTGATCGTAGGACGGTTCGTGTACCACTACCGGTGTGCACGACCCGGGAGAGCAGTGGGAGCGCTTCGGCCGCGCCGACCCGTACTACGGCGTCCTCGCGGGCGACGAGTACCGGCGCGAGCGCCTCGACGACCAGGCTTTGGACCGCTTTTTCGCCACCGGGGAGGAGCACGTCGCGCGGGTGCTCGAGGCCGCCCGCCGGCTGACGGGGAACGGGTTCGCGCCCGCGACGGTCCTCGACCACGGCTGCGGCGTCGGCCGGCTGCTGGTGGCGTTCGCGCGCGACGCAGAGCGGGCCGTCGGCGTCGACGTCTCGCCGTCGATGCTCGCGGAAGCGCGGCGGAACAGCGACGCCCGGGGGCTCGCGAACGTCGAGCTCGTGACGGCAGACCGGCTCGCCTCGCTCGCGCCCGAGTTCGACCTCGTGCACTCGTTCATCGTGCTCCAGCACATCCCGACCCGCGCCGGGCTGTCGATCGTCGACACGCTCGCGTCGCTCGTGCGACCAGGGGGCGTGGGCGTGGTGCAGGTGCCGATCGCTGCGCCGGGCCTCCTCGCCCGGTTGCACGCGTGGGCCATCCGGTCGGTCCCGTACGCCTACAACGTCGCGAACGTCATGCGCGGCCGCCCCTGGTCCTATCCGCACATGCAGATGAACGTCTATCCGCTTGACGGGCTGGTGCTGCGGCTGCGGCGCCACGGCTTCAGCGAGATCCGCCTCGAGCTGGAGCCCGGCGAGTCCCACGGCGGCTACGTCTCCTGCACGGTCTTGTTCGCCCGGCGCTGAGGGTTCAGGCGATCCGCTCTAGCGCGGCGAGCGTGGCGCGCGCGGTCGCGTCCCACGAGAACCCGCGCGCCCGCTCGCGGCCCGCGGCGGCGCGTCCGTCGCGCTCGGCGTCGTCACGCAGGAGCGCCGCGAGCCCGTCGCGGATCGCGCCGGTGTCCTCGGGGTCGACGAGTCGCGCGGCGCCGCCCGCGACCTCGGGCAGGCTCGAGCGATTCGAGGTCAGCACAGGGACGCCGGCGGTCATCGCCTCGAGCACCGGGAGCCCGAAGCCCTCGCCCAGCGAGGGGTAGGCGAACACCGTCGCGCGCCGGTAGAGCGCGCGGAGGTCGGGATCGTCGACGTACCCGAGCGTGCGAACGAGCCCGGCATGGCGACGCACCGCGGCGAGTGTCTCGTCCTCCTCCCAGCCGCGTGCTCCGACGAGCACCAGCTCGTGCCCGTCGCGGACGTCCGTCGGGAGCGCGGCGAACGCCTCGATCAGGCGCGGCAGATTCTTGCGCGGCTCGAGCGTGGCGGTGGAGAGCACGTACGGCCGCTCGATGCCGTGGCGGAGCGGCGCCTCGGCGTCCCCCGGCTGGGCGTGGCCGAACGCGGGATCGGCGGCCAGCGGGGTCACCTCCGCCCGCCCCGCCGCCCGCGGCAGCCGCGCGATCAGCTGGCCCCGCGTCGCCTCGGAGATGCAAAGCAGCGCGCGCGCGCGCCGCGCGGCGAGCGGCAGCGTGAGCCGCTCGGCGAGGGCGCCTCGCGGCGCGCGCATGGCTTGGTCGAAGGCGACTAGGTCGAACACGGTCGCGGCCGACGGCCGGTCGACCAGCGCGCAGAGCGCGTAGCTCGACGTCGCCCACACAACGTCGGCGCGGCGCGCGGCGCGGGCGGCGCCCAGCAGCCAGCGCGGATCGCCGGCCCGGACCGCGATCCAGCGGAACCGCTCGTCGAGCCCGCCGTCCCACGGCGTGCGGCAGATCAGGTCGTACCGATGTGGGGTATCCAGCCGCGCGAGCGCCCGCAGCAGCTCTCGCACGTACCGGCCGCGACCGGCCGGAACTTCGTCCGCGACGCGGGCGTCGACGGCGATGCGGAGCGGCCCGACCACCGCGTAGATGCTACGAATGGCCCGGCATGCCGGCACCCGACGTCTCCGTGGTCGTCGTCAACTACCGGACGGAGGTGCTCTCGGTCCGGGCGCTCGCCGACGCCGTCCGCTCGTCCGCGCCGTACACAGTGGAGCTCGTCGTGGTCGACAACGGCGCGACAAGCGCGAGCACCGCAGCGCTCCGCGCCGCCGCGCCGGAGGCGACCGTCGTCCCCATCGCCGACAACCGCGGTTTCGCAGCTGGCGTGAACGCCGGTGTCCGTGCCGCCTCGGCGCCGATGCTGTTCGTCGTCAACTCGGACGCATTCGCGCGAGACGACGCGGTCGCGCGGCTCCTTCGCCACGCAGCGGCCCATCCGCACGCCGGCGTGGTCGCACCGCGCCTCGTCAACGCGGACGGGTCGCTGCAGATCAACGCGTATAAACGCTTCCCGACGCTGTTCACGCTGTTTGTCGAGTTCTGCCTGCCGCTGCATCCGCTGCACGGAACGCGCCTGCACCCGCACGCGCTGCCGCGCAGCGCGATGGCGTCGCCCGGCCGCGTCGCGCACGTGATGGGCGCGGCGATGCTTATCCGCCGCGAAGCGTTCGCGGCGGCCGGCCCGTTCGACGAGGCGTTCTTTCTGTACCTGGAGGAGACCGAGTGGCAGGAGCGCCTGACGCGGGCAGGATGGGAGGTGCGGTTCGAGCCGGCCGCCGTGGTCGAGCACCTCGAGCACGCGTCCGACGACGTGCACGTCGTCTCTCGCCACTACCTCGCCAGCGCGCAGCGCTACTACCGCCCCGCGTGGGCGGCACGGCTCGCGATGCGCTCCGGCGCCGCCGTGTCGATCGCCGCGGCCGCCGCCGCCCGGCGCGTGCGACCGGCCGACCCGCGGTTCCCGCGGCTTGTCAGCGCCTACCGCGACGTGCTCCGCGCGCTCCGCGGAGCCGGCGCGGCTCCGCCGTGAGCGGCGACCGCGCGCTCGAGCTGCTCCCCGAATCCGGCAGCGGTGCGATCCCAGGTCCACCGCTCCGCCTCCTCCCGGCCACCGGCGCTCAGGCGGTCGGCGAGCGGTCGATCCGCGAGCACGCGATGCAGCGCGGCCCCGAACGCGTCGGGCCGGCGCTCGACGAGCAGACCGCTCCGCCCGTCGACGACCGTCTCCTGCAACCCGCCTTCGCGTACGGCCACGACCGGCGTTCCCGCAGCCATCGCCTCGAGCGTGATGAGCCCGAATGGCTCCCGGATCTGGGCGCACGCCATCACGCCCGCGCGCCGGTAGAGCTCGACCAACTGCGGTAGCGGGATGCCCTTGCGCAGCTCGAGTTGAACCCCGCGGACGCGCGCGAGCTGTTCGAGCTGAGGCCCGAGCTCGCCGCGATCGGCGACGACCACGAGCCGCGGGCGCGGGGTCGGAAGCGTCGCCAGCGACTCGATCACGAACTGGTGGCCCTTGAGCGGGTGCAGCGCGCCGACCGACAGCACGAAACCGTCCCGTTCGCCATTGCCGGGCGTGTAGGTCGCAGTGTTGACGCCGAGCGGGATCACCTCGCTATGCACGCCGTACACCGAGTGCAGTTCCTCCGCCGTGAAGCGCGAGTGCGTGACTATGTGCGGGGCGGCGCGGATGTGGCGCGCGTCGAGCGCCTTGCGCCGAGCTTCGTACGGATCGAACCCGCTGCGGACGAGGCGCGCCCGCAGCGAGTCGTCGCGACCGAACGCCGGAACCGGCTCGTTGAGCGCCCGCAGCGGCTCGGGCGCGTAGTAGACGCTCGGGGTCGCGAGAAACGGCAGGATCTCGGGCGCCTGGACGAGGAAGCTGGGATGACAGAACACCACGTCGTGCCCGCCTGCGTCGATCGCCGCGGCCAGCTCGCGACCGTAACGGGGCAGCTGCCACAGCAGGCGCAGCCGGCCGAGCGCATCGCGCGCCTCGAGCGGAGGGAAGCGACGCACCCGCACTCGCTCATCGAGCGGGATCAGGCCCGGGCGCTCGGGTTGCCGGGTGTAGAGCGTGAAGTCGTGCTCGGGCGAGTGGGCGACGTACTCGGCCAGGACGCGCGGCGCGCCGCCCGCCATCGGGAAGTGGTGGAAGAGCGCGATGTCCATCGGTGGGCGTGCGCCATCATGGCAGCATGCAGCCGCCCTGCCCGGCTCCCGACGACGTCACGACGCGCGCCGACCACGACCCGGGCTGGCCCGCCGACGGGCTCGAGGACGTCCGCCGGTGCCCCTCCTGCGGCGACGACCGGCGCTCGCTGCTGCACGACCGGCTCCGCGATCGCACGTTCGGCTCGGCACCGGGCGCGTGGCGGCTGGTGCGATGTGGCGGCTGCGGGTCCGCGTACCTCGACCCGCGCCCGACGCGCGCCGCGATCGGGCTCGCCTACCGCGACTACTACACCCACGCGGAGGACCCGGCGCAGCAGGACTCGGCGCAGAGCACGCGGGCCGCGCTCGCCAACGGCGCGCTGAATGCGCGCTGGGGCTACGACGCCGCGCCGGCGCTCCCCGCCGGCGCGCTCCTGAGCCGGCTGCTGCCCATGCGCGCCGCGCTCGTCGGGCGCTCTGTTCGTCACCTGCACGCACAGGCTGGCGGGCGGCTGCTCGACATCGGCAGCGGGAGCGGAAGCTTCGTCGCGCAGATGGCGCGGCTCGGCTGGCGCGCCGAGGGCCTCGAGCTCGACCCCGCCGGGGTGGCGGTCGGGCGCGCCGCGGGCCTCGCCATCACCCGGGGATCCGCCGAGGAGCTGGACGCGGACGCGCTCGCCGCCCGCTTCGACGCGGTCACGATGAACCACGTCGTCGAGCACCTCCACGACCCCGAGCGTGCGCTTCGTCGGGTCGCCGCCGTGCTGCGTCCGGGCGGCACGCTGTGGATCGCGACGCCGAACCTGCGCTCGCTCGGCCACCGGCATTACGGGCGTGACTGGCTCGCGCTCGACCCGCCGCGGCACCTCGTCCTGTTCCACCGCGCGTCGCTCGAGGCGCTGCTGCGGCGCTGCGGGCTGGAGACGCTGCCGGCTCCGCGCGCGACGCCCGACGCCGCGGAGACGTTCCCGCAGAGCGCGGCGCTCCGTGACGGGCGCCCGGTGGCGGCAGGCGCGGCGCGGCGGCCGTGGGCCACGCGCGCCCGCGCCGCACTTGCGGGCGTCGCGGCCGGGCACGCCGAGCACCTCGCCGAGGAACTCGTCGTGATCGCCCGCCGTCCGACCGGTCAGGCGTGACGCCGCGCCAGCGGGCGCCGCAACTCGTCGAGGAGCTCCAGCGGGATCGCCCGCAGGGCGAGCAGCACGCCGAAGTACACGACGGACGCCACGGTCGCCACCACGAGCGGGTGCGCGGCGATCAGCACCGCCACGAGCGCGGCGCCGACGCTCGCCGCCGCCACGCGCGGCAGCACACCGAGCGCGAGCCGGTGGCCCGGCATGGCGCGGACGTAGGCGATGCCGTAGCTGACGGCCACGCTCACCTCGCCGATCGCGACGGCGACGGCGGCGCCCTCGCCTCCCTCCAGCTCCGCGAGCACGCCGCAGAGCACTGAAGCCAGCACCAGGTTCGCCGTGCTGGCGAGCATCATCGTGCGGTGGCGCCGCAGCCCCAGCAGCGCGTAGCCAAATGCCTGCGAGATCCAGGCGGCCCCCAGCGCAATCGCCTGGATCCGCAGCATCGGCACGGCGGGATCGAAGTCGGCCCCAGCCACCACCTCGATCGCGAACGGCGCGACGATTGCGACACACAAGCCGACCCACACGCCGAACACCGTGACCGTCTGAAACGTGCGCTCGACGGCGTAGGCCAATCGATCCAGGTCGTCGCGGGCCGCGCGGGCGAAGATCGGGAACACCGCGCTGACCGCGAGCCCCGGCACCAGGATCAGCACCTCGACGATCCGGAACGCGGCGCCGAAGTACCCGACGATCTCCTCGGACACGATCAGCGACACGAGGATGACCGCGATGCGGAAGTACAGCGAGTACACGGCGGTTGCGACGACGAACGGGAGCGCGTCGCGCACGAGGCCGATCCACTCGCCGACGCGCAGTGTCGGCCTCAGTGGCACGTCGCCGCGAACGAGCAGGGCTGTGCTCGCTAGCGTGACGACAGCGGCGGCGACCGGGATCGCCAGGAACGGCACGAGCGCGGCGCCGGCGGCCACGAGCGCGACCACGAGCGCCACCGCGATCACCTGGCGCGCGAGCTCGAGCAGCGTCACCCAGCCCAGCCGCAGCTCGGTCATCAGCGAGATCGCGAGCGTGCCCTGCAGGTTCTGGATCACGAGGCCGGCGCCCGCCAGGAGCGTGCCCGCAACCAGCGCTCGGTCGTATCCCGCCACGAGCGCGAACGCGGCTGCCGCAAGCACTCCGGCGGTCGTCAGCACGAGCCGGAGTCCGAGGAGCTCGCGCATCAGCTGCGCTCGCCCGGCGGCGTCGCGGACCGACAGCTCCCGCATGCCAAGCGCCGAGATTCCCACCTCGGTGAGCGCCTGCGTGATCCCGACGAGCGAGATCACCGTCACGTACTGACCGGTCCGGACTACCCCCAGATGGCGAAACAGCAAGGCCGCCGACGCCACGCTCAGCACGACGCCCAGCCCGTAGCCGGCGACGCGCAGCGCGCCCCCGCGCACCGCGGCGCCACCTGCCCTCGCGGTGTCGAGGAGCTCCGGCTCGGTCGGATCGACCGGACGTGGTTCCATCGCTACCGGCGTTCGGTCATCGGAAGATGGTGAGGCGGCGGGGTCCGCAAAGTGCGCCATCATGGCAGCCGATGAGCGCCCGTCCGCCGGTGTCCCTGCCGCCTCCCGTTCGCCGGCTGCTCACGCATCCGCGCGTCGCGCCGCTGGTGTCGAGCGCGCTGCTGGCGCGGTTGACGACGAACCCGGCGCGCTTCCTGCTCGCCGAGCTCGTCGGCCGTGGTCGTGTCGTCGCGCATCGCATCCGGCGTGATGGGACGACCGTGGTGCTCGAGCACGGATCGCTGGATTTCCACACGTTCCACGAGCTGTTCCACCAGCAGATCTACGCCACGCCGCCGGCAGTGGACGCGGCGCTCGCGGAGCTCGGGCAGGCGCCGCGAATCCTCGACATCGGCGCCAATGTCGGCATGTTCGGCGCCTGGGCGCTCGGGCGCTGGCCGGCGGCCGAGATCGACGCCTTCGAGCCGGATCCGCGCAATGCCGCGCTCCACCGGCGAGCGATCGCGAGCGACCCGCGCGGCGGCAGATGGCGCCTGCACGAGGTCGCGGCCGGTGCCGCCGACGGCGAGATGCGCTTCCTCACGGGCCGCTACATGATGAGCCGGCCCGCGACGGCGGCCGATACGGACGTGACCACCATGCCGACCCGTGACGTGCTGCCGCTGCTGCAGCGCGCCGACCTGGTCAAGATCGATGCCGAGGGCAGCGAGTGGGCGATCCTCGACGATC
>WUUC01240333.1_pt1 | contig 10050 bp, 3 predicted proteins | sample 6278441 | NCBI WGS metagenome assembly WUUC01 (sample SAMN13675441, study PRJNA597444) | soil metagenome | isolation source: soil | place: USA: Washington | collected 2017-10 | reverse complement strand
GTCGTGCGAGGCGAGATAACTCCCGCCCGCCGTCTTCAAACGGCTGCGCCTGACGCCGCCCGCCTGCCAGGAAATAACCGCGCCGACCGCCGCCGGATTGCTCTTCGTCGCGACGAGTTGGAGGCCGAGCCAGTTGTTGCTGTTGCCGCCTTCGTTGCGCAGCAGGAGCGGCGCGTCGCCGTTGTTCGAGACGAGCACGTCCGCGTCGCCGTCGTTGTCGTAGTCGCCTACCGACAGCCCGCGCGCAGGGAAGTTTCTGTTGAAGACCGCGCCGGAACGCGCGCTCACGTTCCTGTAATTCTTCCCCGTGTTCTCGAACAACAGGAGCGGCTCCTTGTACTTCACGCGCGCAGACTTCGTCTCGACCATATCGTCCGGGTGGCCGTTGGCTAGAAAGAGGTCCGGGTCGCCGTCGTTGTCGTAGTCGAAAAACTTCAGCCCCCAGCCGCTCAACAATTGCGTGCTCGGCGCGATCTCGCCCGGCTCGTCGTTGAAGGTCAACTCCTTCTGGTTGCGATAGAGACTGAAAAATTCCTGATCTATGTTGGCGACGAAGAGGTCTTGCCAGCCGTCGCCGTCGAAGTCTGCGGCGTCAACGCCCATGCCGGAGCGCGGCTTCCCTGCCTCGCCGTAGGCCACGCCCGCCTCCAGCCCCGCCTCTTCAAACTTGCCCCGGCCACGATTGACGAAGAGGAAATTGGGCATCGTGTCGTTTGCGACGAAGAGGTCCAGCAGGCCGTCGTTGTTTACGTCCGTGGCGACCGCGCCGAACGACTTGCCCGGCGAGTCTGCGATGCCCGATTCCTTGCTCGCGTCTGCGAACGTGCCGTTGCCCTGATTGCGGAAGAGATAGCTCGGCCTCGGCTTGAAGATGCGCGGGATGCAGTAGTAGTTCTGCGTCGCGTTCTTGTCAACGCAGAGGCGGTGCTGCGATCTATCGAAATGCACGAAGCTGGAGACGAAGAGATCGAGCTTGCCGTCGTTGTCGTAATCGAACCAGACGGCGCAGGTTGACCAGCCATCAACCAGGACTCCGGCCTTCTGCGTCACGTCTGTAAACGTGCCGTTGCCGTTGTTGCGATACAAGATGTCGCTTCCGTAGTTTGTGACGAAGAGGTCTTGCCAACCGTCGCCGTCGTAATCTCCTGCGGCAACGCCCATCCCGAATCTGCCGCCCGCCACACCGGCCTTGTCCGTGACATCTGTGAAAGTGCCGTCGCGGTTGTTGCGGTAGAGCGCGTTCTTGAGCGGTGCGGCGGGCGTGAAAAAGTCGGATGCGCCGCTGTTGACGAGATAGATGTCCATCCAGCCGTCGTTGTCGTAGTCGAAAAAAGCCCCGCCGCCGCCGACCGTCTCGGGCAGGAAACGCTCGCGCGTGTGTGCGTTATCGTGAACCCAACTGATGCGGCTCGCCTGCGAAGGCACTTCCGCGAAAGTGACGACGGGCGGCGCGCTCCCGGACGCCTGCCCTGCGCGCTGTTCGAGCGGCAGATTCAGCATGAGAACCACGACCAACGCGGGAATGACAACCTTAACTTTCGACATCATCGCCTGCCTGACGCGCAGCCCTTCCCCTTATGAAATAAGCTCGAACTTTCGTCGCCGCCCTTCATCACAAGTGTTCATTGTAAGTCTTCGTCGCAAGTGTTCTTCGCAAAACTTCATTGTAAGTGTTCAATGTAAGTGTTCTTCGCAAGTGTTCGTCTCAAAAGTTCATCGCGAGTATTCGTCTCAAGTGTTTGTCGTGAGCGACGCAACAAACTGCGCGCGTGCGCGTGATTAAAGAACAAACTGCGCGGGCGCGTGGCTGACGCATGCGACGACCGGCGCAGGCGGTTAGCGCGGAGGCGGCGCGAAGGTGTCGCTCTCGTCATCGCGCGCCTTGCCTTCGCTTTTCAGTTTTTCGACGATGCGCATCTCTTCGCGTGCGCGCTCCGGTTGTTTGAGCCGCGCGTAAAGCATGGCGAGGTTGTAGTGCGCTTTCGAATCGTCGGGCGTCAGCTTCGCGCCAATTTCGAGCGCGGTTTGAGCGCGTGTGTAGTCCTTGAGTTTCAGGTAGGTCGAGCCGAGCGCGACGTGCACATGGCCGAACGTAGGCGCGAGTTGAATGGACCGCTCGAAGAGTTCTATCGCACGCACGTCTTCGTTCTGCGCCTGCGCGATGAGGCCGAGGTAATAGAAAGCTTCGGGCGTGGCCGCGCCCGTCTTGAGGCTTCGCTCAAGTAGTTCGCGCGCTTCGGCGTGCCGCTTCTGCTTGAGCAACACGTAGCCCAGATGTAGTTGCCCCTGCGCGTCTTCGGGTCGGAGATTGAGAAAGCGGCGTAGAGACTGTTCGGCCTCCTGCAAGTCGGGCGGATGCCTGAGCCATGCGACGCCCAGTGCGTAGTGATACGACGCTTCGGCGGGACTGAGTTCAATCGCGCTTTTCAATGCGGCCACAGCTTTACTTCTATCGCCGAATCGCAGGTAAGCGTCCGCGACGACGGCGAGCAGCGGGGCCGAAAGCGTCTGCGTCTGCCGCACACGCTCGACAAGGGCGATGCACTCGTCCGCGCGACCCTGCGTGAGCAGCAACCATGCGAGCCTGTAGGCCGCCTCCGCGTTGGCCGGTTCGAGGCGCAGCGCTTCCTTCAACTCCGCGGCCGTCTTCTCCGTCTCGCCCTTGAGCAGGAAGAGGTAGGCCAGATTCATGCGCGCGCCCGTCAACGCTTTGTCGTTCTTCAAGGCGCGCGTGAAGAGCGCTTCGGCCTCGTCCAACTTTCCCTGCTTGGCGCGTATTGCCCCGAGCAGGTTGAGCGCGACGGCATCCTCCGGCCTGACTTTCAAAATTTGACTTAACTGCTGCTCGGCCTCCGCGAGTTGATTGCTGCTAATGAGCGACGCCGCGCGCTCCAATCTCCCCGCGCGATCATTCGCCCCCTGCGCACGCGCGCCCTGCGGCGCGGCGAGAAGAACGCACATGAGCGCGAAGACAGACGCGCTTCTGCGAACGGCTGTAAATTTCAGTGGCGCTAAATGCACGGCTTAATCTTAAAGTTTACAAGTTGACCCGCGAAGAGTTGTTGACCCGCACAGAGTTTATGAGTTAACACGAAAGCCGGACAAGTGCGAGCGAGACACGTTCGCGCGGGATACGTTCGCGCCGGGGCGAACCCGGCGAAGTCTCCACGCCAACCGGCAAGCCGCCAACGAAAGACAAGCTAGCGGCGGGTGGCGGCCTTGAACTCTTTCTGCTCGACTATGCCCTGCCCTTCTTTGATGGTGAGCAGGCGGTTCGGCTTCGCATCGCTGATCTTGTCCACCGCACCGCCCGGCCAGCGAATCTCTATCAGATCAATTTTCGTGCGCCGCTCAAGGCCGAAGTGCAGACGCAGATCGCTCTGCGAAATGTAGCTGTCGCCGCTGCGCACTTCGTCCTTCTGCACGAGGTCGCCGGAGACGACTTTCACGCGCGCCCCGACGCCGTCGCGATTGCTACGCACGCCGATTGTTTTGATCAAGACGGAGTTGTTGACGTTGCCGCCGTCGTTGCGCAGCAGGAGCGCCGCGCCGCCTAGATTGTTGACGACGATGTCTACGTCGCCGTCGTTATCAATGTCTCCGAAGGCCGCGCCGCGCCCCGCGCGTTTCTCCAAGAAGGGCGCGCCGAGTTGTTCGGCTATCTCCGTGAATGTGCCGTCGCGGTTGTTGCGGTGCAGGAAGTTGCGCTGTTGAAAGTTTTTTATCTGCGGGTAGACGTGCCCGTTGACGACGAACAGATCAACCCAGCCGTCGTTGTCGTAGTCGAAGAACTTCGTCCCCCAGCCGACGTAAGGAAGGCTCACGGCTGCGATCTTGCCCGCGTATGAAGCGTCCGTGAAGAAGTTGCCGCCGTCGTTGCGATAGAGCGTGTTGTAGTCGTCGTCGAAGTTGGTGACGAAGAGGTCCAGCTTCCCGTCGTGGTCGTAGTCGGCCACGGTCACGCCCATGCAGCCTTGCGCCGCGCCGTTTTCGTTGAGCGCGGTGCCGGAGAGAAAGCCGATCTCTTTGAACGTGCCGTCGCCCTTGTTGTGATAGAGGAAGTTCGGCGTCGAGTCGTTGGCGACGAAGATGTCCACCAGTCCGTCTTCGTCGAAGTCGCTGGCGATGACGCCCATCCCGTAGTAACCGTTCGGGTCGGAGACGCCCGCCTTTTTCGTCACGTCCGTAAAAGTGCCGTCGCCGTTGTTGCGGTAGAGCGAGTCGCCGTCGCCGGGCATGCCGCGCGGTCCGCACTGCACGGCCACGCCCTTGAACTGGCACGTCTTATCCTTGCCGAACTCGGGCAACTTATTGAAATCGAAGGAGACGTAGTTGGCGACGAACAGATCGAGCCGCCCGTCGTTGTCGTAATCAAGAAAGGACGCGCCCGCAGACCAGCGCGCATCGCCGACGCCCGCTTTCTCCGTTACGTCCGTGAACGTGCCGTTGCCGTTGTTCCTGAGCAGGTGATTCGGCCCGACGCAGGTGACGTAAATATCCTGAAAGCCGTCGTTGTTGTAGTCGCCGATGGCGACGCCCATGCCCCAGCCGATGTCTCCGATGCCCGCCTTCTGCGTCACGTCCGTGAAGGTGCCGTCGCCGCGATTGCGATAGAGCGCGCTCGTCGTCTTGCCCTTCGATTTCAAGAGGTCAACGGTCAGCGAGTTGACGAAATAGATGTCCAGATAACCGTCGTTGTCGAAGTCCAACAGCGCGACGCCGCCGCTCATGGATTCTACGATGTATCTCTTCTCCGGCGTGGAGACGTGCTTGAAGTTGATGCCCGCCTGCTCCGTGATATCGGTGAAGCGTGCGCCGGGAGGCTGGTTGAGCTTCGTCGCGCCGGAGGGCAATGAAAGCGGCAGGACGATTAACAACGCGAGCAGACTGATGGTGTTGAAAGACAAACCTGCAAGACTCCGTTTAAGTTTATGGATTCGTTTGGCGCAACGCTTTGTCTTTCAGTTGCCGTGCGATTTCGAGTTGGCTCTCGCCTTCGGCCTGACGCCCCGCGGCGATGTAAGCGCGCCCGAGTTGATAATGAATGTGCGCCTGCCCCGGCGCAAGTTTCGCCGCTGCTTCGAGGCTTTCCACCGCGCGCCGCGTGTCGCCCTGCTTCAACAGCGCGTTGCCCAACTCGAAATGCGCGTTGGCGAAATCGGGCTTGTCGCGGATCACTTCGCGCATCAGGCGGACGCCCTTATCAGTCTCCTGTCGCGCGAGCGAAACGTAGGCTAAATGATATTTGGCCTGAACGTCGGACGGGTTAAGAGCCAGTTCGGCTTCAAACTCGCGGGCGGCCTCATCGAGTTTTCCCGTCTTGACATAGATCATGCCGGAGTAGAAATGCGCGAGTCGCGTAGAGGCGTCGAGCGCGAGCGCGGCGCGCAACTCTTCGAGGGCTTTGGCCGGGTCGTTCTGTTCGTAATAAGCGCGACCGAGCAGTATATGAACCTGCGGGCTGTCGCCGCCGAGCGCGACCATCTGCCGCGTGATGCGTTCGGCCTCCGCCGTCTGACCCGACTTGCCGAGCGAGAGCGCGAGCGGGTAATAGAGCGCGGCCTCCGTTGGCTTGGCCGCCACCACTTCGGTTAGCAGCGCGGCGGCTTTCGCGTACTCCTCCAACATGAAATAGCTCAGACCCAACAACTGTTTGGCCTGTAGGTTTGACGGGCGCGTTTTCACTTCGCGTTCGAGCGGCGGCGCGGCCTCCCCGTAGGCTTCGGACTTGAAATAAGCCAGCCCTAAATTGTAATCGAGACCTTCATGGCGCGGATTCCATTTCGCGGCGGAACTGAAATGCTCCGTTGCCGCGCGAAAGTCCTGTCGCTCGGCGCGCAGCAGGCCGATGTTATTGTGCGCCGCGGCGATCACCTTCTCATAAAAGGCCGCGTCCGTGGCAAGCGATTCTTTCGCACGCGCGCCGGGCGAGTTTGATGCGGCGGCGGCGACCACGCCCTGCGCCGAGACCAGCGCGGGAAACTTCTTCTGTTCATCCTGATCTGCGGCCTTGAGGAAAGCGTCCAACTTCGCTTCGTCCGTCTTGAAAGCCTTTGACTTCAGTTCGGCGGCGATCTGCAACTCACGCTCGCCTTCGGCGGCGCGGCCTGCCTTCAACAACGACTGGCCGAGCCGGTAGTGAGCATTCGTCACTTGATAATCGTTATGACCGAGCGTGGGGTTCAGGGCGATGGCTTTCCTGAGCGCGGCGATGGCCTGTTCGTACTTCCCTAAACTCTGATAAGCCTGGCCGAGGAAGAATTGCGGGTCGGGGTTGTTCGGCTGGAGGCGCGCGGCTTTCTCCAGCAGGCCGAGCGACGCCTCCAGTTTTCCTTCGCTGACCTGTATGACGCCGAGATAATAGTTGGCGAAGAACTCTTCGGGATGCGCCGCGAGTTCCAGTTGCAACTCCTTGACCGCTTCTCCGAGCGCGGATGCCCCGTCTTTGAGTAGATACGTGAGCGCGAGATAGTAATGTACGCGCGGGAAACGCGAATCGAGCGCGGAGGCTTTCTTAAATTCCTCTATGGCCTCGGGCAGAAATCCCGTCTCGCGGTAAGCGCGCCCGACGAGCACGCGAAGCTGCGGGCGTTCGCCGAGCGCGACGACGATGCGTTCGTAGATGCGTCGCGCCTGTGGCAACCGTCGCAGTTTGAGGTAGGCCAGACCGAGCGTGTAGGCCGCGTCGTAATCGTCCGGCTTTAAGGCCGTAGCCGTTTCGAGTTCGCGCGCGGCCTGCTCAAACTCGCCCGACATGAAATGAGTCTTCCCGAGCATGTGATGCGCGGGGGCGTTTCGCGGGTCGCGTGCGAGCGCACGCCCGAGCGGTTCGGCGGCCTTCTTGTAATGCCCCGCGTAGAAGTAGGCGATTGCCAGTTCGACCAGCGCTTCCGGCGCATCAGGGCGACGCGCGGACGCCGACTCCAATGTCGCGACCGCCGCAGGATAGTTAGCCTGCGCGACATAAATTCTACCGAGCGCGGGATAAGCCCTCGACAGTATCGCCGCATATTCGGCTTCCGCCGCCACCGGATTACCGGCGCGACGGTGCGCCTCCGCCGCCTCATAATGTTGCCGGAAAGAATCGCCGGGAACCTGAAAGTGGGTGAGCAGGATGAGCAGCAGCGGGAGGGAGGCTGAACGCAAATACATCGCGATCTCGAATTACTTCGCTTGAATTATTTCGCTTGAGTCGGTTCTTCGAACCCGGCAAAAAAACCGGGACGGAGGGCTGAGTTAAATCACTCAGTCCTCCGTCCGGGTTTAACCTTGCCGCACTATATCAGAAGTTGAGTTTCAGACCGAACTGAATTTCACGCGGCCCGCGCGTGGAGTTGGCACGGCCGAAACCGAAGTTGCTGAAGTTGTTTTCGATGCCGCCACCGGCGACGCTGAGATTATGCGCTCTGTAGTTGACGAAGTTGAAGAGGTTGAACATCTCCGCGCGGAACTGTAGGTTGACGCGTTCCTGCACCCTCCAATTCTTAGCCACGGAGAAGTCTATGTTCTTGATGCCCGGCCCGCGCACCGAGCCGCGTCCCAAGCTGCCTAACCGCCCCTGCGCCGGAATCCTGAAGGCAGCGGGGTTGATGATCTGTAGCGGATCGTCGCCGTCTGCGTAGACGGGCACGCCGGGAACGAGGTCCGGACGCTGGCTGCCCGCGCCGCCGAGTCCGGCAGTGTCCGCGCCGGAGAAGATGTTGAGCGGCGTGCCTGTGTAGAAGGAGGCGATGCCGTTGAGTTGCCAGTCTCCGAGGAGATGGCTTCCGAACCAGCCTAAGCGTTTGAACTGCGGCAGAACGTAGACCGCGTTCAAAACGAGAGAGTGCCTGCGGTCTAGATCGGAATCGCCACGGTCCAGATCATAGTTGAAGACATCGGTTGTCTGGCTGATGAAAGACTGTGTCGGCACGTTGCTGATCGCGTGCGACCAGGTGTAAGCGGTCTGGAAAGCGAGACGGTCGGTGAAACGCCGGTCAATCCAGACTTGGAGCGCGTGATAGTTGGAGTCGCCCGTTGACTCATCCCTCGTCACGGCGTTGGCGAAGCCGAACCTGCGCGACGAATCGGCGGACCTGCGACCGGCGGCGACATCCGCGCGGAACTGCGGCAACACTTGATTGTAGTTGCCGTTGATGAGCCGCCAGATGTGTAGACCGTGATTGCCGACGTAGGAGACTTCGGCCACGGTGTTCTTCATCACCTCGTGCGAGACGGTCAAGTTCCACTGCCAGCTCTCGGGCGGCTTGAAGTTGGGGTCAACGGAATTGACGCCGCCGAGTCCCGCCGCTGCGTTTCTGAGGCCGGGGTTGATCGTGTCGAGACTCCGGCACGAAGGGCAATCCGCAAGCGAGACGGCGTCCGGGTTCCAGCCCGAATCAACCACTGTATTCCAGGGCGGATTGTTGGACATTCTGAGCAGCGACGCGATCACGTTCGAGCGGCTGATGTAGCGCCCGAAGCCCAGGCGCATGGCGGTCTTGCCGTTGCCTTTGATGTCCCAGGCGAGACCGAGGCGCGGCTGGATGCCACCTTTGTAAGTGTTCACGAGCGCGCGGGGCAGCCCGGCCTGTCCGGCCTGGTCCGCGCGTACGAAGCCGCTGCTGAGCGTCGTGCCGTTATAGAGTTCGGGTATCCAGTTTGTGATGCGGTCGTCGTCCGCGAAGGCGGGCGGGAACAGAGAATAGCGCATCCCGAAAGTGAAGGTCAGGTTCGGGCGCGCCTTCCAGGTGTCAGTGCCGTAGAATTCGAAATCACGCCAGCGTCCGAGCGTCGTGTCCTGACGTTCGAACTCTGTGTATTCGAGAATCGGCAGGTCTTTAAGCAGCAACTCGGCAATCGGATTGCCGGTGCGCCCGCCGTCGGACTGAATCGTGTAGAGACCGCTGCCGCCGTTCGGGTTCTCGTTCTTGATGTTGTGGCTGAAGAGCACGCCGAACTTGGTGTTGTGCGCGCCGAGCACTTTCGAGAAGTCGTCTTTCCAGATGAAGAGGTCTTGATGATTAGCCCACGGCGCTTGATGCCAGAGCGTCGGGTAGCCGCCCGCGCCCCAACCGACGGTGGGCAGCCCTGTGCCTTCCACGCGCGAGAAGACGGTCGGGAAGGTGCTGGCGATGTTCTCGTTGAGCGCGGTGCTCGACGGGTTAGTCGTGACGAAGATGTCGTTGCCCGCGCGCGAGAACTGGAATTCGTTGACGGCGGTCGAGCTTAAAGTGTTCGTCAGTTTGACGGCGAAACTACGGCTCGGCTGTTCCCAATCGGAAGCGAGCGTCGGGAACGGCGTGTCGCCCCAGAAGTTGCCCGCCGCCTGCCCGTGCACCCACGTCTCGTTGATGTAGCGCACCATCAGGTTCATCTTGTCCGTGATGGTGATGTCGCCGCGAATGAGGTCTTGACGCGTATCCACGGGTTGCAGCGGCGTCGAAATCCAGTTTGTCCCGGTCGGGTCCGCGGGGTTGTTGGGCAGAGGGAAGATGCCCATCAACGCGAGACCGGCGGGGCTGAGACGGTTTTGCGGAATCCTGTTTCCGGGGAACGGCTGGCAACCGATGGGCTGCCCCGTGTTCGGGTCTCTGACGAGCAGGCCGGTCGTGGGGTTCCTCTGGCAGGTGAGCGGGTCTCTGGGCACGGGGCCGGTCAAGACCGAGCCGCTGAAGTCGCCCATTCTCTCCGCCGCCGTGGGCACTCTGGCCGTGAGCGGCCCTGTGCCGCGACGCTCGCGCCGCCACTCTTCCGACCAGAAGAAGAAGATTCTGTCCTTGATGATGGGGCCGTTGAAGTTGCCGCCGAAATTGTTGTAACGCAAGGGCGGGCGCGGCGAACGCTCGTCGCCGACTTTGTTGAGGCCGAGAATCACCTGCGGGTCGTTCGGGCCGAAGTTGCCGGAACGGTTGGAGAACCAATCGTTGGCGTTGAGTTTGTCGTTGCGGAAGAATTCGAAGAGCGAGCCGTGGAATTCGTTGCCGCCGCCTTTGGTGACGAGGTTGATGACCGCGCCCTGCGCCTGCCCGTACTCCGCGCTGAAACTGTTGCGCTCGACGCGAAACTCTG
>WUUC01049241.1_pt1 | contig 10050 bp, 8 predicted proteins | sample 6278441 | NCBI WGS metagenome assembly WUUC01 (sample SAMN13675441, study PRJNA597444) | soil metagenome | isolation source: soil | place: USA: Washington | collected 2017-10 | reverse complement strand
CGCCGAACAGGGCGTCGAACCGGTACTTCTCCACCGCGTCGAGCAGCACCGGGGTCTGGATGCGGTTTCGCATGCCGTCGGCCGGCTCGTGCACCAGCCCACGGCCGAGCGCCTCGGGCACCGAGGCGACCACGAGGTGCACCCCCAACTCGGCGACCCGCCGGTCGCGGAAGGCCAGCACCTCCACGAAGTTGTGGCCGGTGTCGACGTGCATCACCGGGAACGGGATCGGGGCCGGCGCGAACGCCTTCTCCGCCAGCCGGAGCATCACGATCGAATCCTTGCCGCCGGAGAAGAGCAGCACCGGCCGCTCGAACTCGGCGACCACCTCCCGCATCACGAACACGCTCTCGGCTTCGAGGGCGTCCAGATGCGAGACGCGGTACCGACTGCGGGTCATTGGTGAGCGCCTTTCGATCCGGTGTGGCTCCAGTGGCTCCAACAAAGTATGCCGGGTGGTTCGGGATGGCTCAGCGCCCGCGATTCAGTAGGCGCCGACGCCACGATAGACGGCGGTCAGCGTACGGAGCAGGATGACCAGGTCGAGGGTGAGTGACCAATTCTCGACGTAGCGTAGGTCCAGCCGCACCGCCTCCTCCCAGGGCAGGTCGCTGCGCCCGGAGACCTGCCACAAACCGGTCATCCCCGGCCGGACGGCGAGCCGGCGCCGCGCGTCGGCGGGATAGGCGGCCACCTCGTGCGGCAGCGGCGGCCGGGGCCCGACGAGCGACATGGTGCCGAGCATCACGTTGAAAAGTTGCGGCAGTTCGTCGATGGACAGCCGGCGCAGCCACCACCCGACCCGGGTCACCCGGGGGTCGTCGCGCATCTTGAACAGCACGCTGTCCTGCTCGTTGAGGTGCCGCAACTCCGCGAGGCGCCGTTCGGCGTCGACCCGCATGGTCCGGAACTTGTACATCAGGAACTCGCGCCCGTGGCGCCCGACCCGCACCTGCCGGAACAGGATCGGCCCCGGCGAGTCGATGCGCACCGCGACGGCCACCCCGACCAGCACCGGGAAGAGCAGGCCGAGCAGCGCCAGCGCGCCGGCCCGATCGAAGATCGCCTTTACCACCCGCCGCGCCCCGGACAGCGTCGGGTGTTCCACGTGCAACATGGGCAGGCCGTCCACGGGCCGGATCGTGGTGCGCGCCCCGGCGACATCGATCAGGTTCGACGCGACGATGAGATCGACGTCGTCGCGCTCCAGTTGCCAGGCGAGCCGGCGCAGGTACACGCCGTCGAACTCCGGACAGGTCAGCACCACCACGGTGTCGGCCCCGGCCAGGCGCACCGCCCGCGCCGGGTCGTCGAAGGTCCCGTACACCGGCAGGTCCCCCACCTGGCCGTCGTGCCAGTCCGACTCCGCGCCGGCCCCGGGCCGGTGCGGCGGCAGGCAGGCCCCCACGACCTCCAGCCCGTGATAGCGCTCCCGCCGCAGTTGCCGGGCGATCCCCACCACCGCGAGCTCGTGACCGGCCACCACGACCCGCCGCAGGTACTCACCCCGACGCCGGGCCCGGTGCAACGCCTTCCGGTTCGCGAAGCGCACCAGCACGCACGCGCCGGTTGCGACCGGCAGCGCGATCACCACGTAACCGCGTGCCAGGTCGATGTCCAGCGCGTAGGACGCGATCGCCACCGTCGCCGTGAACGCGACGCCCGCGCCGAGAACCCGCTGGTACTCGTCGGTCCCCACGAACAGCAGCCGCCGCTCGTACGCCCGGTTGATCGCCAAGGCGAGCAGCAGACCCAACGGGAGCAGCACGGACACCGCGAGGTAGGCCCGGTTGTAGCGGGTGACCGGGCCGCCGAAGCGCAGTTCGAACGCCAACGCGGCCGCGAGAACACCGACCGCGAGGTCGAGCGCCACGGTCCGTACCACGTAATGGACCTCCCAGCGCCGTTTCGGCCGCCGGTGCCGGGCCTTTTTCGAGGGTACGGACGATGTGCCCGCCGGCTCGGAGGCGCTGGGACGGCTCGGGGGGGCCGGGGCGAGGGCCGCCGGGTGCGCCCGGGATCGGTCCGGCTCGCGCCCCGGCGGCCTGGTGGTACCGGGCGACCCCGGCGATCCAGGCGACCCCGATCGCCCCGACGATCTCGGCGATCCGGGGGAGCCGCGGCGCCGGGGCGTTGGCGAGGGCCGACGCACCCGCCCGCCGTGCTGCCCCGCCCCGACCGACACGCCGTCCCCCTTCACGCGCTGTGCGCACCTATTAGGACATAAGGTGCGCACAAGAAATACAACGCGAAGCGGGTGATGTCGTTACTGATCAGCTCCGTGATACGCGTTCTGCGCCGGCTCCAGACCCTGGGTGACGAGCGCCTCCACCGCGTCGGCGGCACGGTCCACCAGGTAGTCGAGTTCCTTGCGCTCCACCGTCGTGAAGTCGGACAGCACGTAGTCGGCCGGGTCCTGCCGCCCGGGCGGGCGGCCGATGCCGAAGCGCACCCGCAGGTAGTCGCGGGTGCCCAGGGACCTCGACATGGAACGCAGCCCGTTGTGACCGCCCTCGCCCCCGCCGCGCTTGAGCCGCAGCGCGGTGTACGGCAGGTCAAGCTCGTCGTGCACGGCGATGATCTGCTCCACCGGCACCTTGTAGAAGTTGGCCAGGCCGGCCGCCGCGCCCCCGGCCAGATTCATGTACGTCAGCGGCTTCGCGAGCACCAGCCGCGGCCCACCTAGGCCCAGCCGGCCCTCCGCCGCCTCGGCCACCGCCTTGCGGTGCCGGCCGAACTTCGCACCGATACGGCCGGCCAGCAGGTCGACCACGAGGAAGCCGACGTTGTGGCGGTGCCTGGCGTACTCGCGCCCAGGGTTGCCGAGGCCGATCACCAGCCACGGCTCGTCCACCGTCATCGCCAGCCCTCTCCCACCATGCCCGTCCGCCCGCCGCGTCTGTCTGCCCTATTGGTCTGTCTGCCCTATGCGACAGGGAGCCCGCGCGGCGCGCAGGCTCCCTGTGAGGGTAGAACGTTGCCCGATCAGGCCTCGGCCGGTGCCGGTTCCACGGCTACCTCGGTCGACTCCTCGGCCGGTGCCGTCGTCTCGCCCGCGGCCTGCATCTGCTCCTCGGTCGGCGAAGCGGTGATCGACGCGATGATCAGATCCGGATCGGCGGCCAACTCGACGCCGGTGGGCAGTTGAACGTCGCCCGCGGTCACCCGGGCACCCACGTCGAGCCCGTCGATGGACACGTCGAGGTGATCGGGCAGGCGGGTGGCGTCGGCCAGCACGGCCAGCCGGTCGTTGTCGTTGATGACGAGGGTGTTGCGGGCCGGCTCCCCGATCAGGTGCACCGGGATGTCGACCGTGACCTTCTCACCGCGGCGCACGATGAGCAGATCCACGTGGTCGAAGGTGTCGCGGATCGGGTCGCGCTGGATCGCCTTCGGCAGGGCCAGCGCCGTCGTGCCGTCACTGATCTCAATATTGAACGCCTGCGTCATGCCCCCGTGGCGGATGGCGGCGGCGAACTCACGCGCGGGTAGCGCGATGTGGCGGGGCTTCTCGCCGTGGCCATACAGCACGGCGGGCACCAAGCCGGCCCGGCGGGTGCGGCGGGCCCCACCTTTGCCGAACTCGGTGCGGGGTTCGGCGCTGATCTTTACCTCGGACACGGGAGTACTCCTGTTGCGGTCTTCATGGTCGAGCCGGTCAGCGGTGCGCGGGCGAGAAGGCGCGCAGGGCACGAGCGCCCGGAGCACCGCGTCGATCACGGCGCCCATCGAGCCGCCGGTGCGGTTTCACACCTTGGGCCCGCGGGGCACCCTCGCCGTGGCAACCGCAACAGTTTACCCGAGTCGCGCGCTTCCCTTCACCCGGGTCTCCGGCATCGGACGCGTCGATCCGCGCCTTATCCGTCCGGCCCGAGCCCACTGGATTGTCCAAGATCGCGCATACGGTGAAATGCTCAGAGAATGTACCGCGAACGAGCGTCGCGAGTGACCGGTGCCGCGGTGTGGACGCGACATGTCACCCCCGATGTCGCCCTACCGGACGCGGCCGGCGGTCTCGCGCTCCCGACCGACGGCCCGGCCATCCCCACCGCCGGTCCCACACCTCCCGCCGACGGCCCGGCCATCCCGACCGGCCCCACGGTGCACCGGATTCTCCCCGACGGTTGCGTCGATCTCATCTGGTGTGACGGCGCCCTGACCGTGGCCGGCCCCGATACGCGGGCGGTCCTCGTGCCCGCCCGACCCGACGCGCACTATGTCGCGATCCGCTTCCCGCCCGGCGTCGGTCCCGCCGCCCTCGGCGTGCCCGCCGACGAATTGCGGGATCGCCGCGTCCCGCTGGAGTCGCTATGGCCCGCGGCGCTCGTCCGGCAGACCGCCGAACGGATCGCGGTCCACCGGACGCCCGGCGCCGTACTCGAAGACATCGCGCTGGCCCGGCTCGCCGAACGCGAACCCGACCCGGCGGCCCGGTACGCCGCCGCCCGTCTCGACACCGGCGCCACCGTCGCCGCGGTGGCCGGCGAGATCGGACTCAGCGACCGGCAATTGCGCCGCCGCTGCGTCAGCGCCTTCGGCTACGGACCGAAGACGCTGGCGCGGATCCTTCGCTTGCAGCGCGCGCTCGCGTTGGCTCGGGAGGGCGAATTCGCCGCCGCCGCGGTCGCGGCCATTACCGGGTACGCCGACCAGGCGCACCTCGCCCGTGAGGTGCGGGCCCTGGCCGGCGTGCCACTCCGCGATCTCTAGGCCGTGCCCGGAGACGGGTCCGCCTCAGGCGAGTGGGGCGAACAGATCGACGTGGTGCCCGTCGGGATCGTGCACGGTGGCGTAGCGCTGCCCCCAGAACGCGTCCCACGGCGGCTTGCCCGTCTCGTAGCCGGCACCGGCCAGGTCGGCGAACACCCGGTCCACCTCGGCCGGCGAGTCGCACCGGAACGCCAGTGCCATGCCTGGGCCGCCGGTGGGTGGCGTCCACTCGGGGAGGAAGCTCCGGACCACCTCGATGGTGTCCCAGGCCAGTCGCATCCCGCCAGGCAGGGCGACCTCCACGTGGCCTTCGGCGTCTGTCTCGGCGGGAATCTCCAGGCCGAGGCGGCGGTAGAAGGCGAGCGACTTGCCCATGTCGGCCACGACCAGGCCGATCAGATCAAATGTGGGTGCCATGCCCCGAACCTACGACCCGTGGCATCCCGGGGTCTTGAACGAATCGGCCATCGTAGCGATCCGGGTAGATCGGGGCAGGTGGATCGGGGTCAGGTGGATCGGGTCAGGAGAGACCGCCGAACAGGGTGGTGACGGAGCCGTCGTCGAACACCTCGCGGATCGCGCGCGCGATGAGCGGCGCGATCGACAGTACGGTGATCTTTTCGAGATGTTTCTGGGCCGGCAGCGGCAGCGTGTTGGTGACGACCACCTCGCTGATCTTGCTGTTCCGCAGCCGTTCGGTCGCCGGGTCGCTCAGGATGGCGTGGGTGACCGCGACGATGACATCGGCGGCACCCTCGTCGAACAGGATCTCCGCGGCGCGGGCGATGGTGCTCCCGGTGTCGATCATGTCGTCGACGATGAGGCAGACCCGCCCCTCGACGTCGCCGACCACCCGGTTGGCCACGATCTGGTTGGGTTTGAGCGGATCGCGGGTCTTGTGAATGAATGCCAGCGGGCAACCGCCCAGCCGATCGGTCCACCGCTCGGCCACGCGCACCCGGCCCGAGTCGGGTGCCACAACCGTGATCGGTCGGCTTCCCCACTTGCCTTCGACGTACTCCCCGAGCAGGTTCATCGCGAACAGGTGGTCGACCGGCCCGTTGAAGAAGCCCTGCACCTGCGCGGTGTGCAGGTCGACGGTGAGGATCCGGTCGGCACCGGCCGTCTTGTACAGGTCGGCCATCAACCGCGCGGAGATCGGCTCGCGTCCCTTGTGCTTCTTGTCCTGGCGGGAGTACGGGTAGAACGGCAGGACGACGGTGATCCGCTTGGCCGACCCGCGCTTCAGCGCGTCGACCATGATCAGGGACTCCATCATCCACTTGTTGACGGGATGCGACATGCACTGCACCACGAAGGCATCCGAGCCACGCACCGACTCCCGGTAGCGCACGAAGATCTCGCCGTTGGCGAAGTCGTAGGCGTCCATCGGGGTCGGCTTGACCCCGAGCACGCCGCCGATCTCCTCGGCCAGCTCCGGGTAGGCCCGCCCCGTGAAGAGCATGAGTGACTTGCGATTCTCGGCCTGGATGCTCATCGGTTGACTCGCTCCCCGTCCTGGGCCCGCGTCCTGCCGGGGCACGTCGGTCACCGTCATGTGCATATGGTCAACCCGTCCGTTGGTCGTCGGTGGCGTGGGTGCCGGCGCTCGGCTCGGCCGCGATCTCAGCTTCTACCGCCGCGGCCGCCGCGGCCTCGCCCATGCCGGGTGGCCCCTCGCCGCCGCGCGCCGCCTCGGCCGCCTTCGCCGAGGCCGTGCCCGGGCGGCGCCTGGCCACCCAGCCGTCGATGTTGCGCTGGACACCCCGGGCCACGCCGAGCGCACCCGGCGGGACGTCCTTGGTGATCACGCTACCGGCGGCCGTGTAAGCGCCATCGCCCACCTCTACCGGTGCAACGAACATGTTGTCGGCACCGGTTCGGGCATGCGCTCCGATAACGGTGCGGTGCTTGCTTACCCCGTCGTAATTGACCGTAACCGTCGCGGCACCGACGTTGGCGTGCTCGCCGACCGACGCGTCGCCGATGTAGGACAGGTGCGGCACCTTGGCGCCGTCGCCGACCTCCGCGTTCTTCGTCTCGACGAACGTGCCGACCTTGGCGCCGTCGCCCAGCACGGTGCCGGGCCGCAGGTACGCGTAGGGCCCGACCTTGGCACCCGCACCGATCCGCGCGCCGAGCACGTGCGAGCGGAGCACCTCGGCGCCGCTTCCCACGTATGCGTCGATCAGGCTCGTGTCGGGGCCGACCACCGCGCCGGGCCCGATCTCAGTAGTTCCGCGGACGTGGGTGTTCGGCTCGATGACGACGTCGGACCCGACCGCGGCGGTCACGTCTATCCACGTCGTCGCCGGGTCGATGATCGTGACACCGGAACGCATCCACGCCGTGTTGACGCGGTCGCGCAGCCTGGCCCGCAGCACCGCCAACTCGGCGCGGTCGTTGCAGCCCAGCGCCTCCTCCGGGTCGGCTGCCAGGCAGGCGCGAACCGGGCGATCGGCGGAGACCAGCAGGCCGATGACGTCGGTCAGGTACTCCTCGCCCTGGTCGTTGTCGGTCGAGATCTTGCTGAGCATCTCGCGCAGCGTCGCCGCGTCGAAGGCGTAGGCGCCCACGTTGATCTCGCGGACCGCCAACTCCCCGGCCGTGGCGTCGCGGTGCTCGACTATCCGGGCCACGCCCCCGTCGGACCCGCGCACGATCCGGCCGAGCCCGGTCGGGTCGGCCACCTCGGCGGTGAGCAGGGTCGCCGCCGCGCCCGCGGCGTCGTGGCTGGCCACCAGGTCGCGCAGCGTGGCGGCGGTGAGCATCGGGATGTCGCCGTTGAGGACGACGACCGAGCCATCGACTTCACTCACCGTGTCTAACACGATCCGCACGGCGTGACCGGTGCCGCGCTGCTGCGCCTGCAGCACCGTGCCGGCCGCCGGGGCGACCTCGGCGAGGTGGGCGCTGACCTCCTCGGCGCCGCGACCCACGACGACCAGGACGCGAGCGTCCGGCAGGGCCTCGTCGACCGCTGCCAGCACGTGACCCACGAGGGTGCGGCCAAGGAGGGAATGCAGGACCTTGGGCAGGTCGGACTTCATCCGCTTGCCCACGCCCGCGGCAAGGACGATTACGGTACGCACGCGTACTCCCTCGACGTCGGCCAGGGACGGGGCAATGTTAGCCACCGGGGTCGGCGAGCACGCCGGGCGGGTTGCGCCATGGTTGGGCGAACTCCGAACCGAGAAGCTCGGCGGCCAGGACTCGAACCTGGAACGTTTGGACCAAAGCCAAAAGTGTTGCCGATTACACCACCGCCGACCGTCGGTACAGCGTAGCGAATCCGCTTCGACAGAGCTAAGGCGTTGCCGGGCCCCCTCCGGTGGCATTTCAACGAGGCTCCACACTTTGGTTGACCACGCCATGACCACGCCTTCGATCGTCCAGTACAGTTGCCTGCTCTGTAGCACCGAGACGACGAGGCAGCCCCGATACGCCTCAGCCGTGTTGTACCGGCCAGGCGCCTCCTTCGATCGCTTCAGGGTGGTCCGCTGGAACGTCTCGGGTGGCGTGCCAGCCAGCTCAGCCCACCACCTGACCGCCGCATCCGCATCGGCTGTCTCATGGATGGAGACGCGGAACCGTATCCGCTCCGCAGGCACCTCCAATGCTCGAAGAAATCTCAGGAACCGAGATCAGGCCCGGATCACTGTTGGTAAACGTGACCCGCTCCGACACGCGTGCCCATGGCTTCGCCTTCGTACCTCACACCAGTACATCATCGCGCCCACGCGGAGCAGGTCGGCGTCGTTCAGGTCACCCGCACGGCCGGCTGCCGCATGGTGCGCCGCCCTTCGCTGCTGATCAGTCTCGGCCAACCGCCGGTCCCACGCGGCGCGGACTGCGGCCCGGCGCCGCGCTACTCCGGCCGCGACACGCTCACCAGCCGGATCGAGCGACCGGTCGCGCACCCACAGCCACGCTGTGGACCAGGACACGCCCACCTCCGCCGCGATGTCGGGCACCCACCAGCCCTCCGCTCGCAGCGTCAGCGCCCGGTCGCGCGCCTCGTCCTTTGCGTTGGGGCGGCGCGTCCACTCCGGCACCGGCAGGCCCGCCAGCCAGCGCGCCACCGTGCGCGACGGCACGCCCAGCCGCTCCCCGATCTCTCGCGCTGACAGCCCGTCGGACCTCCGCGACGCCCGCGCCGCATCCCGCAACTCCATGCCCCGACGCTAGAACGCCCGTACGACAAAACGCGCGCGGCGCCGGGGGCACCGGCACACGGGTCTCGCGGGGAGATCGCTACTTCCGGGACAAGCGCGCACCGAGGCCACGCCTCCGACCCTAGGAGGGCGATCTGTGCGGCCGAATCCCAATCTGCGAGCACAATTTCTCACGATGCGGCCGAGCCGGGCCGCCCGGAGCACCAGAACAGGAACCTTGGACTGTGGCACGCGCCATCGCACGCGCGCAATCGCGCGTATCGCAGTCCATGATCGCGGCCCACGAGGCCCACGGGCCAGCGCGGCGCGAGAGCCAGCGGGTCGCACGGGGCCAGCGACACATACTTATGCCGCCCGGCGCATGGGATTCTCCCCGCTGGCGCCGACGCGCACCCGCGAGCGGCCCATCCCGGCAGATCATGGAGTCCGGACGGGCCTCTGGGCCCGTCCGGAATCCATGATCCGGCAACCCGGCCATGCCGACCAGCCCCAACGCCGACCCACCCCACCGGACCGGACGCATAACCATGCACCACTCGGCCCCGGCGCCGATCCGCACCCCGACGACAGCTCCGGTCGTCCGGCGCACCCGTTATCACCTCGAACGCCGTCCAAGATCGCGACAAGTGGTACGCCATGCAGGTTATTCGCGCCGGATGACCTGCGTGGTGCTCCACTTGTCACCCACCCGGCCCGATGGGCGGGGCGGGGGCAGGAATGGCACGCCCTCGACTGGAAAGCTACGGTTGCGTAAGTTACGGTGACGTAAGCGTAGCCAGCGCCGGGAGCGTGACCGTCAGGGGCAAGACGAGCAGTGCCAGCCAGGCGCGGAGCGGATGCCCCACGGGCACCAGCACCAGACCGAGATCGACCCACGGGCCGACCCGGCCAGGCCACCCGGTCCCGGATCAGCACGATCTGGGTTACGGGAGCATGACCCGGTCGCGGACCAGCAGACCGGGGTCACAGCAGCGCGACCAGGTCCCGGGACCACGGACCGGTCACCGGAGCACGACCCGTTACCGGAGCACGACCCGGTCCGGACCGGCAAGACCGGGTCACCAGAAGCCGATTCGGACCAGCGGACCGCTCACGGGGGACCAGCACCCGGCCTAAACGAGCGCCCGACCTCAGGCCCAGGAGCCAAGGTCCGGGCCAGGAGCCA
>WUUC01046681.1_pt1 | contig 10050 bp, 7 predicted proteins | sample 6278441 | NCBI WGS metagenome assembly WUUC01 (sample SAMN13675441, study PRJNA597444) | soil metagenome | isolation source: soil | place: USA: Washington | collected 2017-10 | reverse complement strand
CGAGGGTTGCTTTCGGCTGGGCGGCCGCGGGAACGGCAAGATCACCTCCACGGTCGAGGGCGACGGGCTCAACGACGGGCCGATACCTTGGGCGAGTGGCGTGTTCTGGGCTTCTGGCGTCGGTTGGAAGCCAACGGGCGTGCGGGCGCACAACCGCTACGCCGGCGGCATCTTGTACCGGATCATGGTGGTGCGAGGAGGTTTCGCGGAGTCCGAGCTCGACTTGGACAGGCTGAAGCAGTTCGACGACGAGAACAAGCACCGCATCGGCCTCTACATCCCTAGCGGGGACAAGACCACGGTCCGCGACGCGTGTTCGTTGATCGCCGACAGCGTCGGCGCCGTGGTCACCCGGACCCCTCTTGGGCAGTTCCAGCTCGTGGCCTTGGAAGGACCGGCCCCCGGAGCCAACGCGGACATCGGGGACAGAAGCCTTCCCCACCGCAACGGCACGATCATCCCTGAAGGCGTCGAGCGTCTGGCGCTGCCGTACGGTGCTCCTTGGCACACGTTGCGGATTCGCTTCGGCATCAACTGGGCCGGAGCCATGGCGGACGAAGAGATCGCGCTCGACGCTCTACCGGCGCGGCGCGAATTCCTCACAAGGGCTGAGAGTTTCGCCGAAATCTTGGACAAGCGAACTCTGGTGCTCCTGCCGGACCGTCCTCCGCTCGAGATCCCCTCTCTCCTGGTCGACAAGGCCTCGGCCGAGGCCGTGGCTGCTCGCCTGCATGGTTTCTACGCCCTCGGGCGGATGTTCTTCCGTGCCACGGCGCGAGGCCTCTCTTTCCGCCTCGATTGGCTGCAGACGATCCGCCTGACCTGGCCGCGCTACGGGCTTCAGTCTGGAAAACGCTTCCTGGTCGTCGGCGTCGCCGAGCGGCCGGGCGAGCTCGAGACGGAGCTTTTGCTGTTTGGCTGACGCTCTCGATCTCGACGGTCAACAACCAATCCAAATCGCGGTGAATTAGCATGGCGCTGATAGACGGCGTTGCCGGAGTCACGACGACCACCGGCACCGGCAGCTACGCGATCACCGGGAACAAAGACGGTTACCGAGAATTCTCGCAGATCGCGGACGGCACGTTGATCACGCTCGTCGTGCGGACCAGCGCCGACTTCGAGATCGGTCGGTACACCAAGTCCGGCGGCTCCTCGCCGGTGCTGGCGCGCACCACGATCCTGCGCAACAAGGCAGGCACGACCAGCGCCGTGTCTTGGGGCGCGGGGGAAAAGCAGGTCCACAGCACCCTCGCCTCGGCCGACCTGCCGAATCTGGGGGCTCAGAACGCCTTCCTCGACCATCAGTTTTTCGAAGGCAACCGGGTCGTCCTCGACGACTCCCGGACCAGCTACCTCCAAGCGTCGGTGAACGATCAGCCCGAGATGACGGTTGCCGGTGAGGTCACGACTCGATGGAATTTGGGTGCCATGCGCTTGCGTCTCGCCGACGACGGCGCGGCCCAAGGACCGAACCACTACCTGTGGCGGGTCAGCGCGTCGCCGGCGGCGAGCGACAACCTCGGGGGCATCGTCTTCCTAGGTCGCGACTCCGCCGGGAACGACACCGAGTACGCGACTATCGTCGGCGGAATCATTTCCCCGACCAACGGGACCGAGCAAGGACGAGTCACGATCAACGTGATGGACGTCGGTACCGCGATCGAGGCGTTGCAGGTTCAAAACAACAACATCCGGATGTTCTCCGCGGGTGGAACCGGCAAACGATTCCTGGTCGGCAAGACAGGCACATCGTTCGGTACGGTCGGCGCGGAAATCAGCGCGGATGGTCTCCTGACGGTGACCAGAAGCGGTATCAGCAACGTCGTGTCGATCAACCGATTGGGCGGGGACGGAGGTTTGCTCACTTTTTGGGTGGACAGCGTCGCCGTCGGATCCATCAGCTCCGCAGCCGGGGTGGTCACTTACGGCACTTTCGTCGGGAACCATCCGTCGAGTCCTGTCGACCGGACGGGCGACGTGCCGAAGGGAGCGGTCGTCTGCACCGTGGACGAGGCGCACTACCCCGATGGTCGCAAGCCGTGGCTCCCGAAGTTTCGCCTGAGCGATCGGCGCGCCGACCCCAGGGTCTACGGCTCGTTCTCGGGCCACGTCGACGAGGACGGCGACTGGCTGATCAACGCCGAGGGCGCTTGGCAAGCGCTCGTCAAAGGCCCGGTCGAAGGTGGCGACCTGCTTTGGACGTCCGACACGCCAGGCGTGGCCGAGGTCCAAGCCGATCGGCATGCGCCCGGGGCGTGGACGCTCGGCAAGGTTCAGATGTCCGACCGGCGCGACGAGGTTCGTCTCGTCGCCGTCCGGTTCAGCTGAAGTAATCTCGCATGTCCTTTCCCAGCACCTTCGAGGGTTTCCGGCTCTACCCTGTCCCGGGCGAGGAGCCGGAGGAATTAGGGTTCCGGCAGTGGCACGGCTGGATCATCGACAAGATAGGGGGATTACCGTTCTCTTACACGTCGTATCCAGGGCAGGTGGTGGTCGTCAATTCGTCCGGCGGCGGGATCACCACGGCTGGACTTTCAGGACTGGAGTCCGTCAATTTTGCGGGCCTGGGTGTCGTCGGGTGGATCACCAAGCCCGTGATTCTCACCGGCTCGACCGGCCTGAACCAGACCGCCCACGGCGGCCGCGTGATCGACATGGCCAACGGCTCCGCCGCCGTGCTGACCTTGGGGAAAAACGCGAACCCGGCTCTCGGCTTGGGCGAAGGTTTCAGCTGCGAAGTCTACCGCCCGATGGGCGGGGCCGCGGTTTCCATATCGCTGGTCTCTCCGCTCGTGAACCGCAACCCGGACGGTCACACGGCGATCTCGGAGGGAGGTTTGGTCAGGATCAGGATCCGTGGGGACGACGTGCTGTTCCACGGCTACACGGCCTGACGGCGACCTAGTCGTGTTCTCTTCATCTCTTCCTTTCCGACGTGGGATCAGATCATCGCCGGATCTCTACCCGAACGGGTACACCTCGGTGCTGCGCGCGATAGCCCCCGTCGACGCGCTGGCGCTGGTCGACGTGGCGATCGGGATGCCGTTGAGGGTGTCCTTCGCCGATCCGGAGCTCCGGTCGCTGACGAACGGAGGCCGCGTCCGCTCCGAGCAAGGCCACGACCTGCGGTTCGAGACGATCGAGAACGGCAAGCTGGCGCACGAGCTGGACAACTACTCCCCGGCCACCGGCTCGGGCGTGGCGTGGGTGAGGATCCCGGAAATCCAGGCCGGCACGAACCAACAGTTGCTGCTTTATTTCGGCAAGGATGGCGTGTCGGCCCCTGAAGCCGACCCGGTCGCCTGCTGGGCCGGGTTCGGGTGCTCGATCGATCTCGCCACGGGTATCGACCATTCGGGCAACGGTGCCGACCTTGATCTCGAGAACGTCACTTCGGAAATCCTGTCCGGGATGAAGGCCGGCGGTTTCCAGGGCTTTTCGACTCCGTCGACCACGAAGATCACGCCTTCGATCATCGCGATCACGCCGGCCACCAGCAACGATACGGTGGACGTCTCCAGCAAGACGGTGGCGCACAACAGCTCGACCGGCAATCTCCTGGTGTTCGCCTTCGCCGCCCCGAACGCCGCCGGCACCATCACGGTTTCCGCCACTTGGAACGGCGTGGCGCTGACGCAGCGTGCCCACGCGGTGCTCGCCGGGGTGCGACGGCCCAACCTTTGGGCGGGGACGATCAGGGGCGGTTCCACGGGCGCCAACAACCTCGTCGTCACCTGGTCGAACAGCGTGCGGGATACGGTGATCTGGGTCGTCGACATCATCGGGATGGCAGCGTCGCCCGTGGGGGCGACGGCGCAGCAGGCTTTCAACAGCAGCGCCATCGACGTGTCGGCCGCCCTCTCGGTCCAGGACGCGGACTCCTTGCTCGTCGCCGTCGCCGGGTTCGGCAGCGGCGGGAGCGACCCTTACGCGATGTCCGGCTGGACCGAGGACGAAGAGCGCCAGAGCGGCACCGGCGGCACCGGCGTCGACATCTCGGCCGTGCTCGGGCATCGCCTCGCGGGCGCCGTCGGCAGCCAGACCCTGACCGTGACGGGCAGCGTCGCCGACGACGACCGGGCGATCTGCATCGTCGAGCTTCTCCCCAGTTAGCCGACCGATCACGACGAGGATTCCGCAGGATGGCCGTACCGTCCGCGCTGGTCGCGCGCGAAAACCAACTCGACCGACTGACCCGAACCGCCGCCCGGCTGAAGGCGACGTGCACGGAATTCAACGCCAGGGCCGCGGCCGGGCCGGTGACCTCCGACTCGCTTCGCGAGCTGCTCGGCGTCCTGCGGGACGCCGCCCAGTTCCTGCTTTCCTTGCCAGGAACCCCGGGCTTCCGGAATTACGTCCAAGCGACCCTCGCCGACCAGGGCTACGAGGGCGACATCGTCGCCGACGTGCTCGCGATGCGCTCGGCGGTCCTGGCGGCCGGGGGACGGATAGCGGCGGTCGGTCCCAACCTTTACGCCGGCTACACCATCGACCAGACCAATTGGGCCGAGACGGTCCCGACTTTCGGCCCCGCGCAGACCGCGGCGTTGCGCGCCGACCTTGCGGCCGTGGCGGCGGCCATCGCGTGAACGCGCCCGATTCGGCGGTGGTCCTCACCGCACCGACGTTCTTTTACCGGGTCGAAGCCTGGGCCGTGCCGCTCGGGCTGTCGCAGGATTCGGCCCGGCTCGAAAACCAGGAGCTCAACGCCTTGCTCGACCGTGAGCTGCCGCGGTGGGGGAGGGTGGTCTGGCGCGAGCGGCGTCGCAACCTGGTGACCGACCAAGGTGCCCGGTGGCTCATCACGCACGGGTTCGTCACGGCCCAGACCAGCATCCCTTGGCATGTCATGTTCAAGGGCTCCGGGGCTTTCGCCAACGCGGACACCATGGCGACCCATGCGGCCTGGACCGAGGTGACGGCCTATTCGCAGCCAGGGCGCCAAGCACTGACGCTCACCGCGCCCATCACCGGCCGTTCGGCCAACAATTCGTCCTCTCCCGCTTCGATCACCGCGAACGCGACCACGGTCGTGCACGGGCTGGCCCTCACCAGCAACTCCACCAAGGGAAACACCGCCGGCACGCTCTACGGCGGAGCCGACTTCGCGTCGTCGCAGAGCCTGGCCAGCGGCCAGATCCTGCGCGCCGTCGCCACGGTGAGCCTGTAACGAACGATGGCCGTCTCGATCCTCGGCACGATCCGGATATTCAATTGGGAAAACATCGTCGGCGTCGTTTCCCCGACGGCGACGGTCTCGCACACCGTCACGAGCGGCACGGACACGCTGCTCGCCCTCTACCTGGCGCGCGTCAAGGTAGGAGGCACGACCCCGGTGTTCACGGCCGCTTGGAACGGCGTGGCCGTCCCCACGCTGTCGACGAATTACGTTTCCCCCGACCCCTTCAACGACATCGTTTATTGGATGGGTGCCCTGAACGCGCCGGCCGCCGGCGCGTTCAACTTCACCCTCAACGCCAGCCTCGAGCAGACGGGCGGGCCGATCCTGCTTTTCAACCTGGACGGGTGCGACACGGCGGCCTTGCTCGGGCCGTTGTCGGCGCAGCGGTCGGCGGCGACGGCGACATCGTCCGTGGCCCTGACGATCACGCCCCAGACATCCGGTGGCATGGTCGTCGGGTTGTTCGGCATCGCGCAAGTGACCACCGCCGGCGCTTGGACCGGCACCAGCTACACGGTGATCGGGTCCGGCGCCTACGGCAACAGCAATTCGCTGACCTGGGCCGCGCGCTACAGGCCGGACGTCACCGGCGCGCAAACCGTGGGCAGCGCGTTCGCCCTCAGCGACGACGATATCGGCGGCTTGCTGTTCGAGATCAGGTCGGCCAACACGACGTTCGACGTCGCCGCCACGGTCGCCGGCACCGCCCTGGTCGCGGCCGCGTCGCAAGGCGGCGCTTCCAGGGCCAGCACCACCCTCCCGGATTCGGTGCTCGAAGGGAGGGATGAGTTCACCACCCACTTGATCCTGGAGGCGGACGACACCGGGCAGGATCGCAACCTGCTGCGGATCGGCACGCCTTCCTCGCTGCGATTCGCGATCGAGCGGCGCAAGGACGGGACCCAAGGCGGGGCGGTCGACGTGTTCGCCTGCTCCTACGAGCTGGGCGACGGCCGGGTCGAGGTCGAAAGCGCCTCCGGCATGCTCTCCACCAGCCTTTCGGTGGTGTCGGTGGCGCAAATCCCCGGCGACGGCGGGCAGATGACCGCGGACGGTTTCGACCTGCCGGCGTCTTCGAGGACGGGCGCGGAACTGATCGGCGGCCCGCTGTTGGGGGCGGTGTCCGTCGCGGAGCTGGGCGCGCATTCCGGTCTGTCGGGCCCGCCCGCTTACGCGGGGTCGATGGCCCGCTGGCTGGTCGATCACCGATTCCGCAGCCTGGAAGAGCGTCAGCTTTTCTGGCGTTCCGTCCGCTGGCCCGAGCGTCTGTTCGGCTGGGGCGCTCCGGATGCGCCCACCGAGGCGAACAGGTCGCCCGTGGCGTGTCCGATCTTCCGGGCTTTGCGCGGCGGAGCGGCTCTCGATATCCCGGTTTTGGCCATCGACCCGGACGGGACGCAGCCGACCCTCGCCACGGTGGGCTCGGCCGGGCACGGCACGTCCAGCCAGGTCGACGTGACGACGATGCGTTACGTGCCCGCCGCCGGCTTTCTGGGCGAGGATTCGTTCCCGTACACGGTCGCGGACGCCTCGGGCAAGACCAGCTCCTCGGTGGTCGTGGTCGACGTGGTGGCGCAAGGGCTGCTGGCGGTGGCCGACGCCGTCAGCGTCGACGCGAACTCATCGGCTGGGATAACCTTCGACCCTAAAGCGAACGACACGGGCGGCGCGGGTCCGGTGACCGTCGAGAGCATAACGGATCCCACTCACGGCACCGCCACGCTTCTGTCCTCCGGGTTGGTGAACTACATCCCGACATCCGGGTATTCTGGTCCCGATAGTTTCACCTACACTGTTTTCGACGGGGAAACCCGCGCCTCGGGCGACGTCGCCGTCACGGTCGCCGCGGTGGCCCTTCCCGTCGCCCAGCCCGATTCCGCGACGACGACCGTCGGGACGGAGATCGTGATCCCGGTCACGGCGAACGACACCCCGGCCGACGTCATCGTCGATTTGGTCACCGTCCAGCCCAGCAACGGCACGACCACGATCGAAACGGGGCAGAAAAGCGTCCGCTACCGGCCGGCGACCGGCTTCCAGGGTCAGGACCCGTTCACGTACCGGATACGCCGCCCGACGGGGACGGCCACCTCGACCGCCCAATGCACGGTGAGCGTCACCCAGGCGCCGGTCCCGACCGGCTTGGAGAAGTACCCGCCCGCCCTTCCGACGGCGGCGAAACAGCGGTGCGTCGGCTTCGCCGGCCCGACGGGATCTCCCCAGTACGCCGCTGGACGGGCGGGCCTGGTGGCGGCCTTGGCCGAAGCCAACGCGGGCGACCACATCGTCCTGGCCGACGGGACTTACAGCGGCGCGTCGGTGGTCGTCTCCCGCGGCGGGTCGGCGAACAACCACGTCGTGATCCGGGCCCGCAACCACCTCATGGCGACGTTCACCTGCCGGTTGGACGTGACCGCGGAGTTCGTCTGGATCACCGGCTTCACCTCGAACTACCGGGTCGACCTCACGGGCGTGACGGAAGGGTGGGCGGTCGTCGACGCGAACTTCATCTGCCGTCGCAGGGGGTTCCGCCTCACCAACAACCATATAACGGGCTCCAAGCAAGTCCACATCGTCTATTCGACCACTTTCACGATAGATCAAATCATCATCGCCTACAACCATATGATAATCAACTCCCCGGCCACTTGGGCGCAAACGCACATGATCTCCGTTTTCGCCGTGCCGAACAACCGTCCGCCGCCGGCGAACACCGAGATCGCCTACAACGTCATGCGGCAGAACACGCCGCTGAACAGCGGCACGGGGCGGATGTGGCTCAGCTTGCAGGATTCCAAGGTCCTGTTCGACTCGGCGACGACCGGGTGGCGGACGTTCCATTTCCATCACAACCACTGCGTCGGCTATATGAGCGACCATATCTACAACAAGCGTCACATGCGGATCGGGTTCAATTACTTCGAGAGTCTTTCCACGCCGGGTTTGGAGGAAGTGGTCATCCGGCACGGCCGGGTCGGCATGGTCGGATTCAACCTGGGCGGCCTGATCGAGGCCAACCGCTTCGCCGGCGTCACGACGAACATCCGCGTCAACGGCAACGGCATGACGTTGAACGGCAACGTAGGCAACTTGGGCGTGATCCTGAGTCAGGGGTCCGCCAGCCCCAACGGGTCGGTTCTCTACCAGGCCGCCGACTACACGACGTTCGTCGACCACGCCGGCACGGAGCAGATCACGTTAGGGTTCATCTGGTCCGGCTACACCGCCTCGGCCTCCGAAGGCGGGTTGCCGGACAACGTCCGGTTCTTCGCGGGAGACGCCGGCATCCCGAGCAACATCGTGAGGGTGGGGGCCACGCCGGCGCCGTCCACCGCGTCCGGCTTCGGGGGCTACGCGAAGGTGATAGCCCCGACCGGCGCCGCGCTGCTGCCGCTGTGCGGGAGCGATCCCCCTTGAGGTCAGACGCTCCACGCGGCGTAGTCGGGCACGACGTGCTCGGCGCCGAGCTCCTGCGCCCCGAACAGGACCAGGAGATCCTGGCCGGTCTGGATGGCCAGCGCGTCGGCGGCCGGGTCGTACCAGGCATGACCGTCCGTTCCGACGTCGCCGGCCCGGATCACGCCGTCGCCGTCGCCGTCGATCGAGGCGAAGGCTTGCTTCGGCGTGAAACCCCCGGCCGCGTCGACCGCGTTGTTGGTGAACAACAGGCGGTCGCCTTCGATCGGGTTCCAGTCGCGGACCTCGATGCGGCCGCCGGACTCCACGCACGTGGCCTCGAAGAGATCGTCCCCGACGCCTCCGGTCAGCACCGCGTGCCGGTCGAACCCGGTGGAGGCGCTCAGGCCGTCGCGCCCTGTCTCGCCGAACAGGTAGACGGTGCCGGCCGGGTTCGGGTCGCCGCCGAAGCCCATGGTGAGCCAGTCGTCGCCGACGCCGCCGTACGCGACCCCGCCCTCCGCGCTGAGGGCGAGCAGGTCGTTCCCGCGCTCGCCCGAGACGACGTCGATGCCGGTTCCGCCGTAGAGCTGGTCGTGCCCCCTGCCTCCTATCATCCAGTCGCTGCCGGCACCGCCCCACATCTCGTCGTCGCCCCACGCCCCTTCCATGCGGTCGTTGCCGATGCCGCCGTCGAGGTAGTCCTCGCCCCTGTCGCCGTAGACGTGGTCGTCGCCGGCCTCGCAAGAGACCACGTCGTCCCCGGCTTTGGCCCTGATGACGTCCCCCCCGTCTTCGTCCGTGCCGAGGATGCCTTCGCCTTGCATGGTGCCGATGATCCTGGCCACGATACGTCCGCTCCCTTGGTCGTCGATGCGCCCAGACGCGCGTCGCTGGTTCATATAGGTGCCCTGGAATCGCGACGCGGATCGTGCGTTTTCTCACACTTGAACGGCCGGAACGAAGGATCGCCAGCATATGGCTGAAAATGTCACACCGCCGGCCATGGAGCAGGCGCTGATAGCCGCCCGGCGGGCGATGGCCGACCTGGGCGCCACCCTGGACGATATCGAAGCCGCTTTGGAAGCGCCGGCGCCCGACCCGGATCCGGACCCGGGCCCGGATCCCGCGCCCGAGCCGGGTCCTGAGCCGGACCCGGACCCGGATCCCGAGCCCGACCCAGCGCCGGAACCGGAACCGGAACCGGAACCTGACCCGCAGCCGGTCGGCAGGGCGCCGGCCTACCCGCAGCCGATCGCGCCCGACCCCGCCGAGGACGTCCTGCCCACGCCAGAACGGGTGCTGCGGGTGCCTGAAGGCGACGTCCGCACCTGGACCCAGGCCGTGGCCGCGGCGCGTGCCGGCGACCGGATCGAGCTCGGCCCCGGCACCCATCCCGGCTGGCACACCGAAGGGCGCGGCAAGGCCATCGCGACCGACGGCAGGCCGGAGGCCCCGATCGTCGTCAC
>WUUC01171280.1_pt1 | contig 10051 bp, 11 predicted proteins | sample 6278441 | NCBI WGS metagenome assembly WUUC01 (sample SAMN13675441, study PRJNA597444) | soil metagenome | isolation source: soil | place: USA: Washington | collected 2017-10 | reverse complement strand
CAAGGAAGGGATTAACTTCACTCTTGCCGATCCACTGGTCATGTCTAAAGGCCAATACCTTGAGAGCCTTGATGGCATGACGTGGGATCAGGGTGTTGCGGACCGCGCTGGCTTGCATGTGGTGGGCGTTCTGACGGATGCGCAAAGAAGCGATATTGAATTCGCGAAGCTGAACGCAACGATTATCCAAAGGTCGAGCTCGGGGCAGTCCAAATACGACGTGTTCCGCAGACTCAATAGCTACGGAGAGCCACTGACTCCCCAGGAGACCCGCGCCGCTTTGATTGCAAGCGTGAGTAGCGATTGTCTCGAATGGCTTGGGCAGCTCGCCAGGGCCGAGGGAACGGCAGAACTGCTATCTCTGAGCGATAGGCAGCTAGAGAGGCAGTACGATGTCGAGCTAGTGCTCCGATTCTTCTATCTAGCAGAGAAGGAAGCGCTCAATCAGACCGAACTGCGGGGCTTCGCGCGCGTATTAGACGACTACGGTCTTGAGATCGCCGGTGAGTATCCGAGTGATCGAACCACCAGGCTGGGTGAGGTCTTTCAAAAAACGATGAGCTTGGTGGACGAGGGTGCGGGTGCCGGGTTCTTTCGTCGCTTTTATCCCGAGGAGAACCAATTCAAGGGACCATTTCTGAATACGGCCTTTGAGGCTCTCGGATCCTCCGTTGGATTCCGACTCAACAAGGACATTCCCTTGCGTGCTGATCTCGCTGAGGCGGCAAAGGAGTTCTGGGGTCGCGAGGAGCTCGAGGGAGGTTTCGCAACGGGCCGAAGCACGGAGTCGAGACTGAGCGAGTACGTGCCTATCGGTCGAGAGCTTCTAGCGCCTGTCGCATAAGGGATTCTGTTTCGTCAGGTATTGCAGATGGTCCTTGGGCGCACGGCAAATGCTTATCCTCTTCGGGTTAGCGAATGAGCTTCACCGCGACGTTCACGCTCGCAAGGCCAGCCCACTCCCGATCTGCCGTTACCACCGGCACGGTTAAGCGCTCAGCTAGCGCCAGGCACGCCCGATCTGCAAACGAGAGGCCCCGCTCCTTGGTCAGGGGTCGCAGGCGAGCTATCTCGATGGCGTCTTTGTTGGTGATGGGCTCTACGGAGACGACGCCTCGAATCAGGTCGGCGGCCTCCATCTCAGCGGCGGCGAGTTCGGGATCTTCCCCGCGCTCTGCGAGCTTGGACAGAACCTCGGCCCAGTTGACGACGCTGATCGCCGATCCTTCGGTCATGGCCTCGCGCACAGCAGGCGCACCCGGCTCTTCGTTCAGATGCGCAAGAAGGGCAGAGGCATCGAGGACGGATGCCGGGCGGTTCGATTCAGCCTGAGCCACGGCCCCGGCGACCGTCGGCCTCTTGCGGATCTTCCGCGCGAGCTTCCGCGCGGCGATCTGCGATTAGCTCGTCAGCCAGGCTGATGCCAGGCGCCAAGTGGGAGAACATGCCACGGGTTCGCTCTATCGCCGCCCGGCGCTCGACGGCGGATTTGTCGGCTCTGGTGGCGTGGGCCATGGCTCCATGGTACCGGGGATCACGCGAGATTCGGATCTCTCGCTTCATCGAGCTCCGCCACCCCAGTGTGGGAGCGCGACCGCCCAATCCTTCGGCGGATTCAACCGCTCTTTTCTAGTCACCTATCTGTCGCAGAAAGACCGTAAACGGCTTTTGTGGGCCGCACGCTTGCCGGTCTACGAAACCGAAGGTCACAGGTTCGAATCCTGTCTGGCGCGTACCTCTCGGAGGCCCATTCTTCTAGGGCTCTGGACTCACCCTTGGTCCTTGCGTTCCTCCGCTGCCTCCTCGCGCTGCTTCGCCCGCTCCTCGGCCGCGTCCGCTCGCTCCTCGGCGATGTCCTCGCCGGCCTCGAGCTCGGCGGAGCTGGTCGGACCGAAGTGGGCGGTGACCAGGGCGATCGCGATCGCGGCGATCGCTAAGGCGACCAAGAGGGAGCCGAGGAGCTGCAAGGACTGCGGCGGGCGGCGCATCAGCCGACCCCGAGGAAATCGCCGGCGGAGCTGAGCCAGGTGAGGCCGAAGAGGGCGAGGACGGAGACGCCGAGCGCGGGGAGGAGGCGCTGGGTCCGTCCGCCTAGGCGGACGACGAGGACCTTGATCGCGAGTAGTCCGAGAAGGGCGCAGCCGAAGAGGGTGTGGGCGCCTCCCTCCTCGAAGCCATAGAAGGAGATGCAGGCGGTCGCGACCAGGACCGTCAGGACGACGATCGCGTCGCCGCTGGCCCGGTGCGTCCACGACGCCGTCGCCGCCTCGAGGAACCGCGGTCGCACCCAGCCGTAGGCTACGCGGCGAGGAATAGCTGGTAGAGGGCAAGGGCCAGCACGACCGTGGCCAACACCACCTTCACCTCGGCCACGTTCCCCCGCGTCACCTCTTCGATCAGATGCTCCACTCATGCCCCATTTCCCGCGCGGCGCCCGGGGTTCTAACTTTGAAAGGCCTTCGGAGATGACATCCTCAGAGGGGTGAAACGGATCGATCGCGCAAGCGCCAACAGTCAGTCCCGCAGCGCATATCTGGCGAAGCTGGCCGAAGAGGATGTGAGTCGCGGGACTGGGCCCGGCAAGCGGCCGGAGGTTAGGGCCGCTCTCGAGGAGCTCGATCGGCTCTTCGCGGGTGCGCCGGCTGAAGACGTCACTGCGGCGATCCGCGAGATGCGGGACGCGCGGTGACCGCGCTCGCCGGCTAGGAGAGGCTCTTCAGTCCCTCTTGCGCTTCGCTCAGCCAGTGCGACGCCACCTGCCAGTCGCGCTGGAGTTCGGGTTCGACGACGCCGGCGTCGCAGCCGGCGTCGGCGAGGCATTCGCCCCAGGCGTTGGCGGCCTCGATGTAGCGGTTGACCGAGTTCTCGGCGGGGGTGCCGGCGGCGAGGAGGCAGTCGGCGGGGAGATCGTCGGCGGGGAGGGCGGCGTAGATCCTGCGAGTCCTCTTCACCGCCGCCGCGTATTCCTCGTAGCTGAGGCCGGTGGCGAGGCGGACGCGGAGGCGATCGAGCGAGCGGACGAGGTCGCCGAGCTGGGCCTGGCAGGAGCCGCTCGCGACCGCCGGGGCTCTCTTGCCGGCATCCCTGGCGCCGGTCGGGCCGGTCGGGCCGGCCGTGCCCCTGGCGCCGGTTGCCCCGCCTTTCGCCTCCGCCGAGTCGCCCGCTCCCACCGTGGTGGTGCTCCGCGTCACTTCGCCCGTCTCCTTGCCCGGGATCGCCGAGTCGCCGCCGCCGCAGCCGGCCAGGGCCACGGTCGCGATCAGGGCGCCGAGGAGGAGAAAGCGCCGGAAGACGGCGGAAGAAGGCGGTCTCATCAGCCCGGCAACGCTACCGGGTGATGTAAAAATCGCCGATGCGAATGAGCGCCCGATCGAAGCGAGTGGCTATGGCCGTGGCGGTGCTGGCGCTCCTGACGATCACGCCGGCGGCGGGGGCGCGGGCGGAAGGCAGCGTCCTGGTAGTCGGCGACAGCCTCCAAGAGCTGACCGCGCCCCACCTCGCCCAGTTCCTGCCGCCCGGGACCGAACTGACGACCAACGTCGGCGGCGGCTTCAACAGTTTCCAGGTCTACGACCTGTTCGCCGAAAGCTACGACCCCTCCTACTCGGTGATCGTCTTCGACGGTGGCACCAACGACAACCCGGCCTATCCCGAGATCCTCGCCGGCAACCTGGCCAAGGTGGCGGAAACCGTCGGCGACAGTTGTCTCGTGGTCCCGACCATCCACGGCTATACCGTCGACGGGGTCAACAACGACGGTAAGAACCAGGTGGTGAGGGAATTCGCCGCGGCGCGGCCGGGGACGCAGGTGCCGGACTGGGCCAGCTTCGAGGCCGCGCGCCCGGATCTGATGCAGTCAGACGACCTGCACCCGACCGAAGAAGGGGCCGAAGCGCGGGCCGAACTAATCGCCCAGGGGATCATCGGCTGCCTCGACGGCGCCTCGACCCAGCTCGGGTTCGGCGGCGAAGACGGGGCTGTCGCCAGCGCCAGCTCGGCCGCACCGGCGGTGCCGATCCTCGACGAGGCGCCGCCCCGGATCGAGACCGTCGACAGGCTTTCGCGCCGCGAGGACGAGATGCTGCGGGCGGTGGGGGTCGCCGTGGCGGGCCAGGCGGCGGTGCTGCTGTTGACCCAGGGAGCCCTCCCCAGTTGATCTCCGCCGCGCCCCACGGCGGTCCAAATGCCTGAGCCAGTACAGCGCGGTGCCCGCTACATGCCCGGCCTCGACGGGCTGCGGGCGATCGCCGTGCTCGGGGTGATCGCCTTCCACCTCGAATGGGACTGGGCCCAGGGCGGGCTGCTCGGGGTCGGCGTCTTCTTCACCCTCAGCGGCTACCTGATCACCGACATCCTGCTCAACCAGGTCCGCAAGGGCGGGATCCAGTTCATCCCCTTCTGGCTCGCCCGCGCCCGCCGCCTGCTGCCGGCGCTGTTCGCGCTGCTGATCCTCGTCACCGCCTGGGTGACCGTGATCGGGCCGCACCAGCCGGGCGACTTCCGCGCCGGGGTCCTCAGCGCCGCCGGCTACGTTAACAATTGGTGGCAGATCCTCCACGACGTCTCCTACTTCGCCCGCTTCGAAGCGCCCTCGCCCTTCAAGCACCTCTGGTCGCTCTCGATCGAGGAGCAGTTCTACATCGTCTGGCCCTTCCTGCTGCTGGCGGGGACGAAGCTGATCTCGGAGGCGAAGGGCGACTCGGCGGTGCGCCCGCGCCTGGCGGTCGTGACCTTCATCCTCGCCCTTGCCTCGGCAGTGCTGATGGCGGTCCTCTACCAGCCCTCGCTCGATCCCTCGCGGGTCTATTACGGCACCGACACCCGCGCCCAGGAGCTGCTGATCGGGGCGGCGCTGGCGATGGTCTGGCCGAGCCGGCAGCTGCGGCCGCGGATCCGCCCGCAGGCGCGGCGGACGATCGAGATCGCCGGCGTCCTCGGCCTGGCGATCGTCGTCGTCATGTACTGGCAGAGCAACGAATTCGACCCCTTCCTCTACCGCGGTGGCTTCACCCTGCTGGCGATCGGCACCGCCCTCGCCGTCGCCTCGCTCGCCCACCCGGCCTCGCGCCTCGGCCCGCTCATCGGCTGCAGGCCGCTGCGCTGGATCGGCGAGCGCTCCTACGGGATCTACCTCTGGCACTTCCCGGTGATCGTCCTCACCACGCCCAGCGGCCCGCACGAAGCGAGCATCGTCCGCTCGCTCTGCCAGGTGGCGCTGACCCTGGCGATCGCCGAGCTCTCCTGGCGCTTCCTCGAGAACCCGATCCGACACGGTGCCCTCGGTCGCCTCTGGCGCCGGCTGCGAGCGGCGCGCTCGTTCTGGGAGGTGGTGCCGAAAACGGGCTGGACCTACGCCGCCGCCGCCGCGACCGTCCTCGTCCTCGCCTTCGCCCTGGCCGGGATGGCCGGGGTCGGGGTCTCCGACCAGCAGGCGGTCGGCTCGCAGCTGGTCTCGAAGACGGTCAAGCACGAACAGAAAGTCACCATGGCCGACACCAACCGGACGATCTGCGAAGCCGTCGTCCACATCGGCGACTCGACCTCTGAGGGTCTCGTCTCCTCCGATTACCTGCCCGACCCGAAAGAGCTGATCAGCTCCCAGTACGCCCGCGTCGGCGCTCCCGAAGTCCACCTCCAGGTCTCCGGCGCCCGCTCGATCTACGAGCAGTTCGAAGGCCTGCCCAACGCCCAGGAAGTCGCCGAAGCCGAGAAGAACGAAAGCTTCGAAGGCTGCTGGGTGGTGGCGATGGGGACCAACGAGGCGGCCAACGTCGCCGCCGGCTCGACGGTCGGCTACGACGAACGGATCGAGAGCATGATGTCGACGATCGGCGACGAACCGGTGATGTGGGTCAACGTCAAGTCGCTGCTGAAGAGCAGTCCCTACGCCGAGTCGGGGATGAAGGCCTGGGACGAGGCGCTGCTGGAAGCCTGCGACCGCAACCCCGAGATGCGGGTTTACGACTGGGCCGACGAGGTCAAGGACGCCTGGTTCGTCGAGGACGGCATCCACTTCACCAGCGACGGCTACGCCGCCCGCGGCCGGATGATCGCCGACGCTCTGCGCAACGCCTTCCCGGCTTCCGAAGACCCGCCGAAGATGACCGACTCCGACGACTGCACGGTCCACAGCTGAGCCTGCGGATCGGCTAGAGCTTCGAGGCGGCCCAGGCGCCGGCGAGCGCGGCGGCGGCGCCAGAGATCGCGCCGCTGACACCGGCCCGCGCCAACCCCGGGCGTTTCGTCGCGGCGCCGAAGGCGAGCGCGTCGCCGGTATCGACCATGGCGGCGAGGACCGCCACCGTCCGCAGTGCCCGGCGGTCATCCCGGAGGACGAACGGCAGCAGGCCGAGGGCGACGTCGCGGCTGCCCGCCAGCGTCGCCAGCGTTTCGCCGGACCGGTCGGTCTCACCGAACCCAAGCACCCGCAGCGTCGGCCGCCGCGCGGCGAGGATCCCGACCCCGATCCCGAGCCGGCCGGCGGCGACGGCGAGGACGACGGCGCGGGGGGAGGGGGTCATCGAATCTCTATGGCTGTAGACATGAGGAAGTTGAATGTTCGGCTTCTCTTAGACTCCGAGGCTGGTTTGTCGCCAAGGGAGGGCAGGTGAAGATGGCCTCGGAGCCTGATGGGACGCTCCATGATTGGCGCGAGATCGCGACCGCGCATAAATGGGACACGCTTCTGCTCGGCAACGGCCTGAGCATAAATGTCTGGGAGCCCTTCGGATACGGCAAGCTCTTCGACCATGCCCGCCGCTCGCCCATCTTCACCCCCGAAGACAGGGCACTTTTCAGTCGCACGCCGAATTTCGAGCGGGTGCTTGGTGAAATCCTCACCGCGATCCGGGTCAACGACTGCGTTGGGGTGGAGACCGCGCTTCTCTACGAGCGCTATCGCAACATCCAGCTCGCGCTTGGCCACGCGGTGCGAGCGGTGCACGTCAACAGGGACGGCGTGCCGATGTCCACTCGTCGCAGGATCCGGGAGGCGATGGAGGAGTTCGAATGGGTTTTTACGACGTCCTATGACCTGCTCATCTATTGGGCGGTCGCCTGTGACGGCCGCTTCGATCCCTTCGTCGATCTGTTCTTCGGTGAGGACCTAAAGTTCGATCCGGATCGCTCCGATGTCCGCTCCGGCTGCGTGCCTGTCTACTTCCTGCATGGGGCGCTTCATCTCGTCGTCGGCGGTGCTGACATCACCTGGAAGCTGCGACGCAAGCGGATGGACACCCTTCTCGATCAGTTCGGGGAGCCGATCCCCGGTGATCCTCAGGCCCGGCCGTTGCTGGTGACCGAGGGTTCCGCCGAGGACAAGCTGAGCGCGATCGAGCGAAATGGCTATCTGTCGCACGCCTTGAAGCGGCTGGAAGCACGCGATCTGCCGGCGGTCGTCTTCGGTAGCGGGTTGAGCCAGCACGACTCTCACATCACCGACGCGCTCAGCCGAAACCCTGGGCGACCGATCGCGATCTCGATGCTCCCCGGCAAAAAGCGCGAGCTGTTCGCGGCGCAGAGCGATATCTACACCCGGCTCGAAGCGAGTTCGCTGCTCTTCTTCGATTCCACCACCCATCCCCTGGGCGACCCTGCGCTCAGGGCCCCGACCGTTCCGAGGGGGTCGTCCTAGGCGGCGCGCCGCTTCGGCTGTGCGACCGAAGCGGACTCAACGACCTTGCCGGTGCGGTTCAGCACTAGGACTTCGCCGCCGCCGTCTTTCCGTACGGCGGCGCGGGCGGCCTTGATTGCGTCGCCTTTGGTGCGGCTACTGCCGGTAGCGCGGACATGCCCGTCTTTGACGATCTCCCACGCCCCGCCATTGGTCTTGCGCACGTAGCGAGTGTTCCTCGTCGCGGTCTCCATCGTCGAGTTCGACTCTAGGGCACTGGGCGGCGGATGCGGTCGGGGCTTTTCGCTATTCGGGAGAAAGCTCCGGCGGCAGCGCTTTCGGGCCGTCGGGGTAGAGCTCGGCCAGCCGCTCGGGGCTCATCTCCAGCGTGTTCGCCGCTTCCGGCGGGGCGCCGACGACGAGCCAGAGCTGGTCGGTGTCGGTGTCGTTGAAGAGCTGGCGCACGGTGGTCGGCTCGATCACGAGCGTGTCGAGCGGATCCAGCGTCAGCACCTCCTCGCCGAGCCGCACCCTGCCCTTGCCATCGAGCAGGACGTAGAGCTCCTCCTCTTCCTTGTGGCGATGCTTGGTCGAGGCCTGGCCAGGCCCCAGCCGCCACAGCCGCGCTCCCATCGCTCCCAGCTCCAGTTGCTGACCGAGGTTGGTGTTCTCGATCCGCATCTGGTTAGACGGTCGCCAGAAGGCGTCGGCGGCTCGCAGCAGGCGGTAGGTCATGCCGGTGATTATCACGCCCAGGCTTGTTGTGGGTCTACTCATAGAGAGATCCTGAGCCACTCAAGGATCATTAGAGTCTGGGTATGGCTGTTCCCGACTTCCAAAGCCTGATGCGACCGCTGCTGGCCGCCCATGAAGACGGTTCTGAGCATGAGATCGCGGCCACGCGAGACCTCCTAGCGGACACATTCGACCTCTCCGCCGAGGATCGCGCCGAACGGATTCCCAGCGGGCGTGTCACCACCCTGCAGAACCGCGTCGGCTGGGCGGCGATGTATCTCTTTCGCGCGGGCCTGCTCGAACGCCCGCGCCGAGCGCACTATCGGATTACCGATCGTGGCAGGGCGACCCTCACCGAGCACCCACACAGCATTGACCTGGGCGTGCTCAAGCAGTTCGAGGAGTTCGAGGAGTTCCGAAGCCGCCGGAATAGCCACGATCAAACCGAGTCCTCTTCCCTGGGCGACGATGGGACGACGGCAGAGGAACGAATTGGAACCGGCTACGAAGAGCTGCGGGTGGCGTTGGCCGCGGAACTACTCGATCAGGTGAGAGCGGGCTCCTGGGAGTTCTTCGAGCAGCTGGTTTTGGACGTTCTCAAGGCCATGGGGTACGGCGGGCCGGAAGAGTCCGTGGAGCGACTGGGTGGGGCAGGAAGCGACGGCGGTGTCGATGGTGTCATCCGCGAGGACGCTCTCGGACTCGATTTGATCTACGTGCAGGCAAAGGCTTGGCAGAAGCCGGTAGGGCGCCCCGAGATCCAGGCCTTCTTTGGCGCATTGCACGGCAAACGAGCGAGCAAGGGTGTTTTCCTCACGACTTCGAAATTCACCCCGGAGGCTCGCGAGTTCGCGGTTACGGTGACCCCTCGGATGATTCTCATCGACGGTCGCGAACTGGCGGAGCTGATGATCGATTACGACGTTGGCGTTGCCGTGAAGAGGTCGATCCAGATCAAGGGAGTGAACCTCGAGTACTTCGCCGAGGAAAGCACCGAATAGCTCAGCCGTTAGCGGAGGTGTCCTCGCTGTGGTACTCCGCGAGCAGGCGCCGCTCCTCGTCGCGACGGGGGTAGAGGAAGAAGACGACGGCGGTGCCGAGGGCGATCGCGATGATCCCGGCGGCGTAGGTCCAGTCGCCGCCGTCGAGGAAGGAGTTGTGGGCGGCGTTGACGATTTGGCGCGCGTATTCGGGGTACTGCTTGGCCGTGTTGGCGGCACTGGAGAAGGACTTGGTCAGCTCGTTCTGGACCTTCTCGCTGACGTTTTCGGCTTCCGGCGACGCGGCGATCTGGGAGCTGAAGCTGGCGGCGTAGCCTGCCGTCAGCAGGGCACCGAAGATCGATTGCATGATCGCGCCGCCGAGGTCGCGCTGGAGGTCGGCGGTGCCCGAGGCCATGCCTGCCTTCTTCACCGGCACCGAGCCGGTCAGCGAGCGCGAGGCCGGGGTGCCGGCGAAGCCGACCCCGACGCCGACCAGCAGGTAGCCGAGTCCGATCGGCCAGTAGGAGGCGCCCTCGTCCCAGAGCACCAGCATCACCGCGAAGGCGAGCAGGCAGAAGCCGAAGCCGAGCATCAGCGTGAAGCGGGAGCCGTGCGACTCGACCAGCCGGGCCGAGCGCGGCGCCACCAGGACCATCCCGACGGCGCCGGGGAGGATCGCCAGGCCGGCCTGCAGGGTCGAGTAGCCGAGCACGTTCTGGAC
>WUUC01061178.1_pt1 | contig 10051 bp, 8 predicted proteins | sample 6278441 | NCBI WGS metagenome assembly WUUC01 (sample SAMN13675441, study PRJNA597444) | soil metagenome | isolation source: soil | place: USA: Washington | collected 2017-10 | reverse complement strand
TGTGGCGAAGCGGACCTTTGAATATTCTCTTGAAATTCCCGCCGCATACCGACTCCGTAACATCTCGAAAGAGATTGATCCGGCAGACATTGAAGAGTGCTGGCGGGAAAATGGACGTGTGGCACACCATGCCCCATATGATGCCGGAGCGAGAACAAATATGCTTTTGATAAAGCGGTTGACAGAGTTAAGACCAGAATGAACAGAGGATAGCCCTCTCCATTTTGAAGGGGCCGGAGAGCAGAGGCTATCCGGCCAATTGGAGAGGCATAGTCAACTGGTCGGCTATTAAGCGGCGCATCATAGGTACCTCGACGCACATCACGTAACCAACCTTACGTAATATCCGGCCTTGGGCATTGAACATATTCTGCTTAAGTTAGTGACGTTCTGCGCATCTATTGCGAGAGAACACGCTAGCCATGCGTACCATGAAAGCAGCGGTATTCCTTCAGCCTGAAAAGATAGCGCTACAAGAAATGCGTGTGCCAGCTATCAGCCCGGGAGATGCATTAGTCAAAAATTACCATCACGACGATCTGCGGCACCGATATTCATATCTTGAAGGGTGAATATCCGGTGGAATCAGGGCGAATCGTCGGGCATGAAGCGCATTGTCATTATCCAGGCCCACCCCCGATTCGAAACGACCGCATCTGAGGCATTCTCTGGCAAAGCACATGAAGTCGCCGAGCTTGCCGTGGCTTGCGACAAACGTTTCAGATCCTCGATTCGCAGGACGAGCTTTCCGCGATCAAGGCATTTACTGACAGTTTCCTTTCCGGTTCGCGCCGCTTTTTCCTAGCCTTGAGCATGCTCAAGCCCGCCGGCGGATCGCTCCCTACCCTGTATGAAGTAGCGCGGACATCCGCTTTCTTATCTTCAGGAAAGTATCAATCATGCATACCACCTTTTCATTTTCAATATCTCCACTCGCGATTGCGATTGCTCTCCTGCCTGCATGCACCATGCCGCCTAGCCAGCAAGAAACCGGCATGGTAATAGGTGGGGCGCTCGGCGGCGCGCTCGGCTCGCAAGTCGGCGGCGGCACGGGCCGGACCGTAGCAACAATCGCCGGAACGATGCTCGGCGCCGCCGTCGGCGGCAATATCGGCCGCTCCATGGATGAGACCGACCGTCTGAAGGTGGCGCAATCACTTGAGTACGTGCAGACCGGCGTACCGGTGAGTTGGCGCAATCCGGACAGCGGCAACCAGTACACCATGGTCCCGACGCGCACTATCGAGACGCCCGGCAATCCACCGTGCCGTGAATATACAGTCAATGGCGTAATAGGCGGCAGAAGCGAGCAGATTGTCGGCACGGCATGCCGTCAGCCCGATGGAAGCTGGCGTTCCACGACGTAAGCCGCTTGGCGGCTGGCGCCAGGCGAAGCGGCTTTTCCTTGACGATTAGTGCTTGTTTATCGCTTTCATCGACATAGCGGCGATGACCTTCGACGAGTCGCGTTTCAAAACTATTATTCTTTGATCAGAGCGGATTTCAAATTAATGTAGGGTATAGCCGCAATGGGCAAACCAGCCTCTGGCATCGCTATTGCTGATTGTGTTGAGGACTTTGGTCAGCGCTGCATCCAGCGCTTCACGGGTAACTGTATTTCACCCAATCGGTCCGCCTTGGGCGGACCGGGTTACGCAAATGGGTGCTTAATCCAGCGTGATCTTCTGGTCGCGGATCAGCTTGTGCCAGCGCTGGCGCTCCCGGGTCAACAGCTCAGCATACTGTTGGGGCGTGCTGCCGACCGGCTCGACGCCGAACTCGATCAAGCGCTGGCGTACGGTCGGCTGGTTGATCGCGGCGGAGATCTGCTTGTACAGCGTGTTGACGACGTCCGGCGGCGTGGCTGCCGGCGCCACCACGCCTACCAACGCGGCCGCCTCGACATCCTTGAAGCCGAGTTCGGCGAAGGTCGGCACATCGGGCAGTTGCGGCAGGCGGGTCGCATTGGCCACCGCCAGCGGACGTACGCGGTTGTTCTTGATGAAGGCTGCTCCCGCTGCAAGGTCGACCATCATTGCAGGAACCTGGCCTCCAGCGACATCGGCGAGCGAAGGCGCGGCGCCACGGTAGGCCACATGCACCATGTCCAGCCCGGCGCCCACCTCCAGCAGTTCCATCGCCAGGTGATGCGGGCTGCCGGCGCCGGCCGAGCCGTAATAGATGCTGCCCGGCTTGGCCTTGGCTCTGGCGATGAAGTCCTTCGCATCCTTGGCCTCGGACCCAGGGCCGACCACCAGGATCATCGGGAAGCGGCCCACCAGCGTCACTGGAGCGAGGTCCTTCTCGGCGTTGTAGACGAGCTTTGAATACAGGGCGGTATTGAATACCATGGTGCCGTTGTCGGCATTAAGAATGGTGTAGCCGTCAGAGGCCGAACGCGCGGTCTCGGCCGCGGCGATGGCGGTATTGCCGCCTGCCTTGTTCTCGATGACCACCGGCTGCTTGACCTGCTCCGACACCTGCTGGCCGACTGTGCGCGCCAGGAAGTCGGAGCCGCCGCCCGGCGGGTAAGGCACCAGCCAGCGGATCGGCTTGGACGGGAAGGATTGCGCTAGTGCCGGGGCAGAAGCTGCCAGTACGGGCAGTGCCAGTACGCAGGCCGCGAACAGTTTCTTCATGATGTGCTCCTCGTTGAATTGGATATTTCTTCTAATTTTGCGTAATCCTACTACGCAACGCGTAAAATTAACAAGTTCGTCTTGATCTAAGTCAAGCGTGCCGGACCCGCGGGCGTTGACGCTGTGCGCAAATGGCTCCAGAGTAATGTCATTCTTTAACAGGTAGCGGAAACATGAAACAGACGGTGGAACAGCGATCGATAGAACGGCGTCAGCGTGTACAGTCGGCAGAGATGGGCATGGGCATACTCAAGGCGTTGGGCCGCCTCGGTGGCGCCGCCAGCCTGACCGCGGTGGCCGCGGAAGTCGGCGAGAGTACCGCCAAGGTGCACCGCTACATGGTGAGCCTGGCCCAGGAAGGCCTGGTCGCGCAAGATCCCGCAACGCAACACTATTACCTCGGGCGGGAAGCCATCCAGATTGGCTTGGCGGCCCTGCGGCAGTGCGATCCGATACGCCTCGGGGAGGCGTCGCTCGTGCACCTTCGCGAGCAGCTGGAAGTGACCTGCTTCATTGCGGTCATGGGCAACAAGGGGCCCACCATCCTGCGCTTTGAAGAGCCGGGACTGCCGGTCACCATCAATGTGCGGGCCGGCTCCGTGCTGCCGCTGCTGTGGTCGGCCACCGGGCGGGCGTTTCTCGGTTATCTTGACGATGTGCATGTGCGCGCGCAGGCCGACGATGAACTGGCACGTGCCGACAAGGATCAGCGCGCGTCGCTGCCGGGCAGGAATCCGATCGACAGGCTGCGCAAGGAAGTGCGCGCACAGGGCTGTGCCGTCATCAACGACACTCTCCTGCGCGGCATCAGCGCGGTCGCCGCGCCGATCTTCGATTACACAGGGCGCGTGTGCGCCGTGCTGACCGCGCTCGGCGCGTCGGGCGGCTTCGATACCGACCCGGCAGGCAGGATCGCCAGCCTTGTCAGGCGCGAAGCCGCTGACATCAGCGCCGCCCTTGGCGCCCGCCCGAGATCCTGATTTTCTTTCTTGGCAATACTGTATTCTGGCACATCTTCCATATTACGCATAACGGAGTATGATTACGCAAAAGAGAATTTGCTCGCCCTGTTCCTGTTGAAACCCGCTTCCCGGAACCGCACATCATGAATACGCCAGTTACCTCCTGTCCGATCGACCACCAAGCCATCAAGACCGGGGGCTGTCCCGTCAGCCGCCGCGCCGCAGAATTCGACCCCTTTGAAGACGCCTACCAGCAGGACCCGCCGGAATACGTGCGCTGGTCGCGCGAAGAAGAGCCGGTGTTCTACAGTCCCAAGCTCGGCTACTGGGTCATCACGCGGTATGACGACATCAAGGCCGTGTTCCGCGACAACATCACCTTCAGCCCATCGATTGCGCTGGAGAAGATTACGCCCACCAGCGATGAAGCCAATGCTGTGCTGGCCTCCTACAACTATGCGATGAACCGCACTCTGGTAAACGAGGACGAGCCTGCGCACATGGCCCGCCGCAGGGTGCTAATGGAGCCGTTCACGCCGGAGGCGCTCAGGCATCATGAACCGATGGTGCGGCGCCTGGCGCGCGAATATGTCGACCGCTTCATCGACGACGGCCGTGGCGATCTGGTGGATCAGATGCTGTGGGAAGTGCCCCTGACCGTGGCGCTGCATTTCCTTGGCGTGCCCGAGGAGGACATGGACCTGCTGCGACAGTATTCGATCGCGCATACCGTCAATACCTGGGGCCGCCCGAAGCCGGAGGAACAGGTCAGGGTGGCGCATGCGGTCGGCAATTTCTGGCAGCTGGCGGGCAAGATCCTCGACAAGATGCGCAAGGACCCGAGCGGCCCGGGGTGGATGAAGTACGGCATCCGCAAGCAGGCGGAATATCCGGACGTCGTGACCGACTCCTATCTGCATTCGATGATGATGGCCGGTATCGTCGCTGCTCATGAAACCACCGCCAACGCCACCGCCAATGCGATCAAGCTGCTGCTGCAGCATCCGAGTGCCTGGCGCGAGATCTGCGAAGACCCGAGCCTGATTCCGAATGCAGTGGAGGAATGCTTGCGTCACAACGGCTCGGTGCCGGCCTGGCGCCGCCTGGTGACCAAGGATGTGAAGATAGGCGGTATAGACATTCCGGCCGGCTCGAAGCTGCTGATGGTGATGGCGTCGGCCAACCATGACCAGCGCCATTTCGAAGATGCCGACGCGCTCGACATCCGCCGCGACAATTCCAGCGACCACCTGACCTTTGGCTACGGTTCCCATCAATGCATGGGCAAGAATCTGGCGCGCATGGAGATGCAGGTCTTCCTGGAGGAGCTGAGCAAGCGCCTGCCGCACATGCGGCTGTGCGAACAGACATTCACCTACCTGCCCAATACATCCTTCCGCGGACCCGAGCACCTGTGGGTGGAGTGGGACCCGCGACAGAATCCGGAGCGGAAGAACCCGGCATTGCTGGAAGCCGAGTCGCCGGTGCGCATCGGCGAGCCGTCGACGCATGCGGCGAGCCGCACGGTCATGGTCCACAGCGTCACCCGGCTGACCGACGAGATCGTGCGGCTGCGCCTGAAGTCGCCGGACGGACGCGCGCTGCCGCGCTGGATGCCGGGTGCCCATATCGATGTGGAATGCGGGCATCCGGATGTCTCGCGGCAGTATTCGCTGTGTGGCGATCCGGACGATGCCCAGGTACTGGAAATCGCGGTACTGCGTGATTCTCAGAGCCGCGGCGGTTCGAGCTGGATCCACGACAACGTTAAGCCGGGCGACAGGCTCAAGATACGTGGTCCGCGCAATCATTTCCGTTTCGACGAAAGCGCACGCCGCGCGATCTTCATTACCGGCGGCATCGGCATTACACCCATCATTGCGATGGCGCGCCGGGCGAAGGCGCTTGGCATCGATTACGAACTGCATTACAGCGGACGTTCTCGCTGCAGCATGGCCTACCTTGACGAGTTGTTGGCGCTGCACGGCGAGCAACTGCGCGTCTATGCCCGCGATGAAGGCAATCGCGCCGATTACGCCGCCTTGCTGGCGTCGCCGGCTGAAGACACCAGGATCTATGCCTGCGGCCCGGTGCGCCTGCTGGAAGCCCTGGAGAACTGCTGCGCCGCCTGGCCCGAGGACGCGCTGCGTGTCGAGCATTTCCACGCCACCCGCGACGGCCTCGATCCGGAGAAGGAACAGGCGTTCGAAGTGGAGCTGAAGGATTCCGGCCTGGTGGTTCAGGTACCAGCCGACCAGACCCTGCTTGCCGCTCTGCGTGGGGCCAACATCGACGTGCAGAGCGACTGCGGCGAAGGCTTGTGCGGCTCGTGCGAGGTGCGGGTGCTGGCCGGCCAGATCGACCACCGCGACGTAGTGCTTACCCGCGCCGAACGCGACGCCAACAACAAAATGATGGCCTGCTGCTCGCGTGCCGCCTGCGGTCGGCTGGTGCTGGAGTTGTAGGCGCTCGCCCTGGCTAACAGCCGGCTGGTCCGCCAGTACGTGTTCATACAAGGGGGATTATTCGCAGCGAAGGAAGCTGCGATCTGCCCCATATTCTCGACCGGCTTTACTTTCGCCCGACAGACTTTATTTGTCGGGATCATCTCTGATTACGACAAATAAAGTCTGTCGGAACGTGCCGTAATAAGCCTTTGATTTTAAAGGAGAGAGAAATTTTCGCCGCCACGTGTAAAGTCTGTCGAAACCGACATCCGACCGGGCGGTAAAGCAAGCTTAAAAATATAGTCAGTCGGAGCCTTGTAGATTGCGAGTTTTGCGGCCGGGACAGCACATGAGATGGGGCATTATCGATACATGTTTCGGTCAGCGGGGGCAATCCGGCTGATCTGAGCCTATCTGAACGCGCAGGCATCATGCACGGTGCATCGTGAACCAGCGCGAACGGGGCATGCCGCAAGGCGGCTCGCTCTCGCCGCCGCTGGCCAACGTGCTTCTCGACGAAGTGGATCGAGAACTGGAGTGACGGGGACATCGCTTCGCGCGCTATGCCGACGACTGCAACGTATCCGTGCCTTGGGCGCGTGAGGTCCATTCCAAAAAGTCGGGCTTGAATTTAAAGACCATTTGGTCTATAATACGCCGCATGGTACAACACACCTCTCTCCCGTCGCCGCGTGGTCGACCGCGAAGCTTCGATATTGACGCCGCTATCGAGCGCGCGATGGATGTCTTCTGGTCGAACGGCTATCACGGTACTTCGCTTCCTGATCTGCTGGAGGCGACAAGTCTGTCGCGCGGCAGCCTCTATGCTGCGTTCGGGGACAAGCACGGGCTTTTTCTCCTTGCCCTCGACCGCTATATCGAAGACGCATTGGCTCGACTCGATGCCGAGCTCGATTCGTCGAAGAGTGCCCTGGCGGGCCTGCGTGCCTGTCTCGCAGGGTATGTCGATCGCACGAGCGGCGTCAACGGCAAACGTGGCTGTTTGGTCGTGGCGACGGCGATGGAACTTTCTGCTCAGGATAGCGAAGTAAATTTTCGAATCGCCAAGTTCTTCCGAACGATGGAAGCGCGATTGACTGCCACGTTGATACGCGCACAGAAAGCTGGGGAATTGGCCGAAGGCGTCGAACCTGCTGGTGTCGCGCGCTTGTTGGTCTGTCTCGTCGAAGGGCTGCGAGTGGTAGGCAAGACCTGTCCGGCTCGCGCCACGGCGCAGGCTATGGTTGAAACTCTTTTAGGCCGGCTCACGGGCTAAGACGTCAAACGACATCAAGCGGTTTTAGCCCGCCCATTTCTGGACTAAATGGTCTTTAAATTATTTTATGTCTCCAATCCAATCCGTTTGCGCTGTGCTCGTTCCCTTGCTATGGGGCTATCAGTTCGTGGCCATCAAGCTCGGCCTCTCGGAGTTTCCGCCGCTCTTCTTTCTTGGGCTCCGTTTCCTGGCTATTGCACTGCTGCTCATTCCATTCGTGGCCAGACCCACGCGTAAGCAACTGGGCCCAATCCTGGCTATATCCGTATTTCTCAGCGCCCTGAACTTCGGTTTGTTCTATATCGGCCTTGGGCTCGGGACGGGGACTGTTACGGCTGTTGCCTATCAACTTGCCACGCCTTTCATCATTCTCCTGTCATGGCCGATGCTGGGAGAACGCCCCTCATTGCGCACTGTGGCCGGCGTAATGTTTGCTTTCATCGGCGTTGTCGCGGCCTCAGGCGGCATATCAGTGAATGCCATTGCTACCGTGCTTGTCATCGCGTCAGCTTTTGCCTATGCGGTCGGCAATGTCCTGACCAAGCGTTACGGCCCGTTCGACTCATTGATGCTGGTGGCATGGATGTCACTATTTACGGTGCCACAGGTAATGGTCGCCTCGTTCGTGCTCGAACACGGCCAGTTGGCATCCTTTGCAACGGCCGATATTTATGGCTGGCTGGCGCTCGTCTATACCGTGCTGATAGGCGGGGTCGTCGGGTTTGGTTTGTGGTTCTGGCTCATTGCCCGCTGCTCGATGGGCCGCGTTGCGCCATTCGGTCTGCTGATGCCGGTGTTCGCGACGATGTCGAGCGTCTTGTTCCTCGGTGAGCGACTGACTCCGATGCTGGTCATCGGGGGGCTGGTCGCCCTCGTCGGTGTCGCCGTTACACAGCATAGACCGGAAGCTCAGTCGGGTTGAGATGGGTATCAAATTTTTTAATCGTCAACGAAAGGAGAAACACTGATGGCGACATTTGTTCTGGTGCATGGAGCTTTCCAGGGCGGCTGGGTCTATGCACGGGTTGCACGCATGCTTCGAAAGGCTGGTCACGAGGTTTACACCCCGACATTGACAGGACTAGGGGAGCGTTCCCACTTGGCGAATCACGCGATCAACCTAGATACGCACATCCAGGATATCGTCAACGTTTTCAAATACGAAGACCTTACCGATGTGATCCTCTGCGGCCATTCCTATGGAGGATTGGTGATCACCGGGGTGGCAGGAGAAATCGGCGACCGTATTCGGGCGCTCTTCTACCTCGATGCCTATGCGCCGGCAAAGGGCCAATCCCTGCTGGCCATTACCGGAACGGAGATGTCACTTGCCGTTCTGGAGCAGGCAAGCGGAAACAAGGGGATGATCTCGCCGATTCCTTCTGCCGTATTTAATGTGAATGCCGCTGATGCCGTCAGAGTTGACGCGATGTCCGTGCCACAATCGCTGGCATCCTTTGTGCAAGCCGTGCGAGTCGGAGCGGAGTCGGTCCCCGTCGCCAACCGTACATACGTTTTCGCGACCGCCAATGGTGGGGATTGGTTTGTCTCTACCCATGCGCGACTGAAAGACGATCCCCGATGGAAGGTACGTACGGTGGCGTCGGGCCATAACGTCATGCTCGACAGTCCTGAAGAGCTAGCGTCGCTATTGCTGGAAGAAGTACCTAGGGAAGGAGAAGGAGCGGTTGCGGGTTTGAGGAGTGCCGCATAATTCGATGCGGCGCCAGCATGACCGTGGGTACGTCAAGCAAGGTGCCGATCTCTGTTGCCGATCACCGAGTACTTCGTCTACCTCGTTGCGATCGACGACATACATAACTTTTGGCGATGCCGTGGAGAACGGCATCCGCTCCGGGCCGCCGAACCTCATTGAAGTACCCATATCAAACTGATCGAGACGAGTGTCAACGGCCGCATTCACATGTATAGAGACCCGACTGATGCTGAAGTTCTGTTTTCATAAATCACGTTTTCTCGTGACACCGATTTCCGCTGTTCTTCTGTTCGCAGCACCCGCGTCCGAAGGTGCGCAGGCAGGCAACCAGCCGCTTCTTCCGCTGCTCGATATGACTGCTGCGCGCCTGCATATCGCACGGCAGGTGGCGTTGTCGAAATGGGACTCGCATAAACCCATCGAAGATTTGCCGCGCGAGGCGGACGTTATCGAGGCGGCCGCCGAAGAGGCGCGTGCGGTAGGAGTGCCGACGCAGCTCGCCACGCATTTCTTCGCTGACCAGATCGAAGCCAATAAACTCGTGCAATACGCGTTACTTGCGCAATGGCACGGCGAAGGACGTGCCCCCCGACGACAAACGCGTGGACCTGAAGAAAGACATTCGCCCTGAACTGGACCGGCTGCAGCAGAGCTTTATCAAGGCGCTCGTCGAAACGAAGACATGGCGTGCGCAACCCGATTGCCGCCAGCAACTCGCGCGTGCGATACAAGAATATGTTGCGAGTCACGCACTGGACCCGCTATATGCCGTCGCGATGGATCGGGCGCTCGCGCGGGTATGCGGACAGGGCTGATGTTCAAATGAGTGGACGTGCTGGTGCATAAGTGAACCGCCCCGGCTTTCGTGGGGGCCGGTTTATGTGAGTCAGGCCGGGATAACCTGACTGCTCAACTGCTTGTAATAGTCTGCCTCAGCCTCAGCCTCAGCCTCGGCACGACACGACACGACACGACACGACACGACACGACACGACACGACACGACACGAT
>WUUC01020428.1_pt1 | contig 10051 bp, 6 predicted proteins | sample 6278441 | NCBI WGS metagenome assembly WUUC01 (sample SAMN13675441, study PRJNA597444) | soil metagenome | isolation source: soil | place: USA: Washington | collected 2017-10 | reverse complement strand
GATCGGTTCAAGGGCAAGCGGTTGCGGGTGAGCCATGCGTTCCACTCGCCGTTGATGGAGCCGATGCTGGAGGACTTCCGCGCGGTCGCCGAGCAACTTAGCTACGCGGAGCCGACTATCCCAATGGTTCACACGGCTTCGGGTGAGATGGGTGCCGGCTACTGGGTGCGGCAGGTACGTGAGGCCGTCCGGTTCGGCCCGGCCATCGAGTCGCTCCAGGTCGACGCCTACCTGGAGATCGGGCCGTCCGGCGCCCTGTCCGCGATGGTCGACGGTGCCTTACCGGTGATGCCCTCGCCCCTCGCCGCCGTCAGCCGGGTGCACAACGTGGTGGTCAGTGGGCGGTTGGTTGACCTGCCGACGTATCCCTTCGAGCACAAGCGTTTCTGGCTGGACGCCGCGCCCGGCACCGGCGGTGCGACCATGCTGGGCCTGGACCGCGCTGGACATGGGCTGCTCGGCGCGGGCGTGGAGTTGGCCGGCGGCAACGGCTCCGTGTTCACCGGGAGGATCTCGCTGGCCACCCACGCCTGGTTGGCCGACCACCGCGTCGACGACCTGGTGGTGCTTCCCGGCACCGCGCTGGTGGACATGGCCATGCACGCGGGTGGCTCGCTCGAGGAGCTGACCATCGAGTCGGCCCTCGTGCTCGAGGCCGATGCCGCCGCGCTCGTGCAGGTCGCGGTCACTCCGAACGGCGAGGTGACTGTCCACTCGCGACGCGAGGACGAGCCGAGCTGGACCCGGCACGCCTCCGGAACGGTGACCACCACGACCGGCGACGTACCCAGGCAGGAGTGGGCAACCCGGTGGCCGCCGGCCGGGCAGCAGCTCGACACGTCGGACGTCTATGACCGCCTGGCCGACCGCGGCTATCGCTACGGCCCCGCATTCCAAGGCCTGCAACGGGTCTGGCGCTTCGACGGTGACCTGCTCGCCGAGGTCGAGCTGGAGTCCGCAGAACAGTTCGGCGTTCACCCGGCCCTGCTGGACTCGGTGCTGCACGCGATACTGCTCGACCGCCAGGACGGCGACCCGACCGAGCTGGTCGTGCCGTTCTCGTGGCGCGGGGTTCGGTTGCACGCCACCGGTGCGACCAACCTGCGCGTGCGGATCAGCAGTGTGGCCGAGGACACCGTGTCGCTGATCGCCACCGACCCGACCGGCGCACCGGTGATCACCATCGACGCGTTGACCGTGCGACCGATGAGGCTCGACCGGCCCGTGCCGAATGCCTTGTTCCACACCGAGTGGGTGCCGGTCGAGCCCGGCAACTCCGCCGAGGAGCTGACGGTCGTGCCCTGCGTGCCACGCCCCGGCGACGTGCCCGAGGCGGTTGGCGAGCTACTCACCAGGGTGCTGCGCCTGGTCCAGGATGCCGACGGGCCCATCGTGCTGCAGACCAGAAACGCCGTAGCCGCAGGGGGTGTCGAGGTGGACCCCGTCTCCGCCGCGGTGTGGGGACTGCTCAGATCCGCGCAGACCGAGAACCCCGGACGGTTCATCCTCGCCGACCTCGACGACGACTCCACCATGCCCTCACTGGGCACCGACGAACCCCAGCTGGCGGTTCGCGCCGGCCAGATCCTCAGCCCACGCATGACAAAGCTCAGTCAATCCACAATGGACTGGAGCCTCGGTGACGGCACCGTGCTGATCACCGGTGGCACCGGCGCACTTGGCGCGGCCGTCGCCCGGCATCTGGTATCCGATCACGGAGCCCGCAAGCTCCTGCTCGTCTCCCGCCGAGGCCCCGACACCGACGGCGCGCTCGTGTTGGAGGCCGAGCTGATCGCCGCGGGCGTGGACGTCACCATCGCCGCCTGCGACACCGCCGACCGTGCCGCCCTCGCCGAGCTGCTGACCGAACACCGTGTCACCGCGGTCATCCACGCGGCCGGCGTGCTTGACGACGCCACGGTCGCCACCATGACGGAAGACCAGTTGCTGGATGTGTTGCGGCCCAAGGTCACTGCTGCTTGGAACCTGCACGAGTTGACCCATGACCTGTCGGCGTTCGTGCTGTTCTCCTCTCTCGCCGGCGTTATCGGCACCGCAGGGCAGGGCAACTACGCCGCCGCGAACGCCTTCCTCGACGCGCTCGCCGTGCACCGCCAATCCCACGGCCTGCCAGGGGTTTCCATTGCCTGGGGTTCGTGGGAATCCGGTATGGCCGCACAGCTGAGCGACGCCGACCAGGCGCGACTGACGCGGACCGGCGTAACACCGCTGACCACCGAGCAAGGCCTAACGCTGCTCGACGTCGCGATGGCCAGCGGCGCCGCACACGTTGTCGCGGCCGGGTTCCGCCTGCCCGCCCTGCGTGAGCGGCAGCGGAACGGGACGCTGCCGCCGATCCTGCGCGGCCTGCTGCCCACCGTGCAGCGCACCGCGACCACCGCTCCCAACTGGCGGCCCAGGCTCGCCGAGCTGACCGAAACCGAGCAGCACCAGGCATTGCTCGAGCTGACCAGAGGAGAGGTCGCGACGGTGCTGGCCGCCGACGCGGTCGACCCCACCAGGCCACTGCTCGACCTTGGCTTCGACTCGCTCACCGCGGTGGAGCTCCGCAACCGGTTGGCCGCAGCCACCGGGCTCACGCTGCCGACCAGCCTGGTCTTCGACTATCCGACCGTGACCGAGATCGCCGAGCACCTGCGCGCGGAGATCATGCCGGCATCACCGACCGACGCCGAGCGCGTCCGGGTGGAGCTCGGCCGGCTGGAGGACGTGCTGGCCGGCGGTGACGAGGAAGCCAGGACGCTGGCCATGAACCACTTGCGCCGGCTGCTTTCCGAGCTGGCCGGCACCGGCTCCGACGCCGGCGTGCTGGACAAGCTCGAGTCCGCGTCGGACGACGAGATGTTCGCCCTCATCGACAACGAGCTATGAAGGAGAGGAATTGGGTTGTGAGCACAGAGATACTCGAGAAGGTTCGGGAGTTTGCGCGGCAGGAGCTCGTCGACAGTCAGGCGCTCCTTGACTCGTTCGCCGAGGCACCGCTGCCGCTGTACCAACGGTTTCACGACCTCGGGCTGTCGAACTGGTGGCTGCCCGGCAAGGGTGGTGAGCCAGGGAACTCCCTTGTGGACAGTGTGGACATTGTATCCGAGCTGGCGTACGGCGATGCCGGCGCGGCGTTCACGCTGTTCATCTCGATCCTCGGCACCAAGATGGTTTCCCTCTTTGGCAGCGACGAGCTCAAGGAACGCTACCTGGTGCCGATGCGGTCGGAGGGTTCGTTCTGCGCAACCCTTGGCAGCGAACAGGAAGCGGGCAGCGAGCTTGCCAAGATCACCACAATGGCGACTGTCAGGGACGACATCGTGGAGATCAGCGGCGAGAAGTTCTTCTCGACCAACTCCGGGTTCGCCGACTTCCTGGTGGTCGTCGCGCGCGCCGCGGACAACCCGTCGAACCACGTCGCCGTGCTGGTGCCGAGCGACACACCGGGCATCACCATCGCCAAGCGGTGGGAGATGATCGGGCTGCGCTCGTCCGGCACCTATCAGGTCAGCCTGAAGAACGTCCGGGTACCCAAGGTGAACCTGTTGCGTGGCCCCGGATTGCGGCTGCTCGAGGTCGGGCTCAACGCGAGCCGGATCCTCATCGCCACCACCGCCGTTGGCATAGCCCGCCGCATCCGCGATCTGTGCATGGACTACGCGAAGACCAAGCCGCTGCGTGGTTCTACCTTGCTCAACAATCCCGTCTTCGCCGCCAAGCTGGGCCAGATGGAGATGCAGATCGAGGTCATGCGCAACCAGTGCCTGGCGGCCGCCGCCGAGTACGACCAGATCATGGACGGCCCCGACGCCGCAGCCGACTTCACCCGCAGGGGCACCCTCAAGGCCGCCATGACCACGAAGCTCTTCTGCGGTCAGGTCGGATGGGAGATCGCCAGCATCGGCTCGGAGATGTTCGGCGGCCTCGGCTACACGCATGACTCGATCATCAACAAGCTGATGCGGGACATGCGTTACGTCGCGATCGTCGAAGGCGGGGACGACGTCCTGCGCGATGTCATCTTCAACCGGTACGTCATCCCGGTGTCCAAAAGAATCTGACGGCGATGCCCCGGCTTCCGCGAGGAGGCCGGGGCATCAGGCAGCGCGGTCCCGATCTCGCTCGGCTTCGCGCCGACGAGCAGGCAGGTAGAGCCCCTTCCGGATGGTCAGCGCCGTCGGCGTCAGCAGCATGGCGCCCAGCAGCACAAAAGCGACAATACCCTGGCTGGACCCGAGGTCGCCGATCTTGTCGCCGACCAGCTTGCCAAGGATGATCACCAGGAGCCAACTGACCACGCCGAGGAGAAAGCGCAGCGTGGCCTTTGCTTTGAGTGTCCTGGGGATCCCTGCAAAGAATCGCCTTCCAGCACGCCGGATGTGTTGCCCTAGTGCTCGGCCGCGTGCGGGCACACCCTCGAACAGAACTGTCTCAAACTGCTCGCCGACGAAGAGGACGCGTTCGAGCCGGCCAAGCGTATACAACTGGGCCACGAGTTCCTGGCGGCGTGGGTCGTTCTTCGGATAGATCTTCACGAGAAGCCGGAGCAGGAATCCGGGTGCGAAGCCGAATACCACGAATACGAGCAGGAGGCTGCGCCAGGACGCGATCGCCTCGAAGAGTTCGGCCATCATGTCCACCCCAGGTTCAGGTTGGCGAACCGCGCGTCGGTACGGGCCGAGGCGACGAGTGCTCGAAGCTCATTGCGGCCCTTGTCGGTGAGCTCGTAGTAGCGGCGGGGCGGGCGCTTCTCCTGGATGGTGGTGGGGTCCTCCCAGCCGTCGGTCAGCCAGCCGTCGTTGAGCATGCGCGTGAGCATGGGGTAGAGGACGCCGGAGCGAACGCCAGCTCGTTTGGCCAGTTCGTAGCCCCAGTGCTGGTCGTTCGGCCGCTCAAGCAAGGCGATGGCGACTTGCACCGACGCCAAGGTCTTCCTCATACCTCGTAGTCTACCTATGTCGTCAACGAGTTGCTCACCATCGCAACGAAGGCCGCGTGCGCGGCCGGCGCAACGGTCAGGTGGCCGCCGGCCGGGTTCTTCGAGTCGCGAACGGCGACAATGCGGCCTGGCCAGGCAATCTCGACACAGTCGCCGTTCGTCGCTGACCTGGACGACTTGCGCCAGGCCCACTGGGTTGGGTTCATGTCCCTATCTCCCTTCTCACCTTCTTGATCAACGTCACCGACGGCTTCTCGGACATCGCCAACTCCAACAGTGTCTCGGCCACCGACCTGTACTCGTCGATGTCGGGGATGTCATCGCGGTAGCGACCGCCGATCCGATCTTCCAGGTACACCACGCCGGGGTCACGCTTGATCGGGAAGTCCAGCAGTGTGAACGGTCCGTGCAGCGCGGGATGCACGCCGACCGAGTACGGCAGCACCCTAATGCTGACGTTCGGCCGGTTGGCGGCCGTCAGCAGGTGGTCCAACTGCTCGGCTAGCACCACCCTGCCGCCGATCTCGCGGCGCAGCACCGACTCGTCGATCACGGCGATCAGCTCCACCTGCGGATCCGCCCGGTCGAGCGCCTCTTGCCGGCGCATCCGCAAGTCAAGCCTGACGGTGACTTGGCTGTCGGACAAGCCCGGTTGGTGGCCGCGCAGCAGGGCCTCGGCGTAGGCGCGGCACTGCAGAATGCCCTTCACGATCATCGCGTCGTAGGTGAAGATCGTGGACGCGCCCTGCTCGAGGCCGAGGTACATGTCGAAGTTCTCGGGCAGGTTGACGACGTTGTCCAGGTCGAACGCCGGCCCGGGTGCCGTCGTGTGTGTCATCAGGTCGCGGAACTGGTCGAACAGCTCCGGCCGGTCGTAAAGATCAAGGAGCAGCCTGACGTCGCCCAGTTTCGGCATTCGGTCGCCCTTCTCGAACTTCGCGATCACCGATTGGGGTGAACGTGAGCCGATGTGCTCGCCGGCCGTGGTCTGGTTGATCCCGCCCTTCTCTTCACGGAGTCTGCGCAGCTCAAGGGCCACGTAGCGGCGAATCACGGTGGGTGTGGTCGAGACCGGCATGCTTCTCCGTCCCTACTGCGCTGCCATGGTGAACGATGTACTGTATTCCTCATGGCATGATGCCAATAGCCAGATACACCTCACCATGCCTCACCTGGGTAAGGGAGTGCGGTATGGACATGCGCGGGAAAGAGCCGGCCTCGGTGTTCGCCACCATCGGGGTGCATGGCGATCTCCCAGTAGAGGTGAGGCTGGCTCCCCATGGCATGGAGGCGGTGGAGATCAACGTCGGCGTCGCCTCGGAGTTGATCATGGATTTCGCCGATATGGCGAGCTTGGAGCGTCTCCGGGATGCGGCGGCTGAGGGGGTGCGGCTGTTGCGAGAGCGGATCGAGCAGAACCGTCGTGGTCGGTCCGCCGCTGGTGACGCGGACAGGCTGATCGGATCGGGGCATGCCGTCCCCACAGCGATGCCCCGGCTTCCGTGAGGAGGCCGGGGCATCTTCCCACGAGCACCGACTCGGGCGCGCGAGTCGGAACTCGGGGTCAGGAAGCGAGTTCGGCGCCGAGGTAGTCGGCGAGCAGCGCCGGAGTGGGGTAGCGGAACAGCAGGCTCGCCGGCAGCTGCAGACCGGTCGTGCTGGACAGCCGGTTGCGCAGTTCAAGCGCGGTAAGGGAATCGAAGCCGAGGTCACCGAAGGCTTCGTCGGTGCCGACCGCAGCGGGCTCGGGATGACCGAGCACCACGGCGGCCTCGGCCCTTACCAAGTGCAGCAAGGCTTCCCGGCCGGTGCCGGCGATCCGGGTCGCCGGCACCGGCGTCGACCGGTGGGTCAGCCGGCGGATGGGGACGCTCAATTGGTTGCGTGGCAAGAGGGATGGCTTGACCGCCAGCAGGGCCGGGCGGTCAAGGCCGATGGCGCGATCGAACAGGGCCAAGGTCTCCTCGGTGGTGAGTCCGGTGTCCCAACCGATGCTCGTCGCGGGCCGGCCACTGGCGCGGCGGTCGCGGGCGAGGTCGTCGAACGCCTGGTTGGCGAAGGCCGGGCCGCACAGTATCAACTTGTCGGCGGGCACGTCGGCCAGCTTCTCGGCGCCGGGCCCGGCGACCAACACGGCGGTCAGGTTGGCCGGCAGGGTCGTGCTGTCGGCGATCACGCGGGCGTGCGCGCCGAAGGCGGACAGGTCGGCCAGCAGTTCCGGCATACCGTCGGCATCGGGACCATCCGCGTCGACGAGCAGGAGCCGGCGCATGCCGTGGGCCATCACGATATGGCGGGCGAGGAGGCCGCCGAGCGGAGTGGTGCCGCCGGTGATCAGCACCGTGCCCTCGGGATTCCACGTAGGTGCCGATGGTGTCGCGGAAACCAGGGTGAGCCTCGGTGCGAACAGCGCTCCGTCGCGCACCGCCACATGCGGCTCACCGCTGGCCACCGCGGCGGCAGCCAGCGCCGTATCGCCGTCCAGCAGCACGAGCCGGCCGGGGCTCGCCGCCTGCAATGACCGAGCGTCCAGTGTGGACACGACCAGCACCGCGTCCTCGGGTTGCTCGGCGTCCAGCCATTCGCGCGCGGCATCGACCGAGTCCACGATCTCCCATGGCCGCAAGGGATCCGGCCCGGTGGGCACGGGAACCCAGGTGAGCTCGTAGATCGGCGGCTCGTCTGGGTTCGCCACCCGGGTGACGCTGATCGGGCGGACGGTGACCGCGTGCACGGTCAGCACCGGAACGCCGCTCGGGTCGATCGCGATCACCGCGAAGTCCCCGTGACGGTCCCGGTGCAGCCGCACCCTGAGCGTGATCGCACCGGTGGCGTGCAGCGTGACATGCCGCCACGCAACGACACCGTGACCGTCGCTCAGCAGCGGCCGCAGCGCCCCGTCGAGCAGCGCGGGGTGAATGCCGAAGCGGGCCGCATCGGTCTGGTCCGTGCCGGACAGGGTGACCTCGGCGTAGTAGTCGTCGCCGTCCCGCCACAGCGACTCGCCGGCCTGGGTGGTCCCTTCGGGTGGCCACGGCGTGAGGTTCGGCACCGCGACCGGCCGCCGCGCACCGGTCACCGTACCGGTAGCATGTCGCGTCCATTGTGGACTGTCGGTGCGCGAGTGAATGGAGAACCGCCGCACCCCGCCCGCGTCCGCGCCGCCGAGCCGAACCTGCAGCTGTGCCGAGCCAAGCGCCACCAGGGGAGTCTCGACGATCAGCTCATCGAGGTGGTTACAGCCGAGTTGGATCGCGGCGTGCATGGCCAACTCGACGAACACGGTTTCGGACACCGGCCCGGAGATCCGCCCGGTGAACACCGAACCCTGCTCGTCGGCCAGGTCGATGCCGGCGCCCAGCAGCGGGTGATCGGCGTGGTCGAGCCCGAGCGCGGTCGGGTCACCGGTAACCGGCGCGGGGTCGAGCCAGAACCGTTGGTGCTGGAAGGAATACGTCGGCGCGGCCACATGAGTGCCGGTGGTGTTCCAGTTGACCTGCCCGCCGTGCACGAACAATTGGCCGAGCGCGGTGAGGAACTGGTCGACGCCACCGTGATCGCGCCGCAGCGTGCCGAGCACAACGCCGGTTGCCGTGTCCATGGTCTCCTGGACGCTGTAGGTCAGCACCGGATGCGGGCTGATCTCGACGAACGTCCGGTGCCCGTCGGCGATCAGCGTGCGAACCGTCTGTTCGAAGTGGACGGTGTGGCGTAGGTTCCGGTACCAATACGCGCCGTCCAGTGGAGTGTCCAAGGGCGTACCGGACACCGTCGAGTAAAACGCGATCTTTGGCTGATGCGGGGAAAGCCCGGCCAGCACCTCGTTGAGCTCGACCTCGATGGCCTCGACGTGCGCGGTGTGCGAGGCGTAGTCCACCGGGATCCGCCGCGCCCGGATGCCATCCGCCTCACTGGCCGCGGCCAGCTCGTCGAGGGCGTCGGCATCCCCGGCGATCACCACCGTCTCCGGACCGTTCACCGCGGCGACGCTCACCCGCGCACCCCACGGCGCGATCCGCTCGGCGGCCGCCTCGGCCGACACCGCGAGTGCCAGCATTCCACCCCGCCCGGTGATCGTCCGGATTGCCTTGCTGCGCAGCGCGACCACCCGAGCCGCGTCCTCAAGCGACAGCGCACCGGCGACACACGCCGCGGCGATCTCGCCCTGCGAGTGCCCGATCACCGCGTCCGGAATCACGTCGTGGGCGCGCCACAACTCGGCAAGCGACACCATCACCGCGAACAGAGCGGGTTGCACCACGTCGACCCGGTCAAGCTCGACCTGGCCGCGCAACACGGCCTCCAACGACCAGTCGACGTGCGGGGCCAACGCGGCCGCGCACTCGGCGATCCGCTGGGCGAACACCGGTGACTCGTCCAGCAACTTCGCCGCCATGCCAACCCATTGCGCGCCCTGGCCGGGGAACACGAACACGGTCTTGCCGCGATCCGCCGTGCGGCCCCGGATCACCGACCGCACCGGCTGCCGCGCCACGATGGCGTCCAGACCCTCGGCCAGCTCGCCACGATCGCGGCCCACGATGACGGCCCGGTGATCGAAGAGCGACCGGCCGGCCAGCGTGTGGGCAAGATCGGCGAGATCGACCTCGGGGTGGGCGGCGACGTACGCGGCGAGCCGTTCCGCCTGACCCCGCAACGCATCCGCGGTCCGCGCGGTGACCGGGAAGGCGACGGCACGCTCGCCGCCGGCCGGTGCGCGCGGCACGTCGGCAGGCTCTTCGATGATCACGTGCGCGTTCGTGCCGGACACGCCGAAGGAGCTCACCCCGGCCCGGCGCGGGTGGCCGTTTCGAGGCCAGGGCACGGGTTCGGTCAACAGCCGGACCCCGGACCACTCGACGTGCGGGGTCGGCTCGTCGATGTGCAGGGTCGGTGGCAGCTCGTTGTGCCGGATGGCCTGCACCATCTTGATCACACCGGCTACCCCGGCCGCGGCCTGGGTGTGACCGACGTTGGACTTGATGGAACCCAGCCAAAGTGGGCGTTCGCGGTCCTGTCCGTAGGTGGCGATCAGCGCCTGCGCCTCGATCGGGTCGCCGAGCGTGGTCCCGGTGCCGTGCGCCTCCACAGTGTCCACATCGGATG
>WUUC01240521.1_pt1 | contig 10052 bp, 6 predicted proteins | sample 6278441 | NCBI WGS metagenome assembly WUUC01 (sample SAMN13675441, study PRJNA597444) | soil metagenome | isolation source: soil | place: USA: Washington | collected 2017-10 | reverse complement strand
GTCGACCCCGAAATCCTTGTCCCAGTCGTCGGTGATCTCATACCAGGGGATGTGCTCCCAGCCGTGCCGCGGCTTCAGGCGCTGGATCTCGGCCTGCGGGGCACGCGAGGCGAAGACGAGCGTCACATCGCGGGCGTTCAAGTGGGCCAGGCTTGAGACCTGGTCGGCCACGAGCGAACAGCCCACGCACGCCCGCTCGGGATACGAGCCTCCCTCGGCGTAGGTGGTTACCTCGGGCCCGTAGAAGGCGCGGTAGATGATCAGTTGGCGGCGGTCCCCGAACAGGTCAGCCAGGCTCGCCGGGCCGTTCGGGCCCTCGAAGCGGTAGTCCTTCTCGACCGCCATCCACGGGTGCCGTCGCCGCTCGGCCGCCAGTGCATCCCCAGCGCGCAGGTACTCCTTCTCCTTCACCAGCATCTTCTTGTGGGCCGCTTCCCACTCCTCCGGTGAGACCACCTCCGGTGTCCTCATCTCGGTTCCTCCTTCAGGTATGCGCTCGTCCCGGATTGTTCGCAGTTGGGCCAATAGCAACGAGGGGCCGTTCCCGCGCCCTTCACCGGTACCGACTCACCCGAGGGCGCCAACTCATCGGTCACCACCCAACCCCTTCGCGCTCGGGTTCCTCGTCCCGGCATTCTGGATACCGACGCGGGTTGAATGTGGCGACCGCCCCCTCCTGACTGGTGGCTGGGCGAAGCCCTTCGGTCGCTGAGAAGGGGCGACATCGGCCAATCGGGTGAGCCGGCCTACTCAGTCCCCACGACAGCGCCAGACCCAGGCTGAATGTGCGGCCCAAGCATGCGACCTGGGCTTTCGTACGCTCAACCTGGTGTCGGAGGGGGGACTACTCCCGTAACCACATGGCCTCAGATCCGGGGCGAACTCGAGCTGCTGCCTAGCGCGGTCTGTCCGGGACCCAGCCCGTGTAGCGATCGAACGCCTCGATGAAGCGGTCCTCCGGGTCGCAGCGGAGATGACGCTCGATCATCTTTGTCAGGACCCGTGGTGCAGCAGCGGTAGCTCACCGAGAGCTGCTACCGCCTTGGAGGCGGCGGGACGGCCACGATGGGTCGAACCGTCCCGCCACACTTCAGACTGTATCGGTAAGACCAACGGGACGGCGATGAGCGATCGTGCGCCGGCTAGAACGAAGGGCGGGAGAGACTGCCGACCGGGTGGTCGCCAGCTCAGTCGCTTACGGGGACGGTGATCCCCACGCAGGCCCGGCGGGGCGGCGCAGGCGCCGCACCCGGAGACCTACCATCTCCTTGGAGATGAGGCCGATGAGCACGGGCTCAGAACGAGGATCATCTCGGCGAGGGCTGCCCCCCAAGCTCCGCTTCTTCGTCGCCCTGGTGCTGGTGAGCTGCGTGGTCTTCGCCGGCGACGGCGGCCCGGCAGGGTTCGAGGCCGAGTGGGCTCATCCTCGCGGGCTGGTCGCCGTGGGCGAGGAGGCGAGCGCCTCCGGTGGGCGGTTCCTCGCCTTCGGGGCCGGAACGAGGCGCCCGGATCTGCCCGCCTTCCCCGGCGCCGAGGGGTTCGGAACCACCACCACCGGCGGACGGGGTGGACGGGTGCTGGAGGTGACCAACCTGGCCGACGCCGGTCCGGGCAGCTTCCGCGCGGCGGTGGAGGCGTCAGGCCCTCGCTTTGTGGTGTTCCGCACCGGCGGCACCATCGAGCTCGACGACGACATCAAGGTGACCGAGCCCTACCTCACCGTCGCCGGCCAGACGGCCCCCGGCGATGGCATCACCCTACGGGCAGACTTTGAGCAGGCCGACTCCGGCCTCATGGACATCCACACCCACGACGTGGTGATCCGCTTCCTCCGGTTCCGCTCCGGGAGCTTCGACGGCGAGAACGAGGGCAACCCGCTCACGATCTACGAGGAAGGCGCCTACCACGTGGTGATCGACCACTCGTCCTTCAGCTGGGGCGTGAACGAGAACCTCACCACCTACGACTACGGCCGCGACATCACGCTGTCGTGGAACATCATCTCCGAGGGCCTGGGCCGGGCCGGCCATCCCGAGGGTGAACACAGCCGCGGGCTGTTCATGAGCGGGACGGGGTCGGGCGACATCTCCGCCCACCACAACCTCATCGCCCACAACAACCAGCGCAATCCCGAGATCAACACCGCCGGCACCGCCGACTTCGTCAACAACGTGATCTACAACTGGGGCGAGCGGGCCGGCACGGTGTCGGACAAGAACGGCGGGTTGCCGCTCAACTTCGTGGGCAACTACTTCAAGGCCGGTCCGAGCAGCCACCCGGACGTCTCCGAGCTCGACATCTACCACCGTGACGACGAGTGCGAGGGCACGCTACGCATCCACGCCAGTGGCAACATCGGTCCGAACCGATCCACCGCAGAGGAGGCCGAGGACGCAGTCATCGAGCCTGACGACTGCGTCGAGTTCATCGCCACCCGGCACCCGGCCCCACCGGTGACGACCACGTCGGCCGATGGGGCGCTGGAGGATGTCCTGGCCGGCGCCGGCGCAGGTGTCCCCGCGCGCGACGCCGTGGATCAGCGCGTCGTCGACGAGGTCCGGAACGGCAGCGGCGGCCTCATCGACTCGCCCAGCGAGGTCGGCGGCTGGCCCAGCCTGGACCCCGGGCAGCCGTCGGCCGACGGCGACCACGACGGCATGCCGGACGGTTGGGAGACCGAGCGGGGACTGAACCGTACGCTCGACGACAGCGCCGGAGACCGCAACGGTGACGGCTACACCAACGTGGAGGAGTACGTGAACGGGTTGGTCAGCGTCACGGCCGCTTCCTCCTGCCCCGAGGAGGACGCCGTCGCCACCGCCACGGTCAGCGTGGACGTGACCGAGGCCGGGTCCTACGGGATCTGGAGCCGCGTCCGCTCGCCAGGCGGCGTCGTCCGCGGCTACGTGTTGCGGATCGACGGCCGATGCCACGCGGTCAGCGCCCGGACTGATGACGGGGAATGGAGGTGGGCCCGGCACGGTGCCGGCGAGGCCCGCGGGGCGGTCGACCTTGCCTCTGAGACCCACGAGGTCACCTTGTTCGGCACCGAGCCCGGCCTGGAGCTGGACCGGGTGCTGCTCACCGACGATCCCGATTGCGTCCCGAGCGGCCCCACCGCCGACTGCTGAGGCGGCGCTGGTCGCACCGATGCGCCCGAGCGGCTCGTCAGTACCGGGGAGCCGGCCGGCGTCGCGCCTCCACCGACGTCACCGCGCCCATCGTCGTGGCGGCGGCGGCCTCGACCGGCATCGACCGGGTGTCGATGCGGCATACCGTCGTCGAACCTCGTTCCACGAGGTTCGCGATCAGCTCCTCGAACGCCGAGCGGTAGTGTTCGACGAGCGCGCCGATCTCCTCGGCAGAGCCGTCCTTGGCGGCGTGGGCCTTGGCCCGGGTGCGGATGCGCTCGACGAGGACGTCGGTCGGGGCGTCGAGGACCACGACGAGGTCGAGCCGGGTCGACCAGTGCTCGAGCATTCGGTCCCGCCACCGCCCGAGTGGTCCCGACCACGCCACCCCGTCGGCGTCGAGACGGGCCAGCCCGTAGATCGGGCCCTGGTCGACGACGACGACCGCACCGATGGCGGCGGGCGGGCCGGCGGTGAGCACCCGGGCCGAGGCCTGGACCCGCACCACTCGGTTGGCCGGGCGGAGCCGGCGAACCCCTCTCGACCCGGCGGACCGGACCAGCACCGGGCTGGTAGCGGCCAGGGCCAGTCCGTACGCCGGCAGGTGGCGGAGCCGGCGATAGGCCCCCTGGACCCGGACCCGTGCCTCTCGATCGGAGATGGCGGCCACCACCGAGGACTTCCCGGCGCCGGGCGGGCCGACCACCTCGACGAGGGTGGCTGTCGCCGCCGGGCCGCTCAGATGTGCGCCCACACCAACCTCCGCAGCTCCGCCATCACCTCGCCGATGGAGCGGTTGGCATCGACCACGACGGCCGGCGTGCGCTCCCAGTCGACGGCGGCAACCTCGGCGGCGCGGTCCCGGACGAAGGTGGCGTCCTGGTCGGGGCGACGCCGGACGGCCACGTCGGGGTGGACCCGCAGTACCACCAGCAGGTCCGGGTGCCCGATGTCGGCGTAGCAACGCCGCTCGAAGCGCAGCAGGCGCCGGCTCAGCCCACTCAACCCGGCCCCGTCGCCCAGCCCGCCGGTCCGGGACCCATCCATGAGGTCGAGCTCGGGCAACGGGTAGCGGTCGCAGACGGCGATCCCGCCGTTGGTGGCGTGACGGAGCGCCTTGGCGTAGGTGCGCCGGCGATCGCGGGCGTTGATGGCGTGCCAGAGCAGCCAGCCGGTCCCAGGGAAAGCGACCGGGCGGTCGCCACTTCCGCGGGTGGCCCTCGCCGGGAGCCTGGTGTTCGCCAGGATGGGGCCGAGGCGGGCTACGCGCATGGTGTTACGGACCAGAGTGGAGCTGAGCGGGCGAGGTGGCTTGCCAAGGTGGAAGCGGGCGACCGGGAAGGCCGGGCGCAGCCAGGCGATCAGCTCGTCGACCGCGGCCGACTTGCCGGCACCGTCGCTTCCCACCACGGCGATGACCAGCCCTCCCCCGGTCGGGCGCTTTCGGGCGGCTCGGTGCAGGAGGTGCCGGTGGGCCCCTCGGAGCGACCGCCGTCCGATCTTCAGCGGCACGTCGATGCGGCGTGGGCGGCGGGCGTGGGCAGCGAGGCGGCGTTCGAGCTCGACCGCCGTCGCCGCCCGCCGCCGGGCTGGGGTGGTCGGGTCGACAGCGCCGATGCAGCGCTCGAACAGCTCGGCGGGCACGAAGGGTAGGTGCTCGGCGACCGCCGCCGCCAGCACCGGTCGTGGCACCGCCTCGAGCAGCGAGTCCAGCTCACGACGCTCCGACGACGTGAGGCTGCCCTGCCCACAGAGTTGGGCGTCGAGGCTGGCGTGCTTGAGCACCAGTCGGATGACCAGAACAGCAAGCTCCAGCTCCGGTGCGGGGAGCGCAAAGACCTCGCCCTGCGTAACCGACGCGAGATAGGCCCGCTCGATAGGCAGCCTGAAGCTCTTGGTCATGTCGTCGCCCAGGACCAGCTGGTAATGGGCCTGGAGGTGGACAAGCCTGCCGGTCTCGACGTCGTGGCCGTAGTGGTCCACGATGCCCGGGACCTCCCGGGCCCGGCTGGGGCGCGCCTCCTTGAAGCTGAGCTCCTGGAGGAGCAGCGCGAAGCGCGACATGTCCCTCCGGTCGATCAACAGATCGAGGTCGTTGTCACCGCTGGCCGAGCGGACGATCTCCTCATTACTCTTCCAGTGGCAGTACCGGATCTCCCGCTCGGCCAACGCCCGACACAGCTGGATGACCAGACCCAGAGGGCGGCTCGATCCCAAGGGTGCCGTCAGCGGGACCGACGGTGGGCGCCGGTCTCGGCCGGCGCCTCGGGCCGGCGCACCTCCCCGTTGCCGGACCCGGCCAGAGGTGCATCGGCGGTCAGGTGGCGGTCGTCCGCGCCGGCGGCGAGCCCATCGGTGTCGGCCGGCGCCTCGGGCGGGCCCTCCGCGGCGTTTCGCTCCCGTCGGCTTCGCGCTCCGAACAGGCGGACCAGGCGTTCGATTGTGCTGGGCTTGCGGGGTTCCACCACCAGGATCCCGGATACGTCGACGCCGGCCAGCTCCAGCTCGGCGATCGTCCGCCGGCCGAGGCCGGCGTCACGGCGCTGGCTCCCGACGAGGACGACAACGTCGGCTCGCTGGGCCAACAGCGCCGCCTCGGCCGTGCTCTCGTCGAGCGGGCAGTCGATCAGGGCGATGCCACCGAGGTGCTGCAATGCGGCGAACAGCCGGTCGAGGTTCGGCGGTGACAGCAGGATGGCGGCGTTCGGGCTCACCGTGCCCGCTGGCACAAGATCAAGACCCTCGACGGAGGTGTCACGGATCAGGTCGACCAGCGTCCCGCCCGGCTGGGTGAGGTAGTCCCGGAGCCCTGGCGCCGAAGGCACCTGGAAGAGCTCGTGCTGGATCGGTCGGCGGAGGTCAGCGTCAACGAGGACGGGTCGGGCGCCGGCCAGGGCGAACATCGTCGCCAGGTTGGCGGCGGCGATGCTCCGCCGGCCGCCGGCCGACCGTCCGACGACCAGCATCACGCGACCCGACCGGAGACCGAGGGCCAGATTCAAGCGAGCGAACACCTCGGCGTAGGCCTCGGCGTCGAACGACGGCCAGGCGGCCGGGGTGAAGGCGATGGGTCGATCGCCGCTGGGCACGGCGCCGAACTCGACGGCGTCGCCGAGCGGACCGGGCTCACGACGCCCCTTCCGCCAGGGTCGGAACTCGCGCAGCAGGGCGACAGCGGACGCCACCAGGAAGCCGATGGCGCCGGCCAAGATCGTGTTGAAGGTGCGATCCGGCGACACCGGGTCGTCGTCGGCGTTGGCGGGCTCGATCACGGTCTGGCGCAGCGGGGTGACGTCGGCGCTGAAGGCGATGAACTGCTCGGCCACCACCCGCGCGATGTCCTCGGCCAGCTCAGGTGAGTCGGCCTGGACGGTCAGCACCAGCACCTGGGTGCCGGTGACGACGTCCACCGACGTGCGGCGCCGCAACTGCTCGATGGTCTGGTCAAGCCCGAGATCTTCGACGGTGGCGCTCATGACGGGACGACCCCGCACCAGCTCGGCCAGGGTCAGCGTGAGCCGCTCGCTGGCATCGCTGTCGTCGACGTCGGCAGGATCGACGTTCTGGCCGGCCAGCACGCTGGTGGTGGCCTCGTACACAGGATCCACCTGCCGGGTGACGAGGTTGCCGGCGACGGCGGCCACCGCCGTGACTGACAGGACGAAGAGCCATCGGCGGGCGACGGCACGGCTGATCGCGCGTAGGTCGAGAACATCGCTCATGGCTGGCCCGCGCCCTTCACTCCGCCGAATGATGTCATGGTGAGACACCGGCCGCCGCCGCCTCGCTGTAGATCGGCCGGTACGCCTCGTGCATCACGGTCAGGCTGTAGCGCTGCTCGATGCGTCGGCGGCATCGCTCGCCGACCTCGCCGCGTGCTTCAGCGTCCATCCCGACCAGGGTGCGGATGGCGTCGGCGAAGCCGGCCACGTCGCCGACCGGCGCCAGCGTCACGGCCGCCTCCCCGTCGGCCAGCTCCCGGTGAGGCGGGATGTCGGAGAGCACAACCGGACATCGGCAGCCCATGGCCTCGAGCACGGCTACCGGCAGGCCTTCTCCGTGGGAAGCCGACAGGTAGACGTCGGCCTCGGCCACCTGGGCGTAGACGGCGGCTCGCGGGACCATGCCCGTGAAGTGCACCCGCCCGTCAAGACCGCGCTCCCGCACGGCCTCCTCGAGCGGCGCTCGGAGGGGTCCGTCGCCGACGTACACGAGACGGCCCTCCGGCACGGCCCCGGCGAAGGCGTCGAGCACGAGGAAGGGGTCCTTGATCGGCACCAGCCGCCCAGCCGAGACGACCGTGAACGGCTTGGTCGCCGACGACGCCGGTGTTGCGGACGCATCCTGGTCGCCCAGGGCGCCGTCGATCAGGTCGAGGTCGACGCAGTTGGGGACCACCCGACCCTTGCGTCGCGTTGCCCAGCGCAGCAGCGGCGTCATGCTGCGACGGGTGGATTCACTGCAGAACACCACCCGGCGGTAGCTCAGGAAGATCGGAACCATGAGGAGCCGGTTGCGCAGTCGATAGTTCTGGTACGAGTTCTGCACCGTGTACACGGCCTTGGCCAGCGGTCTGGCGCCGAACCTTGCCCGAGCGCGGCGCGAGAGCAGCGCCATGGCGAGCAGGAGCACGCCCGTCTGGGGGGCGTGGACGTGGATGACGTCGTGGTCGCGGTGATCGAGCGCTCGGCGCAGCGCCCGCCAACCGCCGGAGAAGGACCCGTCGCCCTGGAACAATGTGATGGAGGCGGGGGGTTCGAGGGTCGCCGGCAGGAACGAGCAAATGGTGATCTCGCGTTCGGCGGCCAGGGGGAGGCAGTGCTCGTGGTACTGGCCGTTGGTCGCCTGGACCTTGAGGATCACGTGCAGCACCTTCACGCCGGCCCCGACCTCCGTCCGGGGTAGCCGAGGGCGAGGGCGAGCCCGAGGCCGAAGAGCAGCCAGTACTGGCGGTGGATCATGACCGGCGTGGTCATGAAGATGGCCATCAACGCCGCCATCGACACGGCGAAGGCCCAGGCCAGGGCCCGGTCGGGACCGACCGGCGTGGCGGCGCGTCGACGCAGCACCAGCTCGAACCAGGTGAGGACGAGGAACACGAACCCGAGCGTGCCGATGATGCCGATCTGGGCCAGGAACTGGAGCCAGAGGTTGTGCGGCGCCTGAGGCGTGGCCAGGTCCTCATGTCGGTCGGCCACGTAGCGGAAGTTGTCGAGGCCGACCCCGACGAACGGTGACTCGGCCAGGGCGTCGAGGCTGGCGCTCATGAGGCGAGCCCGGTCCTGAACCAGCGTCTCCTCGGCGGCGAAGGTGGCCGAGATGCGCTCCTGCAGGGTGTTGGGGAACAGGGCCGTGTTGAGCACCAGGATGATTGCGCCCACCACCGCCAGCGCCGCCCCCAGCAGGCGGCGGACGGTCCGACCGTCGATCCGGAGCCCGTCGGCCAAGACCACGGCGCCGAGGAAGGCCACCAGCGCCCCGACCGCGGCGCCCCTCGAGGCCGAGGCCAGCAGCGCCCAAGCCATGAGGTAGATGGCCGGTGCGCCGAGCGCCAGAGCCCGAATCCGATGACCAGCGCGCCACGCTCGGCCGAGATAGAGGAGGACGAACGGGAGCAGGTAGGCGCTGGGGTAGCCCAGCCGGTTGGGGTTGTCACTGTAGAACGCGAGGGCCCGGCCGGAACCGCCACTGCGTTCGACGGCAAAGGCGAGCACCAGCCCGATGAACGAACCGATGGCCAGCGCCACGAGGGTCAGCTCGAGCAGCCGCCGGGTGCGCACCACGGTGAGGACGACCGGGATCTGGACGAAGAAGATGAAGCCGTACTGCACCAGCTGGGTGATGGCCTCGCCCTGGTGCGTGGCTCGGAAGGTGCTCAGCAGGGCGAAGGTGAAGAAGGCGAGCACCGCCGGCAGGAACAGCGGCGGGAGGAAGCAGACGCGGCGCCGCCCGAGCACGAGCAGGAAGGTGACACCCAGCAGGATCAGGTCGTACATCGTGAAGGCGCCGAAGAGGAAGAGGTCGAGCGGCGCCACCACGGTTCCGCCGACGAGGGCCACCTCCTCGAGCCGCAGGCGCCGGCCCCCAACCCCTGCGGCTCCGCTCCGGCCCGACAGATCGGCCCCGTCCAGTGCCAGTCGGCCACTCGGCGTCGCCTCCACGGTCGTCATCGCGCTCCCCCCTCGCCGGCACCAGCCCCGCTCGACGGGGGGCGGGCCAGCACCTTGGCGACTCGCTGCTGCAACCGGCCCCGCTGCCCTCGGGTGAGGCCGAGCAGGGCGACCAGCGGCACGAGCGCGACGGCCGTGATCGGTGCCGCCGCCAGGAGCACCGGCCACGACTCCACGGCGAGGTCGTCGGCCAGGGCCAGGGCGGCGACGAACAACAGGGCGGTGACCAGCGCTGGCCGCACGGCGGCGCCGAGCTGGTCGCCGATCGGGTGGCCGATGGCCCGCCCGATGACCGCCGGGTAGCAGAGGCTCAGCAACAGGCGGCCGACGATCAGGCCGATGCAGAGGCCGGTGATCCCGGCGTCGGCGAACCCGACCAGCGCGGCGGCCAGGCCCAGGGAGACCACCGCCGAAGCCAGGCCGAGGAGCACCTTGGCCTTCACGTCGAGGGTCAGATCGATGATGAAGGCGTCGTTTCGCACGATGCTGAGCTGCAAGAGCGTGGTGATGATCAGCAGGCCTTGGAGCTCCCCGGCGAAGAACTCGTCGCCCACCCAGAGGCCGACGAACGACCGGTTCCACACGAGCATGGTCACCGAAGCCACGGTGGCCACCAGCCAGGTGACGGCCATGATCTCGGACCGGATCGCCCGCGCTCGCTCGAGCTGGCCGGCCCCGAGGATCCCACCCAGACCGGGGATCCCACCCTGCACGAGCAAGGCGAGCAGCGGCAGGACCGCCTCGGGGACGA
>WUUC01128041.1_pt1 | contig 10052 bp, 6 predicted proteins | sample 6278441 | NCBI WGS metagenome assembly WUUC01 (sample SAMN13675441, study PRJNA597444) | soil metagenome | isolation source: soil | place: USA: Washington | collected 2017-10 | reverse complement strand
CGACGTAGCTCGCGACAACTACTAGACTAGTACCATCCCAGTAGAATCGATTACCTGACCAATTACCAACAGCAAAACCGTAAGCAGCCCCGTTCCACCCGAGGAAAACACCGGGTCCGCCGGTATTCCACCCCATGCCACTCGTGACTAACTTTCCGCCAACGCCCATCGTATAGGTTGAAGTCGCTAAAATACGATCAGCGTTTAAGGTGTTTGTCGTTATCTTTCCGCCATCGATCGTCGTAACGTTCGACATATCGACCATGGCAGCGTTGCCGCCGGTAACTGTTACAGTTCCGGTAAAAGCAGCAGAACCACTCGCGGAGATTTGCGCAAACGTGTTGCCACCGTGACCGATACGAACACCGCCCGTGGGATCAATTTTTATCCACGCGGCAGCAGGGTCTCCAAGTGCGACACCGAAGACATTTGTCGTATAACCGTAAAGTCCGTTGAGATTGCCGATGGCCCAACGTGGAGACCAGTCGTTGAAGGTAGTTGAATTGCGAATATTACCGACGATGGTCGGCCCTACTTCCGTTCCTGCGCGAATTCCACGAACCGAGTAGAGGTCAATGAAGCCATTACCAACTTGACCGGTGTTAAAAATCGCGTCACCTGCAAACCAATCGTTAGCACCAGTACCGTCGAGATTGCGTGTTACACCGTACTGGTATTCTCCGGGTACTGCTACAGGTCCCGAAGTTATTCGCATGAACTCAACTTTGCCGTTTGATTCCAAGTAAACGATATCATTGACAGCTAAGTTGTTGTATTTGGAGGCGAAGCCAATGTCAGCGGCTAAGAAATCTCGAACCAATATCGTGGTAGGACCGACAAGTACTCTACCGCCGATAGTAGCGAGTGTATTTTGAGCGACTAGTGTTTCGGTCCACAATTCGGCGACATAGATCGTCGAGTATTTCTTTTGAAGACTTCCAAGATGGATGTCATATCCCATGTTGGGATTAACGTTCTTTCCGGCTGGATTGAGCGTGACATTACCACCTGGAGAAATCATCAACGTCGAATCAGACCGGATGTCAGGTGTGCGAAGCGCTGTAACTGCGATGACCTCTGTGCTACCAGTCAAGACAACTAACACGTTTTGGCTAGCAGCATTTTGAATTACAAAGTCTGCTCCAGAAACTGTAACACCTCGGAACAGGTTTGACTGGAATGCCCCCGCTTGCGCGAGCTCAGTTACAGTCAAAGTACCCGACATCGTCAGGTCACCGTCAACTATCAGACCATCAACACCTACTTGCGTATTAGAGTCACCGAGTGTAGTAGGCGTTAGCCACTTTGACAAGTAGTTAGGCGTTCCTGCTCCTGTGCTCGTTACGCCGCCAGCACTTGGAATACTACTTCCCTTCGAGCTGACAGTTGTTGAGCTTGAAACTCCACCGAGCTTACGGAACAGCTCAACCCAACCAGGTTTACGAGCGTTGTCTTCAAGCAGCTGATAGGTGTAACGAATACTAAGATCGATGTCCTCGACCATAGTAACGTTAGTAATCAACCACGAGTCACCGCCCAAACCACGGTCAGGTAGATACAGTTCTACCGTCGATCCTGGAAAACTTAATTGCTGCTTTGTGACGATGTTGACTTTACGTGGTTCAACGATTGAACTAGCTAACTCAGTCTCTGCAGATTGAAGAGCAGCACCTATATCGAAAATCGAAGTGTCTGAAACTTCTTTGACTACTTCGCGGCCATTGTTGAGCGCGATTGCCGGTGCATCTTTTACTGTAACACTCTGAGGAAACTGAACTGGGTAGATGTATTGAAAGAGTGTCCCAGCAGGAACTGATACCGTAGAACGGAGCGTATTATCCGAGGCACGATAATACCACGTTGAAACTGGCGTAGTCTGACCCTCGATGTAAACGGGGACAACTACACTAGCAGTATTGTTGACAAGCGTTCCTGCGCCTATGGCGAGGTCATCCGGCAACGCAAGCTTGTAGGTCAACGGCCAACTTGTGTCAGTACCGTTAGTACGAAAGACGTCGAACTTGTTGACTATAGCATTACTGCCATAGTTCAACTTCACGACGTTTCCATAGCTCAAGCGAGACTTGGTGATCGTCAAGCCCTCGAGGGAGAAGTCTCCATCGATGACGAAATCAACCGGTCTCGAGCCTGGCTCAAACATTTGAAAGAGGCCAGTAGGCAACCATCGATAGACGTAGCCCGTGCGCGCAGATAGTTGATTGAGTGCGTCAATGATAGAACCGTCAAAGACGATTTTGTCAATGACGGGACCGTCAGGCATCGTTGGGTCAATGGAAATGCCGTATGGTGCTAATGGCGCGATGATAGCTGTTAAGATTGTCTTGAGGTAAGTGACCTTAGTCGCTGTACCACCGCTAGCATCAGTAGAAAGGTTGAACGGAATTGAGAAGTTGTAAGGTGTTCCGATAGTGACAACGTAAACACCGTCCATTTCTGGAGTGTCTCCGCCAGTATCGGCGATTCTAACAAGATCTCCGTGTGCAAATCCGTGTGGTTCGATGCTGAAGAGAACGGCGGGATTACCAGAAACAATTCCAAGAAGAGGATTTGGGTCACCTCCATAGGTTGCTACAAATGACATCTTCTCAGCTAAGGCATGGATGTCGACACACTGGACTTGAACTTTCGTTCCAGTGTTAGCCTCCATGATCGAACTCTCAACAGTTGTGGCTACTTCACCCGCGAAGATAACCGTTCCGTCTTCGAGTTCTACCGTAGTAGCATCTGCCGTGTTAGGCCGATAGGCGATCAACGGATCAACAGGGTCAACGACAGCACAACGGAATAATGCCCGATTATGCAGAGAGTACTCAATGGACAAGCCACTGATCTGCTGGATGTATTCGTTCCGAAGAACAGGGGAAAGTCCAAGTGGTCCGAGGGTTCGACGCTTGTTACGGCGACGCACACGTGCCCCAAGCGCCTCCGGTTCTTCACCGATGTGAAAGTTTAACCCGTGACGGGGAACGATGATAATCGGATTATCATCGTCTACGGGACTGTAGTCCCCCGAGAAGAATAGAGCAAGACTCATCCGTTAACGATCCCACGAAGTTCAAGTTCTTCGACAAAGTATGGAATAACGATCTTAGCCGTTTCACGTCCATCCGTGTGGAAATGAATAACCTGGTGCATGCCCTGCGCGGAGTTCGCCGGCGATGGATTCATCATCGCAGCCGCAACGTTCTCTTGTTGTGCTTTGTTGAGAACCAACTCACCGGGTGTCAACATTGCCGGAATGGTGTCACTCCCTCGGGCTACAAACTTCAGTACTCGACTGCCAGCTCCGCTTCCTACGAGTCCACCTGAAGAACGGTTTTCAGAGGTTCCAGTCTCGGTTGACTCCTCTGAGCGCTCCCGGCCGCCTGGAAGTTGTGGAAGACTAGTAAGTGCTCCACCGACACCGTCCGTGATCTTGGAAATCAGTTCGTCTAACTTCGCGATAAGTTCATCGATGCTTGCGCTCAACGGCTTTACGAAATTAAGCCGACCGAGATCCGTCATCTTCTCACCAGTTTCGTCAGTCAATAGACCAGCGTCAATCATCGCCTGTGCGATGGGCTTCAGTCCAATGGGAAGCTCAAGACCGTACTTGAGTGCCTTGTTGACCAAATCTTGAACTTCATCAGACATGCCATTGATGACAGCGCCAGTGTCAGCACCAGCGGCCTGAAGAAGATCAAAGTCCCTGACGACTTGATTTGCAGTCTCGGTGATTTGAAGCTGCGTGATCTTGGGGCCGAGTGAATCAATTTCAATGCCATATCGTTTCGCAGCCTCCTCGACCTGTGCAAACGTAATAGTGCTCGCAGCACTGAGTCCCAGCATGGCCCGGGCGTTAGCCTCGCTGAGAAGACCCATTTCGATAAGCTGTTTGATCACCGGTCCGAGTGCAGCGGGAATCTTCACGCCAGCAACTAAGGACTCTGCAATGAACTTATTGAGTGATTCTGCCGCACCCACCAAGATCTTGTCCATCGGTACTCCAGCAGCACCGAGGGCATTGAACTTCTTGATGAAGTTGTCACTCATCTCCGCGATGCGACTCTTCTTGAATTCCTCATTCAGATCCACCCACGTCAGACCATATTCTTGCATGGCGCTGTTGAGCAATTCTGTCCGAGCTTTCAAATCATCAATCGCTCGTTTGAGATTGTCTGCTTGTTGAAAGGCGTCTCCACTAGCATTCCATGTAAGTGCGTCATCAACTTCAACACCGAACAAGCGGGCTTCACGGCGAAGGTTATCGATTGACCCGAAGGCACCGCCCATTTCGTCCTTCAAGTCCATGAAGCTTTGCTTGGCCGCACGTGCACCAAGTTCGTATTTCGTAGTTGCCATCGCCGAACGAACAGCACCAACGATCAAGCCAGCAACAGCACCAACTATAATCGAAATACCCATGGTGCCGGGTGCAAACGCTGCACCAATGGACGCCCCCGCAGACGCGCCAGCTAAAGCACCTCCAACAAGATTGGCTGGAGTAGACTCTGAACCGGTAGCAGCGTAAACTTCGCCGATACCACCAAGTACTGCTTGAGTTTTCTGAGCGCCAGTAGCACCGCCCTGAGCTTTGTATAGAATCGCCGCCTTTGTTGCAGCATCCCAAGCTTGTAGGACACGACCAAGGCCGCTGATTGTTTTGCCGATGAAGCCACCAAAAGACTGACCAATGGACTCAAGTGCCGACGCCCAGCTTAACTTCCAGTCACCGATAAGCTTTATTTGAAGATTGTGGTAGGTTAACCACGCTTCGTAAATGTCCTGAGGTGTGTGCTGGCCAACACGGGACATCTCGAGGTAACGGTCCAATGCATCATCCGCGAGCATCTGCAGGCTCGCACGAGTCATCGTATTACCGTCCAGCCAAGCTCGCGCAGTCATTTTCGCGGCAGCGTCAGCTTCCTTACCGATCTGTTTCAGACGGTTCTGATACTGAAGACCAACACGATCCGCGATTGGAATGTCCTCAATCTGTCGCTCGTATTCTTTAGAGACGTTGGCCAAGCGAGTAGCTAGCGTATCAACCTGCGGTTCCATGTCTTCGATAGCTCGTTTGGACGCCGAGATTGCCTGCAGGTTGTTAAGCGTCACATCACCGAACTTCTCCATTCGCCTGATGCCTTCCTCCATCAAGTCCATGCGAGTCGCTCGATTTGCAGCTTCCAAACTTTCAGTCCATGTCGCCAAGTCCATGTCGACCATGGCCTGGTGAGCACGTTGAGTTGCAGCACCAATGGCATCTCCGAACATCGGGGCGCGATTGGTTACCTTATCAATTTGATTACCGAACTCCTCAACCATGACCGTCATGGGAACGCCAGCCTTCTCGGCGGCAGTGAGTTCAGCCTCAAGTACTCGAGCACCGTTACGGAATTGATCCAGCCACCGCATCTCCTTCGCGGCAGCACGTGAACCTTCGTGAACAGTTTTATAAAACTTCTCCAGTGCTTGTTCACTTAGACCCGCTGCCTCTGGGATTCGTGTGGCCATTTCCTTGAAAGCAGTGAGGTCAAAATTGTTCGCACCGAGGGTAAGTTCTTTTCGAGTAGTTGCAGAAAGACCTTTTAGTGCACTGTCTACTTCTCCAATGGCTCTCGTGAATGGATTGATACCACGAGCTGCACCTTCAGCTCCAAGCGTTACTTGGTCTTGCGCCCGAACAATGCTCTGTAGACTGTTTGGAAGCTTAGCCCCTGCTTTCGCGAGTCCTTCAGCTTCTTTAGCGATGCGAAGTAGGATGTCTGGTGTGACCTTACCAGCTTCTCGAAGTTTGCCGTAAACCAATGCCAGGTCATTAACTTTGTTCTTCAGGTCAAGACCTTGCATACGAGTCGATAGTTGCTCAAGCTCAGACATCGCAGCCTGACCTTCAGCACGGCCCTTATTTGCAGAAGGATCTTCTTTCTGCATTCCAAGAAGATTACGCCAGTACAACGCGCCTGTTGTGTCCTGCTTGGTAATTTCACTCCAGTCTCCAGAACGCATGGCATGCCACATGTTCTTAAGACCTTCCCCGGCTTTAGGAGCGGCCAAGACGATAGCACCCAAAGCAGCAAGTAATGCTGTAACGGGTAGTACAACCGCTGCAACAGCGCCAGCAGCGCTTAAGAGTGAAGCACCGAATGCAGTAGTTGCTGTTGCCGCAGCACTTGCAGCACCAGCGTAGATGCCCATACGAGCAAGCAAAAGTGAAAAGTTTATTTGAGCAGCAAGCAGTAGCGGAATAAGCCGAGCCTTTGAGGCTGCAAGAAGATTTGTCGCACCGGAGACGATGAGCACGCGAGAACCCAGGGCAGTCAATGTCCCCGAGTAAATGCCCATACGAGCCATCAACAGTGAGATATTGATTTGCGAGGCGAGAACAACCGCAAGGAATTGTCGCTTGATAGCAGTAAAAGCTATCGTCGCGGAACCAGCGAGTTCCATCTGAGTGGCGAGCTTCGCAATACCACCGATTCCTCGCGAACCGATAAGGAAACCGATAACCTCGACAAGTCGTCCACCGACGCTAAGTACCGGGCCCATCGCCGCAGCAAACAACACTAAGCCAACCGCAGTAGTCTGAAGTGGTTGAGGAAGAGCAGCGAAGGCATTTACCATCTTGCCACCGATTTCTACCAGTGGCATCATGGACTGAGCGATACTAATGACTGCTGGAGCTAACTTCTCTCCAGCTTGCACACCGAGAACAAGTACCTGAGCCCACGCGCGATTCAGTTTTTGTTGTGCAGTTTCACTTAGTCTTGTGAACGCCTCGTCAAGATTACCACTAGCGTGAGTGACTTTGAAGAGGATGTTACGATATTCTTCAGCCTGTTCACCGGTGTTGGCGAGTACACCGGCAAGAGCGCGGAAGTTGGGAATGATCCTCCCCATCGCCTCTTCGTTACCGTTGGTCAATCGCGTCAACTCGATCAAGGCCGAAGCAAGGCCGTCTTTCTTGACTTTGTCTCGAACTTCCTGAATAGACGTTCCCATCTGAAGCAACATGTCGCGACTTTGAGCCGCTGGCTTCATGAGGAATGCCATTGTACCACGAAGAGCAGTCACTGCTTCGTCTGCACGAACACCCAACCGGGTGAAGGTAGCAATCGATGACGTTACTTCTTCGAAGGAAATGCCAACGAGTGAAGCGATACCGGTGATACGTCCGAGGGTCTGGGCAAAGTCTCGAGCTTCCGCGCCGCCTTCAACGACGGCAGCATGGAGGATATCCGTAGCTTTTGCGGCGCTCAAGGTATCTTTGCCGTAAGCGGTCATAGCACCGACTACGGCACGGGCAACTGCTTCTGTTTCGCCCAGACCAATAGCTGATGCTTTTGCTGAACGCTCGAGGATTTCCATCGCCTCGGCACCGCGCATACCGACTGACGCGATACCGTAAAGCGCTTTGGAAAGTTCAGCGGGAGCTTTGCCGACGGCAGGTGCTAATTGGAGCACCTCGCCACGGAATTTCTGCATGGCCTGCTCGGAGACACCGGCGACGGTGACCAAGCGAACCATGTTTGTTTCGAAGTTGTTGCCGAGTTTGAGAACTCCGGCACCGGCCGCGACCGTAGCGGCACTGAGGAGGGTAATGCGGTCGCCGACGTAGGCAATTGAACTTCCAACAGCGCGAGTGCGACCACCGAAAGTATCGAGGGTGTCACCGAGTCTATCGAAACGACCTTCGTTCGCCTGTAGAGCTCTATCGACCTTTTGTAGTACTGGTGTGAGGTGGTCTTCTAGTTCTACGGTGCCGACAATCTTTCCGATTGAGACTTCGCCAGCCATTTAGGTCTACGCTTGAACCTTTTGCCTAACCGCGGCATTCATCGCATCAGCCATCATCTTAAAAATGGCTTTTTGTTGCTGCCACGTCTGAGTGCGTTTTTTCGGTGTGCTTAGCGCTTCTTGCTCCTTGATGAAGTGGGCGTATATTTCAAGCAACGTAAATGGCTGCGACTTTTTCTTGGTGTCGCGGTTGATGTTATAGAGCGCTTGCACAACTGACGAAATGCGAAGGTCAGCTGCTTTGCCCGAGAATGGCTCTATCGCCTCGTATGCTTGCCAGCGGAGAAACTGCTGCGCGGTCATTCCGCGCAGCATATTCTCAACGTCTGTTCGCCCGACCTCGAGAGCTAAGCGGTAAGCGAATCGGCGGCTGGGGCTCCGCCTGATTCGTTTTTTTCCGCTGTCGCCTTTTTGTCGTTGAGGCCGTTGAGCTCGAGGATTTCAGCGACGAGGCGGTTGAGGACACGGGCGTCCTTCTTCTTCATCGCCTGAATTCTTTGGTCGGTGCCGATACGCTTACCGTCCTTGTCGACCAAGCTCTTCACGATGAGCCGGACGCCGGCGGTACGTTTGGCGGGACCTTCATTGGCCTCGACCCAGTCGATCATGTCCTCTGCGTTAAGAGAACCGATCCGAATACTTCCCTTCCATTCAGGGACGTCGATGACCTTGTACGACGTGTCTTCGACTTTTTCGATCTCGTCGAAGGAAAGAAGGGCCAACTCAGGTTCTTTTGCTGCTACGACATTCATACACTCACTCCAATCTGCTAACGTTTACGCCGAGGTACCGAGGATCACCAGATCGAAGGTGACCGGAGTACCTGCAGCACTGTTGGCGACACGCAGAAAGTCTGCTGTGCCTGCCCCGACCGCCCACCCGGCAGTGTCTTGCCGAGCGAGAAGCACCACACCCGATGGCGGGATGACGAGGGTATGCGCGACTGCACCGAAGGGACCCTGGAACTGGGTCGCCGCAGCACCACCGAGAATCACGCTGTTAACCCCAGAAACGTGCCTGAGGAGTATGACTTTGATCTTGGCGAAGACAACCGTTTCGCCGAGTTCGTTCTCGAGGGCGCCCGCGAGATCGATGTCCTGGTTTGCGCTCGCTGCCAGCGTCAGACGGGCGGCGTATGCGCGGTCCACGGCAAGAGCTGTGGTACCGTTGATGAATGCCATCGTAGCCCCGAGATCGATCGGGGACTTCGAGGGCTGACCGGTAGTACCGATCTTGATGACTTCTGCGTGGACTGAAGCTTCCACGCGAGCAGACACGGACATAGTAGCCTCGCAGTTGAATGACGGTTACGTCGTCCGGTCCTACGCGACCGGGGGAACGGCCACGCCCGCGAAGGTCATCGGACCCGAGGGGCGAATGGTGATGTCGGCCGTCTGCGCACCGTCAACGGGCGCGTGCGGCGCGATGTTCGTGATCCAGCCGATGAAAATCATCTCCGTGCCGTCGGGCCACGTGATTTTCCATCCGTCCTTCTGGTGATTGATCAACGAGTGGTACAGCCCAGTGAGATGATCGTGCGTCGGGTTGTCGAACACCAAGTTGATGGGAAAGGTCACTTCACCACGACGCAAGATCCCGGAGATGTAGGAATCGATGTCATCGTTGTGAGTACTGACCTCACTCGAGTTTCGTCCCATGGAAGGCGGCGTGAGATCACCGACTTCAGCGATGTCGGTGTAAACACCGGTCGCGTTCGGCTGCCGCGAGATTACTGTTCCGTGGGCGGAGATTGCGTCGGACATTGAGCTGCTCCTTTGCGCTCTAGGACGGCCGCTTGACCGCCATCACATTGAACACGAGGCGTATACGGGCGTCCGTGTCGTCGTTCCCAAGATCACCAATATCGCTCATCATGATGATTTCCTGATACCACGTCCCGAGGATTGTCCGATTCCGAACTTTCTCGAGGGCTGCGTAAGCAGCATGAATCATGGCATCAGTAGTTGTAAAAGAACCTCCACGAGCCATCACTTGAGCGGTTGGCCGGCGATACGCAGATCCTACCCTGTCGTGCGTGCGAAGTGGGCCAGTTCCACCGGTCTGTCTCAATTGCAAGAACGGTCCTGTTCCCGTCGGTATCGATGCTTTGGAAGAACGGTACACAATGGTTGTCACCCCAGCTTCTTTAATGACTTCCTCGAGCTCTTCCAAGAACGGCACTATTTTACCAGGTTCCGTAACTCGATTCGTTTTGCGAGTCTGCCTGCCATGTGAGGCGCAGACTCAAGCAATGT
>WUUC01217051.1_pt1 | contig 10053 bp, 8 predicted proteins | sample 6278441 | NCBI WGS metagenome assembly WUUC01 (sample SAMN13675441, study PRJNA597444) | soil metagenome | isolation source: soil | place: USA: Washington | collected 2017-10 | reverse complement strand
GTATGCGCGAGCTGGCCGTCCAGTCCGCCAACGGCTCGCTCACCAACACCGACCGCGGCTACCTGAACACCGAGTTCGGCTCACTCCAGGCTGAAATCACGCGCATCCAGGGCTCGGCCAAGTTCAACGGTGTCTCGCTGCTGAACGCCACGGCGGCGGCCGTGAAGTTCCAGGTCGGCCTGAACAACGTCGCGGCCGACCAAATCAGCGTGACTTTCGGCGGCGTCGCCTTGACGACGATGCTGGCGGCCACCACCGCGGTGGGCACGGCCACGGCGGCCCTGAACTCGCTCAGCCGCATCGATACGGCGATCGGCAGCGTCTCCGGGTACCGCGCCAAGTTCGGTTCGGCCATGAACCGCTTGGACAAGGCCACCTCGAACATCTCGACCATGCGCCTGAACATCTCGGCTGCGAACTCTCGTATCCGCGACGTGGACGTGGCCACCGAGACCTCGAACCTGTCGCGTAACCAGGTCCTCAGCCAGGCCGGCGTCTCTATCTTGGCTCAGACCAACCAGTTGCCTCAGATGGCCTTCGGCCTGCTCGGCTGATCAGTCAATCACAGCCAACGGCAAAACAGGCGGCGTGAACGGATCTTCCGTTCCGCCGCCTGCTGTCGTTCCATCGACTCATCGAGAGAACCTACGGCACGCTCTTTGCTGGTATAAACGTCGTGGTGGATCCGATGAGCTGTGCGGTTTGCGGGCAGAAAACGTGCGACGGCACCTGTGCGTCGACGATTTCCTCCGAGGAACGCTTACGCCAAGCGCTCGAGAGGGCGGAGCAGCGCTCTCCCGGCGACACCCTGCCGGACTACGACGACGAGGACGAGGAAACGGCCGCAGCCGACCTCGATCCGGGCGAGCTCTAGTCCCGCGTCGGCGATGCACCCGCTTCTTCCCAAGGACCCAGCGTCGCATCTGTCCACGCGGCACATTTGCCGACTGCAACGCGTCCTGAATGGAAAGAACTAAATCGTAAGCAGCCCGCGGATCTCTTTCCGGGCTGGGCGGCTCTCTAGGCTGAACCTCGAACCCCGGAGAACGCCTTGTCCCTCGCCAAGCCTGCCTTTTACGCCAAGAATCTACCGAGCTGGGAACGCGTTCTGCGCCTGGTGCTGTCTGCCCTGGTCGTCGTGGGCGCGTTCGTTACGCTCGCACCGCCCACGAGCTGGGTGGTGGCGGGTTCTGCGCTAAGCTTCGCCATGACCGGCCTGATCGGCTTCTGCCCCGCCTGTGCCGCGGTGGGTCGTCGCCTCGGGAAGCAGTGATGACCAGCGACCGCTTCGATCTCTCGCTGATCGAAGCGGCTCGGTCGGGCGAGCCGGCGGCGCTCGCGCGCTTGCTCGTCGAGGCCCGCCCCGATCTGCACCGCTACGCGCAAAAGAGCTGCTTCATCAGCGATGTGGACGACGCCGTGCAGGAGTCGTTGCTCGTCCTTTCGCGCTACTTATCGACGCTTCAGCACGCGCGCGCCTGGTCGCGCTGGATGTTCCGCATCGTGCGGCGACAGTGTCATCGTCTGGCTCGGCTCACGCTCCGCCAAGATCTGTGGGACGACGACCGCAGCAACGCCCTACTGGCGCAGCGCAGCGATGCCGAGCTGCGCGTCGATGTCGCGGCTGCCCTCGAGTCGCTACCGGAACCCTACCTGGAGCTGGTCATGCTGCGAGATTTCGAGGGCCTGACCATCGCGGAGCTTGCACGCCAGCTGAAGCTCACGCCGGCGGCCGTGAAGGGCCGCCTCCACCGCGCTCGCGAGCTGGTGCGCGAATACTTGTGCGCGCAGTAGAGGCGAGGCGACGCCAACACCCCCAGCTCGGCGCGCACGGACCCGCCAAGTCCGTCGCCGCGCTTGCCTCGAACGCGCGACGAGCGCACGTTCCTCGCGCGCATGAGCTCGGTCCAGCCACAGGGTGTCGAACAGCTGTGGACGGCAGCCGGCATGGCTTTTCGTTACTTCGATCTCGGGGCCACTTTCTTGTGGGCTTCGAGCGGGGCGGTGCTGGCCGCGCGACGCGGCTATGATCTGACGGGCATCTTTGCCATCGCCCTGGTTTCTTCTTGCGGCGGCGGGCTGCTGCGCGACGCGCTGTTTCTGCAGGCTGGCCCGCCGATGTTGGTGCGCACGCCGGTCTACGTGGTCTTGACGTTGGCAGCCTCGCTGCTGACTTGGCGCGTTGGCGAGTCGATGCACGGCCGCCTACCCACGCCGCTCATCCGGCTCACCGAGCTCGCCGACGCGCTCGGGCTCGGAGCCTTCGCCGTCGTCGGCATGCGACTTGCGCTGGCGGCCTCGATCAGTTTGCCCGGCGCCATGCTGGTCGGCGTGGTCAACGCCGTGGGCGGTGGCGTCTTGCGCAGCATCCTGCTGCATCGGACTCCGCACGTGTTCCGACCGGGTGAGCTGACCGCGCTGGCGGCGTTCGCCGGCACGCTGTCTTACGCCGCGTTGGCAATCGGTCTGCGCTTGGACGAGAACGCGGCCGGGCTGGCGGCCATCGCATTGGTGGCCGGGACGAATTGGATCTCGCGTCGCTATCGCCTGCAGACACGGGCCGCCTGGAGCGCACAAACCCGGCAACGACGACGCGATTCGCGTAAGTAGGCCGGGCTATTGGGCGACGCTCGGGCTAAAAGGTCGTTGCATGAGGGTCAAACGCATCGTGGCCAACGTGGCAACCTCCGAGCCGAAGGTGGCCCAGGCTTTCTACAGGGACCTGCTTGGGCTCGAGCTCTTGATGGATCACGGGTTCGTCGTGACCTACGGCTCGAGCGAGAAGGCCAGCGCGCAGCTGAGCTTCCTCTCCGAAGGGGGTTCCGGTACAGCGGTTCCCGACCTTTCGATCGAGGTCGACGACCTGGAGGACGCGCTCCGCCGCGTGAAGGCTGCTGGCGTAGCGATCGAATACGGCCCCGCGACCGAGCCCTGGGGCGTAAAGCGCTTCTTCATCCGCGACCCGTTCGGGAAATTGCTGAATATTTTGGAGCACGACGCCCCCGCTGCGAGCAGCTACAAGCGCGGCAACTCCCGCAACGATCGTTGAGGAGTTGGCTTTGCGCTCGTCTCACCGGTCGGGCGTCCCCATGGCTGCCATCTTGAGATCGGTAGTCCTGGAGCTTGATCCCACGATCCGCCGTCGTTCACACCGAAAACGCAATGGCCGCGACGCGCAGGCATGACCAGTAGGCAGCCACGATGCCGATACCGTAGAGGGCCGGCGTTCGCGCCCGGGCCAGCCAGCGTTGTGGGATGGGCAGGCGCACGATGGCGTAGGCCAAGAGCACCATCAGCAGTTGACCGGCCTCGACGCCCACGTTGAAGCTGACCAGTGCCAAGGGTAGGTGGCTTTGCGGCAGCCCGATGTCTTTGAGCGCGCCCGCGAAGCCCAGCCCATGCACGAGACCGAAAAGGAAGGACACGAGTGCTGGTAGCCTTCGGGCCAAGGTATCTCGCTCGCGCAACGCCTCGCTCGCTACCAGCACGATCGACATGGCGATCGACGCTTCGACCGGCGGCGGACGCAGCGTGATCCAGCCGAACACGCTGCAGGCCAGCGTGAGGCTGTGCGCGAGTGTGAAGGCCGTGATGGTGCCGATCAGACGCCGACGAAAGCCCACCAAGAACAGCAGGCCGGCCACGAACAGCAAATGATCGACGCCGCTCAGGATGTGTTCGACGCCGAGCGCGGCGTACGCGCGCGCGATCTCGCCTTTCCCTCGCTTATCCTCGGCAGAGCCGTAGAGCTGCACCGTGGGCTGGGCGCCGGTGATGGTGTAAACCCGGTTGCCGCCATCGAGCCACGCGACCTTGATCAGCGCAGCGGAGTAGCGCTCGCCGACGCCCTCGATGGCCAACGTGCCCTTGAGACCTCCCTTTCCGCAACGCAGCACGTTGGGGCCGGGGGTACAGCCATCTGGCCAGACCGGCTCGAGATCGTCACCCATCGGGCGCTTGTCGTTGGCCGCCGACCACCGCCAGATGAACTCACCGGGAGAGGTCTCGCGAACCTCCATCTCGGCCATCGACATTTCATGCGCGCGTGCTGGTGAGGCGAACAACGCCACCGCGATCACGAGCGCGGTCAGTCGCCAGTTGCGGAAGAGCTCGTTCATGGCCGCCCCTACTTCAACGCTTCGCAGCGATGCGTCGCGTCTTCGAACGTGACCTTGTACTTTTTGGCCAGCGCGTTAACGGCTGCGCTGCGCTGCTCGGCGGCAGTCGCGTCCGTCCAATCTTGCAGCACCACGCCACGCAGCGCCTCGAACGCGGCCGGAGCGGGCGCGCTCGTGGAATTCAAGCGCATGGCGCGCCAGCCCTCGCGCGTCTGCAGCGCCTGCCACTGACCGATCGGAGCTTTGGCCAAGGCATCGGCCAGCTCCGGCCCGTAGCTCTGCACGAGGTTTTCGTGCGGCCGCTTCTTGAAAACGCGCAGGCCGGCCTTGGCGTCCCCCGGCGTGCCCGCGTTGAGCTCTCGTACGAAATCGCGGACCGCCGCTTCCGAATTGTCACCCGACAGCGCTGCTTCGTCGAAGTCGTAGCGCGCGGGCTCGTCGTACTTCTTGCGGTGGCTCTCGAACCATTTGCGGAGCGTGTTGTCGTCGACCGGCGGCAGCTTGACGTTGCTGTCGATCACGCTGAGCGCCTTGAAGATCACGCGCTCGCGGATGGCGGGGTCGCCCTTGTCGACCTGTAGCGCGAGCCCTTCGCGGTAGAGGACCTCGTTGTCGAGCCAAACCTTGTGCAGCGCTTCGCGCTCCTTTTCGTCCGGCTTGTGGCCGCGAGCTGCCTCGAAGGTATTGAGGGCTTCGCGGTCCACGTCCTCCGTCAGGACGATGCTGCGTGGGTCGTCGGTACGCGAGACGAGCAGCTGATCGAGCCCGAACAACAGGCCGCCCAGCACCACGAAGTGCAGCAGCGGCTCACGCAGCCAACCTGGCCAGGGGGCGCGGGGCGGTGGCGCCGCGGCGGTTGCGGTCGGAACAACTTCGGGCAGATGAACGTCGAGCAGCGGCGTGGACATGCGGAATTTCCAAGCGTCGGAAACGAGGACGGCGCCGCGGGGTTGCCCACGGCGCCGTCGGTAGTGTCATCGGTCAGTGACGGATGGGTCACTGCCAGGTGACGTGTCTGCTCAGTTGACGCCAGCTACCGGCACGGAGCCCGTGACCTCGATGTAGACAGGGTTGCTGTAGAACCAGAGGTCGGCCCAAGCAGCGATGTCGAACGACACCGCCTTTTGGCCCAGGATCGGGTTGGTGTCGCCGGTGGCCGTGGCCAAGTGATCCGGGCAGCCATCGAACTGGCTGTCTGCGCTATGCACGGCAGTGCAGGGGATACGCAGGCGAGCCGTATCTTGGGCATTCGTGTAGACGTCAGCGAGCGGGTTGCCGTTGGCGTCGGTTTCGAACGGAACGGCGGCCGGCAGGTTCGTGCCGCGCAGGCGCACGTACTGCGAAGCCGCGACCGCCGGGATGCGGAACGTCATGGTCAGGAACGTGCTGCCGTCCACATAGGACGTCACCGGGGTCCAGGCCGTGGCGCCGCTGCCGTTGAACGTCTTCGCGATCGCCGCGCTGACGTTCTTGGCGGCATCGGGCACCACTGACAGGTCGGCGGTCGTGCCGTCCGCGCGCAGCCAGTTCTGGTTGCGCGGCCATTCACCGCTGTAGTCGGCCGCGCCCGGCGTCCGGTAGCCGGTGACCAAGCCGCTGATCAAGTCGATGTGGTCGAGCGCCGGCCGGTCGAGAGGCTGGTTGATGCCCACCTGGGTCAACGAGGGGTTGGCGAACGTGTAGGGCGAGTAATTCGTGCCCTCGGGATCGCGCACCGCGATGCCGACCACGATGTCCGCCCCCGGTTCGACGACGAGCTTCTCGCCCATCGAGGCGCAGTTCTCCGCGGTCACCGCGGTGTTGTTCATGGCGCCGTTGGCGGCGATCTCTGCGACGAGGGCGTTGCTACGACCGGTGCATACGACGAAGCCGAGGCGGTCGATGACTTGGCCGCTGCTCGCGAAGTTGTTGCCGCTGCGCAGGCCGTCGACGATGGTCTGCGGGCGCAGCTTGTCGGCACCATGGCGGACGAGCGTGTAGTTGCGCTGGTATTCACCGGGGTAGAAGTCTTGCGTGGAACGGCGGTCGTCGGGACCGAAGCTGCCGCGGTTGTGCCAATCGGAGCTGGCGAAGAACCACCAGTTGCGTCCCTCGCCCAAGAGCGCATCCCAAACGCCGCCTAGCTGGGCGCCGTACACGCCGGTGCCGCCATAGGTAGTGCCGCCGACGCTGTCCGTACGGACGCCGCCGATGGTGTTGCGCAGCGGGAAGTATTCGCCGCGACCGTCCGATGCGCCATGACCCGGCTGTGTTTCGAAACCGAACGCGACCTTCGGCGCCGCGTTGTTCATGTTGCGCAGGTGCTCCACGTTGAAGCCGTTGTTGCCGTCCGCGTTGAACTGGCCGGCGCGCTCGAGGTGGGCTGGCACGTAGTAGCTAGTGTCTGGGTGGAAGGCGGCCATCCACTTGATGGCTTCGAGCGTTTTGTTGTGGCCGCGGATGCCGGTGCCGGCGCCACCGGCCGGGACGAGCTTCATCGCCGTGGCGTTCCAGCTCGGATCAGCAGCGTTGAGGCTGCCCGGGACCGAGCAGTCCCAATCGTTCGTGGCGCCGCGGCTCGTATCGGAGTCGTTGCGATCGAAGCAATACTCCCACTGCGCGAGCGCGTTGGCGTTGCCGAGCGCTGCGTACGGTGGAGCAGCAGGCAGCGCCGCCGTGTCCACGGAGGTTGGCATCTGGCCGGTAACGACGGACATGGACGTGTGCTCGTGACCAGGAACGACCGTCTCCACACCGATGAACAGCGGCACGTTCTTGAGCGCGCTCAGGTACTCGACGACGGGGTACTGGAATTCCTGCACTGACTGCCAACGCCACATATTTCGGTTCGCACCCGAGCCCGACACGGCTCCCTTGGGCGTCACGCCCGAATTGACCCACGTCGTCGTCGGACCCTGACCCGTGACGAACGGGTAGGCGGGGGTGGTCAACGTCTCGTCTTCGACGAGGGTGCAGTTGCGGTTGCCGTTGCCACCGTGACCGGCCTGCACGAACCAATCGAGGCCGTAGGTGCCATCGGTCTTGTCCATCGACTTTTTCACCAGCTTCTGCATCGAGATCGAGCCGTCCGAGCAGGTGGTGTGGTTGTGGAAGTCGCCGGCCACGTAGGTGCCGGGCGTCTTGGCGACGACGCTGCAATTGACCTGTGCGCTCAGCGTGTCGGCGCACGAGGCAGCCGGGTCGCCGTCAGTGACGGTCAAGTTGAGGGTCGCTGGGCCAGGCTCGGTGCAGGTAAAGCTCGGATTTTGGGCGGTGGCGCTGCTGAGCGTGCCGGCCGTCGTTGTCCAGCCGTAGGTCAGCGCGCTCGGGCCAGCGTCCGTGTCGTGCGCGAGCGCAGACAGGGCGATCGTGCCTCCGACCTGAACCTCGGCTGGGTTGGCGTTGATGCCGTCGATCACCGCGCAGACGTTGAGCTTGCCGGAGACGACCACGCTGCCGTTGCGGGGCGCCTCTTTGCAGGCGAGCGGAACCGTGACGGTCGCGATCTGGCGAGCGACCACGCTAAAGCTGGCGGACCCCGAGCAGGCGAGGGCACCGTTCGTGGTCGCGGCGGCGAGGGTGATCGAGTAGCCGCTGCCAGCCGGCAGGCCACCGATCGTGGCCGTCAGCTTCGTTGCGGCCGACACGTCGAGGGTACCGGTCTTGGTGAAGCCGTTCGGACCCGTGATCGTGTACGTGGCCGAGTTGATCGTGCCGCCTGCTACCTGCAGCTTGAGCCCGACCTTGCCGATCGACTCCTGGCTCTCCGGCGAACGCGTATCCGTCCCTGTGCCGTCATTCGCGTTGCCGCAGCCGGCGAGCGATGTGACACCACAAAACCCCAGCGCCAGCATCGTCAGTTTCTCGGTTCTCATCATCGTTGTCTCCGAACGCTGCCTATGAAATTTGGTGCGCCTGAGCTGACGCAACGGTGGCACGCGGGAGCAAGAGTTGGGCCAGGAGCACACGCCGAGAAATTGTCGAAAATCAGCCAAAAATGAGGGGTGCGGCAGCTCCGCGTTCGACGACTGGGTGACGTTATGTTGTCGATTCCGGAAATCGAAATGGCGTCTCCGAAGTTCGGAAAAGTAGGTGTGCGCGCGATCAGCGCCGCGCGGGGCCGGCGCTCGAGACTCCGGCGCTGAGCAGCGTCAGCACCTGTGCGGCTTCGTTGCGCGCTGGCTGCACTAGCATCAGCTCGGTCAGCAACGTGCGCGCGTCCGCGACATCGCTACGGGCGAGGGCTGCCGCCATCGCGAGCAGCGGATCGTAGGCAGGCCGAAAGTCCGGACTCTGCCTGAGCACCGCGAGCAGGGGCTCGCGCACTTGCGCCAGCATGTCTTTCACGCGCGCTGAGGGCCGGACGCCCCGGCCGGACTCGACGAAGCGGTTGCGCGCCGCCCAGTACCCGACCAGGCGTGTTTGCCAGCTGGCCTCGGTCGTGGGACCGACGAGCTCGCCCGGCTCGATCGAGAGCTCCTGCAGCAGGGAGATGAAGCGATCCGCGGCCCCGGAGTCGGGAGCGTAGGTGATGCGCGGCGCGCGATAAGCGACCACCGGTCGATCATCCGTGTTGGCCGGAGCGCCTTCGGAAAGGCGCTCGAGCGACGCAGGCCCTGCGACGAAGCTGCCCAGAACCGCGAAATCGTCCTCGAGCCCGATGCTGGCTACCCGCTCTGGAAGCGCCACTTTGGCCAATCGCTCGCGCACGGCGCTCGCTTCGAATCGGCTCGAATCGGCGCGGCCGACGAGGCCGAGCACCGGCGTTTCGAGGCTGTTGCTGGCGATCATGGCCGAGCCACGCGGATAGACGGCCAGGAACGATTTGACGATGCTGCGCAGGGTCTCGCGGTCCAGCTGGTGGAACGGCAGCCATTGGCAGAAGAGCCCGCCCTGAGCCAGACGTGTCCGCACGGCTTCGAAATGCTCCACCGTGTACAACGAGCCGGATCCGCTGCGTGCCGGATGGAAATTGTCTGCCACGATCACGTCGTAGCTGCGCTGGCTGGCGCGCACGTAGCGGCGAGCGTCCGCGACCCGCACGTCGACCTTGCGCAGCGCGGCGCCGTCCGCAAGCGCGTGAGCGAAGTGAGCAGACGCAGCGACGACTTCGGGCACGAGCTCGACGGCGTCGACGTGCAGCGTCGGGTCTTCGGCAGCCGACGAAGCCGTGATGCCCGTACCGAGCCCGAGGAACAGTGCCTGCCGCGGCGCGCGGTGAAGCAGAAGTGGGAGCCACGCCTGTCGCCCATCCACGCGCTGAGTCGCGCTGCTGCCCTCTTGCGCCCGGTTGTTGATGCGCAAGCGGGCCACGCCGTCGGCGTCTTCGACCACCGTGACGGCTGCCATGGCGCCTTCCTGGCTACTCACGACGTGACCACCCTCAGGGACGTCGATGAACGTCAGCGGCGGCGCGAACAGCAGCAGGGCGAGCGCGGCGCTGGCCGGTAGCCACAGCAGCGGCCGAAACCAGCTGCGCCGGCCGATGAGCGCCAGGTAGCCCAGGGCAATCAGCACCAGCGACACCTTCGCCCCGAGCGCGGGCGCAGCCAGGACGCCGAACAAACCCGGTGCCAGCGCCGCCGCGAGCGTGTTGACGCCGAGCGCACGCCCGATGCCGATGCCGGACGCGGACGCCTGCTTCGCGAGGTGGCTGAACAGCGCGCCCATGACGAACGTCGCGGGCCCGAAGGCAAACAGCGCCGGTACGGCTTCGGCCAGGATCGCGGCGGCGACGCCTCCGCCCAAACTATCGAGCGCCGCGGCTCGCACGCGTTCAGCAAGCTGAAGCGTTGCAGCACCCAGCAAGCAAGCTGTTGCCAGGGCGGCGAGCAACCGCTTCGTCAGCTCGTCGTCGTCCTGACGAGCGACGAGGAGGCGCTGATAAACGAAGGCGCCCGCAGCGCTGCCGACCAAGTAAACCGCCAGCAGCGCGCTGAATGTGTAGACCGTTCCT
>WUUC01185836.1_pt1 | contig 10055 bp, 7 predicted proteins | sample 6278441 | NCBI WGS metagenome assembly WUUC01 (sample SAMN13675441, study PRJNA597444) | soil metagenome | isolation source: soil | place: USA: Washington | collected 2017-10 | reverse complement strand
GAGCTCTGGCGATGCAGCTCACGGTCATTGGCTCCGCGGATGCTTTCAACTCGGCTGGCAGAGGCAACTCTTGCTACTTGCTGGAGAGCGAGGCCGCCGGAAGAGTCATGATCGACTTCGGTCCGACCGCGCTCCTGGGCTTGCGCCGTGAGCAGGTCGCTCCCAATGATGTTCATGGCGTGGCGTTCACGCACCTGCACGGGGACCACACCGCGGGCTTCCCGCTGCTCGCGCTGGACGCGCTCTATGCCAGCCGGCGCGAGAGCGCGCTCTCCGTGCTCGGGCCGCTCCTCACTCGGGACACGCTGGGTAGCCTACTGGCCAGCATGTACGGTGATATAGAGGACGAGGTCTCCAAGCGGCTGGACCTCAGCATCGAGGAGCTCGCCCCGGGAGGGGAGCGGCTGTTTCATGGTTACCGCGTCCGCGCCTTCGCCGCCGAGCACATGGCGCTGCCGCATCGACCGTTGTGCCTCCAGTTCGAGGATCCGTCGGGCCGGCGCATCGCGTTTTCGGGCGATACGCGCATCTGCCCGGGGCTCCTGGCCGCAGCGCAGGGCGCGGACCTGCTCGTGGCGGACTGTAGCCGCCTGGCGCCTCCCGCCGGGCAACACGCGACCTGGCTGGAGTGGCAAGACGTCTTGCCCGAGGTGAAAGCCAAGGCGATCTTGTTCACACATCTGGGCGCCGATGCGCGCGAGCACCTGCCCGGGCTGATCAGCGGCGGCAGCTGGCCTCTTCCGCTGCACGTGGCCGACGACGGGATGCGCCTCGAGCTCTGAGCCGGCGGGCGCCCCAGCGATCTCTGCCCCCCGGGGCTGATGTGCGAGGTTGACTGAGCCTGGCGCCGCCCTGCCACATCGCCGGCATGTCGGAGGGGGCCTGCGTTACGAGCGAGGAAGCTTGGACCGTTCTCCCTGCAGGACGAAGCATGAGCGAAGACACGAGTCCAGGCAGCGAGGGGGCGAGGCAAGCGCCGGGCGAGGCCGAACGACAGCTGCTGCTCGACGACGCCCGCGAGCAGCTCCGGCAACGCGAGCAGCTATTTCGGGCGGTCTTCGACGCCTCGCTCGACGGGATTGTGCTGCTCGACGACGCGGGCACCTATGTCGACGCCAACCCGGCGGCGTGCGCGCTCTTCGGCGCACCCAAGGCATGTCTCGTGGGTCGGAAGGCGGAGGACTTCGCCGCACCCGGCATGGACGTGCCCGCCCGGCGCGAGGCTTTCCTGGCTGCCGGGCATCAGTCCGACTATTTCTCGCTGTTGCGCGCGGACGGCCTCGTCCTCCAGCTCGAGTACACGGCCACCACGAACATCCTGCCCGGCCTGCACCTGGCCACGGTGCGAGACGTGACCGAGCGCCAGCGCGTGGCCCAGGCGCTGCGCGAGAGCGAGCAGAACTATCGCCAGATCGTGGACGCCGCGCGCGAGGGCATCTGGCGTATCGACGCGGAATCCAGGACGACGTTCGTCAACCGCGCCCTGACCGAGATGCTGGGTTACTCGGCGGAGGAGATGCTGGGCCGGGTCGTGTTCGACTTCATGGACGAGGAAGGGCGCGCGCTCACCGGTGGCGGCATCGCGCGTCGCAAGCAAGGCATCGCTGAATCACACCAGAACAAATACATCCGGAAGGACGGATCCGTCATGTGGGCGGTGGTGCACGCGAGCCCGCTGCTCGACGAGGGACGATATACGGGCGGGCTCGCGATGGTGACCGACAATACCGTGCGGCGGGCGACGGAAGAGGCGCTCCGGGCATCCGAGGAGAAGTATCGACTGTTGTTTGACTGTAGCCCGCTGGCCAAATGGCTCACCGACACGAAGACCTTGCGTTTCATCGCGGTCAACGGAGCCGCATGTGAGCTCTGGGGTTACTCGAAGGAAGAGCTGATCGGCATGCCGGCTCAGCAGATCGTGCACCCGTCCGACCTGCCCTCGGCGATACGGGCCATCGCCGCCACCCCGCCCGATCGCGCGTTGCGCGGCACCTGGCGCCACCGCCGCAAGGACGGCTCGCTGATCGACGTCGACGTGCACGCGCACACCTTCGTGCTCGACGGACGTCAGGTGCGCATGACCGTCGGACAGGACGTGACCGTGCGCAAACGGCTCGAAGCGCAGCTCATGCAAGCCCAGAAGATGGAGGCCGTTGGCCTGCTCGCGGGCGGCATCGCGCACGACTTCAACAACCTGCTCTCGGTCGTGGCCACCTACAGCTCTTTCATGCTGGATGCGCTCAAGCCGGGCGATCCACTGCGCGACGACGTGAAGGAGGTGGCCAAGGCCAGCGAACGAGCCCTGGCCCTGACCAAACAACTGCTCGCCTTCGGCCGGCAGCAGATTTTGCAGCCCCGGATCCTGGATCTGAACGAGTCGATCTCTGGCATCCTGAACATGTTGCGGCGCTTGCTGGGGGAGGGCATCGAGCTGTCTTTCATTAACGGTGCCGCGCTCGGCGCGGTCAACGCGGACCCGGGCCAGATCGAGCAGCTGCTCATGAACCTGGTCGTGAATGCCCGCGACGCCATGCCCGACGGGGGCACGCTGACCATCGAGACACGGAACGTGGAGCTGGAGGTGGCCTACGTCGCGGAACATCCCGGCAGCCAGCCGGGTCGTCACGTGATGCTCTCCTTGACCGACACGGGCGTGGGCATCGACAGCGCGACGCGGGAGCGGATCTTCGAGCCATTCTTTACCACCAAGGAGCTGGGCAAGGGCACCGGCCTGGGCCTGCCCACCGTGCTCGGCATCACTCAGCAGAGCGGCGGCAGCGTCTCCGTCACGAGCGAGCTCGGCCGCGGCACGACCTTCAACATCTGTCTGCCCGCCGTGCGCGGCGCGATCGTCCGGGCCGAGTCCATCGCGCCCGGCGTGCCGTCGAGGTCAGGCACCGAGACGGTGCTGCTCGTCGAGGACGATGATCAGGTACGACAGCTGGTACGGACCATCCTCCGGCGCCACGGCTACCGTGTGCTCGACGCGCGCAATGGTGGCGAGGCCTTCCTGATGTGTGAGCAGGAGCCCGGGCTGATCGATCTACTCCTGACCGACGTGGTCATGCCCAAGATGAGCGGCTTTCAGCTGGCGGAACGTCTGCAGCCGATGCGCCCGGCCATGAAGGTGCTGTTCATGTCCGGCCACACCAGCGATGCCACGCTCCACCGGCGCGTGCTGGACGCGGACGTGCCGTTCCTGCAAAAGCCCATCACCCCCGACAACCTCAGCCACAGGGTTCGAGAAGTCCTGGACCGGACCTGAGCTGCGGCGAGCGGGCAGGAGCGCGGGCTCAGTCGTGCTTTCGCGCGACGACGAACAGCACGTCCGACAGGTTCTCCTGATCGATGGCGGCCTGGATGGTCCCGGCCGCGTCCAGCAGGCGATGGAAGAAGGCCGACTCCGCAAGGCCCGCGTGCGCGGCGCTGGAGTAGACCAGCTCCTGGAAGTCCTGGCCAAAAACCCAGACCGCTCGGGCCCGCAGCTGGCAGGCGGCGAGCACGTGCGCGAGCGAGGCCTCCGTGAAGATGTGCAGATGGTCGGGTGGGTAAATGTGCCGACTGGCGAGCTCGGGGTACAGCAGGTTGCTAAACGAGCTGATCGAGGGGTGGCGAGGGACCTCGATCACCACGTGCCCCCCCGGCCTGAGCGGCGCGGTCAACCGCTTCAGCCAGAGCTTCGGGTTGGGCACGTGCTCCAGCACGTTCAGGGCCGAGACCACCTGCAGGTCATCGCGCATGCCGGGCGGCGCTTCGTCCACGTAGCCCTGCACGACCTCCAGCCCCTGCCGGCGCGCGAACTCCACGTGGGCGGGGTCGGCCTCCGAGCCTCCCGGCGTCCAGCCCAGCTCGCGCACCACGCTCAGCAACTCGCCGGTGCCACAACCCACATCGAACCAGCGCCCACCGCCCGGGACGTGCTCGCGACAGAACTCGGCCTTCGGCCGCGCGATCTGCGCCACGCGCCGGGCGAAGAGCTCATCGCCCACGTACACGGCGGCCTGCGTCGTCCCACCTTGATACAGCTCCGCGATCTGCTCCGCTCCGGGAGGGTCCTGCAGGAACAGGTGCCCACAGCCGGTGCACTCGCGATAGCTGAAGCCATGGATCACGACAAAGCCGACATGCGCTTGTCCGTTACATGCCGGACAAGCCTCGATCCGCGGACCCGGCCGCAGCCGCCGCGCGGTCTCGGCATGCCGCCGCGCCATCTCGGCGCGCCAAGCGATGGTCCGCTGCAAAGAGCGCATATCCATCGGCTTCCCCGAGCGCCGAGGCACGCCCAGAAATGCCGCCGTTTTCAGCTCCTCGCCCGCCGTCACGCCCACAATACGACCCCACCAGCACAATATTCAGTGCGTTGACGCGCCAGGTCGTCGGCAGACAGCAAAACCTCGCGAGCCGGGCTGTTGCATCGAATGCTCACTGCGTAGGTGCAAGCCGGTGCAGCGCATGACAGGCGCGTCTGGCGCCAGCGACGGTAGCGTCACCTTCAAAAACGTGTCGTTCAAGAAGCTGAGAGTAGCACTGGATCGAACGCGGCAGCTTGGGTCGTCGAGCGTGCGATATTGAATCACCCCCGCGGGTGAGCTGAGGCGTGGACCTTTCGGTGGTGCAACAGCAAGACCAGAAGAAGCGTGGTGCTCCTGTGTGTCGCGTCGTTGCATTGCAAGGCGGCGGGATTGCCGACGATCCACGGTGTAACACTCGGCAGTGCCGCATCAGTGAAACGGATTAGGCGCTGAAATTAATGGGAAGTGAGGTGCTGCAGCAGGCGCTTACCAGCCGCCGGGTTCCCGGTCTGTACATGCGACGTTGAGACAATCAAGTTGCCCTGTGGAGATCGGCTTGATATGAGCGTGGCGAAGTAGTACTTTGATGGTTTAGTTCTCATGCGCCGTTCTGCCGTGCGTATCGTTGCTGGCAGCTTTCGCTCAAGTCGCCGGTGCAGAATCTGGACACGCTTGGGCTGAGCTCCACGGTTGCGTCCGGTGCACCGCGCGGGTGCAACTCGGACTCAATGTAGCGCAGGCCGCTACGCGCCCGGTGCTGGCCAACGAAGAACAGCATGGACCGTTAGTGACGTGTTCGGCGAATGGAGTTTTCGTGATGCGGCAAGCAAACACAGTCGTGAATCCAGGAGCCGGCGAGGACTCTGGATGCCACAGCCTGGGCCGGCAATTGGACTCGCGATTGAAACGCCTCCTGAGGTCAATCGGACAGGAGGCAAAGGTGGCGAGCGCGCTCAGAGTTGCAGAGCTGCTGGGGACTGGCTGGAGGGATGAGCCCACTGCTGGGGGGCCTCGCTGGCCCTCCGATATCACCGACGATCATTCCCCATTCGAATTTTCCATCGCGTTCGATGGCCAAAACGAAACGCTCAGAATACTGACAGAACCTCAGGATGCCCTGAATCCGTCGTTGCAGGCCAGTTGGCGTAGGGCAGAGGAGATCCACGATAAGCTCGCACTGCAATGGGGGGCAAGCCTTCAGTCGTTCAAGCAGGTAGCGGATTTGTTTGCACCAGGACCAGCCGCTTCCGGTCAGTTCAGTATCTGGCATTCTGCCATCTTGGGTGATTCAGGCGATCCGGAGTTCAAGATCTACCTGAATCCCAAGATCCACGGTGCTGCTGATGCGGGCCGGGTATTAGATGCGGGGCTGGGGCGTCTGGGTCTTCGGGAGCTATGGTCTGGACTCACAAAGAGTGCCTTGCGTCGCGGTCGCCTGGACGAGCCTGTCTACCTTTCGTTGGACCTGTCCAGTAAGGCGGACGCACGGGTGAAAATCTACGTTGCGCATCATAACGTCACCGCTCGCGAGTTGACGGCGGCGCTGGCGCTCTCCGCAGGATTCGACGCAAAACGAGTGGAGGGGTGGTTAACTCAATTGGTCGGTGGTCTTGGACCGTATCTGGCGCGGCCTCCGATCACGTGCTTCGCGTTGCGGCGCGGGAATATCGACATGCTCTCGACTACCCTGCATTTACCGGTCCGCTGCTACCTCTCGGAGGATTTCGAGATCGCACGTCGGGTGTGCGGCTTCCTAGGGTTTGCTCAACGAGTGCGCTACATGCGCGCGCTTACGGGCCTGGCGGAACGTCCTTTGGAGAGCGGCAGCGGGCTTCAGACCTATGCTTCGCTACGGGCATCTCCCGGTCGCCAGGCGGTTACGGTCTATCTGGCGCCGCAGGTCTATTCCACCAAAGCCGTCACAGCGGACGAATCCGTCCTCGGATTTTTCAATGGTGCCGATCGTGTCATGCTTGAACACGCGTCATGATCGAGCGGGCGCGAGAGCGTGCGCGCGGGCTCCAGAGCTGCCCCACTATTCAACGCTATCGCTGAGTTGGTCGCCGTTGTGCAGGACCCGCGAGCTCTCCGTCGCCGACTGCACAAGGCGGTGGCGGTTACCTACCTTCAGCGCGAACCAGCGCAGCTTCGATGTCGCTGGCCATGGTCTCTACTCCAGCAAAGGTGCGCTCAATGACCGCCCATACTTCGGGCAGTGCTTCCGGCGGAATGGGGATAAGGTCCAGTCGTTCTTGGGCCCCTGACTGAAATATCTCGTGCGCCTCTTCCACCTGCTGGTGGTAACGTCCGAAGAATTTCATTCCTGCGCTTTGACCCATACGCTCCAGAAAGGACACCATCCTTTCGAAAAACTCTGCTCCCGTCGCCTCGAGCGCGAGGGCTAATGCAAAACGAGCCTCGTCGTGGCGCGAATGTAGGATGCTGGCCATCTGTGAATAGGTGACGTCCCGTGTTACCCGGTGCGCCTCGGAAAATAGCCAATCAACGTCCACTTGCACGCCCAAGTGCAGCATGTCCTGTAGAAACCAGCGATCGTGGCCCTTGTCTCCCGCTTCATTAGCGCGCGCGAATTCGGCGAGCTCCGGTTTGGTAACAGTAGAACTCACCAGCCGAATGACATCCTGAAATCCCAGAACGAAGAACCCGATCGATTGAGCAATCAATCGAGCTTGATCGATGTCTCCTTCCCCTTCCAACCGAACTAACAGTGGGTGCTGCCCAAAGGGACCTCGTCGTGCGGCAATGGTGCGTTGCACGCTCGCGAACGTCGTATCCGTCATTTGGTGCTAGTCATCGGGTGGGGTTCCTCTACCGCGGAAGCTGAGGAAATTACCAGATTTGTACGCGAACTGGCAGCTTTCATGGGAACTGGCGTTTAACCGAATGCGGCCACCCCCCGGCCCAAGATGCCGTCTGGATCGAACCGGCGCTTGACTGCCGCAAGACTCTCGAATTGATCGCCAAAGTGCCTGCGCCAGTCCGCCGCCTGCATTGGCATCGACCCAATGGGATAAAGCGTTCCACCTTGATGTACGCACTGTTCATACGCCGTGCGGTTGACGCCCAAGAAGTTACGCGAGGCGTGCTCAGCCGGCGGCACATTTCGAAGTACGTCGAAGAGGAAAAATTTCTCTTCCGTGGGCAGGCGCAGCGTAGGTGCACTGCAGACGTGCCTACGCAGCGGATAGACGAGAACATCGGCGCTTCCAAAACGTTCGCCTTCGAGTTGGCTTAATTCGCGGCCAATTATGCTTGCGGCCGCGCTTCGGGGAACGAACAGATCGAGCCACGGATGTGCCATAATCCAGCTCCCGTTAGCATGCATTTGCTCCAGGTATGCTTGAATGCGCCCCGAAAAATCAAGGAATGACGCTTGGGTGGTCTTGACGCTCATGACGTTGCGCAGATCTGGCGGAGCTACCGCTCCGGAGCTTTGCCCATACGAGCTGGCAACAATCTGGAAAAGCCATCCTCCTATGCTTCGCCGGGTGATGTTCCCATAGAGGTGATGAAACGTCCCCTGATCAGCGATCAGATCCATTTGGTCAAGAAAGCCGTCCAGATTCGGCAACTCTAAAAGGACAGTGGTGACGTAGCTTCCGACGGGAACCAGGCGCAGCCGCGCGCTCGTGATGATACCAAATTGACCTAGACCTGCCCTGCAAGCGTCAAACAGGTCTGGGTGCTCCGTTGCGGAGCATCGTACGAGGTCTCCCAGGCCAGTAGCCACTTCTAGCTCGATGACATGATCTACCTGCGCTCCGTTGCGATAGGTTTCACCTCCAATGCCTCCTACACTCAACGTGCCTCCCACACTCAGCTTTTGATAGTCGGTGAGTGTGGGTGGAACGTGCCCGCTGGGCAAGGTCGTGGCGAGAACCTCCGACCAGGAAGCGCCCGCTTGGACCCACACGTCAGTGGCCGTGCATTCCAGCACGGATGACAGGCTACGCATATCCACAAGGATGCCATCCTGAACCGTGGTCTGGGTGTAAGTGGAGTGGGCTTGCCCGCGAGCTGAAAGGGCGCAGCCTTGTTCGCGAGCCCAGAGTACTGTCTTGATGACGTCTGACGTGGTAGCCGGCTGAACGACTCCGACCGGTACCCCTGCCGCGTGCCGTCCGAAGTTGCTGCCAAGCTCCACGCGGTGCGCATAGTCAATAAGCAACGTGCCTGCGAGTTTCGGGAACGTGTGCCAATCTACTGAGCGTTGCATGCACCCCAATAATGCGGCCAGCGCCAGGCGGGAAGCCGGCCACCTATCAATTCTCCCGGGCCGGTCTGCGTATCATTGCGATACTGTTCAGTAGGAGTACAGTTCTTCGAGCCGGCGGCGTTCGACACGATAGGTCTGGGTCCTCAAGCGATCAGTCTAGACGCCGTTCCAGTCAGTGTCTGGAGTTGAATAGATGATAGCTCGGTCAGTACACGTTTCCCCATTGCAGGCGCGCGCAGGTGCCTTCGAGTTGGTGGAAATTGACAACGACCACGCCAAGGCGATCGCGTTCAATATGGTGTTCATGGCGTGGCGCTACCATACCCATGTAGGTGCCTATCGTCGCGGCATCGACTTGGCTGAGCAACTGGGCTTACGCTACCCAAACGGGGTTGGGGTCTTTCAGGTCGTAGAAGCAGAAGCGCTTCCGCCAACGGCCATGACTCGCAAGGCGTTTGTAGAGTTCTTACGACTGAAGCCGGTCAAGCACTTCTCCGTGACCCACGAGGGAACTGGTTTTAAGGCTGCCTCCGTTCGGGCGATAGTCGCGAGCGTGCATGCGTTGGGGCGACCCGATTGTGAACATAGCGTCCATAAATCTGTTGATCTGGCGGCGGAGTGGCATGCCCGCCAGCAGACGCGGATCGAGCGAAACGAGTCGGCGCAGCAAATATCCCGAGCGATGAGCAAGCTTCGAGCTCTACATCGTGAGCGCTATCCGTAGCCCCTTTATCCCATCATCTACGGCTTCCGTCTGTGGCGAAGTCCACTCACGACGAGCCATCACGGGTCGAACCTCATGGTCCGCTCCTCCATGGGGATCTAGATGGCTGAAGGACGTCCCTAGTCCTTCATGACTGGCGTTATGCCACGAGCTCCCAATGCTGGCGCTGCCCCTCCGGGTCCCAGGAGCCCGCGGTCGCCTGCGTTGCTCATCTCCCTCTCGTTCGCCAGCCCACGAATGTCCATGCCGCTCGGCTCCTGAAAGACGCGTAAGCCGAACTCGGGCAGGACCGCGTACAGGTGGTCGAATATATCGGCCTGGACGCCCTCGTAGTCTGCCCAGCCAGTCTTGGCGGTGTAACAATAGATCTCTAGCGGCAGCCCGGTGGGCCCTGGCTGGCGTTGGCGCACCAACCGGAACAGCTCCTTGTGAATGCCGTCATGTGCTTCGACGTAAGCCTGAACATAGGCGCGAAATGTGCCCACGTTCGTGACGCGCCGCCCGTTGATGGGGTCCTGGCCTTGCGTGGCGAGCTTCGCGTTGAACGCTTCGATCTCCTCGTGCTTGCGGCCCAGGTAAGCGTCGAGCAGCACAAAGCGCCGCAGGCGCTCGCACTCTTCCTCGGTCAGGAAGCGCACCGACGTTTGATCCAGGTGGAGCGAGCGCTTGATCTGGCGACCTGAATCGTACATGACTCGCCAGTTCTTGAAGCTCTCGTTGATCAGCCGCCACGTCGGCACTGTCGTGATGGTTTGATCCCAGTTCTGCACTTTGACCGTGTGCAGCGAGATGTCGATGACGT
>WUUC01047479.1_pt1 | contig 10055 bp, 6 predicted proteins | sample 6278441 | NCBI WGS metagenome assembly WUUC01 (sample SAMN13675441, study PRJNA597444) | soil metagenome | isolation source: soil | place: USA: Washington | collected 2017-10 | reverse complement strand
GAACCGCTCTACGCCCGGTTCGATCTCGACGCGAATGCCGCGACCTTTCGCCAGCTCCAGCCCGCGCGATCGGCAACGGCCTTCGTACCGTTCGGCGGCAATCTCCTTGCGCGAGCAGTCGCAGGCATAGACGCGGTGCGAAGCGGCCAGTCGTGCGAGCGCATCTTCGTAGGCGTGAGGCTCGTCGCTCTGGCGCACTGGACCCTCATCGGGCACGAAGCCGAGCCATGAGAGGTCTTCGAGCAGGGCTCGCTCGAATTCAGGCCGGCTGCGCAGGCGATCGTGATCCTCGACGCGCAACAGCACGCGGCCATCCAGCGCGCGCGCCAGGTTCCACACATACAAGGCATTCACGACGTGGCCGAGGTGCAGGTACCCTGTCGGGGATGGAGCGAAGCGGGTGAGCGGGCGCGGCGGCAGGCGCGCGCGAAGCGCCTCGAGGTCGAGGGTCACGATCACGCCATGTTAATTGAGCCGACCACGGCCGGACTGTACTGTGCCGCCGGGCGGTTTCATATCGATCCGTGGCAGCCGGTAGACCGCGCCGTCATTACGCACGCGCACGGCGACCATCTGCGGCGCGGCTCGCGAACCTATCTCTGTGCCGACGCCGGGCTTCGCCTGCTGCACCATCGTCTCGATACCTCGGCCATCGTCGAAACCGTTCGTTACGGAGAAGCGGTCGATCTCAATGGCGTCAGGGTTTCGCTGCATCCCGCGGGTCACATCCTCGGATCGGCGCAGGTGCGCGTCGAGCATCGCGGCGAGGTGTGGGTGTCGTCGGGCGACTACAAACGCGCACCGGATCCCACATGTACCGCCTTCGAGCCCGTTCGGTGCCATACGTTCATCACCGAAGCGACGTTCGGGCTGCCGATATTCCGCTGGGATCCTCCGGCAGCCGCGGTGGCCGAGATCTGTGCGTGGTGGGACGAGATGCGCGCGGCCGGCCGGCCCGCTGTGATCTTCGGGTACGCCCTCGGCAAGGCGCAGCGCCTGCTCGCGGAGCTGGCGTCATGCACCGACCGCACGGTGTTCGTCCACGGCGCGCTCGTCGACCTGACTGACGCCTATCGCGCGTCCGGCGTCAGGCTGCCGCCGATCGCGCGCGCCACGGAGGCGGCGCGCGGCGCTTCGTTCGCCGGAGAGCTGATCGTCGCGCCGCTTTCCGCCCGCGGAAGCACCTGGATGCGACGCTTCGGCGACCATTCGTCTGCCTTCGCATCTGGATGGATGCGTATTCGCGGCGCACGCCGGCGTCGAGGCTACGACCGGGGGTTTGCGCTATCCGATCACGCGGACTGGAACGCGCTCGTGCAGACGGTACAGGACACGGGGGCCGAGCGCGTGTTCGTGACGCACGGTTACACCCATCAGCTCGCCCGATTCCTCGGCGAGCGCGGCCTCGATGCGCAACCGTGGCAGACACAGTACGAAGGCGAGCCGGAGGCCGCGGAGTGAAACGGTTCGCCGATCTCTACGACGCGATCGATCGCACCATGTCCACGAATGCCAAAGTGCTGGCGCTGGTGGAGTACCTGTCTGCGGCGCCGGCCGCAGATGCCGCGTGGGCACTGTTTTTTCTCACCGGCCGCCGTCTGAAGCGGCTGCTTCCGTCGCGCCTGCTGCACGAGTGGACGCTGGAGCTCACAGCCCTTCCCGAATGGCTGGTTCACGAATCCTACGCCGCCGTGGGCGACTACGCCGAGGCGATCGCGCTGATGCTCGATGGCAGGGTGTCGCCGCTCTACGCAGCGGACCTGGCGCGAGTGCCGTCCGGTGGAAGCCAGGCCTCACTGTTCGAGGAGGCGGAAGCATCAGAGGTGAGCGATGTCACGAACCTGTCACTGGCCGAATGGATCGACGGTCGCATTCAACCGCTGAGAACGGCGTCGGACGATGAGCGGCGTATTCGCGTGCTGCAGTGGTGGTCGCGCCTCGATCGTCGCGAGCTGTTCCTGCTGAACAAGCTGCTGACCGGCGAGTTTCGCGTGGGTGTGTCGCATACGCTCGTCGTTCGAGCCGTCGCGCAGGTGGCGGCATTGCCGACGGCGGTTGTGGAACACCGCCTGATGGGTACGTGGGAGCCGTCTGCTGACGCGTTTGCCACGTTGATCGGTCCCGAAGGACCAGCCGACGACCCATCGCGACCCTATCCTTTCTGTCTCGCCTCGCCGCTGAACGATCCGGCCGAGGTGCTGGGCGACCGCGAGCAGTGGCTCGTCGAATGGAAGTGGGACGGCATCCGCGCCCAGCTGATTCACCGCGGCGGGCAGGTCTTCCTGTGGTCGCGCGGGGAAGAGCTGATCACCGACCGGTTTCCGGAAGTGGCCGTGGCGGCGCGTGCGCTGCCCGATGGCACCGTGCTCGACGGAGAGGTTGTCGCATTCGCCGACGGCAAGCCGCGGCCGTTCTCCGATCTGCAGCAGCGCATCGGCCGGCTGCGGAACGTGCGTGAGATCGCGGCGGGCATCCCGGCGGTCTTCGTCGCGTATGACGTGCTCGAGGATGCCGGCCGCGACATCAGGGATCGACCGTTGCGGGAACGGCGCTCCCGGCTGATCGAGATCGTGCGCGGCTCGGTGCTTCTCGTGTCAGAGGCTGTATCGGCTGATTCGTGGGAGGCCCTCGGCGTGCTGCGAAGCGGATCGCGGGCGCGCGGAGTCGAGGGTCTGATGGTGAAGCGGTGGACGTCGCCCTACCGGCCGGGACGCAAGCGAGGGGATTGGTGGAAGTGGAAGATCGAGCCGTTCACCATGGATGCCGTCCTCGTCTACGCCCAGCCCGGGAGCGGACGACGCGCGACGGTCTTCACCGACTACACGTTCGCGGTATGGCAGGGCGAGGAACTGGTTCCGGTGGCAAAAGCGTATTCCGGTCTGTCGGACGAAGAGATCGATGAGCTCGACCGCTGGATCCGGCGTCACACGACCGAACGTTTCGGTCCGGTGAGCGCGGTGGAGCCGATTCACGTGTTCGAGCTCGGCTTCGAGGCGATCGCGCGTTCCTCGCGCCACAAGTCCGGCATCGCCGTCCGCTTCCCGCGCATCCTGCGCTGGCGCCGCGACAAGAAGGCGGCCGAGGCGGACACAATCGAGACGCTGGAGAATTTGATTCGTGGCGACGTTCAATGATTCTTCTGATTGCGCTTGTCGACGTACACGCAGAGCCGCAGAGGCGCGGAGGCATCTGGCGACGAACTCCACGAAGCCCACGAAAGCGATTCGACGAACCGGCCCGCGAAGCGGGCCGGTTACGCATGGGATGCCACAACGGATGAATGAGCCACTCTCTGACGTCCTTTGGCTCATTCATCCGTTGTGGCATCCCATGCGAAGCCGCCTGCGGCGGCTCGTCGAATCGCACAAGCCTCGGCGCCTCCGCGTCTCCGCGTGACCGTGGGCAAGTGAAGTCATGAGAGTCAGAAATATGAAATTGAAAGTGTCTGCGCAAGGGCTACAACCGACTGCGTTATCCTGAAACTACCGATGATTCGCTGGCTCGGGCCCAGCGACCCGTTCCCCCCGGTCGACACGGCGCTCACTGAACCCAACGGCCTTCTGGCTGCGGGCGGCGATCTGGCGCCCGAACGTCTGATCGACGCCTACCGCCGCGGCATTTTTCCCTGGTCCGCCGACGACGAGCCGATGCTCTGGTGGAGTCCCGATCCGCGGATGGTGCTCTTCGTGGACGAGCTTCGCGTGTCGCGCTCGCTGCGGCGGCGCATCCGATCCGGTCATCTCACCATGACCGCCGACCGTGCGTTTCGAGACGTCGTCGCCGGCTGCGCCGACCCGCGTCCCGACGCCGACGGCACCTGGATCAGCGATATCGTCGTCGACGCGTACGTCGAGCTTCATCGCCGGGGCCACGCGCATTCGATCGAAGCATGGGCGGACGATCGGCTCGTGGGCGGACTGTACGGCGTGGCGATCGGCAGGATGTTCTACGGCGAATCGATGTTTGCGCGGCAGTCCGACGCGTCGAAGGTGGCGCTCGCGATGCTCGTGCGACAGCTCGCGCGGTGGCGCTTCGAGATGATCGACTGCCAGATGAGCACCTCCCATCTGGCCTCCCTTGGCGCGCGCGAGATCCCGCGCCGCGAGTTCATGACGCGCCTGAAGACGCTCACCAGCGGACCGGCCGTCCCAACGCCCTGGCAGCTGGACGGCGATCTGGCCGCGACATTCTAGCTACAATTGATTCGATGCCCGACAGCGGACCTGAGATCAGAACAGACGAAAATGTTCTGACGGAGTCGCGGAGCGAGCAGAAGCTCGAGCGGCCGCGCATGTGGCGCGTGCTGCTGCACAACGACGACTACACCACGCAGGATTTTGTGGTCTGGGTGCTCGAGACCGTCTTTCACAAACCCCGTGGCGAAGCGTTCACGATCATGCTGAGCGTCCATCGCTCGGGGCTGGGTGTGGCCGGGATCTATACCCATGATGTCGCGGAGACGAAACTAAAGACGACGAAGAACCTGGCTGAGCAGCATGAGTTTCCGCTGCTCGTAACGATGGAACCGGAAGCCGAGAAGCCGAATTGAGCAAGACACCCGTACCGTTCGCTCCGGAAACGCTGGAGAGCATCCAGCGCGCGTTTCGCCTCGCAACCGACCTGCGCCACGATGCCGTGGGACTCGAGCACCTGCTGATTGCGATGCTCGACGAGAAGCAGGCGCGTACCGTACTCGCCGCCTGCGGCGTTCAGCTCGACTCGCTGAAGAAGGATCTGATGGAGGTGCTCGCACGGGCATTTTCGCCGGTGCCCGCGCCGTCATCGGTCGAGCCGGAACCGACCTTGGCCTTCGATCGCGTCATTCAACAGGCCGTCGTGCATGCGGCGGTGTCGTCCGCGCGACAGGTCGACAGCGGCAACCTCATCGTCTTTATTTTGCAAGAGGAAGAGAGCCATGCGGCGTACTTCCTGAAGAGACAAGGCGTGGACCGCCTCACGCTGCTGCGCATCATCTCGCACGGGCCGAAGGGCGATCGCGTGATTCCGCAGCCGGCGGAGGGTGACGCGGCGCCGCCGTCACGCGATCCGCTCGAAGCGTTCGCCACAGATCTCATCGCGCGCGCTGCCGGCGGGCACATCGATCCGCTGATCGGCCGGCGCCTCGAGATCGAGCGCATGATTCAGGTGCTGTGCCGGCGGCGCAAGAACAACCCGCTGCTGGTGGGCGAGCCGGGCGTCGGCAAGACGGCGCTCGCCGAGGGCCTGGCGCTTCGCGTTCAGCAGGGCGACGTCCCCGAGGTGCTGAAGGGGGCGAAGATCTACGCGCTCGACCTCGGGGCCCTCATTGCGGGCACGCGGTATCGCGGCGATTTCGAGGAGCGCGTCAAGCAGGTGCTCGATCGGCTCACGAAGGAAGCGAACGCCATCCTGTTCATCGACGAGATTCATTCGCTCGTCGGCGCGGGCTCCGCCTCGGGCGGAGCGATGGACGCCGGGAACCTGCTGAAGCCGGCGCTTGCCGACGGCTCGCTGCGCTGCATCGGATCGACGACCTTCAACGACGTGAAGCAGTCGTTCGATCGCGACCGGGCGTTGTCGCGGCGGTTCCAGAAGATCGACGTCCTCGAGCCCTCGGAGGACGAGACGCTCGAAATTCTCAAGGGACTGAGACCGCATTACGAAGCGCATCATCGCGTGAAGTACAGCGACGAGGCGCTGGGCGCTGCCGTGGCGCTGTCGGCCAAGCATCTGAAGGATCTCCATCTCCCGGACAAGGCGATCGACGTCGTCGACGAGGCGGGTGCGGCGCAGAAGCTGCGTCCGGAGGGCCAGCGTTCGGCCACCATCAGCGTTGACGATGTCGAGCAGATCGTGGCGAAGATGGCGCGCGTGCCGGTACAGGCCGTCTCGGCCGACGATCGCGAAGCGCTCGCGACACTCGACAGCGGCCTGAAGCGGGTCATCTTCGGTCAGGATCCGGCGATCGACGAGGTCGTGTCGTCCATCCGTCTGTCACGCTCGGGCCTGCGATCGCCTGACAAGCCGATCGGGAACTTTCTCTTTGCCGGCCCGACCGGCGTCGGCAAGACAGAGCTGGCGCGGCAGCTCGCAAAACATCTCGGCGTCGACTTCCTGCGCTACGACATGTCGGAGTACATGGAGAAGCACGCCGTGTCGCGGTTGATCGGGGCGCCGCCTGGATACGTCGGCTACGAGGAAGGCGGACTGCTCATCGACGCGGTGCGGAAGTCGCCTCACGCGGTGCTGCTGCTCGATGAAATCGAGAAGGCGCATCCCGACATGTACGCGATCCTGCTCCAGGTGATGGACCACGCCACGCTCACCGACTCGCACGGCCGCAAGGCGGATTTCCGCCACGTGGTCCTGATCATGACGACGAACGCGGGGGCGCGAGATCTGGCGGATCGGCACATGGGCTTCGGCGAGACGGGCAAGGGCGTCTCGTCGCGCGGCGCGCTCGAACGGACGTTCACGCCGGAGTTCCGCAACCGCCTCGATGCAATCGTGAATTTCAGCGCGCTGGGACATGCGGAGATCGAGCGCGTGGTCGACAAACACCTCGACGAGCTGCGTGTGATGGTGGCGCCGAAAAACGTGACGATCGATGTGTCCCCCGAAGCGCGGACGTGGCTGGCGACGAAGGGCTTCGATCGCGCCTTCGGTGCGCGGCCGATGGCGCGGCTGATCGAGCGTGTGATCAAGAAGCCCCTCTCCGAGGCTTTGCTCTTCGGCTCGCTGTCGCGCGGAGGCACCGTTCGGATCGTGGTCGAGAACGACACCCTCGCCCTGCGATGACGATTTCGAACATTCGACGCGAGTATCTCGGCCAGCCGCTGCTGGAGGAAGAAGCGGGGCTCGATCCGTTCGTGCTCTTCGACCGCTGGTTCACGGCGGCGAGGGACGTTGAGGTCGATCCCACCGCCATGGCACTGGCCACCGCGGGATCCGATGGCCGGCCATCCGTGCGAACCGTGCTGCTCAAGGCGTACGGACCCGACGGTTTCGTCTTCTACACCAATTACTCGAGCCGCAAAGCCCGCGACATCGCCGCGAATTCGCGCGTCGGCCTGATGTTCTTCTGGCGCACTCCGGAGCGCCAGGTGCGAATCGACGGCACTGCCTCGAAGGTCAGCGCGGCCGAGGCGGACGAGTACTTCGCGTCGCGTCCTCTCGAGAGCCGCCTCAGCGTGTATGCGTCGCGCCAGAGTGAAGTCGTTGAAAGCCGGCCGGCGCTCGACGCGCGCTTCGAAGAGGCCGCCAGGCGGTTTGCCGGCCGCGAAATCCCGCGTCCAGAGTGGTGGGGCGGCTACCGCGTGACGCCGCTGGAGTTCGAGTTCTGGCAGGGCCGCATCGGCCGCCTCCACGATCGCCTGCGTTACCTGAAGCAGTCCGACAGTTCCTGGCGTCGCGACCGCCTCGCTCCCTGACCCCTATTCACCACTCGAGCACAAGCAACTGTGGCGCAGCCCTTCAGGGCTGCGGACCGGACGCCGTACGCCGCTACTCGCACCGCAAGGCTTCCGTGGGGTTCACCGCCGACGCGTGGAGGGCCGGAACGAGTGCCGACACCAGTCCTGTTGTACACAAGACCACAGTGGCCAGGACAATCGTCGCGGGGTCTGTTGGTTTGACCGCGTAGAGCTGTGACTCGACGAGGCGACTCAACGCCCAAAAACATGGCAGCGCGAGACCGACTCCTGCTGCGAGCATCATCAGCGCATCCCGGAGCACCAGCCAGACCGTCGCTAGACGTGTAGCGCCCAACGCCACCCGCACGCCGATCTCGCGGGTGCGCTGCGTGACCGTGAAAGACATCACGCCGTACAGGCCCACGAGTGACAGCAGCAGTGCCAGGGTGCCGAAGCCGGTGGAAAGCGTCGCGAGCATACGCTCGGTGTTCAATGACCTGCTGACCTGGTCATCCAGCGTGCGGAAGTAGGTGATTGGCAATGTCGGTTCGGCCTCGCGAAGAATCGTTCGAATCGAATGCAGCGCCGCCTCCGATGTTCCCCGAACCCTGATGTAAAAGTGGCCACCTTCTGGGCTGATGAGGGGGAAGTACACCTGCTCCCATTCCTCCCGCATACCGCGATACGTGATGTTCGCCACGACCCCGACGACTTCGATGTCTGGTTTGGCATCAGGACCCGTCTGTTGCGAGATGCGCGCGCCCAGAGGACTGCGTCCTCCGAAGTATCGCTGCGCGAACGCCTCGTTGACGATGGCGACGCGTGGGCCATCCTCGCCCGTTCCTCGCGCGTCGCCCTCCTCGAAGTCTCGACCAGCGATCATGCCGGCTCCGAGAGTTGCGAAGAACTCGGGGCTGACGGCATTCATATGTACCAATCGGTCGGTCGTTATTCGCTGGTGACTCGCAACGGTCACATAGTTGTTCCAGCTCCCGCCGGTGAGTAACTGGACCCTCGCAATGGCCGCCAGCTGCGTATTCGACGAAGCGCGGATTTCGTCGTGAATACGGCGAGTGAGACGAGCGGCTTCGGATGCAGCGTAGCCGTGCCGAAGCGGATCGATGCCGAAGGAGACAAGGGTGGAGGTGTCGAACCCCGGACCTTTCGCCACCAACGTGGTAAGGGTTCGCACGAACAAGGCGGCTCCGACGACAAGGATCAACGTGAAGGCAATTTGGACCGCCAGCATGACCCTTCGAAGCCGGAGACTGCCGGCCGTGCCGGCTCGTTCCTGCAGCGAGGCGCTCAGCGATCCGCGTCCGACTTGCAAGGCGGGCGCAACGCCGGTGAGGAGACCTGTCGCTACGCTCACGAGCGACGCAAAAAGCAACAGGCGGGTGTCGAGGGCTGCTTGCAGTGCATTCGACGCAACGTCCCGAGGCAGGAACGAAATGAGCGCGCGCATAACCGCTGGAGCCAACAGAACTCCAAGCATTCCACCGGCAAGCGCAATGGCGAGGCCGTCGGCAAGAAGTTGCCGGGCGATCCGCCCGGGCGAAGCGCCCAGGGCCAACCTGGTGCTGATCTCACGGCCGCGAGCCGATCCGCGTGCGACAAAGAGACCGGCTACATTCAAGCACGCCAGAGCCAGCAGTACGGCGGTTGCCGCGAACAACACCCAGAGTGGTTGCGAAAGCCTGCGTCGCAGAGGCGAATGACCCTGGGGAGCCGGGACGAGTTCGAGGGTCGACGCGAGAAACTTCTGCCTGCGCTCGGCCGTGATCCGGGGAAAGTCTGCGCGGCGAGCGTCCTCGTGGAGCATCGCCGTGAACCAGGGCTGCAACCCGGCCCGAGCCTGAGCCAATGTCACATCCGACCGTAGCCGCCCCAGCACCTGCATCCATCGCACGCGGTGGTTGAGCACATCGTCGAAGCCCGGTATCGCCTGCGCCGACATCACCGCCGGAATCCAGAGCGCCGGAACTTCGCCGACGTCGATGCCGTGGAAGCCCTGCGCGGCCACGCCGACCACGATCATCGGGTGGTTGTTCACCAGGACCTTTCGGCCCACCACATCGGGAGCGCTCGCAAGCTGCGTTTTCCAGAAGTCGTAGGAGAGCACGACCACGGGGCTCGCGCCCGGCGTTCGATCGTCCTCCATCGTCAATACCCTGCCAATCGCCGGGCGGACGCCGAGCACCGTGAAGTAAGAGCCCGAGACCAGTTCCGCGGCAGCCGGTCGGTGCTCGCCACCCGTCGACAGATTGATCGTTGTCGCGGCACGGCACAGGACGCCTTCGAAGAATTGCTCCTGCAGGTGAAGGTCGCGGCAGATCGGATACGACATCAAGTTGAAGCTGCCGAACGCGTTCGTGGATGCTTGATCGCCATTCCAATCGATGAGAACCAGCCGTTCCGGTTCGTGTACTGGAAGCGCGTGCAGGACGAGCTGGTCGACGAGCGAATAGATCGCCGTCGTTGCTCCAATCCCCAGCGCCAGCGAAAGGATAGCCGTGGCCGTAAATGACGGACTGCGACGAAACCAGCGCGCGGAGAAGCGGAGGTCAGCAACGAGATCCCGCAGCCATCGAGTTAGCCAGACATCACGGACTTCTTCTTTGACCTGCGCGACGCCACCGAATTCGATTGCGGCCTGCCTGCGGG
>WUUC01093031.1_pt1 | contig 10056 bp, 8 predicted proteins | sample 6278441 | NCBI WGS metagenome assembly WUUC01 (sample SAMN13675441, study PRJNA597444) | soil metagenome | isolation source: soil | place: USA: Washington | collected 2017-10 | reverse complement strand
TCAGCACCTGGAGGGCCACGTGGTCGGCGCCGGCGTCGAGGTGGTCGCGGACCCGGCGGGCGATGGCCTCGTCGGCGCCCCAGGCGACGACGGCGTCGATCAGCCGGTCGCTGCCGTCGTGGTCGAGGTCGGCATCGGTGAAGCCCAGGCGCGTGAAGCTGGCCCGGTAGTTGGGCAGCCGCAGGTTGTTGGCCACCACCCGGCGGGCCAGGGCCCGCGCCGTGGCCGGGTCGGTGGCGCGCACCACGTGCTGCTCGGGAGCCAGCAGCCGGTCGGGGCCCAGCACCTGGCGGGCCGCCGCCGTGTGCTCCGGCGTCACCAGGTAGGGGTGGGCGCCGAGCGACCGCTCGCGGGCCAGCGCCAGCATCCGGGGCCCCAGCGCCGCCAGCACCCGCGCCCCGGCGCCCACGCCCAGCCCGTCGAGGGCGTCGAGGTAGGCGGCCGTGACGGCCAGCGGCCGCTCGTAGGTCTGGCCGCTGGCGGCGACCGGCGGGCCGTGGCTCACGCCCAGCCCGAGGAGGAACCGGTCCCCCAGCCGCCCGCAGGCCTCGGCCACCTCGGCGGGCGTGTGCATCCAGAGGTTGACGATGCCGGTGGCCACCACCAGGGCCCGGGTGGCGGCCAGCAGGTGCCCGGCGGCGCCGAACACGTCGCCGCCGGCCCGCCCGGGGATCCAGATCGCGCCGTAGCCCAGCGCCTCGACCTCGGCGGCGGCGTCGGCCGCCTCGGCCCCCTCGACCGTGCGCAGCCCGGTGCTCCACACGCCGACGTGGCTCAGCGCCGCGGCGTCAGTCGGCACCGACGAGCTCCCGGCGGGCGCGGGCGGCGAAGCCGCGGCCGCTGGCCAGCACGCAGGCCATGGCCCCACCGGCGGCGCAGGCCAGGAACGTCCAGGCCAGCGTGTACGACACGTGCTCGACGAGCAGGCCGAACACCAGCGGACCGACGAACCCGCCCACGTTGGCGCAGGTGAGCATGAGCGACGATACGCCGCCGGCGTGGTCGGGGTGCTCGTTGGTGACCACGTAGTGGAGCACCCCGGGCCAGCCGGTGCCGGCCCCGAACCCGATGGCCGTGCCGGCCACGATGGCGGCCCGGTTGCCGGTGCCGATGAGCAGGAAGCCGAGGGCGCCGCCGGCCAGCATGGCGGCGATCACCCCGAACCCCCGCAGGTCGGGACGCCGGTCGACCAGCACGCCGACGGCCACCCGGACGACCAGGGCGATGGCGCTGCCCAGCACCAGCAGCACCCCGGCCCGCCCGGCGTCGATGCCGCCGGCCACCGCGGTGGTGGTGAGGAAGGCGTTGGTGGAGTTGACCATCAGCGCCCCCATGGCGCTCAGGCCGAAGAGCCCCAGGAGCGGCAGGGTGAGCGGTGGGTGCCGCCGGGCCGGTCGCACGACGGGCGGCGCCGCCGGTGACCCCGGCTCCGCCGACGACGAGGCCGACGACGAGGCCAAGGCCGACGCCTCGGTCCGCAGCACACCGGCCGCGGCGATGGCGACCGCGAGGGGCACCACGGCGCCGAGCAGGTAGACGGGCCGCCAGCCGACGGGCACGGCGACGAGCGGCACCGCGGCCCCGCCCAGCAGCACGGCCAGCGGCACGGCGGCCTGGCGGATGCCGAAGGCGAAGCCCCGCCGCTCGACGGGCACGCCGGCCACGATGGCGATGTTGCCCGACGGCAGGACGAGCGAGTTGGCCGCTGCGCCCAGCACCAGCAGGGCGGCGATGGCGGCCTGGCCCCGGGCCAGGAGGGCGATGCCGATCATGGCGGCGGCCAGCACCAGACAGGCGCCCCGGATGGAGCGCAGCCAGCCGATGCGGTCGGCGATCCCGCCCAGCGGCAGGGCGGCCACGGCGACGGTCAGGTTGAACGAGCTGACCAGGGCGCCGTGGGCCGACGGCCCGTAGCCGAGGTCGTCCTGCATCTGCACGGCGAGCGCGCCCAGCAGGAACAGGGGCAGGTAGCCCGCCACGGTCGCGGTCGTGACGATGGCGACCGTCCGCCGGTGGTCGCTCACCCGGTCTTCGCGTGGAGCAGGCGCCGCACGGCGTCGAGGGTGTCGTTGCCGCGTTCGGTGGGCGGCAGCTCGGTGCCCGCCAGCATCTCCCGGCCCCGGGCCACCTCCTCGACCCAGTCGTAGGTCACCCGCCGGTGGGCGACCCGCCAACCCTCGGCGTCGCCCCCGAACCGGAACAGGTCGACGTAGCGGCAGCCGAGGAAGATCCGGAACGGGTCGCGGTCGGGCCCCCGGTCGAGCACCTGCCGGACCAGGCACAGCGACTCGGTGACCGCGGCCCCGGGCGCCTCGTCGACCAGCCGGACGCCGGTGATGGCGTGGAACGACTGGAGCACCCGGGTGTGGCGGTCGGCCAGCCAGGGCACGAACTCCTCGACTGGCCCCGTGAAGTTGCCGTGGTCGTCGTGGGCGCCGGGTTCGTAGCAGGCCCGCACCAGGTCCCAGTCCTTGCGGTCGACGCCGGCGCAGTAGCGGTGGAGCACCTGCTCGATGGCGCGGAGGTCGGTAGCGGGTCCGATGGCGGGTCCGGTCACGACCACGACTCCTCGCCCGCGGCCCACTCGTCGACGGACCGGCCGTCGGCGGCCAGGTCGCGCCCGGGCCAGCGGATGGTGCCCGGCGTGCGGGACAGCCGGATGTGGACGTTGGGCATCGTGACCGTCGGCCCGTCGCCGTCGGGCTCGGGCACCTCGACCAGCGTCCTGTTGGCCCGGAGCTGCTCGTCGGTGGCCATGGTGGCGGCGTTGTGGACCGGGGCGGCGGGGATCTCGGCCGCCAGGAGCAGCGCCAGCGCCTCGGGCATGCTCCGCTGCGCGAACCAGGGCTGCAGCACCTCGTCGATCTCGTCCGCGTGGGTGGCCCGCCCGTGGGGTTGGCCGAACCACTCCTGGGCGGCCACCTCGTCGCCCCCGTCGACGAACGACAGCAGCCGGTAGGCGGTGCTGTTGGTGCTGCACGAGATGGCGACGTACTCGCCGTCGGCGCACCGGTAGAGCTCGCGGGGTGCGTTGGCCGACGACCGGTTGCCGATCCGCCCGGCCACCGCCCCGGCCGCCGCGTAGTGGGCGTTCTGGGGCTGGAGCAGGGTGACCAGGGAGTCGACCAGGCTCACCGCCACGTGCTGGCCCTGGCCGCTGCGCTCCCGCTCCTGCAGCGCCAGCACGACGCCGAGCGCCAGGTTCATGCCGGCCACCGAGTCGGCCAGCCCGAAGGGCGGCAGCACCGGCGGCGAGTCGGGGAACCCGTTGCGGTAGGCGTAGCCGCTCATGGCCTCGGCCAGGGTGCCGAAGCCGGCGGCGTCGGCCAGCGGTCCCTCCAGGCCGAAGCCCGACACGGTGGCCACCACCAGCCGGGGGTTGACCGCCAGCAGGGCGTCGGGGTCGAGGCCCCAGGCCGCCAGCCGCGAGGAGCGGAACGTGAGGATCACCACGTCGGCCTGCTCGCAGGCCCGCCGGAACGCGTCGCGGTGGGCTTCGTCGCCGAAGTCGCAGCCGACGCTGCGCTTGTTGCGGCCCAGCATCTTCCACATGAGGGCGGCGCCGTCGACGATGGGCGCGTGGTGGCGGATCGGGTCGCCGTCGGCGGGGTGCTCCAGCTTGACGACGTCCGCGCCGAAGTCGCCGAGGATCATCCCGCAGAACGGCCCGGCCAGGACGTTGGAGGCGTCGAGCACCCGGACGCCGTCGAGGGCGGCGGCAGGTCCGGTGGAGGGTCCGGCCACGTCACACCACCGCCAGCGCGGTCGGCGATGCCGCGGCCGGGTCGGCCGCCACGTCGTCGACCGGTTCGTCGTCGCCGGGCCGGTCGAAAAACCACACGGCGTCGGGGTCGACCTGCAGGGCGACTGCCGTGCCCCGCTCGACCCCGGCCAGCGCCGCAGTGCTGAAGGCGTGCACCCGGGTGCCGCCCAGGGCGGCCTCGCCGGCGCCGGCCCGGCCCTCGCTCAGGACGTACTCCCAGCGCTTGCCCACGAAGCTGACCACCTCGACGGCGGCGCCCGACGAGGGGTCGGGCCGGATCGTGGCGCTCTCCGGGTGCATGCCGACCAGCAGCGGTTGGCCCTCGGCCAGGTCGCGGGCCGACGTGCTGCCGAACCGCCCGAACGGCGTGGTGGCGTAGCCGACGTCGCCCTCGTAGCCCTCGAAGGTGCCGGGGACCAGGTTCGCGCCCAGGAACCGGGCCACGTAGGCCGACGCCGGGCGGCGGTACACCACGTCGGGCGGGCCGAACTGCTCGATGCGACCGGCCCGCATGACCGCCACCTCGTCGGCGATGCCCAGCGCCTCCTCCTGGTCGTGGGTCACGTAGAGGCCGGTGCCGCCGATGCGCAGCTGCAGCGCCCGGATCTCCTCCCGCAGCGTGCGCCGCAGGCCGGCGTCGAGGTTGGACAGCGGCTCGTCGAACAGGATGCAGGCCGGCTCGGCCACGATGGCCCGGGCCAGCGCGATCCGCTGCTGCTGGCCGCCGCTCAGCTCGCCGGGCAGCCGGTCGGCCAGGTCCTCGCACTGGACGGTCCGCAGCGTGGCGCGGGCCCGCTCCCGCCGCTCGGCCTTGGGCACCTTGGCCCGGGCCAGCGGGTAGGCCACGTTCTCCAGCACAGTCATGTGCGGCCACAGCGCGTAGGACTGGAACACCATGCCCAGCTCCCGCTTGGCCGGTGGGAGGTGGCGGCGCCGCTCGGCGTCGACCACCACCGTGGGCCCGACCCGCACCCGGCCGGCCGCGGCGCTCACCGTGCCGGCCACCGTGCCGAGCACCGTCGACTTCCCGCACCCGCTGGCGCCCAGCAGCACGGTGAGGTGCCCCTCCGGTACCACCAGGTCGAAGCCCTCGACCGCGACCACGTTGCCGTAGCGGACCGTGAGCCCGGAGATCTCGAGTTCCTTGGACATGCGCTACCTACCTCCGCCGGTCACATCCGCTCGAGCGCGTCGCGCCCGCCGAGTACGAGGATGAGCAGGACCCCGATCCCGCTGATCACCACCATCACCATCGCCAGCGCCGCGACCGGCGGGTACGTCCCGGTGACGTACAGGTTGTAGAGGAGCGGGGCCATCGTCTGGGTCTGGGGCGTCGACAGCAGGACCGACGCCGCGAACTCACGGCTGGTCAGGATGAAGGCCATCACCGCCGCCGACAGCGCGCTCTGGCGGATCAGCGGCACGGTGATGTCGAGGTACACCCGGCGCCGGGTGGCGCCCGCCACCTCGGCGGCGCGCTCCAGCGACCCGTCGAGCTGGGACAGGCCGGCCTGGATGTTGCGCACCGCCTGGGGCAGCGTGAGCACCACGTAGGCCAGCACCAGCAGGCCGGCGTGGCCGTAGAGGTTCACCTCGCGCCCGAACAGCGTGAACCGGGTGAAGCCGAAGGTGAGCAGGATGCCCAGCCCGAACAGCACGGCGGGGATCGACAGCGGCAGCTGCACCACGAACTCGGTGACGGTCCGCACCGCGCCCCGCTGGCGGCGCTCGATCACCAGCGCCAGGGCGAAGGCGATGACCGTGCTCACGATGGTGGCCAGCAGCGCCAGCTTCAGCGAGTTGGTGATGGCCGGCCAGAAGAACTCGTTCTCCCGCAGCTCGCGGTAGTTGTCGAGGTTGAGGGCGCCCCAGTCGATGTCGGCCGACCAGAACCCGCTCAGCGACACGACCGTGAGCCCGAACAGCGGCGGCACCACCGCCAGCAGGCCGAACCCGAGCAGCGGGTAGACACCCGAGCGGATCTCCCGCGGCGCGCTCCCCACGCCCTTCGACGTGGACACGTAGCGCAGCGGGTCGCCGATCACCCAGCGCTGGACGATGACCATGACCAGGGCCGCGGCGATGATCGGCAGCCCCAGGAACGAGGCCAGCGGGTAGTCGACGCCGCCGGCGTAGAACTCGAGGTGCCGGTAGATCTCGGTGGTGAGGACGTCGACGCCCTCCTGGCGCCCGAGGATCAGCACGACCACGAACTGCCCCAGGCCCAGCAACAGGACCACGCCGGCGCCGTAGATGATCGCCGGCCGCAGCAGCGGGAGCATCACCCGGACCTGGGCGCCCAGCCAGCTCGACCCCGACACCTGGGCCGCCTTGGCCAGCGTCGGGTCGGCCTTCCGCAGCGCCGCCAGGGCGAACAGCATCGGGTAGGGCACCAGGTACAGCGCCACCACGATGATGATCCCGAACACGGAGAACACGTCGACCGGGCCGGTGACCGCCTCGGAGCCCGTGAGGTTGCGCAGCAGCACGTTCCCGTAGCCGATGCGCGGGGCGAAGATGAAGACCCACCCGGTGGCGCCGGCGATGCCGGGCACGAGGATGGGGGCGATGCCGACCAGCGTCGCCACCCGCTGTCGCCGGCCCCGCAGGTGGACGGCGAACCAGGCGAGCAGCACGCCCAGGACCGTGGCGAGCACGGTCGACGCCGCCGCCATGACCACGGTGTTGACCAGCGTCTGGCCGATGCGGGGCAGGTCGGTGGCCCGGTCCCACAGCGAGGTCACGCTCTCCTTGGCCGACTCGCGGACGACCGCGCCCAGCGGGACCAGGATCATGGCGGCCACCAGGCCCGGCAGCACCCAGGGGCCGAGCCGTTCGGACACCGCCGCCCACCGCTCCCGGGGGGTCGTGTCAGCGGGAGGCGTGTCCGAGGTGCGTTCCAGGTCGAGAGAACGTGTTGTCATCCGGCTCCCCCCGTGGCCTCGATCTCTATAACGAACGATAGATCAGGCCACAGCCCGTGGTCAACGCTCATGGCGCCGCCCGGCGGTCGCGGAACGCCGCGACGGCGTCCTCGAAGGGCTCGGTGAACATGCACAGCACCTGGGCCCGGTTCTCCAGGGTCAGCGCGGTGGCCAGCGGCGCCCCCGAGAGCGTGGCATTGACACCCTCCTTGGTGAGCCGCACCCCCATCGGGGAGTTGGCCGCGATCCGGGCGGCCACCGCGACGGCCGCCGCCGCGTCGCCCCCGACCTCGGTCACCCGCGACACGAACCGCAGGTCATGCGCCTCGGCGGCGTCGAAGTCACGGCCGGTGTACAGCAGCTCGGCGGCCGCCGACGTGCCGATCGTGTGGGGCAGGAACCAGGAGCTGCCCATATCGCCGCCGGTCAGGCCGACGCGCACGAACGCCACCGCGAACACGGCGGTGGGATCGGCGATCCGGATGTCGCACGCCGCCGCCAGCGACAGCCCGCCCCCGACCGCGGGCCCGTGCACGGCGGCAACAAGCGGCTGGGGGATCGCGCGCATCGTGGTGACCAGCTGGGCGAAGCCCTGCTGGAGGTCGTAGCGGCCCACCATGTCGTCGAGGGCCGAGCCGGTCCGCTCCCCCACGCCCACGTCGAGGTCGATGCCGGCGCAGAAGGCCCGGCCCGCCCCGGTCAGCACGACCGCGCGGTCGGTCGCCGAGTCGAGCGACCGGAGGAGCGCGTCGAGGTCGCGGACCAGGTCGAGGGTGAGGGCGTTGAGCCGCGCAGGCCGGTCGAGGGTCACGACCACGACGCCGGCCTCGTCGCCGTCCCGGCGCTCCACGGTGATGTCGTCAGGCATGGGCCTCCTCTCGGGGTACATGGCTCTCCTCTCGGGCGCGCCGGAGCAGCCGGCGCTCGGGCCGGCAGACGCTGCGTAGCGGGGTGGCTACCTCAGGATCGGCGGGAGTGGTCGGGTACGACCCCGACGATCGGCAGCGCGAACGTCACGTAGCGGCGCGCCAGCTCTTCGGGATCGAGGCGACCGGCCGGGTCGAACCACGTCATGACCCCGCGGCACATGGCGAGGATGGCCCGGCGGGCCTCGCTCGGGTAGGCGACCTCGAAGGCGCCGGATGCCATGCCGTCCTCGATGATCTCCCGGAGCCAGCCCTCGACGCTGTCGCGCTTGTCGACGTAGGCCTCGCGGTTGGCCGGCTCCAGGCTGCGGATCTCGTCGTCGAGCAGGGCCAGCTCCCGGCGGTTGGCCACGTAGAGGACCACGGCCTCCACGAAGGCGCCGAACCGCTCGATCGGCGCCGGCCCGGCCTCGGCCAGGGCGGCCTCCACCCGGAGGATCAGGTCGTCCACCGAGAGGTCGAGCAGGTGGACCAGCAGGCCCTGCTTGTTCTCGTAGTGGTAGTAGATCGACGGGAGGCTGAGGTTGGCCCGCTTGGCGATGGCCCGCACGGTGGTGCCGTCGTAGCCGTGCTCCACGAACTCCTCGAGCCCGTGGTGGAGGAGCGACGTGAGCTCCAGCGGCTCGAACGTGCGCCAGGCACCGGGCAGGGTCGCCGGCTCGGGGACGTCCGTCACTTCCGGACCTTCACTGCTCACCGCTCGCATCTCCTTCGAGCGCGCCTCTGGAACGAACGTTCGCCCTGCGCAGCGCCCGGACACTACTACTCGGGCTCGGTGGCGTGGTCACGAGCGACGCACCTCCGCCCACGGCCGGTCCTTGTCGACGCGGGGATCGGGTGGGAGCCCGAGCAGCCGTTCGGCGATGACGTTGAGGAGGATCTCCGACGTGCCGCCCTCGATCGAGTTGGCCCGGGTGCGCAGGAACGCCTGGCGGAGGTCGCCGGCGCCGTGGACGCTGGCCGCCTCGGGACGGGTCTCCTCGTAGCCGTCGATCAGCATCCCGTCGGGGCCCAGGGTGGTGACGGCCAGGTCGAACACCTCCTTGTTGCTGCGGGCCATGGCCACCTTGGCCAGCGACCCCTCGGCGCCCAGCTCGCGGCCGGCCTGCTGCGACCACCGCAGGTTGGACAGCCGCAGCACCTCGGCCCGCTGGTACACGGCCAGCAGCTGGTCGCGGCGGGCCCGGTCGGCCCCGGCGCCGCGGGTGCGGGCCAGGTCGACCAGGCGTTCGACGGGCGACGCACCCCGGGCGGGGCCGCCGAGCTTGGCCCGCTCGTTGGCGAGCGTGGTCATCGCCACCCGCCAGCCGTCGCCCGGCGCCCCCACCAGCGAAGCGTGGGGGATGCGGACGTCGTCGAGGAACACCTCGTTGAACTCGGCCTCGCCGGTCATCTGCCGCAGCGGCCGCACCTCGACGCCGGGGGCCTGCATGTCGAGCACGAAGTAGCCCAGGCCCCGGTGCTTGGGCACGTCGGGGTCGGTGCGGGCCACCAGCAGGCCCCACCGGGCCACGTGGGCCAGGGTGCTCCACACCTTCTGGCCGCTGACCACCCACTCGTCGCCGTCGCGCACGGCCCGGGTGGCCAGGCCGGCCAGGTCCGACCCCGAGCCCGGCTCGGAGAACAGCTGGCACCAGATGTGCTCGCCGGTGAACAGGGGGCGCAGCAGCGCCTGCTGGCCGGGGGTGCCGTGGGCCTCCAGCGTCGGGGCGGCCATGCCGAAGCCGACCACGTTGCGCTCCGACCAGTCGGCGGCGCCGGCGTCGAGGAACGCCCGCTCGACCCCGGCGTCGACCTGCCGGCCGAGGCCCCGGCCGCCCCGGCCCGGCGGGAAGTGGACGAAGGCGAGGCCGGCGTCGAAGCGGGCGCCGCGCAGCTCGGCGTCGGGCGTGGACGCCACCGGGTGGTCGGCGAGGAGCCGCTCGACGTCGGCGCGGACCGGGTCGGGCAGGCTCACGGCACCAGCAGCGGGGCGATCGCCCCGGCGTCGGGGAGGTCCTCGAGGCCGAGGACGGCGTCGACGATCTCGTCCACCCGCGACTCGGGGAACGGCACCGCCGCGAACGAGGCGCAGTCGCGGAACTTGGCCACCACGTCGGCCTCGGTCATCGGCCGGTCGGGCGCCCGCCCGTACGACACGTCGACGGTGGTCCGCAGGGTGCGGCCGTCGGTGGTGTCGATCTCGACGGTGGCCGGCGGGATCGGCTCGGCCCGGTGGAGGCGCTCGTCGAACACCGGGACCACCCGGTCGGCCACCGCGGCCACGTCGCCGCGGCGCAGGGCGTCGGGGGTGAAGTCGGACAGCCGCACGTCCCGGGTCACCGCCGCCGCGGCCACCGTGTAGGGGATGCTGTAGCGGGCGTCCATGGCGGTGGGCGGTCGGCGGCGCACTTCGAGCGGCTCGCACAGCGCCCAGCAGTTCTCGTTGCCGGTGACCACCCGG
>WUUC01032931.1_pt1 | contig 10056 bp, 9 predicted proteins | sample 6278441 | NCBI WGS metagenome assembly WUUC01 (sample SAMN13675441, study PRJNA597444) | soil metagenome | isolation source: soil | place: USA: Washington | collected 2017-10 | reverse complement strand
GGGCGGGCGGGCGAGCCACGGGTGGACACACGACGGTACGGTCGTCGGCGGAGGTGTGAGCGGGCATGGGCTTCATCGAGGGCTGGCTGGAGACCCTGCCACCGGCGGCGGTCGCCGCGGTGGTCGGGATCGTCATCGGCCTGGAGAGCATGGGCATTCCGCTGCCCGGCGAGCTGACCCTGGTCAGCGCCTCCCTCCTGGCCGCCACCGGCGCGTTCAGCCCGTGGTGGGTGGCGGTGGCCGCCGCCACCGGCGCCATCGCCGGCGACTCGGTGGGCTACGCGATCGGCCGCCGCGGTGGCCGGGCCCTGCTGGAGCGGCTGGGCCGGCGCTTCCCGAAGCACCTGGGCCCCCAGCACCTGCTGCGCGCCGAGCGCACGTTCGCCAAGTGGGGCGTGTGGGCGGTCTTCTTCGGCCGGTTCGTGGCGCTGCTGCGCATCCTGGCCGGCCCGCTGGCCGGCGCGCTCAAGGTCCCCTACGGCAAGTTCCTGTTGGCCAACGCCTCCGGCGGCATTGTCTGGGCGTTCGGCACCACGTTCGTGATCTACTACGTGGGGCAGGCCGCTGAGGAGTACCTCAAGGACTTCTCGTGGGCGGCCCTGGTGCTCGCGGTGCTGGCCGGCCTGGGGAGCACCTGGTACTTCAAGCGGCGCGCGCACCGGCGGGCGGAGCAGACGGAGGCCGAGCTCGTCGCCGCCAACGCCGAGATCGACACCGTGCCCGAGGGCACGGTCGAGGCCGGCACCGTGGCGGCGGCCGTCGCCTCCGCGGGCACCGCCGCCGTGGCGGACCGGGTCCTCCACCACAGCGAGGACCACGACGACACCGCTTCGCGCCGGTAGCGTCATATATATCCGCCGGGTCGCCGGACTTCGGACGCCGGGTGGATCTCCAACCCCAACCGCCAGTGCGTACGCTCGCTAAGGCCCATCAACAAGGAGGGGTACCGGTGTCCAGCGAGCGGACAGCGGCCGCCGGCCGGGACGAGATGATCGCGGCTGAGCTTGCCGCCGAGCAGAGCTACGTCGACCGGGTGTACACGCGCCTGGAGCAGCTACGCCGCAGCGCCGCGGAGGTCGAGCGGGCCGGCTACGGCATCGCCAGCGTCGGCAACTTCGGGGCGTACGTCGAGCGCGACGCCATGGTGTACCACGCCGCGCGGCGCCGGCTCGCTCTCGACGCCGAGCACGAGGGCCTGGTCTTCGGCCGGCTCGACATGGGTCCCGGCGCGCGGCCATCGGACGGTGGGCCGGCCTCGGCGCCGGTCGCGCCCGCGGTGCCCGACGGCGAGGTGCGCTACATCGGCCGGCTGGGACTGCGCGACGAGCGCTACGAGCCCCTCGTGGTCGACTGGCGCGCTCCGGCGGCGGCCCCGTTCTACCGGGCCACCCCGACCGACCGCATGGGCGTGGTGCGCCGGCGCACCATCCGCAGCACCGGCGAGCGCGTCGTCGGCGTCGAGGACGACCTGCTCGATCCGGACGCGGCACCCGACGACATGCCGGTGCTCGGCGACGGGGCGCTGCTCGCCGCGCTGACCCGGACCACCGGCCGCGGCATGCGCGACATCGTCGCGACGATCCAGCGCGAGCAGGACGAGGCGATCCGCTCCCCCGCCTCCGGTGTCACGGTGGTGCGCGGTGGACCGGGCACCGGCAAGACCGCCGTCGCCCTGCACCGCGCCGCCTACCTGCTCTACAACGACCGCAACCGCTTCGAGTCCGGCGGTGTGCTCGTGGTGGGGCCGTCGGAGGTCTTCGTCGACTACGTGGCGCGGGTGCTGCCCTCGCTCGGCGAGGAGGCCGTCACCCTGCGCTCGCTCGGCCAGCTCCTGCCGGGCTTCGCCGCCCACCGCCACGACCCGCCCGAGGTGGCGGCGGTCAAGGGCTCGGCCCGCATGGCGCGCCTGCTGGCGCGGGCGGCCCGTGACGAGCCACCGGACAGCCCGTCCCGCCTGCGCCTGCTGTACAAGGGCAAGCTCCTGCAACTCGAACGCCGGGCCCTCGGCGACGCCCGCCGGTCGGCGCTGGGCAGCGGAGCGAAGCGCAACGCCGTGCGGCCGAAGGCGGCGGGCTGGGTCCTCGACGCGCTGTGGCGGCAGACGGAGGAGCTGTTCTCCAAGGCCGGCCGGCCGAAGCGGGAGGAGTTCGCGCAGGAGATCGCCGAGCGGCCCGAGTTCCGCGCGTTCATGCGCCAGTGGTGGCCCGTGCTGCGCCCGATCGACGTGCTGTGGTGGCTGCGCGAGCCGGACCGGGTCCGCCGCTACGGCGAGGGCATCTTCGGTACGGCCCAGCTCGACACGCTGATCCGTACCTACGCCAGGGTGACCGCCGAGGACCTGTCGGTGGCCGACATCGCCCTCCTCGACGAGCTGGGCGAACTGCTCGGCCAACCCCCGGCGCGGCCACGGTCGCGCCGCGACCCGTACCACGTGATCGACGGCGTACACGAGGTGACGACCCACGCCGACCGGATCGCCGCCGCCCGGCGGGTCGCCGTCGTGCGCCCGCTCGACTACCGCGAGTACGCCCACATCGTGGTCGACGAGGCGCAGGACGTCTCCCCGATGCAGTGGCGAATGATCGGCCGGCGCGGCGAGTACGCGAGCTGGACCGTGGTCGGCGACCCGGCCCAGGCCGCCTGGCCCGACCCGGTCGAGGCGACCCGGGCCATGACGGAGGCGGTCGGGCAGCGGCGGCGTGAGTACGAGCTGACCACCAACTACCGCAACGCCGCCGAGATCTTCGAGGTGGCGGCGGCGGTGATCCGGCAGGCGGAGCCGCGACTGGCGCTGCCCACCGCGGTACGCCGTGCCGGGGTGGCGCCGCGCCACGACCGGGTTACCGACCTTCGGGCCGGCGTGCGCGACGCGGTGCGCGAGGTGACCGGCGAGGTGGAGGGCACCGTGGGCGTCATCGCGACCACGGCCGGCCGGGACCGGGTGGCCGGGTGGCTCGCCGACCTCGCCGAGCCGCGCCTGCAGGTGGTCTCCGGCATGGAGGCGAAGGGCATGGAGTACGACGGCGTGGTGGTCGTGGAGCCGGCGGAGATCGCCGCCGAGGGGCGATCCGGGACACGCACCCTGTACGTGGCGCTGTCCCGGGCCACCCAGCGCCTCACCACCGTGGGCACCGACTCCTCCTGGGAGCCGCCCGCGCTGCGGGTGCGGCCCTAGGCCGACCGGAGCCGCCTAGGCCCGCGTCACGCCGCCGTCGGCGACGGCCGCGAACGCGTCCGGCTTGTCGTAGCCGGCCGCGCTGAACGCCTCCGCCACCGCCGCCGCGGTCGAGTCGACCGCGTCGGCGTCGACGAGGGCCAGCACGCAGCCGCCGAAGCCGCCGCCGGTCATCCGCGCGCCGTACGCCCCCGCCGCCAGCGCCGCCTTCACGGCGGTGTCGACCTCGGGCACCGTGATCTCGTAGTCGTCGCGCATCGACCGGTGCGACTCGGTCAGCAGCGGTCCGATCTCGGTCACCGCGCCCGCCCGCAGCAGGGTCACCGTCGCGATCACCCGGGCGTTCTCGGTGACCACGTGCCGGACCCGGCGCCCGGACACCTCGTCGAGGCGGCGCAGCGCCGCGGGCAGGCCGTCCTCGTCGAGGTCGCGCAGTGCCGCGAGCCCGAGGGTGCGGGCGGCCGACTCGCAGGCGGTGCGGCGGGCCGCGTATTCACCGGAGACGTGCCGGTGCGGGGCCCGCGTGTCGACGACGAGCATCGCCAGGCCGTTGCTGGCCAGGTCGAACGGGATGTGTTCGCGGGCGCCGTCGCGGCAGTCGAGGAACAGGGCGTGGCCGGCGCGGCACAGCGTCGACGCGCTCTGGTCCATGATGCCGCACGGCATGCCGACGTAGTCGTTCTCGGCGCGCTGGGCCAGACGCGGCCACTCCCGGCGGGCCACGCCCAGCCCGCCCGACTCGACCAGCGCGGCGAGGACGGCGCACTCCAGCGCCGCTGAGGAGGACAGGCCGGCCCCGAGCGGCACGTCGGAGGCGACGGCCAGCCGCGCGAACGGCGGCGGAGCCCCGACCTCCCGCAGCACCCACAGCACCCCGGCGACGTAGGCCGCCCAGCCGGTGACGCGGCCCGGGGCCAGGCCGTCGGCACCGATGACGGCCGTCTCGCCCGTGCTCTCCGACCACACCGTCCATTGTGGATCATCGGTCGGGGACACCGCGACGGCGGTGCGCAACGGCAACGCGAACGGGAGCACGAACCCGTCGTTGTAGTCGGTGTGCTCGCCGATGAGGTTGACCCGGCCGGGCGCGGTCCACACGCCGTGCGGCGCCTCCCCGAACCGCTGCGCGAAAAGCCCGGCTACCCGCCCACCCGATGTCACAGCACCACCTCCCGGAGCCGGCGCGCGGCCTCCTCCGGCCGCACGTCGTTGACGAACACGCCCATGGCCGACTCCGAACCGGCCAGGTGCTTCAGCTTGCCAGGCGCCCGGCGCACGCTGAACAACTGCAGGTGCAGATAGGCCAGGTGGCGGTCGGTGCGCTGCGGCGCCTGGTGCCAGGCCGCGATGTACGGCATCGCCTTGCCGAACAGGCCGTCGAGGCGGCGCAGCACCTCCAGGTACAGCGGGCCGAACGCGGCGCGCTCGGTGCCGGTGAGCGTCGGGATGTCGGCGATCTGCCGGTGCGGGTAGAGGTGCACCTCGTACGGCCAGCGGGCGAAGGCGGGCACGAACGCCGTCCAGTGCTCGTTGGCCGCGACGACGCGCTCGGCTGAGCGCTCGGCGGCGAGCAGGGCCGCGAAGAGGTTGGCGCCGCCGGTGCGGTCGGCGTACGCCCGCGCGGAGGCGAGCATCCGGCGGGTGCGCGGGGTCACGAACGGGTACGCGTAGATCTGGCCGTGCGGGTGGTGCAGCGTCACGCCGATCTCCTCGCCCCGGTTCTCGAAGCAGAAGACCTGCTCCACTCCGGGCAGCCCGGACAGCTCGGCGGTGCGGTCGGCCCACGCCTCCATCACCGTGGCGACCCGCGCGGGGGTGAGGTCGGCGAACGACGTCGAGTGCGCCGACGTGAAGCACACCACCTCGCACCGCCCGATCCCGGGCCGGACCGGCGTCAACCCGGTCAGTGGCGCGGAGCCCACCGCGGCGCCCCGGTGGCTCAGCGACGGGAACCGGTTTTCGAACACCACCACGTCGTAGTCGGCGGCCGGAATCTCGGTCTGCCAGTCCGCGGTGGACGGACACAGTGGACATTCCGTAGTCGGCGGCAGGTGGATGCGTCCCTGCCGGTGCGCGGCCACCGCCACCCACTCGTCGAGCAGCGGGTCGTGGCGCAACTCCGAGGCGCTCGGGGGCGGGGGCAGGTCGCGCCGGTCGACGGCGTCGCGCACGGTGCCCTCGGACTCGTCGAAGTAGATCAGCTCGCGCCCGTCGGCGAGGTGGGTGACCGTGCGCTTCACGGCCGTCATCCGGATCGCTCCGCGGCCGCCGGTGCCACCACGATCAACTCGCCGACCCGCTCGGCCAACTGCTCCGCCGCCTGCGGTGGCAGGCCGGAGTCGGTGACGAGCACGTCGGCCTCCTCCAGCGGCGCGATGGTCGCGATGCCGATCGTCTCCCACTTGGTGTGGTCGGCGAGCACGACCAGCCGGCGGGCGGCGTGCACCAGCAGCCGGTTGGTGCCCGCCTCCATCAGGTTCGGCGTGGTGAAGCCGGTCCGCGGGCTCATCCCGTGCACGCCGAGGAACAGCACGTCGACGTTGAGGGCGCCGATCGCGGCTTCGGCCACGGGGCCGGCCAGGGCATCCGACGGCGTGCGGATGCCACCGGTCAGGACGACCGTCTGGTCGGGGCGCCCGGCGTGGTAGAGCAGGTCGGCGACCGGGATGGAGTTGGTCACCACGGTGAGGCCGGGCACCTCGACCAGCAGGCCGGCGAGCGCCGCGGTGGTGGTGCCGGCCGACAGCGCGATGGCCGTGCCCGGCTCGACCAGTTGCAGCGCGCGGACCGCGATCGCCTGCTTCTCCGCCCGCTGGCGCACCGACTTGGCGTCGAAGCCCGGCTCCTCGGTGGAGCCGGGCCCGGGGGTGGTGGCGCCGCCGTGGACCTTGTCGACCAACCCCCGGTCGGCCAGCACCTCCAGGTCGCGGCGGATCGTCATGTCGGACACGCCGAACTGGCGCACGAGTTGGCTGACCCGGACGCCACCGTGGCGCCGGATCAGATCGAGGATGGCGGTCTGCCGCTGCTGAGCGAGCACCGGTTCAGCTTCGAACCCTTTTCCTCAGAAGTCAACAAACTTGAACACCGAGCTCGACCGCAACGCCGGTTCAGCCCCTGCCCAGCACCTCGCCGAGGACATCCACCGCGTGATGCAGCTCATCGGCGGTGACCACCAGCGGCGGGGCGAGCCGCAGCGTCGAGCCGTGGGTGTCCTTGGCGAGCACCCCGCGCTCGGCCAACCGCTCGCACGCCTGTCGGCCGGTCATCAGCGCCGGATCGATGTCGATGCCGGCCCACAGGCCCCGGCCGCGCACCGCCGTCAGCCCGCGCGCGACCAGTCCGGCGAGCCGGCGGTGCAGCACCATGCCGAGGTCGCGGGCGCGCCGCTGGTACTCCCCGGTGGCGAGCAGCCCGACGACCGCGCGCCCGACCGCGCAGGCCAGCGGGTTCCCGCCGAACGTGGACCCGTGCTCGCCCGGCCGCAGCACGCCGAGCACGTCGCGCCGGCCGACCACGGCCGAGACCGGCACGACCCCGCCGCCGAGCGCCTTGCCCAGCAGGTACAGGTCCGGCTCGACGCCCTCGTGCTCGCAGGCGAACGTGTCGCCAGTGCGGCCCAGCCCGGACTGGATCTCGTCGGCCAGGAACAGCACGTCGCGTCGGGAGCACAGCTCGCGCACCGCCGGCAGGTAGCCCGGCGGCGGAACCAGGACGCCCGCCTCGCCCTGGATCGGTTCGAGCAGGACGGCGACCGTGGTGTCGTCGACGGCCTCGGCGAGCGCCACCGCGTCGCCGTAGGGCACGACACGGAAGCCGGGCGTGTAGGGCCCGAAGTCCGCGCGGGCCTCCGGATCCGTGGAGAAGCTGATGATCGTGGTGGTGCGGCCGTGGAAGTTGTTGGCCGCCACGACGATCGTCGCGGCACCATCCGGTACTCCCTTGATCAGGTACCCCCACTTGCGCGCCACCTTGATGGCGGTCTCGACGGCCTCGGCGCCGGTGTTCATCGGCAGCGTGAGGTCGGTGCGGCACAGCGCGGCGAGGTCTCGGCAGAAGGGCCCGAACTGGTCGTGCAGGAACGCCCGGCTGGTCAGGGTGACCCGGTCGAGTTGCTCCCGCGCGGCGGCCACGATGGCCGGGTGCCGGTGCCCGAAGTTCAGGGCGGAGTACCCGGCGAGGCAGTCCAGGTAGCGACGGCCGTCCACGTCGGTGACCCAGGCGCCCTCGGCCTCGGCGACGACCACCGGCAGCGGGTGGTAGTTGTGCGCGGTGAAGCGCTCAGCCTCGGCGACCGCGGGCGTGGTCAGGTCGTGGTGCACTGCCGTCACGGATATCTCCCCTCAAACATCTCCGCTGCCGCCGGCGCGGCGCACCTCCACGGTGCCGCACGCAGCCGCCACTGCGGGCGTTCGCCCGAGTGAACCCATCATCCATTGCGGATCCGGTCACCGTCCGCGCGTTTCGTTGCGCGGAGATCGCCCTGGGCCACGATTTGTTGCGTCGCGTGGTTTCTTCTCGCCGAGCCGAGGGCGGCGGCGATCATTCGTCCGTAGTTTCGATACGGAGGGTCATCAACCGTGCACGCATTCGGGTCCTGGCTGAGAAATCGCCAGATACGTACGAAGCTGACCCTGATCATCGGGATCGCGCTGACCGCCGTCGCCGCGTGTTCGGCGGTCGGGATCAGCGCTCTCGGCGACGCGCAGGCCGGGGCACACAGGTTGGCGTCGTCGGCGCGACTGACCCGCGACGCGCTGGAAGCCGACATGGCACACGATGCCGTGCGGGGCGACGTGCTGCGGGCGATCCTCGCCGAACCGGCCGACCGCGGTGCCGTACGCGGCGACTTCGACGAGCACGCCGCGACCATGCGTACCAGGTTGACCGTGCTGGCCGGCGTCGAGGCGCCCCCGGCGGTGCGCCTGGCGGCGCAGGCCGTGGGCCCGACCGTGGACCGCTACCTCGGGCTCGCCGCGACCATCCTCGCCGGGAACAGCCCCGCCGGCGAGCGGCCGGCCTCGTTCGAGGACTTCAGCACGGCCTTCACGGCGGTCGAGGAGGAACTGCCGGCGGTCGGCGACGCGCTGGAGGTGTACGCCAGCGCCGTGGCGGCCGCGGTCACCGCGCAGCGCCGCGACGCCACCCGGACCCTGCTCCTCACCGCCCTGGCCGCCGCCGTGCTGCTCGCCGTCCTGGGCTGGTTCGTCGGCCGCGACATCGTGAGCTCCCTGCGGGAGGTCGCCGCGGTGCTCGCCGCCATGGCCGCGGGCGACCTCACCCGGACCGCGCGTACCGGCCGGGCGGACGAGATGGGGGCCATGGCGGACATGCTCAACCGGGCGATCACGAGTGTCCGCAGCACGTTGACGTCGTTGTGCGCCACGTCCGCGACCGTGGCCGAGTCGGTCGGGCTGATGAACACCGCCTCCCGCCGGATCGCGGCGTCGACGGAGGAGGTGAGCGGCCGGGCCGCCGCGGCCGCCGACGCCGCGGCCGCGATCTCCGGGAACATCACCACGACGGCGGCGGGTGGCGGCGAGATGAGTGCCTCGATCGGCGAGATCTCGCGCAACGCGAGTGAGGCGGTGCGCGTCGTGGGCGACGCGGTCGCCATGGCCGGGCGCGCCAACTCGATGATGATGCAGCTCGGCGAGTCATCCAGCGAGATCAGCGCCGTCGTGAAAATCATCACGTCGATCGCGGAGCAGACAAACCTCCTCGCGCTCAACGCGACCATCGAGGCCGCGCGCGCCGGCGACGCGGGCAAAGGCTTCGCGGTCGTGGCGAGCGAGGTGAAGGACCTCGCGCAGGAGACGGCCCGGGCGACGGAGGAGATCGGCCGGCGGGTCGACGCCATCCAGGCCGGAACCACCGGCGCGGTCGCCGCGATCGGCGAGATCACGTCGGTGATCGAACGGATCAACGAATTCCAGACCATCATCGCCGCGGCGGTCGAGGAGCAGCACGCGACCACCGCCGAGATGATCCGCAACGTGGAAGAGGCGGTCACCCACAGCGGCGAGATCTCGGCGATGATCGCGACCATCGCCCGATCGGCCTCGGGTACGTCGGTCGACGCTGGAGCCTCGCTGGAGGCGGTGGAGCGACTCTCGGCGACGGCCGCGGAGCTGCGCGCGCTGGTTGCCGCATTCCGCTTGGCCGAGAACATACCGAAAAGGGTGACGGGACACTGACAGCGCACCCGATTCGCGGCGGCGGCGCGCCGGATGTATTGTGGACTATCAATTAGCGTACGGGGAGATCCAGTGACTTACGCCGATTTCCGCGCGAAGACATACGATTACAACAGCAAATGGTCCGTGCCAACCGAATGGTCCGAAGTTCAGTGCAACGCGGGCCGGAAATCGGCGTGGCTTGAGCGTAATATGCAGGATCCCCACGATAGCGACACGTTAGGCCCCCGGGTGCGCCGGGCCGGCGACGACAAGGGCTGAGACGACAAGGGGCTGAGCAGCACCGCGCCGCGGCTCAGGTGAGCTCGCGCCAGCGACCCGGCCCGACGAGCAGGATCCGGACGTCGTCCAGCGCCGTGTCCTGGTCGTCGTATTCGAACCATTTGCTGCGACCTTCGGCGCCGCCTTCACGGGCCTCGATCAACCACCGGTCACCGTCGCAGTACAGGTAGATATCGCGCCGCGCCAGCCTCCCCCAGATGCCGTTCCACCAGTGCTTTCGTCGTTCCATGGCCGAGTATTCGAACACATGTACCAAGAACGGCGCCAGCTCCGGCGGGAAACTTGGCACTGGAGGTGCGGCTAGCCGGGGCGGCCAGGTTGATACCTAATACACGCATCAGGCGTCCGTACCCCCACGAGCCGGTGTGTAACACCCCAGGGTGGGGTAACAACACGAGGTCA
>WUUC01211363.1_pt1 | contig 10057 bp, 9 predicted proteins | sample 6278441 | NCBI WGS metagenome assembly WUUC01 (sample SAMN13675441, study PRJNA597444) | soil metagenome | isolation source: soil | place: USA: Washington | collected 2017-10 | reverse complement strand
CAGGGCAGCCAGACGGTGCATGCGGAAGGCCTCGGCGATGCCGACGTGTTCGCCCTCGCCTGCAAGGCGGACACGGTGTCGATCCAGGCCTTCTTCATCCGCGGAGGCCAGAACTGGGGTCATCGCGCCTTCTTTCCGGCGCACACCAACGATGTCCCGGAAGCCGAGGTTTTGTCGAGCTTTCTCGTCCAGTTCTACGAGGACATGCCGCCGCCGCGGCGGATCCTGATCGACCGTGACCTTCCTGACTGCGGACTGCTCGAGGAAGCGCTTTGCGAGCGCGCGGTAAAAAGGGTTGAGATCGAAGTTCCGAAGCGCGGCGCGCGGCGTAAGCTGATCGATCAGGCCCAGCGCAATGCCGAGGAGGCGCTCGAGCGCCGGCTCGCCGAGACCACGACGCAGGGCAAGACTTTGCGCGAGCTCGCCGACACGTTCGAGCTTCCCGACGTGCCCAGGCGCATCGAGGTCTATGACAACAGCCACATCATGGGCACCAACGCAACGGGCGCGATGATCGTCGCCGGGCCCGAGGGCTTCCGCAAGAACAGCTACCGCAAGTTCAACATCAAGCGGCCGGAAACGCAGCCCGGCGACGACTTCGCGATGATGCGCGAGGTGCTCGAGCGGCGCTTCGCGAGGCTCGAAAAAGAGGACCCCGACCGGAGCAGCGGCGAATGGCCGGACCTGCTGCTGATCGACGGCGGCAAGGGGCAGCTGTCGGCGGTGTGCGAGGTCATGGAAGACGCCGGAGTTCACGACGTGCCAGTGGTCGCCGTCTCCAAGGGCCCCGATCGCAACGCCGGCCGTGAGACCTTCCATCTACCGGGCGGGCGCGAGCTGACGCTGCCACCCAATTCGGCGCTGCTTTTCTATCTTCAGAGGCTCCGCGATGAAGCGCACCGTTTTGCGATCGGTACGCACCGGAGCATGCGCGCGAAGAGCCTCACCACGTCCACGCTCGATGACGTGCCCGGAATTGGGCCGACGCGGAAGCGCGCACTGCTGATGCATTTCGGGACGGCACGGGCGGTCAAGGGCGCGGCGCTCGAGGACCTCGAACAGGCGCCAGGGATCAGCAGGACGATGGCGCGCCAGCTGTACGACTATTTCCATCCACGCGGATGAGGTTCGAGACACAAGCGATCGTCTGCGCGCTTCGGGGCCACGGCGAGCATGGGGCGGTGGTGCGGCTGATGACTCCCGAGCAGGGCCTCGTCGGAGCGTATGTGCGAGGGGCACGCGGCAGGCGGATGCGCCCGGTGCTGATCGCGGGCAATGTCGTGCAGGCCCGGCTGGCGGCGCGGACCGAGACGCAGTTGCCGCAAGCGACGATCGAGCTCGTGCACAGCCGAGGACCGCTCCTGTCGGAGCCGCTGCCGGCGGCGGCGATCGAGTGGGCGACAGTGCTGACCGCGACGGCGTTGCCGGAGGGCCAGCCCTATCCGCGGCTGTACGAGGCTTTGGAGGGCTTGCTCGACGCGATCGAGGCCGCGCCGTCGGCAAGCGGCTGGGGCGCGGCGCTGGTGCGCTACGAACTGCTCCTGCTGGCGGAACTCGGTTTCGGGCTCGACCTCGAGCGCTGCGCGGTCAGCGGCACCAATGACGATCTGGTGGCGGTGAGCCCGAAATCGGGGCGGGCGGTCAGTGCCGCCGAAGCCGAGCCCTTTGCCGGCAGGCTTCTGCCGCTCCCGCGCTTTGTTCACTCGGGTGGACAAGCCGCGTGGGAGGAAATTGCCAAAGGCCTCAGCCTCACCGGCCACTTCCTGGCCCGCGACGTGCTGACCGACCGCGCAAAGCCGCTCGGCGAAGCGCGCGACCGACTCGTCGATCGACTGCGCCGCGCCGGTGGCGTTGCCTAGTTGTTTGCCAATCTGGCGGCGCTAAGGTGCTCAAAATGACCACCGACGCGCTCGCGATGCTGTTCCCGAACGTGGCCGTGACCCGCGGAATCGCGGTGCGCGTCGCCGTCAGCTTCCTCGCCGAGCAGTCCGATCCGTCGTCGAACCGCTGGTTCTGGTCCTATCATGTGCGGATCGAAAACGGATCGGAGCTGGCCGTGCAGCTGCTGTCGCGCAGCTGGCAGATCGTCGACGGGCGCGGTACGGTTCACGAGGTCCACGGCGAGGGCGTGGTCGGCGAGATGCCGCTGATCGCGCCGGGCGCCAGCTTCGACTATGTCTCCGGATGCCCGCTCGACACCGCTAGCGGAACGATGAGCGGAAGCTACCGGATGGTCGACGAGGACGGCACCGCCTTCGACGTCGACATTCCGCGTTTCCAGTTGCTCAGCGCCTGAACCGTTCATCTCGTATTTTGGATTTGCTGGCAAAGCCCCCATCTTCGCAGGCAGGGTGAGGATGTTCAGGTCATTGAGCAAGGCAGTGGATCGTCCGCAGGGCGCAAGGGGCATTCGCGCCTATGTGGTCGGTGACATCCACGGTCGCCTGGACCTCCTCGACGAGCTGCTCGGCAAGATTCACGCCGACATGGAGGGGCGCGGACCCCGCGAGACCCTGCTGGTGTTTGTCGGCGACCTGATCGACCGTGGGCCGGAATCCGCGCAGGTTGTCGAGCGGCTCCGAACTTACGAGCATCCTGGCGTGAAGCCGATCTTTCTGCTCGGCAATCACGAAGAGGTCCTCCTGCGGGTTATCGACGGCGACACCTCGCTCATCCCGAGCTGGCTGAAGTTCGGCGGCGCTCAGTGTCTCCAGAGCTACGGTCTCGCCGCGAAAGAGGTGGCCATCGCCGAGGAAGGGCACGCGCTTGCGCTGATCAGGCGTGCGATTCCGTGGGAGCATGTCGAGTTCCTGCGCAGCTTCGCCGATTCCTGCCGGTTCGGCGATTACCTTTTCGTCCACGCGGGCATCCGCCCGGGCATCGACCTGCAGGAGCAGAGGCAGTCCGATCTCAGGTGGATCCGCGAGCCGTTCCTGCTCGACGGGAGCGACCACGGCTTCATCGTCGTCCATGGCCACACGATCAGTTCCGAAGTGGAGGAGAAACCCAACCGGATCGGTATCGACACCGGAGCGTTTGCGACGGGCGTCCTGACGGCGCTGGGTATCGAAGGGGACGACCGGTGGTTCATCGACACGCGCGGCAATGCCGCCGTTTCAGCGACAGATTGATCCAAATCGGATGCTCCGCTAGTTGGTCCAGCCCACATCGACCTAAACGGGGGAATCGCGCGGTTTTTAGCGAGGTGCGATCGTGTTTGCTGATCTGATCCCCGCTCGGGTGAGCGCACTGGCGGCGCTCTGTGCAGCAATTCTGTTCTTCCTTGCGGGCTGTGCGTCGGAAGGTCCCGGCGGCCCCATTCCTTACAACCGGCCGCTCGCCGCGCCCGATGCGCCGTCGGTCGTGTCGCTCGAGTCCGGCTACAAGATCGCGCCGATGGACACGGTGACGGTCAAGGTGTTCAAGGCCCCCGACCTGTCCGCCGACTATGAGGTGGACCTCACCGGCCACATCTCCTTGCCGCTGATCGGCGAAGTCGAGGCGGCGAACCTCACGACGGCTCAGCTCGACCAACGGCTCACGGACATGCTGGGCCAGAAGTATTTCCAGAATCCGGACGTCAGCGTCGGAGTGAAGGCTTCGACCAAGCGGTCGGTCACGGTCGACGGTGCGGTTAAGCAGGCGGGGTCGTTCCCGGTCGCGGGCAACACGTCGCTGATGCAGGCGATCGCGCTGGCGGGCGGGACAACCGAGGATGCGAATCCGCACCGCATCGCGGTCTTCCGGACGATCGGCGGGAAGAGGCAGGCGGCCGCGTTCGACCTCATGTTGATCCGTCGCGGTCAGGCGCAGGATCCGCAAGTCTACGCCGGCGATATCGTCGTGGTGGACGGATCATCGATCAAAGCGACACAGAAGCAGATTTTGCAAAGCATTCCGCTCCTGTCGATCTTCAGGCCGTTCTAGCGGATGGCGAACCTCAAACCCGCGGACGAGGAAACGTGAACAATAGCATTGCCGTTCCCGACGAAAGACCGTGGCCGCTGCAGCCATATGCGCCGGGCCCGCTAGGGGATTCGCGGCCGGGCCAGCGCACCTACACCGCCGCGAACATCCTCGACCTGCCGACCCTGCTGCGGGTCATTCAGCAGTGGCGCTGGCTGATCCTGGGCGCCGTGGTGCTCGGGCTTGTCGGCGCCGTCATCGTCACGCTGCTGACCACGCCAGTCTATCGGGCGTGGGTCAGCCTCGAAGCCAATCCGCCGACCGTCACGGTCAATGAGGAGCAGTCGAAAGAGCGCGAAAGCAGCGTCACCAATTCCTATGATTTCGTTGCCACCCAGGCTGAGCTGATCTCGAGCAAGAGCGTCGCGCAGCGCACGGCGCAAGAGCTGAACCTCGCCAACAATCCAGACTTCGTGCCGCTCAACCTCGATCCGTCGACCAGGCTCCGGATTGCGGCGGGCCAAGTTCAGGGCGGTCTCAACGTGATCAAGCCCGAAGAAGGGCAGATCATCAAATTCAGCTATGATTCGACGTCGCCGCAGCTCGCCGCCATGGTGGCGAACGGCGTTGCCGACAGCTTCATCAATGCGTCCCTGCAGCGCCGCTACGAAGCCTCGGCCTACGCGCGCAATTTCCTCGAGCGGCAGATCGCTAAGACTCGCGGCGACCTGGAGCGTTCGGAGCGTCAGCTGGTCGCCTATGCGCAGGCGCAGGGCATTATCAACACGGGCGGCGGTCCCGATGGGAGCGGGCAACCAGGCGGGGGCGGAGGAAATAGCGACGCCAACTCACTCCAAGGTGAATCGCTCGTGACCCTCAACAAGGCGCTTGCCGACGCGACGGCACGCCGGGTCGCTGCCGAAGGCGCCTACCGGCAGGCGCAAGCGACCGGTCCCACCGCCGAGGTGACGGCGAGCACGCAGGCGCTTCGGCAGCAGCGGGCGCAGCTCGAAGCCGACTATCAGCAGAAGCTGACGTTCATGAAGCCCGAGCATCCGGACATGATCAGCCTGCGGTCGCAGATCAACGAGCTCGACAAGCAGATCGCGCGTGAATCGGCCCAGATGTCGTCGGGTCGCACCAACACCCTGCTGGCAGATTATCGCGCGGCTTTGTCTGCCGAGCGCGCGCTGCAGGCGCGAGTGGCCCAGCTGAAGGGCGCGGTGCTGAACCTGCGCGGACGGAGCATTCAGTACAATATCCTGCAGCGCGAGGTGGATACGAACCGCAGCCTCTACGACGCATTGCTGCAGCGCTTCAAAGAGATTGGCGTGGCGGGCGGCATCGGGCTCGCTCCGGTGTCGATCGTCGATCGGGCGGACACGCCAAGCCTTCCCTTCAAGCCCAATGTGTTCCTGAACCTCATTGCCGGACTGGGGCTCGGCCTGCTCGCCGGTATTGCCGGCGCCATCGGGCTCGAATTCGCCAACGACACGATCAAGACGCGCGAGGACGTTCGTTCGAAGCTTGGCCTTGCCTGTCTCGGCATAGTGCCCACCACCAGCAAGGATTCGTTCGTCGACGACCTGAAGAACCCCGCATCCATTATTTCGGAGGCTTATTCCGCGGTCGTTGCGGCTTTACGCTTCAGCACCGATGCGGGAATGCCCAAAGTCCTGTTCGTGACGAGCACTCAGCCGACTGAGGGTAAGTCCTCCACGGCCTTGGCGCTCGCGCAGAACTTTGCGCGGCGTGAGAAATCGGTGTTGCTGGTCGACAGCGATCTCCGCAAACCCGCCTTCCGGGCCGCAAATGACCGGGTCGGGCTCAGCAAGCTGCTGACGACCGAAGACAGCATCGACGAGCATGTCGTGCTGACCCAGCATCCCGGCCTGTGGCTGCTTCCCAGCGGTCCGCTGCCGCCGAACCCCGCCGACCTTCTGTCGACCGGGCGCATTCGAAAGATCATCCAGGAAGCGTCGGAGCGCTTTGACCTGATCGTGATCGACGGGCCCCCGACGCTCGGCCTTGCCGATGCTCCGCTCCTTTCGGCAGCTTCGACCAACATCCTGTTCGTGGTGGAGAGTGGACGAACCCGCACGCGCGCAGCCATCGAGGCCCTGAACCGGCTGGAGGGAACCGGTGCGCACGTCCTCGGTGCAATCCTGACCAAGGCCTCGGGTGCAGCGTTCGGCTATCGCGCCGACCGCTACGGTTACGGCTATCGCTATGGGAAGCTACCGAAGAAGAATTCGGAAATCCTGATGATCCCGCAAGGGAACGACAGCTGAGCCCCAGGGCTGCGGGGAGCGGGGCATGAAGCGCGCAATCATCGTTGCCGTGCTCGCGCTGCCTCTCGCGGCCCTGGTCGTCAGGAACGCGACGGTGGCCGCGTTCAGCGAAGCGGACCCGGAAAGCGCGGAGCGAATCTGGCCAGGCCATCCTGCCGTCGAGGTTTCGAGAGGGATGATCGCGATCGCCGACGCGGCACGCGACCGGGTGCCGGTCAAACCGGCGATCCTGAACTCGATTTACGACGCCAGCCGGAAGGATCCGCTTGCACCCGAGCCGTTCCTGGTTCGCGGCGTCCAGGCGCAGCTGACCGGGGATCCGGCGCTGGCGACGCGCGCGTTCACCGCCGCCGAGAGACGTGACCCCCGATCGCTTCCGGCGCGCTACTTCCTGGCCGAAGATGCCTTCCGGCGAGGCGACGCGGCCGACGGCCTGCGCCAAGTGGTGACCCTCGCCCGCCTGGCGCCGTACGGTGCCGGAAGCCTCGCGCCCTATCTCGCCATCTATGCGCTCGACCGGTCGAACTGGCCGCAGCTGCGCACGGTGTTCCGCGAGAATCCCGACCTGGCGAAGGCGACCCTGCAATCCCTCGCCAGGAACCCCGCCGCGGCCGATGTGGCCCTCGCGCTGGCCGAGGGAGAGCAGCGTGACCTCCGCAGTCCGTGGATCCCGACCCTCCTCGCAGGCTTGGTCGACGCGGGCCAGTTTCAGAAGGCGCGCGCCGTCTGGGCCGAAGTGTCGCACGTCCGTCCTGACGCGAATGCGCTCATCTTCGATCCGGATTTTTCGCGGCCCGACCCGCCGGCCCCCTTCAACTGGACGCTCAGTTCTTCAACCGTCGGGCTGGCAGAGCGGCGCCCGGGCGGAGGCCTGCACGTCATTTACTACGGGCAGGAAGACGGCGTGATCGCCAGCCAGCTGCTGGTGCTCCCGCCCGGTGCCTATCGGCTGACCATGCGCGCGAGTGGAGACCTGTCCGCCGGGCAGGCGCTGCAATGGAAGCTCGTCTGTTCGAAGTCCAAGGCCGAGCTTGGCGCGGCTCCATTCCCTGCGGACGCGAAGAGCGGATGGGCAATCAACGTCGGGAGCGGGTGCGCTGCCCAGCAGCTGCAGTTGTTCGGCACCTCCTCCGATATGCCGCGGCAGGTGGACGTGACGATCGCTCGGGTGAACCTCGCCCGGGAGAGACCTGGTGGGTAGTCGTGCGCGCGAGGCCATCGCGCCCGCCTACCTGTTCGCCTGCCTGCTCCTGGGCGGAAGCGCCCAAGGCATCTGGGCCAACATGCTGCTCCAGCTCGCCGGCGTGGGGCTGATCGCCTGGGCCGCGGTGACTCCCGCGGAGGAGACGCTGACCCGTCCTGCCAAGCAGCTCCTTGCGCTGACCGTCCTCGGGGTTCTCCTGATCGCCTTGCAGCTCGTTCCGTTGCCTCCAGCGATTTGGAGTCACCTTCCCGGCCGTGAACCCATCGCGGCTGGATACCGACTGCTGGGGATTGAACTGCCCGCACTGCCGATTTCGGTCACGCCGTACGCGACATTGGCCACCTTTCTGACGCTGATCCCGCCGATCGCGATGCTTTGCCTGATGGTCCGGATGGGCGCCTCTCGGCCGAGCTGGCTAGTGATTGCGCTGCTGCTCGGGACATTCGCGGGCATCCTCCTGGGCGCGCTGCAGGTCACGAGCGGGGACGCGCTGAACTCCCCCTGGTACCTATACGAGCGTACGAACTACGGAGTGGCGACGGGGTTCTTTGCCAACGCCAACCACATGGCCAGCCTGCTGGTGGTCTGCTTGCCCTTTCTCGCGGCGCTGGTGGCGTCGGTGAGCGGCGGCAACGTGCAGCGCTATTCGGCCGTGGCCGCGCTGGTCGCGGGAGCGGTAGTGGTTGTCGTCATCGGCATCGTCCTCAACGGCTCCCTCGCCGGTTATGCGCTCGCGCTACCCGTGCTCATTGCAAGCGCGATGCTCGTCTTCCCCACGGGAAGCATGGTGCGGCGCTGGACGGGAATATTCGCCGTCCTGCTCCTGATCGCCGCTGCCGCCGTGCTGTGGATTCGTCCCATCGGCAGCAACTTCAGCAGCCAGGCCGCGACTTCGGTGACGTCGCGCGAGCAGATGTTTGCGACCACCATGGCCGCGACGAAGGAGTTCCTGCCGCTCGGCTCGGGCCTCGGCTCGTTTCGGCGCGTCTATCCGCTCTTCGAAAATCCCGACACGATCGTGCCGACGATCGTCAACCACGCGCACAACGACTATGCCGAGCTGGCCCTCGAGACGGGCATCCCTGGAATCGCTTTGCTCGCCGTCTTCCTGATCTGGTGGGCGGCCGCCGTATGGCGCGCGTGGCGCGCCCCGGATGCGGGTCACTACGCTCGCGCGGCCTCGATCGCGTCCGCGGCGATCCTGGTCCACAGTCTCGTCGACTATCCACTCAGGACGGCCGCCATGAGCACGATATTCGCGATGTGCCTGGCACTGCTCGTGCAGCGCCTTGGCCCGGTCCGGGAGGAGAAGTCCGATCTCCGACCCACGCGCCACATGGTCTTCAGGTAATCGGAGCCAGGTCCGTGCGCAGTGTGTGGGACGCCATCACGTCGGCCATGACCTCATGGCACGAAGGCAAGCTCTTCATCGAGCATACCATCGCGATCAACCATGACGCGCTGCATGTGATCGTCGGCGTTCTGCTCTGGGTCGCGCTCGGCCTGGTCGTCCGGCGACCTCTGTCCTCCTGGTACCCTTGGCTGTGGCTGCTCGCCTTCATCCTGTGGAACGAGACGGTCGACCTCTGGGTGGAGCGATGGCCGAACCCCGGCCAGCAATATGGCGAGGGCGCGAAGGACGTGCTCCTCACCATACTCCTGCCGGCAGCGCTGATGTTTGTCGTGCGGTGGAGGCCGGGTTTGTTCGCAGGCGGAGGTCGGAGCAGGCGATAATGCGCCGGCCCCTCCGCTTCGCTCCGGGAGCGCCATGCTCGGCAATCCCCCGGATTGCCTGTGCGTGGCGCCCTGCGCGTTGCTTCGGAGCCTCGTCCTCGACATGCCCCCGGCATGTCTGCGGGCGACGCTGGTGAGCCCAGCTGGATTCGACCAGCGACCTACTGATTAAAAGACGGAGGTCGGCAAGAGAGCGATTCGGCTAAGTCCTTGAAATATCCTGTGGATGACTTCCCGTCGTTCCCTTTCCGTTCTCCTCAGTTCCCGCTACCGTGATTACCCGGTGATTACTTTTTGGGAGGGTGGAATGCCGTCAGGCCGAATCACCAAAAGCCGAGTCGACGGACTCTCGCCGGCCGCCGGCGAAGAGTTCCTGTGGGACACGGACGTTCGCGGTTTCGGAGTGAAGGCAACCGCGGCGGGCGCCAAGTCTTACCTGATCCAGTATCGCATCGGTGGTCGCGGCGCGAAGGTGCGGCGGCTGACGATCGGCAGGCACGGCTCGCCCTGGACCCCTGAGACAGCACGCGCTGAGGCCAAGCGCCTGTTGCTACAGGTCGGCCAGGGGATCGACGTCGCCGAGGCCAGGCGGGAGAAGGCGAGGCGGGCGCAGGATCTCGGCTTCTCGTCCTACGTCGACCGGTTCGTCGACAACTACCTCAAGGAGCGCTGGGAGCGCTCGTGGAAGGATGCGCAGTGGGAACTCAAACGCTATCCGCTTCGACCCATTGCGGACATTCAGTTGCTGGCTTTAGGCCTCCGACAGCCGTTGGAACAAAGCGAACCGCGGCTCGCTCCGGCTGCTCGCAGCTTGGAGGCAGATGCCACGCTATTTCTTCCATGTGCGGGACGGCACCGGCGTCGCTCAGGACGAGGACGGGCGTGAGCTGGCGAACGTGGAGCTTGCTCGATCCGAGGCGCT
>WUUC01103499.1_pt1 | contig 10057 bp, 11 predicted proteins | sample 6278441 | NCBI WGS metagenome assembly WUUC01 (sample SAMN13675441, study PRJNA597444) | soil metagenome | isolation source: soil | place: USA: Washington | collected 2017-10 | reverse complement strand
GTAGTTTTCGCCTTCGCGTGAACGGAGCCACGTACACAGTTACGGTCAGCACAAGCCCGGTGGTCCCAGGCAAGTCGTTCCTCGACCAGTTGACTGCAGCCCTAGATGCAGTGCCCCCCGAGTCCCGCCCGACGGTTAGGTGGGAGGAAGACACCGTGGTGTTTTCTTCCGTGGGTCCAAGCACCGATGTTCCAATTCCATCGCTCGAGGTGCTCCCCCTGGAAGGGGACACAGGACGGGACAGCTCGTTCGTGACCAAAATAGGATTCTGGCCGGGCGACAACCCGTCGTTCCGCTCTCCATACCGTTCGCGGCTTCCAGCACTTACGGCTGCAGGGGCCCTCCCTGCGCGACTGCTTGGCGGCGACGGTGATGGAGACGTGTCCGTCTTTGGTGCGAACGCGAGCGCGAAGAGCGCGCTGGATCGAATTACTGATGCGAGCCTGCTCGTCTTGCCTGGGCTCAGCGAGGAATACTCGGATGCGGTGGGCTACTGCGAGAATCGCCCCCTGCGTGACATGTTCTTCATCGGTGACTGCAAGCAGCCGACCGGACACGAGACGCAGGCGCTGAGCAAAGTAAAGAGTGACGCCGGAAGCCTCAAGAAGAACGGGATGGGAGCGCTCTACTTCCCCTGGATCCTGGTGCGCGATCCCACGGGGGCTTCAAGCGGGCCCATCGCGGTCCCGCCCTCCGGGTTCGTTGCCGGCATCTACGCGCGGACGGATCGTGACCGCGGCGTCTGGAAGGCGCCGGCCGGCGTGGAGGCGTCCCTCACGGGCGCGGTGGGTCTCACGCACTACGTCACGGACGAGGAGCAAGGGACCTTGAACCTCACCGGTATCAACGTGCTTCGCAAGTTCGACGCGGGCGGCCTCGTTGTCTGGGGGGCGCGCACCCTGAGCTCGGACGCGAGTCAGCGCTACATTCCTGTTCGGCGCGTGCAGAGCATGATCCAGCGCAGCGTGTACGATGGCCTGCAGAGCGCCGTGTTTCAGCCGAATAGCCATCTCCTGTGGGCGGCCCTCAAGTCGGACGTCGGTGCATTTCTGAACGCTCTCTTCCGGGCGGGGGCCTTCCAAGGCGAAACCGCGCGACAGGCCTATTTCGTGCGCTGCGGCCTGGGGGAGACGATGGCGCAATCCGATATCGACCTCGGCATGGTGATCGTCGACGTGGGTTTCGCTCCGCTCAAGCCGGCTGAATTCGTGATTGTGCGTGTTCAGCACGCCGTGAATCCCTCCTGAATTCCCGCCGGGGCATTGCCCACGGCCGTTGTATAGGTGAAAGGCGCATCCCAGATGCCCGCTCCCGAATTTCCTCAAGACTCGCTCCGTTCGGATCCATATCGAACGTTCAAGTTTCAGCTGGTCATTGATGGTAGCCCTGTAGCCGGCCTGCGGAAAATGACCGGGCTGAAACGTACGACGGAGGCAATCGATTGGCGCTCCGCTGGAGACCAGGACCATCCCCGAAAGCTGCCGGGCGGCACCAAATACGAAGCCATCACACTGGAGATAGGCCTCAGCCACGATCCGGTCTTCGAGACCTGGGCCAACCTGGTGAACAACATCCAGGGCGATGCCGCGATGAGCCTCCTGAATTTTCGCAAGAATCTGATCGTCAACGTGCTGAACCTGCAGGGCCAGCTCGCGCTTTCGTATGAGGTACGCGGAGCCTGGGTATCAGAGTTCCATGCGCTGCCCGATCTGGACGCAGGTACCACCAACACTGTCGGCATCCAATCCGTGAAGATCGAGCACGAGGGGTGGACCCGACGAACGGAAGTGGAACCCCCGAAGCACACATGACTCGAAACGCGATGCTTCGTATTCCTCTACCGGGAGGCGTCCACCGATCGCAAGGAGTCCACCGCGTGGCACATCTTCGGGTTCTTTCCGGACGGATTGAGCGGGACATCGCAAGCTGTCTCGAAGAAGGCCGATCACCAGGTGCGGTCTCTCAAGTAGTCGCTCGCGTCGTCGCCAGGATCAATGACTTGCCGGCGGATCTGCAGCTGGCAAGAGAACTGTCGGTCGCAGATCGCCAAGTGCTCATGTTAGCGGTGGGAGCCAAGCTCGGGGGAGATCAGGTGTGGTTGCGTTCGACGTGCGACCAATGTGGCGCCGACTATGACGTGGGCTATCGTCGTTCCCAGGTGCCGGTGGCTCCTGCCGGGCCCAACTACCCTTTTGCAGAGGTTGCGCTCCCAGCGGGGGCCTTTCGCTTGCGAGTGCCCACGGGCGGAGATCAGGAAGCGCTCGTGGATCGTCCAGACCCAGAAGCGGCAGAAGGGTTCTTGCTGCGTCGATGCGTGCTGACTGTTCACCGCGACGGCGCAGCGCTGAACGTCGATGAGACGCTTGCTTCTTTGTCGCACGACGAACGCGAGCTCCTGGAGGCAGAACTGGATGCGGTGTCGCCGGCCATCGCGACGACGATCACGACCCGGTGCGCGGAGTGTGGAACGAAGCAGGGGGTCGAACTCGATCCGTATGATCTTTGGGGCGGTGACCCGTTGACCGGACCAAGAGCGCTGGACGAGGAGGTACATCGCATCGCGGCCTGCTACCACTGGAGCGAACGTGAGATTCTTAGCCTGCCGCGAAAGCAACGGTTGCGTTATCTGGATCTCATCGACCGTCATCGCGGTCTTCATGGCTAGAGGATGCAGCATGATGGGATTGTTCTCGCGCATCGTGTCGGACGCCACTGGAAGCCCGTTTCAGCCGCGAAAGCAGCCCTTAGTCCTGGAGGGAAGTGCCGCCGGAACGATCGACCAAACGCGAACCACGAGTCCGAGTGCGGCCGGTGAGGTTGGCGATCGCGTAGAGGTCAGAACGCTCCGCGAAGCAAGCGAAGCGTCCCTGGGCTCGAGTACCCCGACGGGTTTCGTATCGACCGCTGCTTCCGATTGCCCCCCGTCGGCTGCGCCGGACAACCGCCACGTACGAATGTCAGTACCTAGGCCCTTACCCGGCGACTCCGCTGACCGGTCAGGCGCTTCGTCGCCTGGCTACCACGGCATTGAGCCCATCTCCACGCGAGCACAACCAGACCGCGCGACGGACCCCTCGCGCGATACGAGACCGCTAGCTCCGAGCGCGGGAAACGCGGCGCCGGAACAGCGCAAGACGGACGCGAGCTGGAACGACGCGAGCGCACAGACGCCCAGGGCCGGAGATGAGCCCATCTCCCACGTAGACCACTCGCCTCCCGCGGCGCATGCGCCGAGCGGCACCCTCGCAACGGAAACCCGACTCCCACCGGCCAGCATCGAGAAAAGAGCACACAGCGGCGTGGTGTCCGCCATCCCCGCCAGCAGCGGGAGCTCGACGAACGCCGCGCCGCCGGAGAGAGATCCGCTCGAGATAGGCGCATCCTTGCCCGAGGCCGCAGATACCAAAGGTGGTACACGCGGCGGCGACCCCGGCCCCCCGTGGGACGCTTCGCGCCCCGCTTCCGGGCTGCGAGCAAAGCGCCCCCCATCCGAAGTGCCGCCGAGCCCAGCGACGATCTTGCGGACTCAAGAGGTACGACCCACAGTCGCCGTGCCCGTCCGAGCTGCGTCGCATGAAACGAGTGAGCCAGCGGTACGGATCGAGCAAATCGACGTCTATGTGGCAGCGCCCACAGCGATGCAGCCGCAGAGTACCACGTCGACAACCTCGGTCGGCTACGCGAGCCGCATGTACTTGAGGAGGCTCTAGTGGCCCTGGGCGAGTCCGGTCTTTCGGTCGCTGCGCTAGCCCTGCGCACCGCCCTGCACGAGGCCAAGGTCCTCAAGGAGAGCAGCATCCTCGTTGGGCATCCGTCTGCTGCGCAGGCAGCGGCGGCTGCCTCGAACGAGCCCCTGCTTCTCAACCTGTTCTTCTATCGAATCGAGCCGGGCGCCTACCCTTCGGATGCGACCTTCGAGGATCCCTATTTCGTTCGACTCTTCTGCCTGGTCACGCCGTTCAGCAACGACGATGCGAGCGAAACGGAGAAGGTTACTGCGGGCGAAAGCGATCTCCGTCTGATCGGGAGTGTCGTCGCTTGCTTTCACGCCAACCCGATGCTGCTGATTCGGTACCAAGATGCCGCGATCGCGCGTCTCCAGGTTGTACCCACCCCGCTCACCTTGGAGGCCATGAACAACCTGTGGTCCACGCAGAAAGATGTGCCCTATCGCTTGTCGGTTGCCTACGAGCTCGCACTGGTGCCCGCACAGTTGACTGCGGCAAAGGCGGAGCGCTCCCCGCTCGTGGTCGAGCTGAAGGTCCGTGAACCATCGATTGGCGCGGTGACGGCCACCGAAACACCGCAGCTGGCGTTGTTGGACACCAGCGAAAGGCGAACACAGGTGCTCATCACCACCGTCGCCGACACTCCGCTCGAGGTCTGGCTCGTCGGAGCGGGGCACGAGGGAGCGGAGCTCGAGCTGCGCTGGTCGCGTTGGACATCGACCGACATGAGACCCAGCTTCGAGCCCCTGGCTTCTTCCCCACTCGACAAGATTTCGCTGAAGGCCAACTGGGGCGCGCCAGTCCGGGCGCTGGTGGACCGTAGTCATCCCGGTCAGGTTCTCGTCAGCCCAGGTGATTTGATCTCGCGCGATGGGGCCCGGCACACCGTAGACGTGAACCGGTTGGTCATCGTCATCCGGCCAGAGGTGCCCGCATGACCCCTGACACGCCTATCCATCTCGATGCCGAGTGGCGTCGCCTTGAAATACTCGGAGCAATGGCCGTCGCGCACCGAAAAGGGAAGCCCGCTGCGCCGGAAAGTAAGACGGCGCTGCGCAAGGCGCAGGCTCTCGTTGACGACGCGCGCCGAAACGGCCTTTGGTCGCAGATCGCGCTACAGTTGGGCCTCGAGTCGCTGGACTTGGACGTGCTCGCCTGCGTGCTGGCACCCGAGGCCGAACCTCAGCTCGGCTGGCTCTTTCATGAATTGCAGCCGGGGGTCGGCTCGCCCTTCCCCTCCCCGGCATTGATTCAAGAGCTCTTCGTCATGGACGTCCAGACCGCGAGCGAACTCCGGGAGTGCGTCTCGTCGAGTGGCCGGCTCATGAGGGCGAGTCTGCTCGAACCTGGCCCGATCGAGCAATATCGCCCCTTACGGGCGACGCCATTCGCGTGTCAACGCGTCCTGGGTTGGCACGGCGGCGAACGGCACATCCCAGGAACCATCGCCGTACCGATGCGCGCAACCTGGAGCGATCTCATTCTGCCGGATCGCTGCATCCGACGTCTGCGTGAATTCTTGCTCTGGGTAGTTCAGCGCGAGCGCGTGGTCGGCGAGTGGGGAGCCCCGGCCCTCGGCGGGCCAGTGGCTCTCTTCGCCGGCCCCTCGGGCACCGGCAAGACGATGGCCGCCGAGGTCATCGCCAATGCGCTCGGCTGGCCCTTGTATCGGGTCGATCTGGGCTTGTTGGTCAGCAAGTACGTCGGAGAGACCGAAAAGAATATCAGCGCCACGCTCGACGCGTCGCACCGCGCCGTTCTGCTCTTCGACGAAGCCGAGAGCATGTTCGGCCGGCGCGGCGAGATTCGGGAAGCACGCGATCGCTATGCCAACATGGAAGTCAGCCACCTCTTGTCCCGGATCGAGCGTCATCCCGGTCCGTGCATCTTGACGACGAATCTGCGGCAGCAGCTCGACCCCGCCTTTGCGCGCCGCTTCCAAGTGGTGATCGATTTCCCTCGACCGGATCGCATCGCACGCGCAGCGTTGTGGCGGAAGCATTTTCCGCCGCGGGCGCCGGTCTCGGAAGAGGTCGACTGCGACGCTCTCGGAGCTGGATGTGAGCTCACGGGCGGTCAAGTTCGGAACGCGGCGCTGCACGCTGCCTTCCTGGCCGCTGCCGCTGATACCCCCATCGACTTGACCCACATCGCTTCCGCGGTTTGGACGGAACTCGGCAAGGATGGCCGTGAAACACTCCGCTCAACCTTGGGTCCTTTGGCCGCGCACCTGCGCCAGGAGTAGATACATGGTGAACATCAGTCGTATCGTCCTCCATCTTCCGGCGGGCACTGCTCTGCAGGCGGTGTTGTCGGCCCGTGCAGTAGGTGAGCAGCTGGGCCGCTTGGAGCGCCAGGGTCTGCTACTCGGGGACCTGAAACCCAGATTTGCGCTCAGTATCCCGCAAGGAGCCGGGCAGCCGCTCGCGACGGCGCTCGCGGCGGGCGTGGCCGCGCAGCTGACGCGCCGAGGAGTCCGTTGATGGCCAGGAACGTCTTGAGACGGGGGATGTTGGTCGAGTACTCGGTGAGCCCCGACGCGCTCAAGTTGGTGTTCGAGTTCAACCCGACCACTATCACGCGCTCGCGGACGGTGACCGTGCGCACGGGCGGCAGCCCAGGCAGCCGCGGTGGCTACGACTTCCAGACCCCTGAAGAAGTCCCTCGGGCAGCTCAGGGCGTGAGCGTCCAGGCCGAAAGCCTGAGCCTGAAGATCCTCCTCGACGCGACCGACCGTATGCATTTGGGCGATCCAAATGCATACGCGCTCGGCATCGAGCCCCAGATCGACGTGCTTCGCAGCATGGTCGAACCAAAAGCCCAGTCCGCGAGCGGTTCCCAAACGCTGGCGGCGCTGGGCCAAGGAACGCCTTTGGCGTTTTCGCGGCACGAGTACTGTTCAGTTCTCGTGTTCAAGTGGGGGCCGCACGTTCTGCCCGTGTTTCTCACGCAGGTACAAGTCGAAAGTACCGAGTTTCTCCCGTCGCTCGTGGCCTATCGGGCAGAGGCAACGTTGAGTCTGCAGGTGATCGAGAGCCGCAACCCATTCTACGACCTTGAGCTCCGGCGGCAGTTCCGGACTGCGCAGGCCGCCTCGGCGGCAACTCCGAGCGCAGGGTTTGGGGGGCGATGATGTTGAGCCGCTCCTCACGCTACCGAAATTGCGGTTTGTTCGCGACCGACGCGGACGGGCGCCCGACCTTTCCCGGACTGCGGCCGCGCGACATCGTGACACTACCCCCGGTGCTGGAGCACGCGATCACGGCTTGGGATCGACCCGACCTGCTTGCGGTCCATTATTACAACGACCCCGAGCGCTGGTGGCAGCTACTCGACGCCAATCCGGAGGAGCTGTTCGCAGGTGATCTATCCGCCCCCGAGACGGCGCGGGTCGGAACCTTCTTGCTCGTCCCGCGCGACACTGGGCGATGAGGCAACGTGGCTGACCGTTCCCTGATTCAACCCGTGGAGTGTAAGATCTTCGTCAACCGCAACGAGCTCACCGAGCTGTACCCATTCGTGCAGGAGGTTCGGGTGGATTTTCGGCGCGGCTCCGCTGCGACTTGTACGGTCGTGCTCGATTCCCTCCGGACCGAGGCTGGCCAATGGACGGTACAGGACGCACACGCGCAGATTCGCCCCCTTGCCGATCTCGCGATCAACGCAACCTTTGGCGGCCTCGCCGAGTCGGTGATGACCGGCCTCATCAAGGAGGTGCGCATGGAATTTCCGCAAGAAATGAGCGGCGCAAAGGTCACGATCACGGGCCAAGACTACTCTCTTCTGCTCGACCGGGAACGGATCGATGAAAAATTTCCAAAGGAAGATGGCAAGTCGGCCACGGATGGGGACTTGGTCGCGTACCTCGTAGACAAAGCACAGCTTGCCGCAAAGACAACAGAGCGCGGCCTCACGCTCAGCGCTTTCCCCATCAACGACACGGCGATCCAAATTCTAAAAAAGCGCGCGGCCGCCAACGGGTTCGAGCTCTACGTGAAGGATAAGACCGTGCACTTCCACCCTCCGGCGCTCGATGGAGAGCCGCAACCCCCGATCCTGGTATACGCGGGGAAAGATACCAACTGCATGAGCATCGACGTGCGGCACGACGGTCACCAGCCGGATCAGGTTTCGATCGCCTATGCGGCTCGCAAAGGCACCGAGGCGCAGATTTTTACCGCCAGTCCCGACAATGTCGGACTCGGCCCTGACCCGGCAGCCTTCGTGCCCAGTGGTCAAGCTCCGAGCGTGTGGCGATTGGAAAGCACCAACAGCGCCAGCGAAGAGGAGCTCAAGGCCCGTGCCCAGGCGGCGGCCAACGAACGCGCCTTTCGCATCAGCGCCGAGGGTGATCTGGACGGAGCACTGTACGGTCAGGTCTTGCGCAGCATGGAGACCGTCACAGTCCAAGGCCTGGGCAGCGCGTACAGCGGCAAGTACTACGTGGCGGATGTGAGCCACACGTTCACCACGGACGGTTACAAGCAGCACTTCAAACTTCTCCGCAACCAAATGGGAGAAGAGCGCGAGCTCGCCGCCGCAACTGCAGTGGTGAGCCGTACGCGGGACGCCCGCGCGAGGCAGTGATGGAAGAGGTACTCGAGCGTCTGGTCCGACTCGTAGACGAAAAGAGGTACGGCAAGTACCGTGGCTTCGTCAAAGAGCGCAATGACCCCGAAAAGCGCGGCCGGCTCAAGCTGGTCGTTCCTTCCGTTCTCAACGATGCGGTCACCGACTGGGCCCTGCCCTGTTTCGCGGCCGGGGGCAAAGCCAACCAAGGCGTGTTCATCGTGCCGGAGAACGGCAGTCAGGTGTGGGTAGAGTTCGAGGAGGGAAACGTGGCGCTCCCGATCTGGACGGGCTGTTTTTTCCAGCAGGAGAGCGACGTCCCGGAAGCGGCGCGCCTGGAGGAACCGACAACCTACTTGCTGCAAACTCCCGCAGGGCACGTTCTGAGATTGGACGAAGCGAAAGGTGCGGAAACCATCGTGCTGCACCACGCCAGTGGTGCCGAGATCCACTTGGACCCTGACGGCGGCATTTCACTTCAAGACAAGAATGGCGCGCGCCTGTTCCTCGACGGCAAGAATGACGAACTGAGCTTGCAGGACAGCCACGGCAACGCGCTGGAGTTCGACAGTTCGGGGGCCACCCTGCGCGATGCGAATCAGAACAGCCTGCAACTCAGCACGTCCGGGGTGACCCTGAAGGCGCAGAGCATCGTGCTCGACGCCACAAAGGTGGCCCTCGGCGGAGCGGGAGGGGAGCCCGTCGCACTGGGACAGGCGTTGCTCATGTACCTGAGCACGCACACCCACACATCTATTCCCGCTGGTGGGCCAACGTCGCCGCCGGTGCCGCCCCCGATGCCAACCACGCTCTCCATGAAAGTGACTACGTCGTGAGCACAAGTTTTCGCGGCAACGATCGCTACCTCGGGAGAAGTTGAGATGGCACGCCGGCTGGCGCAGGAGCGGTATTTGACCTTTCCCCTCTCGCTCGAAGGGGGGACGCCTCGCACCAGCACGCGCGCGGAACACATCCGCGAGCAGATACTGCAAACGCTGTTCACGGGGCCCCGTGAGCGCGTGTTCCGCCCCACGTTCGGCGCCGGCGCGCAGCAGTTGGTCTTCGAACCGAACGAAACTGGGCTGGGCGCCGTGACTATCCAGCGCATCTCCGGTGCGCTCGCCGAGGTCCTCGCCGGCGAGGTCGACCCCAAGACGCTGAATGTCGAGGTCGCTCAAGACGAGGAAACCCTGGTCATCCGTGTCAGCTACCAGATCGCCGCCCTCAGTCAGCGCGAGGCGTACGAGTTCGTCATCTCTGAAGCAGGCCTAAATGGCTGAGCTGGAAGAGCCTACCCTGTCCTTCGACGCAGCGGGCTGTCCCGACTGTGGCATGCGTCAGGTGCGCCTGCCCGATGCGCTGCCGGCCGTGGGCGACGACTTCGATTGGCAGACCCGCGATTTTGACGGTTTTCGTATCCACATGCTCGAAGATCTCGCCGCGCGTTTTCCCGAGCGGACGCGCTGGACGAGAGCCGATCTCGAGGTCGTGCTGTCGGAGGTCTTGGCTTCGGCTCTCGACCAACTCTCGGACATGAGTGACCGCGTCTTCGCAGAAAGCTATCTGGAGACCGCCCGCAATCCTCGTCAGGTGCTGGCTCTCCTGCGCGGGGTCGGCTTTGACCCCAGCCTCGAGCTAGCGGGCAGCGCCGAGGAGAAGCAGGCAGGGTTGCTTTCCAGCTGGACCACCTACCCCGTGCTGATGGAAGCAGCGCGACGCGAGGGACCTCGTCGCATCGCGGAACAGCAGCGGATGGTCAC
>WUUC01035720.1_pt1 | contig 10058 bp, 9 predicted proteins | sample 6278441 | NCBI WGS metagenome assembly WUUC01 (sample SAMN13675441, study PRJNA597444) | soil metagenome | isolation source: soil | place: USA: Washington | collected 2017-10 | reverse complement strand
GCGCGGCACGTTCCGCGTCACCGCAACGCGCAGGTCGTCCTGGCGCGCGCAAGACCGCGTCGCGTGGCACTCAGAAAGCCACGGCGAAGAAGGGGACGGCGCGAAAGGGTGCCGCGTCGAAAGCGCGCAGCGCCAAGAAGGCCTCGGGCAGCGCGAAAGCGAAGAAAGCGAAGAAGGCAAAGAAGCGATAGCACGTGCTAAGGTCGCGCCCATGACCGCAGAGACCGTTGGCTTTATCGGCCTCGGCGTCATGGGGCGACCTATGGCGCGCAACCTCCTCAAACATCATTTCTCGCTGCTGGTTCACAATCGCAGCCGCCAGGCCGTCGCCGAAATCGTGACGGCTGGCGCTCGCGAAGCCAGTTCCCCCTCTGACATCGCTCGCCAGACTCGTCGCATCATCACCATGTTGCCTGATGGTCCCGATGTCGAAAACGTGCTCACCGGCCGCGAAGGCGTCTTCGAGACGATCCAGCCGGGCACGATCATCATCGACATGAGCACGATTGCGCCAGCGATCGCGCGGCGCATGGCGTCTGAAGCGTCACAACGCGGCGCCGCCTATCTGGATGCACCTGTCAGCGGCGGTGAGATTGGCGCCATCGACGGCACCTTGTCGATCATGGCGGGCGGTGACAGCGCGGCACTCGACACTGTCCGCCCTATCCTTGCCGCGATGGGAAACCCGGAACGGATCGTCCACATGGGCGAATCCGGCGCCGGTCAAATCTGCAAGGCGTGCAATCAGCTGGTGATTGGCGGAACGCTTGCCGCCGTCGGCGAAGCCTTCGCGCTCGCGCGCAAATCCGGTGTCGAGGCCGCGAAAGTGCGCGCGGCATTGCTCGGAGGTTTTGCCGCCAGCCGCGTCCTCGAGGTGCACGGCGAGCGCTTGCTGCAAGGCAATTTCAAGCCGGGCTTCCCCGCTCGCCTTTACCACAAGGATTTGCGTATCGCGCTCGACGCACTCGGTGACGCGCGTGCGCCAGCACCGGTGACTGCCGTCGTGCAGCAATTGGTGACCGCATTGCTCGCACAAGACAAGGGTGATTTGGATTACTCCGCGCTTGGCACCGTGCTAGCCGATCTCGCTCACCTCGAGTAACGCCGCGACGTCTGCCGGCAGTGGCGCCGTCACGGCGATCCTCTGCTGGCTGCGTGGGTGCGTAAACGTCAAATGCCAGGCATGCAGCGCTTGCCGTGCGATCTGGTCGGACTTCGCGCCGTATACGGCGTCGCCGACGATCGGCCAGCCCTTCGCGGCAAGGTGCACGCGAATCTGATGGGTGCGCCCAGTAACCAACCGGCAACGCAACGATGATCGCTCGGCACGAGGCGAGATCCGAATTGTGTGCAAGCGTGAAAACAGCGTGACACTCGGCACGCCGCCACGATCGCGCACCGTCACTTTCCGGCGGTCCCAGGGATCGCGGTCGAGCGCGAGATTGATCGTTCCCTTTGCCGGCGGCCGTCCCTCCACGACAGCGAAATAGTCCTTCTCGATCGCATTGCGCTCGCCGAGTCGCTGCAATGCCACCTGCGTGTCACGCGATTTGGCGACGAGGACGAGGCCAGAGGTGCCTTTGTCGAGCCGACTGACGAGTGCGGGCGTCCATGCGCCAGCGGCATGCGCGAGCAGGGCGTTGAGTAGTGTGCCGCTGACATTACGGAAGGCGGGGTGGGACACTTGCCCCGCTGGTTTATTGACGATGAGCAATTGCTCATCTTCGTGAACGATGTCGAGCGGGAGCGCCTCCGCGACAGGGGCCGTGCGTGGACGCCGCGCGGGCAAATCGATCGCAAGCAGATCGTTGGCCGCGACGCGCGCCGACGACCGGCGAACTGGCTTCCCGTTGATGTGAACACAGCCTTGCGCGACCAATCGCTGGATGCGATTGCGCGTGACGCCAGGGAGATGTTCGAGATGCCGCTGCAGCACGCGATCGACGCGCATTCCGAGATCGCCGCGGTCGATCGGCACCGTCATGGGGTGCGATGCGAGAACAGTTCAATGTCAAACACGAGCAAGCCGCGCGGCCCATTGCCCTTACCTTTATAGGCGAGTCGCTCCGGAATCCAGAACCGCATGCGATCGCCTTCCACCATCAACTGCACACCCTCGGTCCAACCCTCGATCACTTCGTCCAAACCAAAGGTCGCGGTCTGACCGCGCTCGACCGAGCTGTCGAACATCTTGCCGTCGGTGGTCCATCCCGTGTAGTGCACGGTGACGCGGCTGCTGCGTTGCGGATGGGTGGTGCCAGTGCCAGCACGGAGCAATTTGTACGCAAGGCCCGACGCCGTCTTCTTGGCATCGGCCGGCGGCGCCGCCACATCGGCTGGCGCGACACGTGGCGACGGCCGCACTTCGAGGAGCTCGATGTCGAAGACCAGCATGCCTTGTGGACGCGTGGGCTGTCCGGCGTAGGCGAGTTCCGCCGGGATCCAGAGGCGTCGCTTTTCGCCTTCGACCATCAATTGCACGCCTTCGCCCCAGCCTTTGATCACGCGATTCACCGGGAACGTGTTGGGCACGCCGCGGTTGATGGAGCTGTCAAACATCTTTCCGTCAGCGGACCACCCTGTGTAATGAACCGTGACGTAATCCTCGGCGGTGGGACGCGTCGTGCCTGTCCCTTTCTGCAAAACCTTGGAGGCCAATCCGGACGAGGTCTTCTCCGCATCGGCCGGCGGTGCCGCGACGTCCGCCGGAGCCGGGATGGGTTCGGCTTTGACAGCCGGACGCTGTTGGCGAGCCTGTGCCGGGTTAGTCGTTAACAGCAGCGCCGCGACCGTAACGATGAGAGCGAGGACGCGATAAACCATGCCCCGTATTATCCCAAATCGCCCAAGGAAATCACCCAATCACCCAATCAATCACCCATCACCCAATCACCCAATCGCAATTACCCAATCACCCAATCGCCCAATCACCCAGTAATTAAACCTATAATCCTCGCGTTAATGGCGTCATTGTTCCCGCAACGCGGTGAGGCGCGTGAGCTCGTGCTTTCCCCGCAGGAGCACCTCGTCGCCGGCGGGCCCGCCGAACAGCTCGAACAACTCATTCAAGCGAGTTTCAAGCAGGGCGTGCAACGCGTCTTTGTTGATTTGCGCGCCGTGCCCGTCCTCGACAGCGTCGGCGTTCGCGCCTTGATTCGCGGGCACACATCCGCAGAACGGCTCGGGCGCCACTTCTGCCTGGTGGCGCCCAACCCGCGCGTGCGCGAAGTGTTGCGACTGTCGCGCCTCGAGCAAGTGTTCACGATTTGCGAGTCGGTGACCGTCGCTCGGGCACGCCCGTTCCAGTGGGGGCGAATTCTCACCGCTGCCGGGGTCATCATCATCGGCCTGGGGTTGGTGCTGACCGGCTACATCTGGCCAGGCGGCATCGACGAGGTCTTCGTGGAAAACCCGCTGGCGCCCGGCGCCACCGGCGCCGACCGGTCGTGGGAATCCCCGTTGTTCGAACTGGCCAAGCTCGGTGTCGCAGCGGTCGTCGGCATGCTCGTCACGATTGTGCAGCGCTACTACCGCGACGATCGCGGGACCAATCCGTCACTGGAACAAGCGCAAGTGTTGCTGTGTGTGTCAGGTGCGCTGATGATGATCATCATCGGCAGCTCGCTGGCGCGCGCATTCGGCATCGCCGGCGCTGCATCGATCATTCGGTTTCGCACCCCGGTGGAAGATGCGCGGGACATCACGGTGTTGTTTATCCTGATGGGCCTGGGCATGGCGGCCGGCCTTGGAGGATTCGCGGTTGCCGGCCTGGGGACGCTGTTCCTCTGCGCGATGTTTCCCATTCTGAACGTCTTCGCCGCCGATCGTCCGAGAACGATGATGGTCGAAATCATCGCAGAAGGCCGCGACTTTCCGCTCCATCACGTCGAGAAAGTGTTTGCTGTCAACCACGTGGTGTTCGAGCCGCGTGAAGTCTCCCAGGGAGACGAAGCAACGGTTCGATATCTCACCACGCTAAAGCCGCACGACTCGCTCGAAGATCTCAGCAATCAGTTGATCGACAGCGGCAAAGCCGGTATCAAAAATGTCTCCTGGTCGCCGCCCAAGCGCTCGTAGGAGCACAGCCCGCACCGATCGAATTTTCATCGGTGCACCCGAGCGACGTCGCGCGATGCTCGAAACAATCGCCGCTGCGCGCAAGCGCCTGGTGCTGTCGCTGTTCCGATGCGACGACTTCGGCGTCCTCGACGAGCTCGCCGCGGCGCTCGAACGTGGCGTGAAGGTCGAGGCCATCATCACCACGCGTGCGAAGGGTGGCAAAAAGCGTTTGCGCAAGCTGTGGGATGCGCTGGAGGAAATGGGCGTCATAGTGCACTGGTATGTGGACCCCGTGGTCAAGTACCACGCCAAGTACCTTGTCGCGGATGATAAGACCGCTCTCGTCGCCACACTCAACCCGACGAAAAAGTGCTTCACGCGCACGTGGGATTTCGTCCTGCTCACGACCGATGGCGCCGTCGTGCGGTCGCTCGCAACGCTCTTTGCGCTCGATTCTGCTGGCCAGCGCGTACTACCCCGCCACCGAATCAGTCAGCGCTTAATCGTCGGCCCGGAAGGCGCACGCGAGCGGATGCGCGCGCTTATTGCCAGCGCGCGCCACAGCATTCGCGTCCTCGATCACAAATTGTCGGATCCCGATTTGGTAGCGCTGTTGCGTGATCGTCGAGACGAGGGTCTCGATGTGTCGGTAATAGGCCGCCAGCGCGTGAGCGGCCTCGAGCCTCACGGCAAACTGATCATCGTGGATGAAGCGGTGGCCGTGCTCGGCAGCATGGCGATGTCCGCACTCAGCCTCGACTTTCGGCGCGAGGTGGCGATTAAGATCGACTCGCCTCCCGTGGTTCGCGCGCTCAATCGCTACTACCTCGAGCTCGGTGCGCTGGCGGGCCCCTCAATCCGCAAACTGCCGGGCGATCGAGCGGCAGACCGCGCGCGCTACACCGCTTAACGCCGCTTGCGGCCTGAGGTGCGTTGCTCGTGTTCTTCTGCGAGCCGCGCCGCGAGTTTGCGGACATCACGTTTGCGCGCAAGCCCCGACTGCTTGTGTGCCGATGTTGACAGCGACGCCAGCATCGCCGCCCGCGTCTTCTTGCGCGCGAAGCCTTCCGGGGTGGCTTTGAGCAAAGCCGTACAGCACTCGCAGAACCCGCGCTGCGGTTTGCGTTTCCACGTACGCGTCGATTTCTGCTCACCGAGAATCACAGTCCGTGTCGCCTCGGGGGCAAAGCGAAAGATGGTGCGCAGCCAATGGCTGGAAAACCCGTTGGCCAGTCCAAACGAAATTGCCGTCGTTACGTATGGTGCGGCGACGACGATGACGCCCTGGTCCAGGGCAGGGGCGATTTCCCACCGTATCCGGAACGCGAGGTCGGCGGCATACAACAGGATCAACGTGCGCGGTGACACGTCACGTATGGCTTCAGGCGCGGCCACGACGTCGGTGAACAGCCCCGACGCATCCCATTTACTGAGAGCGCACGACACGTCACGCGCCGTGAGCGCATGTTGCAGCAGAGTCGCGGCCGCGGACACGTCGGGACCGTGTGCACCATCGATCGCGATGAGGCGGCCGTCGACGTCAATCATGCGCGGCCTCGGCCATCGCGGCGGGATCGTGCCGCAACCACTCCGCCACGGCTTCTTCGCTGTATTCAGGCCACGGGCGGCGCTTCGCTTCCTGCACAATCCGGCGGACGCGTTGATGTTGACGATAGACGGCGTCTTCGGCGTTCACCGTTTCGAACCGAAAGATGGTCGACAGGTTGTCGTACTCGCGAATCACGCGGTCGATGAACGACTGATAGCTCACCAGCACGTCTTCAATTCCGGTGACGTCCTGCCCCGACTCATAAAAGTGCGGCTTGCGCGTGGATGCGACGCGCCGGCTCGAGGCCAGCGGCGGCATTGAGAAATACAACACCAAATCCGGCCAGAGTAGTGGTGCGTACGCGTGTAGCAGCCAGTCCAGGTCGAGTCCCCGTGCCGCATCGCGCGCAAGCGCTGCAAACAGGTAGCGGTCGGCGAGGACGATCTTGCCCGCCCATAGCGCCGGCAGAATCTCGGTTTCTACGCGGTGGCGAAAGTCGATCGCATGCAGTAACGAGTACTCGAGCGGCGAGAGCGAGCGGATTTTCTTGCGCACTCGGATCAGCGGTTTGACCAACGGCGAGGACGCCCAGCGCGTGGACACGACCGGCTGCCCGCGGCTTTGCAACCAGGTGCGCAGCAGTTTGCGTTGTGTCGTCTTACCGGACCCATCAGGACCCTCAAAGGCAATGAGCAGCCCGCGCGTGCGATCGCGGCGCGCAATCATCTGCGCGATCGGGGAAGGGGCGGGCTTCAATGACAGCCGTCAGCGCCGGCATCTTGAACAGTGCCAGCCCCGTCGAGGAAAGCCCAATCGTAAGCGCCCGGCTGCAACGTCAGCTTGAGTACGCCGAATGACTTGATACGCACTTGCGAGTTTGGAGTGGTCTGCATGAAGTCGTACAGCTGTGCGCCGCCGGTCCCGACGATGAACTGGCGGATGCCTCCCCCATCCGACCGTCCCTCAACATCCTGTTTGCCGAACCGCTCATACAGGTGATCGTGCCCGGTGACTACCACGTCCGCATTGTTTTCGTAGAGCAAGGCCCACATGTCGCGCATGAACACGTTACGGCCATTTGGTCCGGATGTGAATAACGGATGATGCCAGACGGCCATGGCACATCGGCTGGTGTTGCGTTGGAGTTCGGCACGCACGAATTCGAATTGTGCCGAACCGCGTTGCGCCGGAATGTTGGAGTTGAGCATCAACACGAACCAATCCCCGGCGCGAAACGTGTAGTAACTACGACCTTCTGAGCCAGCCGCCTCGCCAAAGTACTGGAAATACCCCGCCGCATTCGGTGTGTGGTACTCGTGATTCCCGGGTATCGGCCGCCAACGCCGGCGGAACTGTCCCCATGACGGCTCGAAGCAACGGACGTAATCCTGGATGGATCCGTCCATATAGGCGTTATCGCCAAGCAACAAAACCTCGCCGTCGATGCCGTCGGCCAGACGGGCGGTTTGTTCCACACCGGGCGAATTGCACCACCCAATGTCGCCTACTGCTACAACGACCGCCGTTTGACCAGAGCCACCGGGACCCGTCGGCGGGGGCTCGATCGGCGTGGGTGTCGTGGGGGGGCGTCGCGTATCACTGCACGCCGCCAGTGCCGTCACTGCGGCAATGGCGACGAGTATCCGAAAGAATCGCGACATGGGGGTATTACTGATCGGAATTATCCCACCAAGTCGGTGCAAGCTCAGGTCCAAGGCTGGGGCGGCTAGAATAGACGGTCTATGACACGCGTGGTCGTTGGAGCGATGGTCGGAATGCTGCTCGTGTGGTCGACTCCACATGCCGCGGCACAGGACGCACAGGATGACGGCCCGCGCACCGGCTTGCGCTGGCGTAATCGCCCCTCGATTCAGATTGGCGAGCACATCCGCCTCGACTTGCGGCTCAAACTGCAGTACGACCTGCGGCGGTTCGACCCTGAGATTGGCGAAGAAGAAACCGATTTTCGGGCCAGACGCGGTGGCATTAATGGCGAGATCGGCGATCACGTCCAGTTTCAGATCGAACGCGACTTGAATGCTGATGGACGGTGGCGGGACGTGTATGCCAATTGGCGCACTTTCAGGCAGTTCGAGCTCACCGCAGGACGCTTCAAGGTTCCATTCGGGCGCGAGGAATTGGTCGGCATCACAGACGTAGATTTTGCATTTCGATCGCTTGTCTCTACGACCATCCCCCCGGCGCGCGATAAGGGCGTCATGGCGCACGGCCGGTTTTTGCAGCGGGGTGTCACCTACGAAGTCGGCGTCTTCGATGACGATGGCGATAACGGCCGACTGCAGGAACCACAATTTCCCGTAGGTTCAGAGATCGAAGGCGTTGGCCCTTCCTTTGCTGCAAGGTTGACCGGTACACCGCTGCGTCGCGCGGGCGAGCCTTTCGAAACCTTCCGGGTCGGCCTCGCCTATGGTGGTGCCCGCATTCCAGAAGGCCTCAATAGTTTGCGTGGGGAATCGGTCTATGGAACGGAAGACTTCTTCCCTGCCGTCTATGTTAAGGGGCGGCGTACGCGGCTCGGGACCGAAGTGAGCTACACCCCGGGGCCGGTCGGACTCGCCGCGGAATGGATGCAGGCGCGCGAAGAGCGTCAAGGTCAAGGGCTCGGCGACGAGGACCTGTCCGACTTCATCACGAGTGGCTGGTATGCGAGCGCAACCTGGCTCGTGACTGGGGAGGATAAAGAGGATTTCGACAACCCGCGCCGTCCCCTTTTCGATGGCGGTTTCGGGGCGATCGAAGTCGGCGCGCGGGTCGAGGCCCTGCGCTTTGAGAGTGAAGACAAGACGGGACCGGCGTTTCGCAATGAGCGCGCGGAACACATTCTCGGAAACCGTGACAGGGTCGTGACGCTTGGCGTCAACTGGTGGCCGACGCGCTGGACGCGCGTCACCGTCAACGCCATCCGCGAGCAGTTTGATGATCCACCGCGGACGCCGGAGCCGGGAACGACAACGTTCTGGTCCGGGGTGATGCGCTTTCAGTTGGTGTTTTAACCGCTCGATACGCGAAGCGGGTTGACGGCTTAAGAGGTTCACATGATGAGCGCTGTTTCTTCACGACAATTGCGCGTGGTCGCGGTCGCTGCGGCGTTATTCGCCATTGCGACGCTGACCGTACGCGCACAAGAGCCCGCGCCCTTGCCATCGGCGCCGTTGTTCAACGCAGACGTGGTGCAGCGAATCGATCTGCGCGTGAACAGCCTCGACTGGGAAAAGCTGAAACAGAATTTTCAAACCAACGCCTACTACCCGGCCGACCTGGTGTTCAACGGACAGACCGTGCGCAACACCGGCATTCGTTCGCGCGGACTCGGGTCGCGCAGTGGTACCAAACCAGGACTGCGCGTCGACTTCGATCGCTACAACACCGACCAGACGTTCCTGGGCTTGAAATCAATCATCCTCGACAACCTCACTCAAGACCCGTCGGCCATTCACGAAACCGTCGCCATGAAACTGTTCGCGCGGCTCGGGATTCCGGCGCCGCGCGAAGCGCATGTGCGCCTTTATGTGAACAATCGCTACGCCGGTCTCTACGCCGTCGTCGAATCGATCGACAAACGGTTCCTGGCGCGGTTTTTTGGCTCGATTGACGACGACACACAGAATGACGGCTATCTCTACGATTTCAATTACGTTGACGTGTGGACGCTCGGCTATCTCGGCCCTGATTTGGACGCCTACAAAGCGCGGTTCGAACCCAAGACAAACGAGAACAAGAGCGACTTCGATAAATTTGGTCCGATCGAAAACCTCGTTCGTCTGATCAACGACTTACCTTCCGACCAGTACCTCTCGACGCTCGGCGAGCATCTCGACCTGCCAGCGTTCATGCGTTATGTCGCGGCCCAGAATTACGTCGCTCAGAACGACGGTTTTCTCGGCTACGCGGGGATGAACAACTTTTACCTCTACCGACTCGAAAATTCGTCTCGGCACGTATTCCTGGCGTGGGACGAGGACAACGCGTTCCGCGAACCGGGGTTCCCACTCACCGAGCGGCACGGCGAGAACGTGTTAATGCGCAAGGCGATGGAGGTCCCCGAGTTGCGTGACGTCTACTACAACACGTTGCGCGAAGCGATGGTTCTGGCAGACGAACCGACCGGACCCGACGGCATCAGCTGGCTGGAATTCGAAGTGCGCCGCCAAATCGATTTGGTCTACGACGCGTTGCGCGACGATCCCAACAAGCCCTATTCCATGGACGACCATGACACAGCGAGGGCGGCAATGTTGGCCTTCGCGCAACAGCGGAGCCGCTTCATTCAGGAGCAGCTGAGCTCGGGCACAAGCCGCCGCCGCCGGCCGTAAGCACCGCTCCCATCCGTGGCGCGGTAGTCGGATCGAATGCTCTTTAGCGTCACTGCACAGGGCGGCCGGCCGACTACCCCGCGACGATCATCCAGCCTGGATCTTCAATGTAATCC
>WUUC01032732.1_pt1 | contig 10058 bp, 13 predicted proteins | sample 6278441 | NCBI WGS metagenome assembly WUUC01 (sample SAMN13675441, study PRJNA597444) | soil metagenome | isolation source: soil | place: USA: Washington | collected 2017-10 | reverse complement strand
TCCAAGTGCCAATCATCATGATGTCGCAGAACCGGCAGGAGGAGAAAGACCGCCTCCGCGCAGACCTCGACTACCAAGTGAACCTCAAGAACGAACTCGCCATCGCCGAAGTCCTCCGCCGCCTCGACGTGCTCGAAAGCGAAAGACTCCCACTCCTCTTCGCCGAGCAGAGCGCGAAACTGAAAGGAAAGTAAGCCTGAAAGCAGCCGGGGCGCTTTCAAATTCGGGATTTCAAATTTCAAGTCTGAGACGGCGTTGAATGCCTTTCCGACTGCTTTCCTTCCGAGCGTCGCGGAGCTTACAATGCAGTGGATTTTCCCACTTTCATACAGATTGGTTGAGAACGGGCTTCATGATTCAGGCCGTACTTTTCGACTTTAACGGCGTCGTCATCGACGACGAGCCGCTGCACAAAAAAGCTTATCAGGACGTGCTCGCCTCCGAAGGCATCACGCTGACTGACGAGGACTATTACGGGATGCTCGGCATGGACGATGCGACTTTCGTGCGGACGGCCTACGAGCGCGCGGGCGTCGAGCTGACGGATGAGAAGATGCAAAGCGTCATCGAGCGCGAGGCGGCGGCGCACCGCGAGATGCTGAGCGGAGAGCTGCCGCTGTTCCCCGGCGTCGTCACTTTCATCAAGGCGCTCTCGCACAAGTACCCGCTCGGCATCGTCAGCATGGCGAGCCGCGCCCAGATTGACTACGCGCTCGAACGCGCGGGGCTCGCGCGACAGTTCTCAGTCGTCGTCAGCGCCGAAGACGTGAGCGCGTGCAAGCCCGACCCCGAATGCTACACGCGCGGGCTCGAACGCCTGAACCAGACGCGCGGCAAGTCGCACGTCCTGCCCTACAGGCCCGACGAATGCCTCGTCATCGAAGACTCTCCCCCCGGCATCCGCGCCGGACGCGCCGCAGGCATGCGCACGCTCGCCGTTACCAACACGGTCTCCGAACAGTCCCTCCGCGAAGCCCAAGCCGACATCGTCACGCGCAGCCTCTTCGACTGGACGGTTGACGCCGTCCACCACGTCTTCGACACGAAATGGGGAAGGAGATAATTTCGGAATGCGGATTTCGGAATGCGGATTGTAAAGACAGGCCGTTTCTTTAATCCACATTCCGAAATCCGCATTCCACATTCCGCCATGACTCCAGCCGACAAACTCGCCGCCGCCGAGGCGCGCGGGCAGTTCGCATCGGAAGTTTCCCATGACGCCGGGGCGATTGATGTTGCGCGCGCGGCGCTGTGGGTTGCGGCGGAAGAGGAGCCGGGACGCGTGGATGTCGAGCGCTGTCTGGCACGGCTCGACGAGCTGGGCGCGGAGGCGCGGGCGCGCATGGAAGGCCACGGCTCGCCCGTCGAGGCGCTCAACCGCTACCTCTTTGAAGAGCTGGGCTTCGCGGGCGATCAGGCCAACTACTACGCGCCGCGCAACAGCCTGCTCAATCATGTCCTCGAAAGGCGTCTGGGGATTCCGATTACGCTCTCGGTCGTGTACATGGAGGTCGGGCGGCGCGCGGGGCTAAAGGTCGAGGGCGTCGGGATGCCCGGCCACTTCATCGTGCGTGCCTCGGGAGGCGACGACGTGAGGGCGCTGCTGGTCGATCCCTTCTACGGCAAAGTGATTGACGAGGACGAATGCCGGCAGCGTCTCGACACGATTTACGGCGGGCAGGTTCCGCTCGGCGAAGAGCATCTGCGGGCGACGGGGCCGCGCGACATTCTGGTGCGCGTGCTCGGCAACCTCAAGGCGATATACGTTCAGTCCCGCCTCTACCTGCGCGCGCTCGCCGCCGTCGAGCGCATCCTGCTCCTCGCCCCGCGTGACCTCGGAGAGCGCCGCGACCGTGGCATGCTGCTCGGGCAGCTCAACCGCTTCGCCGAAGCCGTCCGCGACTTGCAGACCTACCTCGACGCGCTCCCCGACGCGCCCGACGCAGAGAGCGTCCGCGAGCAGCTCAAGAAGACGCAGATTCGCCTTGCCATGCTCAATTGATAAAGAAGGGGCTAGAGGTCGGTAAAGGCATTCGGTCTTTAACTGGCTCCTAGTCTCTGACCGCTAGCCTCCTCTTATTCAGGTGTCCCCTTGCAGGTTGGGCCGAAGAGGGCTGGAATCTTGCCGCTGAGGATAGGGTATTTGGGAGCCTCTTCGATGTTGATGGCCGTCCATTCCTGCAAGTGTTCGGGGACGGTCGAGTCCGAGTAGATGGCTTCGACGGGGCATTCCGGCACGCAGGCGTCGCAGTCTATGCAGGTCTCGGCGTTGATGTAGAGCCGGTCGGGCAGCTCGTGGAACGCCTCAACGGGGCAGACCCCGGCGCAGTCGGTGTACTTACAGTCCACGCAATCTTCAGTCACGACGTAGGTCATTCTCTAGCGCTCCTCACAGGCTTCGTGCACACAACTGAATCGAAGCTCAAAGGGTGAAAGTTAAAAGTCGGCGGAACATGCCGGGCCGACCCACGCCCGCGCGGGGGCCGACTCCGGCTGTATTCTTATGACGGCTCGCGGCCTACTTGCAGCCCGCGTGCCCGCAGGTGCATTCGGAAGTCGGGTCGGTGTCCGCCGCGTCCTCACAGTAGTCGCTGCAATAACGCTTCTCGCCCGTCACTGTACAGGAGCACTTCCGGTGCGCGCACTTCTTTTCGTCCATTTCATTCGACATATCTTTCGCGCCTTTCACCTGCCTTCATTATGCCCCGAGGTGTCCGCCGCGCCCGGCTGCGTCTCCGTGAAGTTCGACTGGTCGCGTCCCTGCAAGGGCGAGTTCGTCTCCTGCACCACTTCGTTCTCGCGCTCGTGCATACGCTGGTTCTTTTTGTCTTTGCGCTCGCCGTCTTTCTTCTGCCTGTCTTTGTCCGACATGATTTCCTCCCGTTTGTGTTGGTTCGTTTCAAAACGAAATGACGCGCGTCACCCCGCAGTCGTGTCGCCGCCGAGCAGCGTCAGGACTTCGCCCGTGATGTAACTGGAATCGGCCTCGGAGGCGAAGAAGACGAAGGCGGGGGCCATCTCTTCGGGCTGCGCGGGCCGCTTGAAGGGCGTGTCGGCCCCGAACTCCGCGACATCTTTGGCGGACTTGTCCGAAGGGTTCAGAGGCGTCCAGACCGGCCCCGGCGCGACGCAGTTGACGCGGATGCGCCGCTCGACCAGATTCTGCGCCAGCGACTTGGTGAAGGCATGAATCGCCCCCTTCGTGGCCGAATAGTCGAGCAGCTCCTTGCTGCCTTCGAGCCCCGTGATGGAGCCCGTGTTGACGATGGCCGCGCCCTTCTTCAAGTGCGGCAGCGCGGCCTTGGTCATATAGAAATAGCCGTAGATGTTCGTCTTGAAGGTGCGATCCCACTGCTCCTCCGAAACGTCTTCGAGCCCTTCCTGATGCTGCTGGTACGCGGCGTTGTTGACGAGGATGTCGAGTTTGCCGAACTCCCTGACGGCGCGCTCGACGGCCTCGCGGCAAAACCCGGAGTCGCGCACGTCGCCCGGAATAAGCAGCGCCCTGCGTCCTTCGGCCTCGACCGCCGCGCGCGTCTCTTCGGCGTCCGACTGCTCTTCGGGCAGGTAGATGATGGAAACGTCCGCGCCCTCGCGCGCGAAGAGCACGGCCACCGCTCGACCGATGCCCGAATCCCCGCCCGTGACGATGGCCGCCTTGTCCTGAAGCTTGCCCGACCCCTTGTAAAGCGGAGCCTCGTACTCCGGCCTCGGCCTGAGCTTCGATTCCAGCCCCGGCTTCTCCTGATGCTGCGCGGGCATCGGCGACATCGGCTCTTCCTGAAGCACCGCCCCGCGCTTCGACGAAGACTTCCGCGCGCCGGACTTCTTCGACTCTCCCTTGCGCGACTGCTTCGACCCCGCGCCGTCTCTCTTGCCGTGCTTATCTTTCTTCTTCGCGTCCTTCTCTTTTTTCTTGTCGGTCTTTGCCATCTGCCCCCCTTGAAAACGTCATGAGCTGTACGGACACAACTGCTCGGTTGGCGACGCACGCCGGTGCGCCGAAAAATATCTACTACTTCGGAGAACGATTTGGAGGGGGAATGAAACGGCCTCGATTATAGGCGGATGGCGACACGGATTTCTAGTCTAAGTCTGTCGTTTTTCTGGAATGTGAGAAGGGAAGGGCAAAAAGTAAAGAGGCGTGCGTCGGGCGACGCCGCCTCCTTACTTCTACGTAGATGTGACTGCTGAGGTGAGAGTTCGAGACGCGTACGGCTTCAGGCGCGCTTGACGTTGCGCGCGGCCTGCGGACGCGGGGTCGCCTCGGCTGACTGCCTATCGCCCGTCTCCGCCTGCTGCTGCTGCGCCATCTTCATGCGGTCGGCGCGCGCCGTCATGCGACGGTCGAGGTCTGCGACCTGCTCGGGCGTGAGCCTGTAGATGTTCGACTGGTTGTGATAGACGCGCGCGCCAGTCACCACGTCGGCCTGCTTGAAGCCGAGCCGCTCGGCCTTCGTCACCAACTCCTGCACCGTCAACTGCGGCGCGACGAGCGTGAGCGGCGAGGGCTTCTCTTCCAGAGTCTCGGGCGCTGCGGGCATCTTCGACGCCTCGCGCTCAAAGTCGCTGCCCGTCTCCTTCAACATGTGGTCGAGAAAGTGCTTGAAGGTGATGCTGCCGGTCATCTCGAACCCGACCTCGAAGGCGGGGCTGTTGCTCTTGACGACCTGAAAGACACGCACTATCTCGCCGTCGCGCTCCTGCAAGGAGACTTCGACCATCACGTCCACGAAGTATTCGAGCCCGCTCGCCGTCATAGGCAAAACGCGCCCCACCTCGTTGTCCTCTTTCGCCTCTTTCCCCTTCGCCGCAATCTGATCGACGATGACGACCGACTTCCCGCTCTCCATACAGAGGCGGCGCAGGACGCCCTGCAAGACCATCTGGTCGGCGGCCAGCTCTTCAGCCGTGGGCTGCGCCAAAGGGTCGCCCGTCCGCTCGCGCACGGCGGCAATCGTCTCGCTGTGCTTTGCGCCGAAATAAGCGGCCCACGAATCGAGCCCGTAGCAGCCGTAGTTCTGCTCCTGCCCTTCGCCCGACAGAGCCCAGTCGATGAACTCGGGCAGCTCGTCCGGGTGCTCGATTTCGAGCCCGTCGAACTGCGCGCCGACGCCCTTCAGGAGCCGCGTCTTGCGCTCGACATCGAAGATGCAGAGCCGTCCAAGCCCCGCGTCCGACATGCTGCGCAGGAAGTGGCTCTTGCCCGTGCCGGCCCCGCCGCGCACCGCCAACACAAGGCGCTGCTGCCGCGGACGGCGGCTCAAAGGATTGATTCTCGGTTTCGTCGTCTTACTCATTTTTCGTTCACCTCTTTAAGCCGGTTCCGGCGTTGGTCTCTTAGGAGCAGCTTCACCGCTTCCTTGAAGTGTTGGCTCTCAAGCGCCTATGAGCGCAGGCTTTCGTCCGACGCCCGGCACTGTAGCACATCAGACGCGGAAATGGAACAGAATTTCATCGATGAAACGAAAATTTCAATGCGACGCCCGAATTCGGACTGATTTGAGGTTGAAACAGGCGGGATGCTTGTTTTAAGAGCGCCTAGACAAAACGCGACATTTGAGATGATTTATGCAGGGGCAGGGCTTGTTCCTGCCCCTACGATTTACAGAAGAGGCGAGGGCTCTCCCCAGTTGCCGCCGAAGACGAACTCCTCGGAGGGCCTGCGCGTGCGGGGCGCAAGTTCTCTGGCGCGAATGTCTTCGGGCAGTTCTTCGGGGTCGCAGGGATACCCGGCGGCGATGGCGGCGACGGGCTCGAATCCTTCCGGGATTGAGAACTGCTCGCGCGCCCTTTCCAAGTCGAAGCCGCCCATCTGGTGCACCTGAATCCCGAACGCAGCGGCCTGTAGTGCGAGGTGCGCAGCCGCCTGCCCGGTGTCGTGTAAGGCGTGGCGGTTCGGCTTGTCGTTGTGCCTGAAGTTGAGCTTCGCCACCGAAATCATGAGGACGGGCGCGCGGCTTGCCCAGACGGCGTTGGCTTCGACGAGGCAGCCGAGCAGGCGCTCGTAAACTTCCCCGTCCGCCTTCGTGGCGACGATGAAATTCCAAGGCTGCTCGTTGTAGCAGGATGCGGCCCATCGCGCCGCCTCGAACATGGAGCGCAGTTTCTCCGGCTCGACCGGCTGCGAGGAAAACGCCCTCGGACTCCGGCGCTTCCGTATTAAGTCTTCAATCGGGTACTGAATCTCGTCGGGCTTCTCCATCTTTAGTCGGCCTCCCTTAGTACGTTTCTTACGCACATGACGCTGCTTTGCGGGCGCGTCGCGTGCGGGTTTCAGTGAACGAGGTTGACGAGCAGCTCGTCGAGCCACTCGAAATCAATCGGCTTGGTGACGAAGGCGTTGCACCCTGCGGCGAGAGCGCGGGCGCGGTAGTCCGCCTCCTGATGCGCCGTGACGGCGACGACGATGACATCTCGAAGCTCAGGGTTGGCGCGGATGCGCTCTGTGGCCGAGAGCCCGTCGAGCACGGGGAGCTGCAAGTCCATCAGGATGATGTCCGGGCGCTCGCGCGCGGCGACCTCGACGGCACGCTCGCCGTCGGCGGCTTCAAGAATCCTGTAGCCACGGTCTTCGAGCGCGAGCCGCATCGCAAGACTGGTGTCCTCGTAATCTTCCACCACCAGAATGGTCATGTCGGTGGGCTGCATTTCATCCATCGTGTGTAGGTTCCTCCGAGAGGGCAGTCAACATAATAGCTTTGTAATGACAATGCAATGACAGGCGCACGCGTGGTATGTTAATCGTGTGCGGTGCGACGAAATCTTCCCTCCTCACGCCGCGCAATTTTATCCATTACCGACATCAAGAGGTTAGAGCTTCGATGCCAGAGCAGGAATACCGTGAGCGAGAGTGTATACACCGCGCGAAGCGTGCGGCGGGCGAATATTACAGGGGCGTCAAGTATGTCAAGGGTCTCCAACGGTTGCGCGGCGCGGAAGCTTTGAGCTTCGCGGGCAAGGTCGCACCCTTTTTCTGGTCGGACGCGGCACACGTCATCGTATGGCTGTGCCGCGACTGCGCGGAGGAACTGGGGCTCGAAGAACGCGACGTGTACGCCGCCTGAGCCCTCCGCCGTCTGCGTGGAAGTTTTCAGGCGAAGCTGATTTCGCTCGAATCTCGCACGGTGATGACGTGCTCTTCGGTTCCGAAGTCGTCGAGCGTCAGGTTGTGATGCTCGATGATTTGCGCGGCGGAGAGGACGCCGTTGTCGGTCGTGGTGTGCGCGTCGCCGACGAGCGTCACGTCGAAGCCTTGACTGACGGCGCTGCGGCAGGTCGTGTCCACGCAGTATTGCGTGTTGAGGCCGACGACGAAGATGCGGCGCGCGCCGATGGCTTCCAACTCTTCGCGGAGCGTCGTGCCGAGGAAAGAATCGCTGGCGTGCTTGCGTATGACGGTCTCGCCTTCTGCGGGCGCAATCTCCGGGTGGATTTGCCAGCCGGGCGAGCCTTGCGCGACGGGACTGTCTTGGTCGCCGTTGTGCTGCACGAAGACGACGGGCGTGCCGGAAGCGCGCGCCGAAGAGATGAGTTCCTTGATGCGTGAGACGACCTCGCCGCCGTGGTAGGCGTAGCGCGGCGCTTCGATTAGTCCCAACTGCACATCGACAATCAGTAAGGCGGAGTTTTTCATAACGTCTTCAGGGTGTTTTCAGCCCGACCTCAGCCGGTCAAGGGTTTGCCGCAACGATTACAGAAGCGAGCGGTGGGGTCTCTCTGCTCCGCGCCGCAGGAGTTGCAGGAGTGACCGACGCGCATGTCCGCGCCGCAGGTCGAGCAGAAGGCAGAGCCCGATGTCGTCGCCGAGCCGCATGTGCCGCAGCGACCCGGCAGGGGCGGCACGTAGCCTCCCGCCTTGCGAGCGACGTGCCCTTCGATAATCTTCCAAGCGTCTTCGGTCAGCTTGTGCTGCCAGTAAGCGCCGAGCGCGGGCAGCGCGAGCAAGAGGCCCGCCGAGAGGACGACGGCGACCGCCGCCACCGCCACCTTATCGAACCACTTCTGCATCCCGATTTCGACGCGCGTCCCGCCGTGCTCGGAAGTAATCTTGATGGTCAGAGCGGCTGAGAGCCCGGTCAGGTCGCGCAGCGTGCTCGTCTTGCGCGCCTGCAACACGGAGGTCGAAGAGACCTGCATCGCCTGCACTTCAAACGCCCCGTCGCTGTCGAACAGCGCGCGCAATTCCGTCAACAACTGTGGGGCGTCCACCTCGACGCCGGGATAATATCTGCTGTCCATGATTTTTCGCTCGCCGTCCTTTCGCCCTCTCGGCCTCGTATTCTACGCCGAAACACGCCGCGAGGTTCAAGGGATAAAAGCCATGAGTCGTGAATCGTCAATGGTGAATAGAAAATCCTTCTTCTTTCTATTCACCATTGACGATTCACGGCGTTCATCTCAATTGCCTTTCTTCCCGCTCTTCTCTTTGGCGTCGTCTTCGTTGATGGAGTGGGTCTTGGCGGCCTCGATTATCTGCTGAGCCTGTTCGATGGCCTGTTCGAGGCTCTCGCGCTCGGGCTCGCTCTGCGCGGCTGTGCGTAAAGGGACGAGCTGCGGGATGAAGCGGTTCGAGGCTTCTGCGAGCTTGTAGAGCGACTTGCGAAGGAGCGGGCTTTTCTGGTTATGAGTGTGCGCGTCGTCGATGTTGACGATGGCTTCGTCGAGGATGCGCGCCACGTCAGAGAAGAGCTGCGCGCGCGTTCCCTTGACCTCGCCCCACTTCTCCAACTCGTCCTTGAGCCGCTTGGCTGAAGGGTCTGAGAGCGCGAGCAGTCGCCGCTCGACGGCCTTGACGAAGACTATGGTGCGCTTATCCAACTCCTGCGTGTCACGCACAAGCTCTACCTCTTCGGGCGTCAGGTGCTCGCGCTGCCGGGCGGCGGCGACGGAGGCGCGCGCGTCATGTGCGGAAAGGGAAGCGATGAGGGCGAAGAAAATCAACAGCGCTCTTGCGCGTCGTATTGACTCTTTGTTCATGGTTTTTAGAAGGGGGCGAGTCGGGCGCGTCATCATTTAATCGAACGCTCGCGCGCAGCTATCGAAGACTCGCGCGCATGGTCTTCATTAAGGAACGAGGCGTTTCAGCGTTCCGGCTTCTTCTCGCTTGCGGGCGCGGACTCCGCGGGCTGCCCGGTCGCGCGTGATTCTTTCGCGGGCGTCGGCTCGGGCAGCACCGTGTCGTCATAGAAGGCGTTGAGCGCTTCGGTGCGCAGGCCGCGTATGAAGTCGAGAGTGGCGCGGGCGTAGACGGCGTTTTGCGAAGGAAGGTTGCGCCTGATGGTCTCGATGCGCGGGACATGCGCGCGCAGCGCCAGTTCGACGCGCTTGTACTGGTCGCGTCGCTTGTTGTCCACGCGCCCGGAGTTCTGAATGTGTCCGATGGCGTCCTTTATCAAAGCCTCGTAGATGCCAAGCTCGCGCGTCGCTTCCTCGAAGCGCTCGGCTGCGATGTGTGCGTCGGCGCGCGCAATCAGCTCGTCGGCCAGCTCAAGGCTGAGGCGCGTGCGCCCCTTGAGGTCGCGCGTGGCGTTGAGCTTCGCGCGCAGCTCTTCGGGGAGATAGCGCATCGGCGGCGGCGCTCCGTCATCCTGTGGTTGAGCGTTGGAGTCCTGAGCGCGCGCCTGTCCGCACCCGAGCGCGATGCAGGCGAGCACAAGCAGAGCGCTCGCCAGCCTCAGAGACTTTGACGGCTTGCCGCTCGGACGCTTCAGCCTCGTCCGCCTCGTAAACAATGTTCCCGTGCCGTGACTGAAATTCATCACTGCGACTTCTTCTCCGATTTGATGCCCTCGCCCCTCTGGATTTGCCTGCGCAAAATCGGCAGGCGCAAATTGACCTTGTCTATCTCCAGCGAGTTGGCCTGCTGGTCGGCCCGCTGTAGGAAAGTCTCGTAAGCGCTGAGCGCGTCCATGTACTCGCCGAGCTGGTCGTGTGCGCTGCCGATAAAAAAGAAGACCACGGCGAGTTCGGGCCGCGCCGCGTTGACCCATTTGTATTCGACAATGGCCTGCTTGTAAAGCTTCAGCTCGTAGAGCGCGGCGGCCATGTTGGCGTGC
>WUUC01073789.1_pt1 | contig 10059 bp, 3 predicted proteins | sample 6278441 | NCBI WGS metagenome assembly WUUC01 (sample SAMN13675441, study PRJNA597444) | soil metagenome | isolation source: soil | place: USA: Washington | collected 2017-10 | reverse complement strand
TGGCGAAGGGCATTCTGGTCGAGCGGTTGCGATGTGGCCCGGTTCAGGCCGCCGATCACCTCGACACGCTCGCCGAGCAGGCCGGTATGTCCCCGCTCGAACTGGCCGCTGACATCGTCAACGACAGGGCCCAGGACCGGCTGACCGGAACCATATCGTCCACTGTGGATGCTGTCCGGCTGCGTACCGCCGAGAGCCGGGTGCTGGCGGCGACCGACACGCAGGCGGTCGCCCAGTCCCTTCTGGACCAGGCGCTGCGTCCGCACGACGCGGCGGCAGTGGCGGTGTGGGCCGTCGGTACCGACTCGTCGCTCACCTTGGCCGGTTACGCGGGTTTCTCGGCTCAGGAAGCCGACCGCTGGCGGCATATCCCACCGGGTGTCGCGACACCGGCCAGCCGGGCACTGGCCGAGCGGCGCACTGTGCGGCTGGAAGACCTGTCGCACGCCGGACTGCCCTCCATCGGGGACACGGCCGGTGGCCGGGTGGCGGCACCGGCCGTCGTCGGCGGGCTCATCCCGGCGGTCCTGGAGATCGCGTGGACACATCCGCTGCGGCCACAACCCGTTGCCGTCCAACGGCAAATCGACGCGCTGGCAGAGCTGTGCGCGCACACGATCCACGAGAACTCCGGCAGCCGGCTGGACGAGGACGTGGCGCGGCTGGCCGACCTCGCAGACGGCATCCTCGATCCCGCACTGGTCCTCACCTCGCATCTCGGCCAGGGCGGCCGGGTGATCGACTTCCGCATCCAGTACGTCAACCCCCGGTTCGCCGATCCCGCGCGGCGGCCGCGCGGGACCGTGGCGGGATCGTTGGTGCTGGAGGCCTATCCCATGGCCGCCGGCGACGGCGGGATCTTCGAGAAGATCGAATACGTGCACGCGACCGGCGAGCCGTTCCGGGCCACGAACATGCCGATCACGACACTCGTCGACGAAGTGCCGGTCACGCACGCCGCGGATGTCAGCATCAGCCGCCTGGGCAACGCGGTACTGCTCATCTGGCGGCTGCAGGACGAGACAACCCGGCTCACGAGCCTGCTGCAACACGCGCAACGGCTCGGCCGCATCGGCGGGTTCGACGAGAACATCCTCACCGGCGAGGTCACCTGGAACAGCCAGCTCTTCGAGTTGTACGACCTGCCAACGGACGCGCCACCGGTACCGCTGGACCAGATCGGCGCGCGAGCACATCCGGACGACGGTCCGGCGATCGGACGGTTCCTGCGTACCGTGCTTCACCATCGCCGGTCCGCGTCGACGACCTTCCGCCTGCAACGCCCGGACCATATGGTGCGGCACGTGCGCGTGATCGCGGAACCCATGCTGGACGCGGACAATCGCCTGCTGCATGTCCGCGGTGCCTATCAGGACATCTCGGCTCAGCACTGGACCGAAGTGGCCCTGGCGGCGACGCGCGACCAGCTCGCCCAGTCCGAGCAGGACGTCGCCGAACGCGACCGGCTGGCGCTGCAGCTGCAACGCGCCATCATGCCTTCCCGTCCTGATCCCATCGACACCTTCGGGATGGACATCGCCGTGCGTTATCTGCCGGCGGAAAGCGGTTCGCTGGTCGGCGGTGACTGGTACGACGCGATGGTCCTGCCGTCCAAGAAACTCCTGCTGTCGGTGGGCGACATCGCCGGCCATGGCATCGGTGCCGCCACCGGCATGGTGGTGCTGCGCAACGCATTGCGAGGGCTGGCAGCCACCGGCGCCGGGCCCGCCCAGTTGCTCACCTGGCTCAACCTGGTCGCCCACCACCTCTCCGGCCACGTCATGGCCACGGCGATCTGTGGCCTGTACGACCCGGAAAGCCGGACTCTGCGCTGGGCGAGGGCGGGACACCTGCCACCGGTGCTGCTTCGTCAAGGCACGGCGAGCCTGCTGGCGCTGCCACGGGGAGGCATGCTCGGAGTGACCGCCGAAGCCGGCTACCAGGAGGACGAACTCGAACTGGCCCCCGGCGACATGCTGGTGCTCTACACGGACGGCCTGATCGAACGCCGGGACAGGGATGTCGACGAGGCCCTCGCCCACCTGCTCACGATGACCGAGCGGGCTTCGGGACCGTTGGAGCAGCGGCTCGATCACCTGGTGACGTACAGCAACGCGGACACCGACGACGACACCTGCATTGTCGCGATCCAGCTGCGCTGAACCGCCGGCGCGCCCAAAACGGGCCATGCCCCTGCGGGTTTCGTTTCCCGCAGCACACAACGGGTACTTCGGCGGCATGGGCGACTACGACGACACAATCACGGTGGATGTGCCTCCCGGCCGGCTTTTCTCCTACCTCGCCGACGTGCGGCACCTGCCGGACTACATGCCGCGGCTGACGTCGGCCGAACCGGTGGCAGGCGACAAGGTCGCGGTCACCGCGCACATCGAGCCGGAGAACGCGCCGGAACAGGACGTCGAGGGCGAAGCCTGGGTGCATGTCGTCGAAGAGGGCAAGTCCCTTGAGTGGGGCGCTGCGGGCCCGCACGACTACCGGGGCCGCTTGCACGTGTCGGCAGGCGATTCACCCGGGCGCTCGACCCTGAAGGTGGAACTGCACACCGAACGCGCCGAAGGCAGCCAGATCGACCACGGCCTCGCCGAGACACTGCAGGGCATCAAGGAAGCGGTCGAACGGGCCGAGCGCCGGTAGTAGGTGTGGTTCAGGCTCACGTCCCGATCCGGGAACGTGAGCCTGAGCTGCCCACTCCTCGGGACGGCTTTCCCATTTCCGGAATGCGAGTGGGCCCAATCCCGGCAGGGATGTTATATCCGTGACGCGGACCCGCGTGCTCGTCGACAGGCGATTCTGAAAGATTTTTTACACTCTGTTGTCCCGCACTTCCCGGTATCGCACCATGGGTGCCTCTGGTGCTCGTCCGGATATGCGGAGGTGACAATGCGTCGGATCGTACGGATCCGTTCCGGCACGGCTGCTGCTCTTGCCGCGGCCGCCATACCTGCTGACCGGGGCAGGTGGGTGGCGATTTCTCGCCATCCGCGCTGACCGCGCCGTAGCAGCACACCTGTGCGACACTACGGCGAACCCAAGCTGGTTCGCGCAATTGATGAAAGGTATTCACAATAACGTGTGATGGAATGCTTGGTCATGCATGAATAACTTTCCTCGGTTTGCGGAAATTGACGTGACAAGCGACGACCGGCGTGAATAGGGCAGTACTGTGGCCGTCTGCTGATACGCCTGATCGTGTGATCCGGGGGGTGGAATGGAAAGCCGTAGCGGGGGCGCGAAGGCGAATACGGTCGATTTACCCGGCAGAAGCGAGGAGCTCGCGCGGCTCGGCGAACTGATCACGACCGGCCGCGCCCAACCGGTGGTCGTTCGGGGCCCTGCGGGGATCGGGAAGACCGCGTTGATCGAAGCCGTGCTCTCCGCGATGCCCGTGGGACACGCGACAGTGCTGCGCGCCAGGTGCCGGGACGCAACCGGCGGCTACGCCGCTGTGCGGTCGTTGTTCTCGCCCGGCGACTCGTCTCGTCAGGTGCCGCGATCCGCTGCCGGCCAGGAGGCCTATGCGGCGATGCACGAGCTGCACCGGCTGGCCGACGAGGAGATCCGGCGAGCCGGACGGGCCGTGATCGTCCTTGACGACCTCCAGTTCTGTGACCCGCAGTCGTTGCGTTGGATCGACTTCCAGCTGCGCCGGTCAGCCGGGCTGCCGTTGGCGATCGTGCTCGCCTACCGCACTGGCACACCGCCCGCAGGCGGTCCGGCGGGCATCGACTGCCTGGGATGGAACACGGTCATGGACCTTGGCCCGCTGTCCGACGCGGCCGTGACGAACCTCGCGGCGCGGGCATACGGCCAGGCGATCGAGCCGTCGTTCGCCCGCGCCTGTGCGGAGGCGTCCGGTGGCAATCCCGGATTGCTCACGCGGATGCTGGGCGAACTCCGGCGGCATGGCGTCGCGCCGGTGGACAGCGAGGTGACGCGGGTGGTCGACGCCGGCCGGACCGCCGTCATCACGTCGGCCTTCGCCGACGACGTCGATGTCGAGACGGACCCGGTGCGGGCTGTGGCAGTTGTCTCGGCTGTCCTGGGCGAGGCCGACCCGGCACTGGCCAGCGCACTGACCGGGCTGCCCGCGGGCGTCGTCCGGGCCGCCGTCGGCACTCTGGCGCACATGGGCCTGCTGGCCGAGGACGGCTGCCGGATCCGGGACGAGATCGTCACGGCAGCGGTTCTCGACGGACTGACCGAGCAGCAGCTGGCCGATCTGCGGGCCCGCGTGGCCAGGCTGCTCAGCGACGCCGGACGGCCGGCTCAACGGGTCGCCGACCAGTTGCTCGAGCTGCCGGCCCTGACCGAGCCGTGGATGCTGGACACGCTGCGGGACGTGTCGCGGGAGATCGCCGGAGCGCACCGGGCGCGCTACCTGCGGCCCCTGCTCGCGGCTGATCCGACCGACATCCCGACCCGGCTGGACCTGGCCCGTGTGCTGGGCCGGACCGACCCGGCCACCGCGTCGCGCCTGCTGTGGGAAACCCTGGACATGACCACGGATCCCCGCGAGCGCGCAGTGATCGCGAGCCGGGTCGCCCTGACCGCACCGGGCACCACGAAGACTGCCGAACTGCTCGACGAGGTGCTCGACGACCTGGCCGACGGCGACGGCGATCTGGTGGCGGCGGCCGAAGCGGCCCGGATGATCACCGGCATCTACGGCCGGGCGACGATCGCGGCGACGCTGAGCAGACGGATGCCGGCCGCGCCCGCAGGGGATACCAGTACAGAGCGCCTGCTGCTGGCCGCGCTCGGCCTGGCGTCCGCCGCCCGCGGCGAGCCGGCGCATGTGGCCGTCGGGTACGCGCGGCGCGCGCTGCAGGCCGACGAAGTGAGGTTTGGTGGACTGACGCTGTTCTTGTCGGCTTTCGTGCTGTCGCTGGCCGGTGAGACGACGGATGCGCTCGAAGCGCTCGACCGGATGCTCGCTGCCAGCCGTGCACGCGTGGACGTCCGTGCCGAGTGCGCGGCGCTTTCCTTGCGTTCCATGGTGTTGTGCCAGTCGGGCGAGATCGCCAAGGCGACCACCGACGCGGAGTCGGCGGTGGAGATCACGCGGCGGACGCCTGCCATGGGCGACGCCGCGCTGCCCCGGATCGCCTTGGCGGCCGCGCTCGCCCGGGGCCACGACCCCGCCCGTGCGGCAGCGCTCCTCGACAAGATCGATCCGGAATCACTCGGCGCCCTGGAGTACCACGAGTACCTGATGGCCAGATCGACTGTCCACTGGGCACTGGGCGACCCCCGGCAAGCGCTGGAAAACCTGTTGACGTGCGGGCACAGTCTGGCGGTGAGTGGAATCGACAATCCTGTGTTCGCGACCTGGTGGGTGGATGCCGCGTGTGTGCTCGCCGAACTGGGGCGTTCCACGGAGGCACAGGCAGTGGCCGGGTACGGCCGTGTCCTGAGCCGCCGTTGGAACACTTCGCACAGCCACGGTTTCGCGCTGCTGGCTGAGGCATCCGCGGCGGCCGGCCCCGAGGCCGTGTCGCTGTTGAGCGACGCCGTGTCGAAGCTCGCGGGGCAGGCGTTCCGGCTGCACCATCTGCGCGCCGAATACTGGCTCGGTGTGGCGTTGCTGCAAACCGGCGACGTCAAGGCCGCGCGATCACGGTTCAGGCGAGTGGTCGACCTGGCGATGGGATGCGGTCACCGGATCCTCGCCACGAAGGCACGGGAACAACTGGTCGTGTCCGGCGGCCGGATGCAGTCGATCACCGGTGCCCTGGCGGACATGCTCACCGTGAGCGAGCGGCGAGTCGCGACCTTGGCCGCCGGCGGGCTGAACAACCGGGAGATCGCCGAGTCCCTTGTGGTCACCCTGCGAACGGTCGAGATCCATCTGACCAACGCCTATCGCAAACTCGGTGTGACTGGCCGGGAGAACCTCCCGCCGGTGTTGTTCCCACCGGCTGAAGGAGGCAGTGCGTGCGGGTGAACGGCGAACAGGACCCGGATACGGGCAACCCACTGCTGGAACGCGATGCCGAACTGAGCATGATGCGGGACGCGGTCTCGGGTGTGGTGTCCGGCCGGCCCAGCACGGTGGTGGTCAAAGGGCGGACCGGTCTCGGGCGGACCGCCTTGCTGCGCTGGGCCGGTCTGCACGCCGTCGAGGCGGGATGCCGGCTGGTGGTCGGCAAATGCGGCGCGGCCGAGGCCGAGCAGCCGGCCAGCCTGCTGGCCACTGTGCACGGTGGCCGGTCGGTGCCCGAGGCCAGGCGCTGGCAGGAGACGCTCGACGAGCCGACGTTGCTCGTCCTGGACGACGTGCAGTGGATCGACGAGCAGTCGGCGCACTGGCTGGCCCTGCTGATCAAGCGCGCCGCGGACGCCCCGCTCTCGCTCGTACTGGCGATGAGCCATCCGTCCCGCTGGCCCTGGCATGACGTCCTGGTCGAGCGAACCCCGGTGCCGGCCCGCGTGCACCGGTTGCGCCCCTTGACTCCTGCCGCTGTGCGCGACCTGGTCGAGCGACGCGTCCAAGGGCCGGTCGACGAACGACTGGTCGCCACCGCGGTCGCCGCGACCTACGGCTGCCCGGGAGTCCTGCACGAGACCCTCGGTGCCATGCCGCAGTCCTGGGACGCGTGGAATCCCAAGGAGTTCACCGTCCGGGCCACCGCCGCGGCCGCCGACCGGGTCGTGCGGCTGCTGGACAGGCTGCCCGGTGAGCTGGCCGAGTTGCTTCGCGCGATCGCGGTGGCTGGGCGCGATCTCGACGCCCAGTTGCTCGGCCGGCTGGCCGGGTTGCGCACGATGTCCGCGACGAAGGCGCTCGGCCTGTTGCAGGAGACCGAAGTGCTGGCCCGCGGCCGGCGTCCGAAGCTGGCCGGCTCCACTGCGCAACGCGTGCTGGCCGCGATGGATGTCGGCCACCGGGAGACCATGTACACGCGAGCAGCGACGCTGGGCTACCGCGCCGCGATCCCCGAGGACAGCCTGGCTCGTCTGCTGCTGCCGTCGCATCCGGTCGGCGCCCAGTGGGCGATCGACGTACTCAGGCGGGAGGCTTCCCGGGCTCGTACGGCGGGAGATCACCGTCGTGCGGCAGCCTTGTCGGCGCGGGCACTGCGTGAGCCGTCGGAGCCGGGAAACCGGGCGCGGCTGCAGATCGAACTGGCGCTCGCGGAGATGCCGGACGCGCCGCAGGCCGCGGACCGCAGGCTCGTCGAGGTGCTGCTCAGCCCAAGCGGGCCGAAGCTGACGCAGGTCCGGCTGCATGCTGCCGATCTGCTGCTGGGCAAGGGAAACGAAGAACTGGTCCGGCACGCGGCGAGTACGGTCGGCTCCCGTGCCGAGACGAGTGAGAAGGAGCGCTGCACGCTCGCCGCGTTGTACTGGCTTGCCGATGACGCGCCGCACGACGCGCCCGAGTTGAGTGTTCCGGCCGTTCCGCCGTTGCCCGAGAACCCGCGCTGCCCGCACCAGGCCGGTGTGGTGGCCTGGCAGCTGGCTGTCAGGGGCACCGACCCGGAGCGCGCCAGATCGCTGGCCCTGGCGGCGCTCGCCGACACCGGTCTTCTGCTGTCGCCGAAGATCCAGGCCTGCCGGACGCTCATGCTGACCGGCGACGACACGACCGCGATGGCCGGATTGGACCAGGTTGTCGCGACCGCCCGGGAGTGCGACGCGGGTCCTCTGATCGCCATGTCGCTCGTGGCCCGAGGCAAGCTGCACGCCCGCAACGGCGGGCTTGACGACGCCGAGGCCGACCTGGCAGGTGCGTTGGCGCAATTCCCGCGCCACTGCTGGCATCCGCTGATGCTGCCGTGCCTCGCGAGCCTGGAAGCGCTGCTCGCCCTCGAGCGGGGAGAGCCGGACCGGGCCGGCCAGGTGCTGGACGGACCGTGGCAGCCGGCCGCCCGGCACGCCTTCGGCTGGACACAGTTGCTGCTCACCCACGGAGTGGCCCGGTTGCTGGCTGGGCGGCCCGAAGAGGCGTTGGACGACTTCCAGGAGTGCGGGCGGCGGATGCTGGCCCGGCAGTGGACGAACCCCGCGCTGCTGGCGTGGCGGTCGATGGCGGCGATCGCACTGCGGGCGCTCGGCCGGACCGAGGAGGCCGGTCTGCTGGCCGGCGAGGAGATCCGGCTGGCCAAGGCCTGGGGCGTACCGGCCGTGATCGGTGGCGCGTACCTCGGTGCGGCCATGGCCACGCAAGGAGACGAAGCCGAGCGGCACGGTACCGAGGCAGTGCGTTTTCTGCGTGTCTCCTCGTGGCGTGTCCGGTACGTGTTCGCGCTCATCGAACTGGCAGCTCTCAAGGTTCAGTCAGGCACGACCGCCGAGGCCATCCCGCTGTTGCATGAGGCCCGCCGGCTGGCGGCCGATCTCGGTGCACTGCAGCACATCCGCCGCGTCCAGGAGATCGCCGGACAGGTCGTGGCGATGCTCTCCCCGGTCGAGCGGCGGATCGTCGAGGTGACGGCGCGTGGTTCGGCCAACGCGGCGATCGCGGAGCAGTTGTCGGTGACCCGGCGAACCGTCGAGGCACACCTCACCAGCATCTACCGCAAAGCTGGGCTTGCGGGGCGGGCGGACCTGCTCGACCTGTGTGATCTTCTGGGGCTTGGGGGTGACCGCGATGTTGTTGGAGCGTGAGGCCGAGATGGCGGATGCCACGGCAGCCGTGCGGCGCGCGGTGTCCGGTATGGGATCCGCCATGGTGATCACCGGGCCGCTCGGCGCCGGCAAGTCCGCGCTGCTGCTGGCGGTGTCGCAGTCGGCCGCCGAGCACGGCATGCAGGTGCTCTGGGCAGGCGCGACGCCGCAGGAGGCGGACTTCGCCTTCGGTGTGGCACACCAGCTGCTCGCGTCCCTGATGTCCGATGAGGACGGAGTGGGCGACCGGCCGGAGACCGACGCGGAGCTGGAACGCCCGCTGCGCCGGGTTTGTGCGCAGCGGCCGGTGATCCTGCTGGTCGACGACCTGCAGTGGGCCGACGAGCCGTCACTGCTGTGGCTCAGCCGGCTGGCCAGGCAGCTCTGCGGCCGGCCGATGATGGTGGTTTTCGCTGTCAGGCAGGGAGATCCGAGATCCGAGTCGCCGGCCGTGCGCGAGGTGGTGGCCGCCGCGTCCTGCACGCTGCGGCCGCCGTTGCTTTCGCGCGGCGTGACCCATCGGCTCGTCCAAGAGCATCTGGGCGAACCAGGGGATGAGCAGTTCGTGGACGCGTGCCACGAAACCACCGGCGGCAACCCGATGTTCCTGTCGGCGATCCTGGTGGACTTGGCGGGCAGAGGTGTCCGGCCGGTCGCGGCCAACGCCGGCGTGGCCAGGTTCGTGGTGCCGCCGTTGCTGCGTGACCGGGTGATCGGTTGCCTGCGCCCGCAGCCGGAGCCGGTGCGCGCGCTGGCACGGGCGATCGCGGTGTTCGGAGCTGACGCGGACCGGGACCTGATCGCCCGGTTCGCCGGCCTGGAACCGCTGGACTGCGCCGAAGCACTCCGCTGGCTGCAGCGGATGGGAATACTCGCGGCCGGGGAGATGCCCAAGTTCGTGCATCCGGTCGTGCGCGACGCGATCGACGGGTCGATGTCGGCCGAGGAGGGCGAGAACGCCCATATCCGCGCGGCGGAACTGTTGCACAGTCGCGGATATCCCGCCGAGCGGGTTGCCGAGCAACTGCTGGCCGGAAGCGCGTCGCTGGACAGGTGGGCGATCGACGCGCTGTGTGCCGCCGCAGACGCGGCCGTACGCCGAGGCGCTCCCGAGGTCGCCAGTCGCTACGTGCGCCGTGCCCTGTTCGACTCCTCAGTAGACGGTGTCGACCGGGCGCGGCTGCTGGTCCAGCTGTCCGGGGTCATTCGTGACGTCGATGCCTCCGCATCGGTGCGGTACATCGCACAGGCGGTCCGGCTGCTGGAGTCCGGACGGGAACGCGCCGCGGTGGCCGTCCGCCTCGACTTGGCAGTACTGGATACGGCGCCGCGTCCCGTGCACCAACTGATCCGGGACATCGCCGACGAACTCGGTGACCCGGACCGGCTGACCGGACCCGACCGTGACCTCGCCATGCGGCTGGAGGC
>WUUC01060611.1_pt1 | contig 10060 bp, 8 predicted proteins | sample 6278441 | NCBI WGS metagenome assembly WUUC01 (sample SAMN13675441, study PRJNA597444) | soil metagenome | isolation source: soil | place: USA: Washington | collected 2017-10 | reverse complement strand
CGATCCGCTTCCAGACCGCCGACGGGCTCTCGCTGGAGGGCGAGATCCGCGAGGCCGACGGTGATCCGCGCGGCACCGCCGTCCTCTGCCATCCGCACCCGCGGCACGGCGGGAGCAAGGACCACCCGATCCTGTGGGCGATCCGGAACGACCTCGCGGCGAACCGCCGGCTGACGGTGCTGGCCTTCAACTTCCGGGGGATCATGGGCTCGGAGGGCGAGTACGGCGGCGGCGAGTCCGAGGTCGACGACGTCCGCGCCGCGGTGGCCCGGATCCGCGAGGAGACCGCAGGACCCACCGTGCTGGTCGGATGGTCGTTCGGCGCGTGGGTCGCGCTCCGTCATGCGCTGGCCGATCCGTCCATCGCCGCGCTGGTGCTCATCGGCTTCCCGATCGCCAGCCGGGCCACGTCCGTGGTCCGGACCCTGCCCGAGCTGGGCGAGCTCGAAGGCGTCAGCATGCCGGTGCTGTTCGTCGCCGGCGACGGCGACCGGTTCTGCCCCGTCGAGGAGATGCGATCGCTCGCCGGCTGGATCCCGGACGCCGAGAGCCTGGTGCTGCCCGGCACCGGCCACTTCTTCGAGAAGCGTGAGCGTGAGCTCGCGACGGGGATCGGTCGCTGGGTGGCAGGGGTGCTCGACCGTCAGGCCGAGCGGTCGTCCGGGTAACGATCGCGCGGATAGCGCGTGCCGCGGAACTGGTCCAGCTCACGGCCGAAGGAGCGGACCTTGCGTCGCAGGTACCACCAGACGGCCACGGCGACGCCGACCACGAACAGCACGAGACCGAGCACCACGCCGGCGGCCACCTCGAGGACGCCGCCGAGGCTGCCGGACAGGATCGCGGCGACCAGGATCAGGATGATGATGATCGGCATGTCGGGTACAAGGTACCCACATGGAAGCCCTGATAGGCACCAGCGGATGGCAGTACCGCGACTGGAAGGAGCGCTTCTACCCCAAGGACGTCCCCCAGCGCGACTGGCTCCCCTACTTCGCCGAGCGTTTCCCCACCGTCGAGATCAACAACACGTTCTACATGCTGCCCAAGCCGGAGACGTTCGCGGCGTGGCGCCAACGCACCCCCGAGGGCTTCGTGTTCGTCGTGAAGGCCAGTCGCTACCTGACCCACATCCGCCGCCTGCGGGACTGCCGCGAGCCGCTGAGCCGATTCTGGGTCAACGCCCGGCGGCTCGGGAAGAAGCTGGGGCCGGTGCTGTTCCAGCTCCCGCCGAACTTCGAGCTCGATCTGGAGCGCCTGGAGGGGTTCCTGGACCTCTTGCCGAGGACCATGCGGGCGGCGTTCGAGTTCCGACACACCTCGTGGGAGGTCCCCGAGGTCTACCGGGCGCTCGACCGTCGAGGGTGCGCGCTCGTGATCGCCGACCGGGCCGGGAGGAGCACGGCGCGGGTGGTGACCGGCGGGTGGACCTACATCCGCTTCCATTGGGGCCGGCGCACCGCGAACCCCGGCTACTCGAAGCGGCAGCTCGAGGACTACGCGGACCTGCTGGCGGGGATGGATGCCCAGGAGGCGTGGGTCTTCTTCAACAACGACCCGTCGGGCGCCGCGATCAGGGATGCCTACACGCTGACGGCGATGCTGGAAGGTCGGGAGCTCAGTGTGCGCGGCCCGCGCCGGCCGGCGCGGACGCCTCGTGCTGCTGGCTGAGGCCCCCCGGCAGGAACACCCGGAAGCTCGAGCCGCCGCCCGCACGGTCCTCGACCCAGGCCCGCCCGCCATGGAGCTCGGCGAAGCGCGCCACCAGCGAGAGCCCGATGCCGGTCCCCGCCGAGTTGCGACGGGCCTCCGTGCCTCGCTCGAAGGGGCGGAAGATCGCCTCCTTCATGTAGTCGGGGATGCCCGAGCCCTCGTCGTCCACCACCAGGAGCACGCCCTCGCCCTGGCGCCGGACGCCGACGCGGACGGCGGTGCCCTCCGGGGTGTGCTTGGCGGCGTTGATCACGAGGTTCTCGACGATCCGCTCGATCTTCGGGCCGTCGACCTGTGCCACGACCGGCTCGGCGTCGACCGTGATCAGGTGCCCGCTGTGCTCGATCTCCTCGGTGACCCGCAGCACGAGCTCGGCAACGTCGACGGGCTGGCGCTGCGGTTCGAGGATCCCGCGAGCCATGCGGTCCAGGTCGAGCAGGTCGGCCAGGAGCTGCTGCAGCTTCTGGGCGTTCGCCGCGAGCCGGTCGAGCATCTCCCGGCGGTCCTCCTCCGGCAGCGGCGGGTCGTCGCGTTGGAGCGTGACGGCGAACCCGAGCACGGACGACAACGGCGTACGCAGCTCGTGGGAGACCGCGGACAGGAACGCGTTCTTCATCTCGTCCACGGACCGCAGCCGCTCGGCGGCCTCGCGCTCGCGCTCGTAGGCCTCACGGAGGGCGTCCTCGGCGCGCGACCGCTCCGTGATGTCGGAGAACACGACCACCGCGCCGGCCACCGAGCCGTCCTCGAAGATCGGCGTGCTGGTGTACTCGACCGGGAAGCACGATCCGTCGCGTCGCCAGAACAGCTCCCCGACGACGTGGTACCTCGCGCCCTCGGTCACCGAGGCGTAGATCGGGCACTCGTCCTTGGGGTAAGGCGAGCCGTCCTCACGAGTGTGATGCATCAGCTCGTGTGAGGATCGCCCGACGATCTCGTCGGGCGTGAACCCCGTCATCTGCGCGGCCGCCGGGTTGACGAAGACCACGCGACCGTCGGGCCCCAGCCCCCAGATCCCCTCTCCCGCGGAGTCGAGGATCGACTGCTTCTGCACGCTGAGGCGGCCGAGGGCTTCCTCGGCCTCCTTGCGCTCCGTGATGTCGATGAGGATGCCCTGCCAGCGCTTCTCGCCCTGAGCATCGGTCATGAGGAGCGCCTCGTCCCGCACCCACACGATGTGGCCGTCCTTGGCCACCATCCGGTACTCGCACCGGAACGGGCGGCCGGTGAGGTTGGTGCCCAGGTGCTCGGTGAGCACGCGGTCGCGGTCGTCGGGATGCACGAGCCGCGTCCACATGTCGGGATCGGCGAGGCGTTCCTCCGCCGTGTAGCCGAGCATCTTCTCGTAGTAGGGGCTCACGTAGGTGGCACTGGCCACGTCGTCGTTGTTCTCGACGTAGACCACCGCCGGGATCTGCTCCACGAGGGCCCGATAGCGCCCCTCGGCCTCCGCCAGCTCCCTGGTGCGAGCCTCGACCACGCGGATCATGCGGTCGAACTCGCGGGCCACGTTCACCAGCGCATCGTGACCGCGGGGGCCTTCTCCCTCCGGGAGCCGCACCGAGAGGTCGCCGCCGGCGACGCGCTTCGCGGCGCGGGCCAGGCGCGAGGAGCGACTGAGGACGAAGACGTACAGGACGATGCCCCACCCGGCGATGGCGGCGATGCCCGCCAGGACCAGGACCTGCAGCATGTCGCCGGTCGTGTCGTCGACGACCTGATCGACCTCGGCGGACGACATGATCAGCCCGAGCCATGCGGGTGTGTCGGCGCTGCCGATCGGATAGACGCGTTCGGCGAGCACCACCCGGTCCTCGCCCTGGCGGAGGTCGATGGTCGGCTGCGTCACGGCCCCCGAGCTCGACCACACCACCCGGCGGCCCTGCTCCTCGACGTAGATCCGAGCCTGGACCAAGAGCGGCATGGCGCCGCGGAGATCCTCCAGGAAGGCCGACATCTCCTGCCGGTTGCTCTCCTCGAACCGGGATGCCACCACGTAGGCGACGACGCGGCCCTGGCCGTCATAGGCCTGCTCGAAGTGCTCCACCGTGCGCTGGGAGAGGACCTTCCCCACGGCGCCCGCGGCGACGACCGCGATGGCGACCAGGGGGAGGCCGACCTTCACCAGCAGGGGCAAGCTTCGATCCACTCGCCGCCACGCGGACAGGAGCGGTCGCTTCCGAGAACGAGGCTCGTCGGTCATGAGGTACAACACCGTTCTCGGGCGGTCGGAGACCCGACTTGAGAGGCGCTCCCATCGGGGCCGTGGCAGACTCCCGAGCCGTGAAGGCGTTCCTCACGGGCGGCACGGGATTCATCGGCGGCAGGCTCGCCCGAGCCCTCAGGGCTCGCGACGACGACGTGGTGGTGCTGGTCCGAACCCCCGCCAAGGCGGGGGAGCTGGCGCGGCTCGGGTGCGAGCTCCGTGAGGGCGACCTGTCGGATCAGGGGGCCATCCGCGAGGCCGTCACCGGCTGTCAGGCCGCCTTCCACGTCGCCGCCGCCTACGAGGTGGGGATCCCGAGGCGGGCGCGGCCCGCGATGTACGAGGCCAACGTGGTTGGCACCCGCCACGTCCTCGATGCCGCGATCGACGAGGGCGTGGAGCGGATCGTCTACGTCTCGACGATCGGTGCCTTCGGCAACACGCGCGGGAAGGTCGTCGACGAGACCTACCGGCACCCGATGGAGCGCTTCACCTCCTACTACGAGGAGACCAAGGCCCTGGCGCATCATGTCGCCCGGGAGCGGATCGAGCGAGGGGCGCCGGTGCTCATCGTCCAGCCCGGCGGCGTCTACGGGCCCGGCGACCGGTCCGACCTCGGCATGCTGATGGACCGGATCCGGCGGGGGAAGCTGCCCGGGCGGATGTTCCCGGAGACGGGGTTCAACTGGGTCCACGTCGACGACGTGGTCGCCGCCATCCTGTTGATCCACGACCGGGGACGGGTCGGGGAGTCGTACGTCGTCGGCGGACAGCTGGGGACCATGGGGGACATGGTCGATGCCGTCGCGGAGGCCGCGGGACGCACGCCCCCCTCGTGGCGATGGCCCACGCCCGTCCTGAAGGCCGGGATCCCGTTCGGCCCGCTCATCGGGAAGATGCTCGGGATCGGTCCCAACCTGAAAGAGCTGATCACCGCCGCCGACGGCGTGACCTACTGGGCCAGCGACGACAAGATCCGGCGCGAGCTCGGCTACGAGCCGAGGGATCTCCGCACCGGGATCCGCGAGACGATCGCCGCGACTACGTGAGCAGCGGTGACGGCGAGTCCATGAACCGGGACACCCCGATCGCCACCAGATAGCCGGCCAGCAGCAGCAGACCGGTGAACAGGTGCAGCTGCACGTTCTTCCCCATCGAGGAGAACATGAGGGCGTAGGGGTCGTCGTAGTCCCGCCACAGACCGCGGACCACGCGGACGGCGATCGGGATCGTGAGGAGCGCCAGCAGGGTGGGGCGGGGCAGGATCCCGGAGATCGCTCCCACCCCGATCAGCAGGTACGTCACCGCCACGGCCGCCACGTAGATGGTGATGACGGCCTCCTTCGAGAGGCGCACCGGCAGGGTGCGCTTGCCGGCCGCCGCATCACCGGCGCGATCGGGGATCTCGTTCACGTAGAGGACCAGGGCGATCAGGATGGCGACGGGGAGCGAGACGTAGACCGCCTCGAACGTGAACCGCTGGGCCTGCACGTAGTACGCGCCGAGCAGCATGATCGGACCGAACCCGAGGGCCACCGCGATCTCCCCCACGCCTCGATGCACGAGCCGGAACGGCGGCGCCGTGTAGAACACGCTGATCGCCACACCCGCCGCGCCGAGCCAGAACAACGGCCAGAAGCCCCGGTCCATGGCGAGGTACAGCCCGATGCCGATGCCGACCAGATAGCAGCCCACCGAGATGAGGACCAGGGTGCGCATGCGGACCAGGCCGTAGTGCACGACCCGGGAGCCGCCGCTGAACTGCGTGGGGGTGGTGTTCGCGGCGTCGGCGCCGCTCAGCGTGTCGAAGATGTCGTTCGCCACGTTCAGGCCGAGGTGCACGGCGGCTCCGGCCACGAAGGTGAGGAACGCGAGCCACAAGCTCCAGCCTCCCTGCGCGGCGGCGACCGCCACGCCGAGGAAGATGGGCACGAGCGTGGCCGTCAGGAAGGGGGCTCGCAGCGTCCGCAGCGCCAGCCACCCGAACGAGAGTCGCGGACGGACCTCCCGGCCTCGCTCGACCGACAACGCACCCAGATAGCGATGGGCCTGCGGGACGCTCTTCTCCGAGTACTGGAAGAAGGGCGTCTCCTTCTCGTCCCACGACGCGGCGCGCTCCGGCGTGAACTCGAACGAGTCTCGGACGCGACGCATCCGTCCGGTCAAGGAGACGTAGCGGCGCTCGTCGTATCCGGTCTCCGGCTGGGGCCGGATGTGGCTGAAGACCACGTTCGTGTCGCGGTCGGCACGGGGCTCGAGCTCGGGCACCGCCCGGAGCTCGACCGTGCCTCGTTCGGCGTCGACGTGGAACTCCGTGGCGGCGCTCATCGGATAGCCCTGGTCGTCGATGTAGACCACGACCGCGTGGTCGTACCCCTCCTCCAGGCCCCGCAGGGTCTCGGGTTCGACGGCCATCAGGCCACCCCGGTCAGCTCGTGCACGATCGGGGGCACGTCCGTGCGCCCGCCCTCCCAGACCAGGACCCGCCGGGGCGTGATCTCGATCAACGATCGCTCCCAGAACAGCGGCAGCGCGACGCGCTGCTTGAAGAACGACGCCACCACGGGCTCCTTGGCGATCCACAGGGGCAGGATCCGCTCCCACGTGGAGTGGGGGTCGTCCTCCACCACGATCGCGTCCCCCTGCACCGTGATCCGGTGCGGCAGGGGCTCGCCGTGCGAGGCGCCGAGATCGGACACCGCCAGCGACACCTTGGGGTTGCCCTTGATGTGATCGAGCTTCTTGGAGAACAGGATGCTCGAATGGAGATAGATCCTCTCGCCGTCGTAGAGCGGGATCATGGGATGGGTCACCGGGCGCCCCCGGGCGTTCACGACCGTGAACTCGCAGACGAGGGCGCGTTCGAGCACCTCTTCGGCGGGCGACGGGAGGGTTCCCACGCGCCGCATTATGCCAAACGGTCACGGCGGGCCACCGGCGACTCTCGGTCAACCGTTGGCGAACTCGTCGACCGCGGCCTGATCCGCCTCGTGGATCCAGAGCTCGGTGATCCGGCCGCCCCTGACGTGGTAGATGCCGATGGCCCGCATCTCCAGGGTGCGGGGCCCGCGATGCAGCCGTCGCTCGATGAGCGCCACCACGTGCTCGTCGTTCGCCAGCACGTCGTGGAGGTCGACCTCGATGCGGTCGTAGACGTGGTTCAGGCGCCGGAAGAAGTCGTTCAGGACGTGATCGCGACCCACGTAGTCGCCCGAGACGGGGTTCCGGCCCCCGATGTGGAAGATCACGCTCTCGTCGAGGAGGGCCCGGGCGCGGTCGGCGTCCTTCGCGGCCACGGCCTCGGTCCAAGCCCGGATCACACCCGCGTTCGGATGGGTCACGAGAGTCGAGGGTAGCCCCCAGCGACGGCTCGGTCCAATGTTTTCGCTTGCTTCGCTCTTCCCCCAGCGCCTCAGAGCGGGACGTGCGAGAGGACCATGATCCGCGGGTCGGTCATCTCGGCCATGGCGTACCGCAGCCCCTCCCGTCCGTAGCCGGACTCCTTCGCTCCGCCGTACGGCATCTGGTCGGCGCGGAACGCCGAGACGTCACCGACGATCACGCCGCCGACCTCGAGGTCGCGGTGTGCGAGGAAGGCTCGCTCGATGTCGGCCGTGAACACACCTGCCTGGAGGCCGTACGGCGTCGCGTTCACCTGCTCGACCGCTTCCTCGAAGGTCTGGTAGGGGCTCACGGTGGTGACCGGCCCGAAGACCTCCTCCCGGCAGACCAGCATGTCCTCCCGCACGTCGCCGAGCAGCGTCGGCATGTAGAAGGGGTCCTTCCGCTCGCCGCCGACCAGGACATCGGCACCCTTCGACACGGCGTCGTCGACGAACTCCTGCACCTTGTCGAGCGCGCCCGGGTCGATCACGGGCCCGACCTCGGTCTCGGGGTCCATCGGGTCGCCAACCTTGAGGGTCTCGATCTGCTTCACGAGCCGGGCCACGAAGTCGTCGTAGGCGGGAGCGTGGACGAACGTGCGCTGCACCGCGATGCAGGACTGACCGGCCTGGTAGTAACCGCCGAAGGCCACCCGCTGGGCGGCGTGGTCGAGGTCGGCATCGGAATGGACGATGACACCGGCGTTGCCGCCGAGCTCGAGCGTGAAGCGCTTCTTCGGCGCCTTCCCCTTGATGTGCCAGCCGGCCCGTCCCGACCCGGTGAACGACACCTTGGCGAAGCGGTCGTCGTCGATCAGCTTGTCGGCTCGCTCGCTCGTGAGCGGCAGCACCGACAGCATCCCCGCCGGCAGATCGGTCTCTGCGAACAGCTCTCCGAGGAGCAGGGCGCCCAGGGGCGTGGCAGACGCCGGCTTGATGACGATCGGGGATCCGGTGGCCAGGGCCGGAGCGACCTTGTGGGCCACCAGGTTGACCGGGAAGTTGAACGGCGAGATACCCAGGACCGGGCCCAGCGAGAAGTGGCGGACCAGGCCGATACGACTGCCGAGGGAGGCCTCGGTGTCGAGCCGCATCAGCTCGTCGCTCCCCCGCCGTACCTCCTCCGCCGCCCACCGGAAGGTCGAGACCGCTCTCGTGGCCTCCACCTTCGACCACTTCAGCGGCTTGCCACCCTCGCGGGCGATCGTCTCGGCCACCTCGTCGGTGCGCTCCGCCAGCCGTCGCGAGATGTGCATCAAGGCCTCGGCCCGGGCGTGCACCGGCAGGATGCGGGCCTCCTGGAAGTCCTCGGCGGCCCGTGCCACGGCGCGCTCGACGTCCTCGTCGGTGGGGACGCCGATCCGCGCCACCACGGCCCCGTCGTACGGGCTCGTGACCTCGAAGCTCTCCTCACCGGTACGCCACTCGCCGGCGACGAGGTACGGCTTGACGTCAGACATCGGTGTCTCGCTTTCTCACGGCTGGTCGATGGGGGCCATCACGTGCTTCAGCTCGGTGTAGTGCTCGATGCCGTAGATGCTCATGTCCTTGCCGTAACCGCTCTGCTTGAAGCCGCCGTGCGGCATCTCCGGGGTGAGCGGGATGTGGGTGTTGATCCACACGGTGCCGAAGCGGAGCTTGCGCGAGGCGTTCAGGGCCCGTCCGATGTCGCGGGTCCAGATCGAGGAGGACAGCCCGTAGTCGACGTCGTTCGCCCAGGCGATGGCCTGCTCGTCGTCGTCGAACCGCTGGACGGTCACCACCGGTCCGAACACCTCTCGCTGCACGATCTCGGCGTCCTGGGCCAGGTCGGTGACCACGCTGGGCCGGTAGAAGAACCCCGGGCCGTCGATGCGCTCCCCCCCGGTCAGCACCTTGGCGCCGCCCTCGCGGGCGCGGTCGACGAAACCGGTGACCCGATCGAGCTGCTCCTGAGAGACCACCGGCCCCATCTCGGTGTCCTCCGCCGAGGGGTCGCCCACCTTCAGCGACTCCACAGCCGGCACCAGCTCCGAAAGAAGGCTGTCGTAGATGCCGCCGCCGGCCAGCACCCTGGTCGCCGCGGTGCAGTCCTGGCCCGAGTTGAAGAAGCCGGCGGTCTTGATCCACTCCACCGAGGACTCCAGGTTCGCGTCGTCGAACACCACCACCGGCGCCTTGCCTCCCAGCTCGAGGTGGACCCGCTTGAGGGTGTCCGCGGCCGCCCGGGCGACCTCCTTGCCCGTCGTGACCTCCCCCGTCAGGGACACGATCCCCACGCCCGGGTGCTTGACCAGCGCCTGGCCGGTCGGGACGCCGTCGCCGAGGACGACGTTGAACACGCCCGGCGGGAAGATGTCCGCGGCCAGCTCGGTCATCCGCAGGAGGGTCAGTGGCGTCCACTCCGACGGCTTGATCACCACGGTGTTCCCTGCAGCCAGCGCCGGTGCGAACTTCCACATGGCCATGTACAGCGGGTAGTTCCACGGCGCGATGAGCCCGGCCACGCCGATCGGCTCGCGACGGAGCCAGCTCGTGTAGAGGGTGGTGTCCTCCTTGTAGTACTCACCGGTGGACAGGCCGCCGATCACGCGGGCGGCACCGGCGAAGAACCTGATCTGCTCGGCGATGACCATGATCTCGTCCGAGACCACCCACGAGGAGGGCTTGCCGACGTTCTCCGACTCGAGGCGCCCGAGCTCGTCCGCGTGCTCCTCGATGGCGTCGGCGAGCTTCAGCAACATGCCGCTGCGCTCGCCGGGCGTGGTGTCGAACCAGG
>WUUC01055528.1_pt1 | contig 10060 bp, 9 predicted proteins | sample 6278441 | NCBI WGS metagenome assembly WUUC01 (sample SAMN13675441, study PRJNA597444) | soil metagenome | isolation source: soil | place: USA: Washington | collected 2017-10 | reverse complement strand
TGTCGGTCAGGTCCTTCCAGACGCCGGCGACCTCGGCCGACTGCGCCTGGCCGCCGAGCTTGCCCTCGACGCCGACCTCGCGGGCGACGCGGGTCACCTCGGAGGCGAACCCGTTGAGCTGGTCGACCATCGCGTTGACGGTGTTCTTCAGCTCCAGGAACTCGCCCTTGACGTCGGCGGTGATCTTCTTGCTGAGGTCGCCGTTGGCGACGGCGGTCGTCACCTCGGCGATGTCGCGGACCTGGCCGGTGAGGTTGGCCGCCATCACGTTGACGTTGTCGGTCAGGTCCTTCCAGACGCCACCGACCTCGATCGTCACCGCCGCGGCCTGGCCGAGCTTGCCCTCGGTACCGACCTCGCGGGCGACCCGGGAGACCTCGGAGGAGAAGCGGTTGAGCTGGTCGACCATCGCGTTGACGGTGTTCTTCAGCTCCAGCACCTCGCCGTGGGCGTCGACGGTGATCTTCTTGCTGAGGTCGCCGCCGGCGACAGCGCCGATCACCCGCTGCATGTCGGTGGTCGGGCGGACCAGGTCGTCGATCAGGCCGTTGACCGAGGTGACGGTCTCCGACCAGACGCGATCCGAGCCCCCGGGCGCCAGCCGTTGCGTGAGCTTGCCCTGCTTGCCGACGGCGTGGGTGACTCGCGCCAGCTCGGCCTCGAGGGTCTGGTTGGCGGCGATCACCTCGTTCAGCGTGTCGGCGATCTTGCCCGGCACGCCCGTCCACTCGACCGGCATCCGCACCCCGAAATCGCCGTCCCTGACGGCGGACAGCGTCGTCAGCAGCAGCGCCTGGTCGAGCTCGTCTTCGCCTTGGCGGGGATCTAGCAAGAGCGGGCTTCCGTGGCTGCCGAAGCAACCGGATGCCCGAGTGAGTCAGTGCCGATCATGTGGTGGCCATCGTCAGATGGCGGGGGCAACTTGAACCCGGCGGCGCGGGCCACGACCCAACAAACGGTCGTTGAGTTAGCCGAGCAGCTTCGCCTTCTGCGCCGCGAACTCCTCCTCGGTGAGGATCCCCTGGGCTTTCAGCTCGCCGAGCTCCTTCAGCTGGTCGATCACCGACGCCGCGGGCGCGGCCGGTGCGGGAGCTGGCGGCGCTTCCTGCGCGTACTGCGGCTGCGGCGGCGCTTCCTGCTGGGCCCAGCGCTCGCCCTGGCGTTTGGAGACGCGGTTGCTGACGGCGGTGGCGGTTCCGGCGACGACCGCCGTCCGCGCCATTCCTCTGAGTAGTCCTGGCATCGCGGTTTCTCCTTGGCTCAGGCTGCCTCGGCCGCTTCGAGAGCGGCGAGCATGGCTTGGATTGGAATCCGTCCGGAGGCGACCAGCTGGCCGCCCGAGCGGCGAACCGCGGTGGCAAACGGTGCCGCCCAGCGGTTCTCGTAGACGAGTAGGGCCGCCGAGGTGCCCGGCTCCAGGGTGCCACCGGCCTCCGCGGTGTCCTCGTCGGAGAGCAGGCCCGAAGAGGCCCCCTCGAAGTCGGCAAATGCCGCGACCTCGTCGCCGAGGTCGGCGATCTCCAGCCTGGCGACGGAGCCGTCCTCGCCCTTGACGAGGAAGACCAAGTCGAGGATGCGGATCAGGCCGCGGTCGACGAGGTCGAGCAGGTGCGGCATCGCCTCGCCGGTCGGCTGCCGCCCCGGCCACTCGACGAGCAGGTAGTCGATCGGCCCCATCTCGGTCAACTCTTCGACGCTCAACCCGCTCCCTTCGTCGTGATCGGTGAGGCAATCAAACCACATCGACTTCTCGAACCAAAGAGGTGCCGCTGGGCATCCGCGGCGAGGGATAGCCCAGCTTGAATCCCTGGCCTCCCTGAATGATCGTTCCCGGCCGCGCATCGAGCGCCTCGACGCCGCGCAGGAATCCGAGCGTCTCCTCGTCTTCGATCCCCTCGGCGATCACGAAGGCACCGGTCTGGCGGGCGAAGGTGGCCATCGCCATCAGCACCGCGCGGGCATTGGGCTCGGTCGTCGCGGCGGCGACGATGGACTGGTCGAGCTTCACGTACTCGGCGCCGATCTTGCGCAGCATCTCGAGGCCGGCGTTGCCCGTGCCGACGTCGTCGAGCGCGAGCCCAAAGCCACGCTCGCGAAGCTGATTGAGGCTGCTGATGACGGGAACGGTGCGGGCGCCGATCCGCTCGGTCACCTCCACCACCACCTGATCCGGCGTCAGGCCGGCCCGCTCGACGGCGCTCCGCAGCCACTCGGCTCCATCGGAGTCGAGCTCGAGCGTCTTCGGCGCCAGGTTGACGAACAGCAGCGCCCCCGGTGGCAAGTCGGTGGCCGCCATCAACGCCCGCGTCGCGCAGAGCTCGTCGAGCTCGTGCACGCAGCCGATCTGTTCGGCGATGTCGAAGGCTTCGGCCGGCCCGGAGAGCCCGTAGGAAGGGTCGGGTCGAGTCAGCGCCTCGACCCCGAGCAGCTCACCGGCGCCAAAATTCCAGATCGGCTGAAAGACGGTGGTCAGGCGCTGCTCCGCGACCAGTCCCCGTACCCCCTCGCGCTTGCTCGTCGTCGTCACCGAGACGCGGTCGCGGATCTCCTCGAAGCTGACGGCCCTCGCACCCCCGCGTCGCTTTGCTTCATAGAGTGCCGCGTCGCCCTCGGCCCGCAGCTCCTCGCCCGCGTGCCCGGCGCGCAGGGTCGCGACGCCGATGCTCGCCGCCGCGTCTGCTTCGCTCAGGGCTCTGCTCAAGCGCCGGACCAGGATTTGCGCACCATCCTCGTCGGTGCCGGGCATCATCAGGGCGAACTCGTCACCGCCAATCCGGTAGGCGCGATCGGCGGCACGCCCGTCGCGCAGGACCTCCGCTACCCGCCTCAGCAAGGCATCCCCCTGGGGATGGCCGTGGCGGTCGTTGATCAGCTTGAAGTGATCGAGATCGACCATGGCAAGAGCGAGTGGCGCCCGGTTTCGGCCCGCCGCCGCCACCGCCTGCGCCAGCTCGTCCTCGAAGGCGCGGTGGTTGGGGAGGTCGGTGAGGCCGTCGCGGGTGGCGCGCTGCAGCGCGAGTCGGTGATGCCGCAGCAAGGTGCGGCCGCCGAGCAGGTAGAAGAGGCCGGCGACGCCGATCACCGCCAGCAGCATCACCAGCAGCAAGACGTGGCGCACGTCGGCAAGCTGGGCATCGAAGGTCTCGCTGTCGAAGCTCATCTCGAGGGCGTAGCGATCGTTCGGAAAGCGAACCGGGGAGATGAACTCGAAGTGGCTGGCGTCCTCCATCGGATCGGCCTCGCGCCCCGCGTGGATGGCGCCGGAGACAAGCGCGGCCTCGGTGTGGGCGTCGGAGTCCCTGGTGCCGTTCAGGGACTCGATGTTCGATGCCACGATGATGCGATCGGGCCCGACCAGCAGGGCCTCGGCAATGCCGGGGCGGCGGCCGATCCCGTCGAGCTGCTCGTCGATCTCCCGCACCGCGACCCGTCGCCCGTTTTCTCGCGCGATGCCCTCGAAAGTCTTGACATCGGCTTGCTGGATGCGGACGTAGTTGTCTATCTGCTGCTGATAGAGGCCATCTGAGATCAGCCTGTAGCCCAGGGCGCCGACCACGGCCAGCGCGATGACGAGGGCCAGGAACAAACGGACGCCAAACCCCAGGCTCCTGACGCCGCGACGCAGGGTGTCCGCGCGCCGCGTCAGCCAGGTGAACATAACCCCCCATCGACCGCGGCGGACCAGGTCATGAGCGGAGGTGGAGCGTCAGGCCTATGCCTCCCAGGTGATCTGGCCGGTGACCAGGGCGATCGCCACCGCATGGGCACGGGTGTGCGCTCCCAGCTTGCCCAGCGAATTGTGGACATGGGACTTGACGGTCTCCGGGGAGAGAAACAGGCGCTCCGCGATCTCGCCGCTCTGCATGCCGGAGGCGACCAGGGTCATCACCTCGCGCTCGCGCCCGGAGAGGCGCAGCCGGCCGCCGGCCGCCGCGACCGGCGCCCACGTCGCCTCGCGAGGCGGGACGCTCCTCGCCTGCTCGGTGGATGCCTCATCGGGGGGGATGAAGACGGAGAGGTGGCGGGCGGGCAGGACATTGGCGGTCGCGCTGAACTCAACGGGCAGGGGACCGCGCTCCGGGACGTACAGCTGGTACCAGCCCTCGGCCCCACCACTGGCCAGGAAGGCCTTCCACTGCCGCTCGAGTTTCTTGCGCTCGCCGGGAGGCGTGAAGTCGTCCATCGTGCGCCAGGGGATCTCCTCCCGGGAGATCCCCAGCAGGTCGCAGGCGGCGGCGTTGCCGGTCACCCAACGTCGCTGGTCGTCGGCGATCAGCATCGGCTGCCGCGATCGCTCGAACGCCGTCCGCAGACGGATCGCCGCCCGCGAGTCGGTCCCGCTGCCCCCAAAGACCTGCACACTCTCTACGTCGCCGTGCCGATCAGGCGAAGTCAAAACACGAAACTCCTCTGCTCAATTCCATACCCGCTGATTACTGATTTCCGTTCTTACGATAGGCGACGAATCGCCCCGGCGGCGCCCCTGCGCCATAGGGGTTAGTACCTTTGGGGGATCTTCCTGAGGCTCCCACGTCCGGGGGATTGTGTCTTTACTCAGCGACCGTAAGAGTGCTGTTGCGGAAGGTTCCTGGGCGACTCGTGCCGCCATCCTCCTGAGATCTCCGCCCGGCCCCCTAGGTCTCTCTCCCCCCTGCCTGGCCTAGGGGGCCCCATAGCTCGTCGCGCCGCCGCACGCACTTGATCTCCCTTGGAGAATCACCTAATGGCGACCGGCCCCGAGTTCGACCTCAGCGCCAGCGAGGCCCGGCGCCTCGCGGTCGCCGCGCAGGGCTTCGGTCGGCCACGGCCGACCGGACGGGTGGACGCGAGGCACCTGCGGCGGACGATCGACGACGTCGGTCTGCTCCAGCTCGACTCCGTCAACGTCTTCTGCCGTTCCCACTACATGCCGGTCTTCTCGCGGCTCGGCCCGTATCCGCGCGAGGCCCTGGATCGGCTGGCCTGGCACCAGAACCCCGGCGGCAAGGCCGAGCGGCCGGGGCAACGGGACCTGATCGAGTACTGGGGCCACGAGGCCTCGCTGCTGCCGGTCGCGCTGCAGCCGTTGCTGCGCTGGCGGATGGCGCGGGCGGACGCGCTAGCGTGGAAAAGCGTGGCGCGGGTCGCGGCGGAGCAGCCCAAGCTGGTCGAGTTCGTGCTCGACATGGTGCGGAAGCGCGGGCCGATCCGGGCCTCGGACCTGGCGGCGAAGGGGCGTCGGCGACAGCCGGGAGAGATGTGGAGCTGGAGCGAAGAGAAGACGGCGCTCGAGTACCTGTTCTTCGCGGGGAGAGTGTGCGCGGCGCGGCGGGTTAACTTCGAGCGGCTCTACGACCTGCCCGAGCGGGTGCTGCCGCGGCAGGTCCTCGAGGCGCCGACGCCCTCGCAGGAGGAGGCGCAGCGACAGCTGGTCCTGATCGCGGCGAAGCGGCTGGGGGTGGCGACCGAGGCCGACCTCGGCGACTACTTCCGCCTCCCCCGCGCCGAGTCGAAGGCCCGCGTGGCCGAGCTGGCCGAGGACGGCGGCCTCGTCCCGGTGCGGGTCGAGGGCTGGCGGCAGCCGGCCTACGCCTCGACCGAGCGACCGGGTGGCCTGCGCCGGGCGGCGGCGGCGCGGGCGTTGCTGACCCCGTTCGACTCCCTAGTCTGGGCCCGCGAGCGGACCGAGCGGCTGTTCGGCTTCCGCTACCGGATCGAGATCTACGTGCCGGCCCCGAAACGCGTCTACGGCTATTACGTACTTCCCTTCCTGCTCGGCGACCGCCTGGTCGCCCGGGTCGACCTCAAGAGCGACCGGCAGGCGGGCGTGCTGCGGGTGCGCGGCGCCTTCGCCGAGCCGGGCGTCGAGACCGCCCTCGTCGCCGAGGCGCTGGCCGACGAGCTGCGCCTGCTCAGCGGCTGGCTCGAGCTCGGCGACGTCTCCGTGGCGCGAAAAGGCGACCTCGCGGCGGCGCTGCGGCGCGCGCTCCCCGCAGCCATCACGGCGTGATCGTCACCACGGTGCCGGCCGGCACCCGCGCCGCCAGCCAGCTGACGTTGCGATTGGCGAGGCGTATGCAGCCGTGGGAGACCGCGGTGCCCATGGTGCCGCCGAGGTTGGCAACGCCGTGGATGCCGACCTGGCCAGGCCCGCCCTCGAATTCCCGAAAGACGTTGGAGCGGGCGCTCAGCGCCAGGGCGAACGGCCCTCCGGGGCTTCCCGGAAGCATCCGCACGCTCTCCTCGACGAAGAACTGGCCGTGTGGGGTCGGGGTCGAGGGCTTTCCCACCACCACCGCGAAAGCCCGCATGCGCCGACCCTCGCGGTAGACCAGCAGGCGGCGGCTCCCGGTCTGGACAGCGAGCCGCCATCTCGTCGTCGTCGCGACGGTCCCGCGTTGCGCGATCCAGCCCTTCGACCCGTTGGGGCGGCCGGGGAGCATCACCCGCAGCCAGTCGCCGCCGTTGGGGGCGGTGGCGTGGGCGAGGACCGGGAGGACCGTCCGGGCGCCGGTGATCGGCCGCGAGACCGGCACGGCGGTGACCCGTCGCGGATGCGGTCGCAGCGTCGAGAGCGCTCGATGGGGGGTGACGAGCATCGCCAGCTCCTGTATCGGCTCGGCGCCGCCCCTGGGGGCGCCGGCGGCGGTCCCGATCCCCGCCATGACGACGGCGAGCACCGCGATACCGGCCAGCAGCGCCAGCCGGCGAGCCATCAGGCTCCTTCCCCGGGCCGCTCGCTCATCCGAGTTTCTCGATCACCACCGAGGCATTCGCGTTTTCCTGCGTTCCCCCGATCGGCGTCGCCAGGGTGACCGCCGAAGCGGAGCTGTGATTTCTCACCGTGAGAACGCCGCCGGCGGGGACGGCGAAGATCGCCTGGCCGGTGTTCTGCTGGGTCCCGGCGCCGGATCCATAGATCGTGCCGGGAACGAGGTTGCCGTTGAGGAAGATCGCCATCTGGCTCGGCTCGGTAGTTGAGACCGAGAAGCTGACCGCGTAGATGCCGGCCTGGACGATTTCGATTCCAGCGTTGCCGGGGGCGTGGTTGATGCCGGGGGTGAGCAGGCCGTTCGAGTCGAAGTTGACGTCAGCCTCGATCGCCACCACCTCACCGCTCAGGTTGTAGACGTAGGCGTACTGGGAGAGCCCGTTGGAGCCTTCCGCCCCGGTCGGTCCCGTCACGCCCTGGGCGCCGTTGTTGCCGGTAGGCCCGACGTTTCCCTGGGGGCCGGTGGCTCCGGTCGAGCCGGCGTTTCCAGTCGCTCCCGCCGAACCGGCGGCGCCAGTCGCGCCCGTCGAGCCGTTGTTTCCGGTCGCTCCCGTCGGACCAGCGCTCCCGGTCGCACCGGTCGAACCGTCGCTTCCGGTCGCTCCTGCCGCGCCAGTCGCGCCCTGCGGACCGGGGGGCCCGGTGAGGCCGATCGGGCCGGCGGGACCCGCGGGGCCGCGCAGTCCAATGGGACCGGCCGGGCCGGCGGGACCAGCCGGGCCGGCGGCGCCATCAGAGCCGTTGACGCCGCGACGGCCGGTCGCGCCCACTTTGCCAGGTACTCCCCGAGGACCGGTCGCGCCCTTATCTGTGCGACAGATCGGCGGTGGCTTGTGGCCACACCGGGCCGAGCCGGTACCGGGGCGCCCGGTCAGGCCGCCGCCTTCGCATGGGGGCAGAGGACTGGGAGGGGGGCAGGCGGCGACGGCCAATCCCGTCGTCCCGAATGCCCCCAAGGAGATCGTCAAGAAGAGCAGCAGCCTTCGAGCTCCGGAGGTGTCCATGCGTTGACCTGCCTTTCGCGACCCAGATCGGTTTCGCCGATCCCCGAATCACATTGGGGGACTTGACTGCGAAAAGCCGAGTGTCGGTGGTCAGCGCAGCCGCTGACGTCGGCAGGTCAATGAGACCAATGTCAACCTATCGGCAGCAAAGGGCCGTGACTTGAATCGGAGAGCCGGCGGCGCTCAGCGCAGGACCAGCGATTTGACCGCGGTGTCGCGGGAGTTGTCGCGCGCGGTGCCGGTCACGCTCAGTTTGGCGTGGAGCAGGTCGGTGTCGAGGAGCGCCGGCCGGGCCTTCCAGAGCAGACGGATCTGAGCGTTCATCGCCAGCGGGATCAAGGTCAGCGGGGTGCCGATGCCGCGGGCGACGACCCGGCTGGGCAGGTCGAGGCGGCGGGCGTCGGCGGCGGAGACACGCAGCGTGGCGTCGATCGTCGCCGCCGCGGAGAAGGTGACCGGCACGTGGATCGGCACGCCCTGCACGGCCCGGCGGAACCCGCCGCCGATACTGGCCGGCCCGTCGATCGTGACGCTTAGCGGCAGCGTCCCGGTGGTGTCGCGCGGCGGCGTGGTGCGACCGCCCGAGAGGTTCTCGCAATTCGCCTCGGTCACGTCGACGCTGTCGACCACCGCCGCGTCGGACGGCCCACCCCCGCAGTTGAGGCGGTCGGCGAGGAAGCCGGTGAAGTCCGGAGTGAAGTCGAGCGCGGAGACGATCACGTCATTGCCCCAGGTCGGGAGCTCCCTGATTTCGTCGCCGTAGATGTTGTCGACCCCTCCCCCGCCCTGGATGCCGTCGTCTCCAGCGCCACCGACCACGACATCGTTGCCCTCGCCCCCGTCGAGGTTGTCGACGTCCTCGAGGCCGTAGAGCCGGTCATTGCCGGCACCGCCCGCGATGTCGTCGGAGTTGACGGAGCCATAGATCGTGTCGTCGCCGTCGCCACCGTCGGCGACGATTCGCGGCTGCACGTCCGCATACGGATCGGCGACGAAGGAGTCGTTGCCTCCCCCAAGGTCGACCCGCATCGTCACGTGATTGCCGTCGTTTTCTTTCAACGAAGGCGCCCCACAGGCGACGATCACTTTCGTGATCCGCGGCCCCCGCAGCCGCCGGCATCCAGTGCCGGCCCGAAGCACATGCCCCGGCTCGACATAAAAAGTGATCACCCGCAGGTAGTCGGTGCCGGCGTAGTTGACCGAGTCGCCGTCCCCGTCAGAGGTCAGCCGGATCGTGTTGCCGCCGCGAGAGATCGAGGCGTCCGCCGCGGCGAAAGAGGGAAGCGCGAGCAACGCGACGGCGAGCCCGATTCCCAACCAGATCAGCTTTCTCGCCCTTTCCACGCTCCAAGCAGCAGACCACCCCGGCCGGACGATGTCAAGCGTCAGTATTTGTCGATGCAGTTCCGCTTGGCGCCCTCGACGATTCCTTCGAGGGCGGCGACCGGGGCGAAGCCAGGGTCTTTGAGCAGGAGTTCCGGGACGATGCCGGTGAGGAGGAGGAACCCCTCGATTTCCTCGTGAAGGCACTTGACGTAGGCGGGGCTTCTACCCGACTCGATCAGGCCCTCGGTGAATTCGTCGGTGGCGTATTCGGCCAGGGCGCGCGGGCACTTTTCGGCCAGCGGCAGCATGTCCTCCTCGAGGAAGGCCTCGTTGTCGATCGCCGCGTCGCGGTTGAAATCGCGTATCCGCTCGCCGCTCAGCTTCCGCGCCTGCTTGCCCATGCAGGCCTTCATCCCCTCGGCCGAGAGCGCGCCTTCGTCGACCGTCTGGATCGCCACCAGGAGGCTGGAACGGAGGAGGTCGGTGCCGGAGCGGTCGAGCAGCCAGCGGTTGCCATCGTCCACCAGCTCGACCGTGCCCGCGACGCCGTCGAGTTCACCGCCCTCAACCGCCACGGCAACCTCCGCACGGGACTCGTCCTCGCCGCTAATCGTTACCTTCGTGACCCCTGCGGTGCCAGGGTCGTCCGCGAGCACCGAGGCCTTCTCACATGCGGCAACGCCACCGCCGACAGCCTCCTGGAGGTAGCGATCGGTGACCAGGTGCCGGCAGAAATGCCGCTGGTCGGTGCTCTCGAGAATCTCAACGGCGGCTTCGCGGACTTCCTCTTCGGCCGAGGGGCCGGACGAGCCACAGGCCGCCAGGGCGATCGCGATCATCGCAACGGTGCTGCCGAGAAGTCCTGCCCTTCGCATCGCTCGCCGTTACCCCTTCCGGCCGCGTCTATTCAGGGTGGCTGACGGGATTCGAACCCGCGACCGCCGCGACCACAACGCGGAGCTCTACCAGCTGAGCTACA